>OFQZ01000546.1_pt1 | contig 12619 bp, 22 predicted proteins | sample 1543011 | NCBI WGS metagenome assembly OFQZ01 (sample SAMN07774216, study PRJEB24372) | wastewater metagenome | isolation source: Exp Tend NO 0WW | collected 2016-02 | reverse complement strand
TTCCGTCCCGTCATCGTGCGTGCGGCGCGTCGTCCCAAGCTGCGTTTGAATCGCCTGAACGTCTGCAACCGTCTTCAGCCTGCGAGCCTGCGCCTCTTCGATTGTCTTTGGCTCGGGGAATTTCTCGCTCCATTCCAGAGTAAATGGCCTCATCGCATAGCCCCCATTGACCGGCAAAGTTCTGCCCGCAACGCCGCCGCCTCATCATCGGGTAATCCCAAAAGCAGCGCCCGCATTGCGACTAGTTCATCTGGAATCTGAGCGGCATGCTCTCTTAGCACAACTGCACTCGGGGAATCCTTACGAAACTCCGCGCCCCCCACGCTTAGCGCGTCGGCCTCGTTTTCGACAATCAGGCACGCAAGCGCGGGCATGATCTTGCTATCCCCCGGCATCTTGTACACACACACATAATTGAACAACTTCATCGCACAGCCTCCACTATCGGCGCATACTCCGCGCCCATTTCCACCGCAAGCCCGCGCAGCAGCAGCGCCCCGAGGCCCGCGTCAAGCATCTCGTCGCCGTGCAGCCGGTACGCCGCATCGGCGAGCGTATCCCCCACGAAGCGAGGTATCGCGCTTCCCGTGATGCAGTACCATCCGCCGCGCGCGGGCGAGTACAGCGTCTCCTTGCCGCCCGGAATGTGCCGCCAGAAGCAGAAGCCGCGCGCCCGCCACCCATGCGCTTGCAGGACGCGGAGGGCTTCGATTGTGTTGTCTATCGGTGGTGATGCGATCATCGGATTACTCCTCCTCGTTTTCGGCAAGACTCGCGCGGCCATTCTTTTTGTCCGCGTATCGTTCCCGCCGGTAGTTTGACACCAGCATGTAAAGCGGCCCGCTCATTCGCATTGAAAGCCGCACGCCGTATTCATCCAGTTCGGGCATCACTCGCTCAAGCTCAAGCCCCAGCCCACGACCGGGCGCGCCGGCTGGCTGCAGGCCGGCGTCGAGATCTACGGCGGGCCGCTGCTGAACTCGTGGCTCGACCGTGAACTGCGCCTCGCCGGCCGGTTGGTGCTCAACGCGCTCGATCGCGCGGTTGACGGTGCCTGGCCGCGTCACACGGCGCCAGGGCTTGACAACGTGGCCAACGAAGTCGATGCCACGCGCCACCGGCTGCAGAATGGTCTTGGCCGGATTCAGCCGCGCGCCCAACTGGCGGGGCAGCCAGGCATCGATGCAGGCCAGTGCGTGATTCAGCCACTGCGGGCTCTCGTGCAGCAGCACGAAGTCGTCGACGTAGCGCACATAGCGGCGGATCTTCAGCCGGTGCTTGACGCGCTGGTCGAGGTCGTCGAGCAGCACGTTGGCGAAGAACTGGCTGCTCAGGTTGCCGATGGGCAGGCCGGTGTGGGCCGGCGCGTTGAACAGGCTCTTGTGCGCGGGCACGCGCTGCAGGTCGGCCGCGCTGCCCTGCACGTCGACGTCGGCGCGCGGGTCGTGGAACAGCACCGCCTCGGCCAGGCGCAGCCACCAGGGCTCGTGCACCTTGGCGGCGAGTTGGCGGTGCAGCACGTGCTTGTCGATCGCCACGAAGAAGTTGGCGATGTCGCACTTGAGGTAGTGCGCTGGCCGGGCCCAGTTGGCGGTGGCGCTGCGCACGTGGTGCTCGAGCCGGTTGGCGGCGTAGAGCGTGCCGCGGCCGGGGATGCAGGCGCAGCTGTCGGCGATGAAGCTGGCCAGGAAGCGCGGGCCGATGTGGTTGTAGAGCAGGTGGTGCACCACGCGGTCGCGGAAGGCCGCGGCCCACACCTCGCGCGGGCGCGGGCGGGTGACCACGAAGCAGATGCTGCGGCCAGGCTGCCAGGCGCCGGCGGCCAGCTCGTCGTGCAGGTCAACGAGGTTGCGCTCGAGGTGGGCCTCGAAGGCGAGCGCGCTGGCGGTGTTGCGCTTGGTGCGGCGGCAGTCGAGGTAGGCCTGCACCAGGCGCGCGAACAAGTCTGGATCTGCGGACGGCTCGGGCGCTGAGCTCGTTGTTCTTGTGGTTGTTGTTCTGGTTGCCGTTGTTGAAGTTCTGGTACCAGGCGTAGGAGCCACTGTCGCGCGATCGACGTCGACGGGCCGAAGGGCTTGCGGCCCGATCAGCTCGGCGACTGCACCGGGCCAGGCCTGCGCGCGCGCAGCGGTTCCCGTGGTGTGCATGGCGGTGCCCTCGTGGGGCAGCGGCGCGACCAGATTCAGAATGCGCACGGGCATGAGGGCCTTGACCGTCATGCTGCAGGCGCCTTGTTCGTTGATGCTGCGGCTTTAAGCCAGCCGCCGCCCTGCTTGCCGATGCTGTCGAGCAGCTGCACCGACTGGGCCCACACCGACGTGGTGATGTAACGTGCGTCGTGGCCGACGCGCAGCATGACGGTGAGGGCGCGGTGGTGCTTGAGCAGCCGCTCGATGTGCGCCGCGCGCTCAGGGCCGCGCGTGGCGTTGGCCAGCGCCATCTGGTCGAGCATCTCGACGCAGACGTGCGCGATCTTGTCGCCGAGCGAGCGCTTGACCCCGCGCGGCATGTGCTCCTGCGCCTTGTAGGCGAACTGCAGCAGCTGCACGCCGGTGCGGTGGATCGGCAGCTCAGTGTGCAGGGCCATGGCTCAGAAGGGTTGAAGGATCAAGCAGCGAATCTGCGGACGGCTCGGGCCCGGCAGGAGTTGTTCTCGTGGTTGATGTCCTGGCTGCCGCCGTCGAAGTACTGGCACCAGGCGTAGGAGCTGTTCGTCTCGTGCGGCTCGCTGGACCAGTACCAGGTGGGCTGGAACTGCGCCTTGCAGTTGGCGTAGAGCAGCGCCTGCTCCTGGCGCGTGGGCAGCTCGCCGTTGGCCTCGAGGGCCCAGGCCTTGGCTTCTTCCCACTCGAGGTCCTCGCCCTCCCCGGGCAGCAGCACCAGGTGGTGGCTGGGCGTGCCGTCTGCGCGCAGCACGAGGCCGGCGTAGTGCTCGCCGGCGGCGAGCGCGATCTCGGCGGAGAAGCTGATGATCGCGGGCAGGTCCTGCGGCTGTGACCTGAACTTCGCGATGAGGTCGGCGAGCTCGCTGTGCTTGGCTTCGAGCTGCTCGAGGGTGATCGTGGTCATCGTGTGGTCCCTGTGAAGGATTGAAGGATCAAGCGGTCAGCTGAATCAGGCGGACGGCTCGGGCGCTGAGCTCGTTGTCCTCGGGGTAGCTGCCCTGGTGGCCGTCGTTGAAGGTCTGGAACCAGGCGTAGGAGCCACCGTGCTCTTCGCCGGTCCAGTACCAGTCCTCGCGGAACTCGGACTTGGCATTGGCCAAGAGCAGCGCGGACACGGGGCGCTGCGGCAGCACGCCGCCCACGCTCTCGGCCCAGGCCATGGCGGCCTTCCACGTGAGCTCTTCGTCGTCCTCCGGCTTGTCGGGCAGCAGGGCGACGGCGTAGTGCTTGCCGTCCTTGCCGGTGGTGAGGCCGACGAAGGTGCCGGTGTCGAGCGGCGCGCCCAGCGCGGGCAGGGTAGCGTAGGTGAGGGCGGTGCGGACGTCGGCGATGGCTTCGGGTGCGTTCATGAGCGGCTCCTTGGTGGTGCTCAGTAGGGGATGTCGGCCTCGGCGATCGACGGGGCCTTGGGGAAGAGGGGTGGCGGCGCGGGCGGCTTGCCGTCGGCGAAGTGCTGCTGGTCACCGCAGTGCAGACAGGTGTGGCCGATGTAGACCGTGCGCAGCTCGCCGTCGACCAGGTCGCTGCGCGTGATGCGCGTGAGGAGGTGCCGTGGGCATGTGGTCACGTGAAGCACTCCTGCAGCGCCTGGTCCTGTGCCGCGTTCAGCTCGGCCATGGCAGCGTCGCTCCCGCCCTTGTCGGGGTGGCGTTGGCTTGCCAGGCGGCGGTACGCGGCCTTGACGTCCTCGCGCTTCGCGTCCTTGGGCAAGGACAGCACCTCAGTCCAGTGCTTCGTTCCGGCCGGCGCCGGCAGCGCCAGGAAGCCCTGGAACGTGGCGCGCACGAGCGCGAGGGTGCCGTGGCGCAGCTCGACGCGGCGCGCCTCGATGATGTGGTGGATGGCCTGGAGGTTCGATGCGACGCTGTGATAGCGGTCGACCGGGATGCAGACCTGCAAACCGTCCCACACGAACCACACCGACACGCCGGGGTCCGCCGGCGTGTCGACGCCGAGCGTGACATTGCTGCTGATCACCAGCTGCTCGAGCTTCTTGCCGCTGTCGGACGCGAAATTGCGGAGGCTGGCCTGCACGTTCTTGATGGCGTTTGGCAGCGCGGTCTTGAACCGACCGTCCTCGCGCCACTTGGCGCGAGGGAAGCCGGGTGGCCAGCAAAGAGGGAAGGCGGCGGCTGTCACGTTGTGGCCACCGTTGCCAGCACGTCGCGCGTGCCGTCCTTCTTGCGCTTGCCGACGACCTGCTGCAGCTCGAGCTGCTCGAGCACCTTGTCGGCCAGGGCGGGGCCGACGTTCAGCAGGCGCTGCATCGCGATCGGCGTGGCGATGCGCGTGGCGATGACGTTGTCGCGCGCGGCGCTGAGCATGATGGCGGTGACCTTGTCGCCGGTGGGGAACGGCCAGGCGGCCGCAGGGCTGAGTTGTGCCTTGGGCGCCGCGGCTTGCGTGGCGACGTCGAAGTCGGCGAGGGTCTTGCCGCTGGCCAGCGCGACCTTGAGCCAGCGCGGCTGCAGGCCCTTGCCCGACCACGTCTCGCCGGTGGCCGCGTTGCGGTACTTGTAGGCCACGGGCTTCTTCTTCGCCGCCGGCGCCTTCTTGGCTGCGGTCTTGGCCGGCGCGGCGGCCTTGTTCTTCTTCGCTGCAGGTTTTGCAGCGGGCGGCTGCAGTTTCGCGAGCTGCTTGGCCAGCTTGGCGGCGACGATGCGTTCGGCGCGTGCGCGCAGTGGCGCGACGTCGATGTCGAGCGCGGCCGCGACGATGAGCGCGGGGTTGTGGTCGTCGACGCTGTCGAACGGCACGCTGGCGGCCAGCGCCACCAGGAGGGCGCGGGCGGCTTCCTCTTCGGACAGCGTCCACGCCCAGTCACCAAGGTGTCGTTTGCCTTCGGCCGGGGCGGCCAGGCCGCACAGCGACGCGATCTCTTCCGCGCGCAGGGTGTCGCCGCACAGCACGCCCTCGAGCAGCAGGCGGTTCAGTCCCTCTGAGGGCAGGCCGAAGGCGCCATCGCTCGCGACCACCGCACCGACGGTGCCGGCGGCGAGCGCGCAGTGCACGCTGTCGCGCGCGCTGGTCTGCCAGCGATCGAGCTCGAGCTTCTGAGGCTTCAGGCCCTTCTTGGCTCGGTAGCTCGGAATGACCTCGACGTCGTCCACCAGCTTCTGCACGGCCGGCGCCAGCGGCAGCTCGCCGTCCGGGTTCTCCGCGGCCTTTTCGGCCTTGGCCAGGTGCTGCGCGACGACGTCGGACGCTGCGGGTGTGGCGGCCTTCTTGGCCGGCGTGGGTGGTGCTGCCGGGGCCTTGCTGCTGGCCTTGGGTGCCGGCTTCTCGGGCTCCGGCTTGAGCAGGCGCTTGTCCTTCAGCGCCTGGCGCACGGCGATGGTGGGCATGACTTCGACCAGCGTGCTGGGCGTGCCCTCGGGGTAGCGGCGCACGATGAGCGCGACGCTGCTGGTGGCGTCGCCGAGTACTTCGCCGAGCGGCTTGTTGCTCAGCGCCATGTCGCTCGACCGGTCCAGCCGCAGGTAGCCGGGCACGGTGGCGTCGGGCCGCGGCAGCAGGCGCTCGGCTTCCTTGCCTGTGATGATGGCGTAGCCGGCCTCCTCGGCGCGCGCGATCGCGCCGCTCTCGTGCGCGGCGCACTTGCGCTCGAAGCACTGGCGGTCGGCGCAGGTGTCGCCTTCGACGACGTCGTCGAAGAGCTCGGGGTTGGCGCCGGTACGCTTGGGGCACGTGGTGCACGGGCCGGCCTCGGGCAGCAGCTGCGCGTCGTGCAGCGCAAAGGGCGCGCCGGCCAGGCGCAGCATGTAGCGCTGCTGCACGGTGTGGCTGACGGTGTGCGCGCTCCACGGCGCACCCTTGTCGGCGTCGTGCAGCAGGGCCTGGACCAGCTCTTCCTGGTGCTGCGTGTTCAGGCGCGCGATCTGCAGCGCGCTGCTGGTGCCGAAGGCCTCGTCGTAGAACGCGGCGCGTGCGGTTGGCGTGAGCGACAGCAGGCGCAGGCGGGCGCGAATGTGCGCCGGCGGCTTGCCCATGCGGTGAGCGAGCTCGTCGACGCTGTAGCCGCCCTCGCTGGGCGCGTTGGCGGCCGCGCGGGGCGGCAGCCAGGCCGGCACGTCGTGCAGCAGCTGCAGGTAGGCCTCGGCCTCCTCGAGCGGGTGCAGTGGCTCTCGCGGACCGTTCTCACTGAGCTGGGCCTCGATGACCTGCTGATCGGTCATGTCGCGCACGTCGCAGGGCAGCGCGTCGACCAAGCCGTCGGTGGCGCGCCAGCGGCGCTCGCCGGCGACGATCTCGTACAGGGGCTGGCCGTCGCTTCCGTCGCGGCCTGCGATCGCGCGGACGATCAGGTCCTGCAGCACGCCCTGCGCGGCGATGTTCTCGCGCAGCTCGGCCAGCGGGCCGGCCAGGAAGCGCTTGCGCGGGTTGGTGGGGCTGGGCTGCAGCAGCGTGCGCGCGATGAGCTCGCGCCGGAGAGTGGCGGACATGGAACTCCTCAGTTGTGAAAGCGCGGCAGCTCCGGCCGCTCGGTGCAGACGAACTCGTCGCGCTCGGCAGCGAGTCGCTCGCCGCAGGCCTTGCATTGCGGCAGGTCGAAGCCGTGTGTGATGAGCCGGCCCTCCGGCGTCCAAAGGCTGTAGAACGGGCCGGTGAGATCGGTGTGCAAGGTGATGGCGAAACCGCTGGCGCCGTACTCGATCCGGTTGCCGGGCAGCGCGATCCACGCGCGGCTGGGGCGCTCGGCGATGTTGCCCAGGGGCATCGGCGGCTGCGGCTTGCGCCGAGGCGCTGGTGCCCAGGGGCATCGGCGGCTGCGGCTTGCCTGGCGGATCGTTTCGGGTTCATCCTGCCGCTTCGCCTGCGTCTTGATCGGGTGCGGCTGCACTTGGCTCGCGCTCAAAGTGTGTCGGGTTGGCAATCCATTCATCGGCGCCTGCCCCGAACCGCTGAAACTCGACGGACCCCGCAGGCATGAGTTCGTGGGCGTCTATGCAATAGCCACCCTGGGCGAATGCGTCGTCGCTGATCGCCTTTGGAATGCTACCGAACTTGCCGCCTAGGATGCGCCGATGTGTCTCAACAAACACCAGCGCCCCGATGCCGAAGTGCGACTGGATGCTGCTCGGGGTGTGCAGCGCACGGCGGCTGGTGAATGGCGTCATACGTAGATCCCGCCACTTGTGCGGCGCACCGTGACCCACGGCATCCAGTGCTTGATCGAAACCGATACCTTGTGCGAGTAACGAGCCACCGGATCAGGGCCGCGGCCGTAGCTCTCCCACATCACCCGGAACAGGCGTAGTTGACTTTCCTCGCTGCTCCAGCGGCCTACCCACTTGAATCTAAGGTTCACCATACAACCCTCCGAGTGAATCGAGAACAGCGAGCGGGATCAATCATCATGCGGCTCCTGCTCTTGGGGCGGTGGATTCGATGAGAGGGCGCCATCAATTTCAGCGCGCAGGTTGGTCGGCCCAAGAATCCATGCGCTAGTGCCATTCGGTCGGCGAAACGCCGGCTCCCCACCAAGGGCGCCGGCTTCGCCGGCTCCCCACCAAGGGCGCCGGCGACCGGCAGCAGCGGGCCGGCGGAGTACGAGCCGTTGCTGCCCTGGCGCGTGATCCAGCCGTGGTGCATGGCGTCTCGCAGGGTGAAGTGCAGGCCCTGGACCGGCACGTCGAACTTGGTGGCGATGTCGCGCGGGGTGAGCTCTTCTTCACGGTTGCGGCGCAGCCAGGTGCTGACTCGTTCGGCCAGGCTGCCGGGCTCGGGGGTGTAGGCGGTGGTGTTCATGCAAGGGCCTCGCAGAGGTGGGCGAGTTCGGCGTGGCGCTCGAGGAAGGCGAGCTGCCAGTCGCTGGCGTCCATGCCTTCGCGGTCGTTCAGGTCGATCCAGTCGACACCGGGCGGGTGCAGGTGCTGCTGGCCGGGGATGCACACCAGGTCGCGATACTCGGTGTGGCGCGACAACGTGTCGGCGGCCTTGATGAGCTGGGCGTGCCGCTCCAGCTCGGCACCGATGCCCAGGTGCTGGTGTACGGCGTCCTTGATGCTGGAGACGATGGCATTGAAGTCGACGCCATGCGCGCGCAGCAGAGCCTTCATGGGGCCGGTGAGGTCGCCGGTGTAGCTCTCGTCGCTGTCGTGGTGCAGAGCGGCGCGCAGCACCTGCGGCGAGCGCACGCCGTGTTCGCGCTCGAGGATCTCGACGACGAGCAGGGCATGCTCGGCAACGCAGACGTCGCGCCGCGCGGCGCCGCACCAGCGGTTCAGGTGCGCTTGGTGCCAGGCCAAGTCCTCGACGCGGACCATGCTGGGTAGCGGACGCAGCAGATCGAACTCGATGCCGCTGGCGGTGGTCATGGTGATCATGCGCTCGCACCCTCCCGCTCGGCGGGCTCGTGGCGGGACACCACGGGTTGATGCTCGATCCAGTCGACGCCCAGCAGCACCAGGTGGTCGTGCGGGCTGTGGGCGACGTCGACGCTGGCGGCGTGGACGGTGACGCGTGCGCCGGCGCGCAGGTGCCGCGCGCTGTTGTGCGCGACGAGTTGCGCAGCCGGGCCGCTGCCGATTCGGCGCTTGGCGAGCGCGAACAGTCTGCCGGCGCCCTGGTGCACCTCGAGGTAGACCCAGGCGGTGCCGTCGGTGGCGACGCGTGACTCGGCGTCGCGGCCGAGCACGCCGCTGAAGCGGATGGCGCTCATGGCAGACGGGCCTGCTGGCGATCGAGCATCCACCCCCGCGCAGTGGCGCGCACCACGGCGACGGCGCGCAGCCACTCGGTGCGGTTGCGTTGCGCGAAGTCCAGGCGATCGGGCCACAGGCGCTCGGCGCGTTCGGCCAGGGCCACGCGAGCTGCGGCCTGCTCTGGGTTGGTGCCGACAATGCCCAGGCGTGGGCGAGATTGGCGCGCGCTCATCCGAGCCACACCGCGAGCTGGCGCCACACATAGACGCCGAGGGCGCCGACGATGCCGATGGAGGCCAGCAGCGCCAAGCGCCAGGTCACGCTTTCGTACCAGCGCGGGCGAGGGTCGGGGCGGATGGCGGCGGGGCCGCGCGCAGGGATGCGCGGGATGCGCGGTGCGGTGCTGCGTGGGGACGTCATGGGTGCAAACCTCCCGAGAGAACGAGGACGAGCCCGACGCCGCTGGCGGCGCCGAGGACGGCTGCTGTGAGCAGATCGAGCGCGCGCGAGCGCGGGCGCACGCTGCGATCGCCACGGATGGCGTGGCGCGGGTGCATGGCGCCGACGAAGCGCACGGGGTGCGGCTGCGTCATGCGAACACCAGTGCCATGAGGGCCACGAACAGCAGCAGCTCGATCGGGGCGCGGCGGATGGGGCTCATGACGCGACCCCGAGTGCCACTGTGTCGGCGAACGGCTGGAACAGCGCGCGCTCCATGGGCATGAGGTCGCCCCAGTCGCTCTCGGTGACCTCGGGCTCGGGCAGGCGGCCGTGCACGCTGGCGTCGAGCGCGCGCTGCACCTGACGCGCGGCCTGCAGGTCGATGGCGCTGAGGGTGTCGAGCCAGTCGCGCTCGGCTGCTGCGGAGCGGCCGCTCATGACGCCACCGCCGCTGAAGGATCGAAGGACTGAAGGATGAAGCTGCGGACGGCTCGGGCGCTGAGCTCGCCGCTCTTGTGGAGGCTGAGCTGGCGGCCGTCGTCGAAGGTCTGGCACCAGGCGTAGGAGCGGCCGTCGTCGTCGCTCAGCCAGTGCCAGGTGGGCTCGAAGCTGTCGCGCAGGTTGGCCCACAGCACGCGCGCTTCGTTGCGGCTGGGGAGCGCGAAGTCGGCGTGCTCGTCGGCGCGCACGGCCTGGGCCCAGTCCATCGCCTTGCGCCACGGCAGGGCCTTGTCGGCCTTGGCGTCGGCGAGGACGAGGGCGCGGGTGGCGCCGCTGCTGTCGCGCACCAGGCCGGCGAAGCTGCCGCCCTGGCCGGGCCACGCGGCGCCGATGGCGGGCAGGGCGTAGAGCGGTAGCGCGGCGGCGGTCATGCCAGCACTCCGGTGACGGTGTCGTCGAAGGCGGCGCAGAAGGCTGCGACGGCGGCCGGCAGGCCGGCGTGGCCCCGGGGCTCGAGGCGCTGGACTTCGGTGATGGGGCAGCCGACGACCGCATGGGCCGCTCGTTGCGCGTCCTCGGCGGTGGCGGCGCGCACCTGCACGAAGGGCAGGACGCCGGTGTCGCACGGGACGGGAAAGCCGTCCCGGTCGACCGGGGTGTAGGTGCAGCGGTAGCTGCGGGTGGCGGCGACTTGCAATGCTTCCTCCAGGGCGCCGGGGTGGCGCGGTGAAGGAAGTCTAGAAAAGCTAGACCGCTACGTCAAGTAAAACTAAACATCGGTCTATCGTAACGTGACGAATTGCAGCGTGGCGGCGCGCTCTGCTGGCTACACAGACCCGTCAAATCGGCCCGTTGCAACGGCCAGTACCTCGAGCCGATCCTCTGCTGACTTCAGGGCGGCGTACGCAGGGTTGGACGCAGCGCCGATCCAACGATCGCCACTGGCAACCACGTATCTGCGCACGTGCCGCTTGCCATCGCCGTCCTGCACCAAGACGCCCCAGCCTGGTACCGGCGGCGCCTGACGGTCGAAAATGAGGCGTGTGCCCCTTGGCGTGGTCGGCGCCAGTGCGTCGTCCGGCACCGCGCAGATGAATCGGTCAGGAAGCGGCCCTGGCATGTTCACGACGTCCTCCCACGTGAGTGAGGAGTCTCGAATTCTTGCAGGCTCACTGACTGAGCCACCCCGGACTCGTAGGGCACGGAAGGCTCTGCAGCCCGCAGACCCGGCAGCGGGTAGCCCGTGGCGCGGTGAACGGCCTGGACCAAGTCCCAGCTCGGCTCGTTGGTCCCCGTCTCCCAATGGCCCACCGCCGCCTTGCTACGTCCGATGAGGTCGCCAAGGTGTTGAAGAGACCATCCCTTGTGTGCCCGAGCAGCGCGCACCCACTCCTGCAGTGTCATGCCGAAATCGTAAAGATTCCCTAGACACTGATGGGCTACAAATTCTTGACGGCTTTGTCTAGAAATCCTAGACTGTGCTGCAAATGGAGCCAATGTGTCGAGCAACGAGCATCCCCTAGAACGGGCCGCGCGCTTGGTGGGGTCGCAGGTAGCCCTCGCGGCGGCCCTTGGCGTCACAAAGGCGGCGGTCGGCCAATGGCGCGATCCCGGGCGACGTGTCCCCGCTGAGCATTGCCCCGAAATCGAGCGCCTGACGAGCGGAGAGGTGCGCTGCGAAGAACTCCGCCCGGACGTGTCCTGGGGCGTGCTTCGCGGCGCTGCCGTCGACGAGTCGGCGCCGTTGCCAGCGGTGGTCGAAGTGCCGGCGGCCAACGGTGGTCTCACCGAAGCGGAGCTCGACCTGCACATCGCGCAGAAGGCTGCCGACGCGCCCCCGGCTTGGCCGCTCACGGAGGGCGACCTCGACAGGCACCAGGCGCGCAAGCAGGAGGAGGCTTCTCGTGCGGCGTGATCGTTGTTCTTGTTGCATCGCAGCAAGCGTAGAAGGCTCCGCGCAATTAACCCACCCCCAAAGGTGTGGGCGTGCGGCTTCAAGCATGGGGGTCGCTCAAGTTTCCCGCCCTGGCCGCTCACGGCGCAGCGCATACGGGCCCCATGTCTCCTCCCGGCCGGATCGGTTGGCGGGCGTGGGGCCGGGGCGGGTCGTTCTGCTGCTGCCGTCTCCTCGAGCGCGGTGATGACGGTGCACGACGTGGCGCACCAGCAGCGTCTGGTGCGGCAGGGCAACCCGCCGTCGGCGAGAACTGGTGGAGGGTGGCGATGGTCGCCTTGACGATCAAGACCGACTTCAAGGACGTCGATCGCAGGCTGCGGGGGCTGCAGGCCGACATCCGCGACAAGGCGTTGGTGCGCGCGGTCAATCGCACTGTCGAGCAGGCGCGCACGGACATGAGCCGCGAGATCCGGCAGGAGTTCAACCTCTCTGCAGCCAAGGTGCGAGAGAAGCTCCACATCCGAAGGGCGGGCCTTGTCGGTGGCCAGCTTCGAATCGAGGCAGCGCTACTCAGCACCGCACGCAACGGCAGGCGCTCGCTCAACGTCATCAACTTCCAGGCGCGCGAGACCAAGGCCGGCCTCACAGCCAAGATCAAGCGGCAGGGCGGGCGCAAGGTGGTCTCCAAGCGAGGCTTCATCGGGAACCAGGGCCGCACTGCCTTCGAGCGCGTGGGCGCGAAGCGCTTGCCGATCAGGCCGCTGCAGACGATCGACGTGCCGCAGATGTTCAACACCAGGCGCATCAACGCCGTGGTCCTGCGCAAGATCCGCGACAAGTTCCCTGTGATCGTCGAGCGGGAGATCCGCTTCTACACCGCGAGGTTCGGGCGATGATCGTCTCGCGCGTCTCGGCGTGGCCCCATCTCCCCAGGGGTCAGGGTGTGGGCAAGCCATCGCGCGCGCAGTTGACAACGTGGACACCGTTGATGGGTCCTTCTGAGCGTAGGCGCCTTGCGGGTGCGAAACGGA
>OFQZ01000544.1_pt1 | contig 12649 bp, 21 predicted proteins | sample 1543011 | NCBI WGS metagenome assembly OFQZ01 (sample SAMN07774216, study PRJEB24372) | wastewater metagenome | isolation source: Exp Tend NO 0WW | collected 2016-02 | reverse complement strand
ATGGTCGCGGCGAGTAGGTTTCGGAACATGGCAAACCCTTTCGAGTGGGAGACAACGAACGCCACAATCGGCGCGGCGGGTCACGCTCATTCGGCCGCTTGATCCTCTGACAACTCGGCATCTTCAGCAAAGGAAAACTCGCAATTTTCTTCCTGATCGCGCCGACCTAGCGCAGCGAGCTCGACATTTTTCAAAGCCTGCCGGTAGTAACTGGTCTTTAACTCAACCCCGACTCCGCGCCGCCCAAGCATCACCGGGCTGTAAACCTCGGATCCGACTCCCATGAATGGCGTGAATACAACCTCATTCGGATTGGAAAACAAGACAACGCAACGGTCGATTACATCCAATTGCAAAGGATGGACGTGTTTTTCGTCGTCGCTTTCGCGGGCCTCGCGAAATGGCAGCACGCGATGCATACGAATGTCGTCCCACATACAATCGGCGTATTGCCTCCAAATCCAGTGCGAGAATCTGTTTTCAGTCTGTTTGCCAGTCCACCCGCGATAGGAAAAGACATCATTCGGAATCTTGCGCTCGCCGGCATATTCAAGAAGCCCGACCGGATGCTGAACCGGCGTAGGATTTTTCCCAACGCGCCGAAATGTCAAAAGCTGGTCGCCACTGGCGACGCCGCAGTCGATTGAGTCCTCGCACAGCGAAGCGTGCGCCAGATTTTTTTGCATCGTACGCAACCGAACCGCGAGCGGCTCTTTCCAAATCATTCGCCGCCCGGTGTAGCGCCATCCGTGCTTTTCATGAAGCCGGATAATGTCGCCCGGGAAGTCCATCAATGAATCGGTGCCGCTATTGCTGCGCGGAATATCCATGCAATGCACCGCCGTAATGCGGCCCGGCATGGTAATGCGAGCCAACTCAGAAACAACAAATCCGTAATGATCCAAAAAACTGTCGTAGTCATCCGAATTTGATAGGTCGCGCTGATCGCTGGAATAGTGATACAGACCGCCGAACGGCGGCGAGTAGATAGACAGACCAATGCTCGCGTCCGGCATGTCTCGCATGACCTCAACACAATCCCCGTTATAAATTGCAAACTTGTCAGTAATGCACTGATCTTTTACAGCCATGATGGAACCTCCACTCGATTTGTCATTTGATTTACATGCGCTATCCCTTTCGCGTGATTCATCTCGGCAACCAACCGAGAAAACATTGCGTCCGCCTGATCTGCTTTGCGTTGCAAGTTTTTCATCACCCCGCGCTCGCCGTCGGTCGTGACAATGTCAACACGCACATCTCTTTTTTGCCCGAAGCGCCAGCAACGCCGTACAGCCTGGTAATACTGCTCAAATGAATGAGAAGGGAAAAAAGTGACGTGATTGCAATGCTGAAAATTGAGGCCCCATGCGCCTATTTTTGGTTTGGTAATCAGCACGCGGGCCTTTCCTGTTGAAAACGCTTCAAGCCTTTCCTCTTTGCGATCATCGCTATCGGATCCCGAAACCTGCACCGCATCAGGAATCATGCTTTCCAGCATGTCGCCCTCGTCGTTAAGGTGACACCACACGATAGCGGGCTCGCCGGTATGGTTGACTAGCTTGGCAACCTCGCCGCAACGCTCTTGCACAGTGTTGCGACGTTCCTCGCGTTGCTCTTTCAGTCCAACGGCTGGGCAAGCGAACAGCATTCCGTCGCGCAGATTTACCGTATCGACTAAGTGCTCAATTTCATTTAGAGGCGGAAGCCGGAATCGGTCATCATTAAAGCCAAGGTCGGACGGCCTGCGGATTGCAATAGCCCAAGAGCAAACCCAACGCCAGAACGGAATCTCCGCATGACCTTTTAGACGCCACTTGATGACCTCACCACGCATCCGGCCCTGGGCCGAATTATTCAGGTCATTTTTGAAAAACCTATTGAGCATGTCTATGTGACCAAGGTATCCAAGCGCCTCTGAGCTAGTGCCAAGCTCGATATAGTCATTCGGTGCGGCGGTCGCGGTCTGCAATAGGCGGTACTCCACCTGACGCATGAAATCAGTAATTTCCTTCTTGCGTGAACCGGCAAACGATTTCAATATCGACGACTCATCGCACACCACGCCAGAGAAGTCGCCCGGCTGGAAGTAATGCAGGCGCTCATAATTGGTAATTACAATCCCGCTGGAAATTTTTCCATCGCGCGAGTGCGTAGCCTCAATTCCGAACTTTTCAGCCTCACGCGCCGTCTGCGCGCCGACGGCAAGTGGAGTCAAATAAAGTACCGGCTTATTTGTTTTTTGATTGACGTTCGACGCCCAAGTTAAGCCCATCGGCGTTTTGCCAAGACCACAATCTGCGAACACCGCCGCGCGGCCTTTACGCACAGACCATTCGACAATATGCTTTTGAAAGTCAAATAAAAAATCAGGCATGAATACCGGCGCAAATCCTTGATCGCTACCGCGTTGAGCGCGATTAGCTAAAAACTTTTCATAACTATTCACAAAGTTTCTCCGTTCTATCGGCGCCGCACTTGTCAGCGTGCAAATTGAGCAACGCGACGCCCTGCGTAAATTTCGGTTCGCGGACCTCGCCGCGCGCAAGCTGCGCCACATAGCCCGGATGTTCACCGATAGCGCGCGACGCCTGGACATGCGGCACCCCGGCCGTGCGAAGGTCTAGCGCGAGTTTTTGCCAGTCCACGACCGGCGCGAGTAATCCGCGAATCATCGGCGCACGCATTTCCAACCCTTTCCAGACTGCCGCCATTCCAGACAATTCGCGTCGGCTTCGGACACGGCGACGACCGACGCTTTGCCGATGCGAATGTCGGCCTCTGCGATGATCGCCGGCACGACCTCAAAAGCGATGTAAATGCCCATTACGACGGCGCCGACGAGGCACCACGTACCGACGGCGACAACGCGGCGCAGCGTTTCATAGGTTCGGAACGTCGCCACCTGGGGGGCCGGCTTGCGCTTGCGGCGGCGTATCCATTGACGCAACCGGCCGGGCGGCGGCGACGGGTCGAGGTCGCCGCGGGCATAGTCGGCAAGCCAGCTCATGCGAAATGCCTCGACCATTCGGATTCGATCACGTCGAGCTGCTTCGCGGTAAGCGTTGACGTGTCGGCGCCGTTGTCCGTCTTGCGAACAATGCCGTTGATGAATCCCTCAATCCAGACGGAAATATCGGAAGTACCGCACAGCCCGGCCAATTGCTTGATTTTTGTTCCGGTCGAAACCATTCAAACGCCCTCGCTTTCCACAATCACGGCGTTTCCGTGCCGTTTCCACTTGATAAAGTTCGCGGTCCGGCAAGTCGTTTCGACCTGGTCGGCGCCGCACCAAACGACCCGCGGGCGCGGCTTGCCGGGCTGCGTCGAGCTCGGCGTGCGCTCAATGCGAACGATTGTCCGAACCTCGCCGCGATTGTTGCGCCAAGTGTCGCCGGGCTTGAGTACGGTTTCGCTCACTTGCTGGCGTCCGTCGAGAAAATGCCGGCCTCGACGAGCGCCCGGTCGAGCGCCTCAAGCCTGGCGCGTGCGAGGACGCGTTGCCCGAAACAGTCGGCGGCCTGCCACTCGGCGACGCGGCGGTTCCGTTCGGCGTCGAGCGCCGCAGGGTTCCCGCGGTTCTCGGCGACGAAGGCGGCGGCGTCTTTCCCGTCGCTCATGCCGTCGCCCCTTTCACGCTATGCCCGACCCGATGCCACCCGGCCGGAATGTTTTCAACGCTGCAGAAAGCACACCGGCCGCCACGCTCCACGACGGCGACGTTCGCTTTCGCGGCCAATTGCACGACCTCTAAAAACGTGCTGTCGTCGACGTCGATCACCTGGACCGCGGCGGCCGGCGTGCTCACTCGTCACCGCCTGCGGCGGCATCCTTGCCGCGTTTCTTCGCCGGTTTCGTGTCCGCGGCGGGACTGGCGCCGTCCGCCATGGTCGGCAACTCTGCCGGCTTGAGCGATATCTCGACGTCGGCCTGAATGAACGACGAAAGCCGGCCGGCCTGGGCCTCGGTCGGATGCACAATCACCCGGCAACTGATTTTCGCGGACCCGCCGGCGACCGGCTCGATTCGGAACTTGTCGACCTTGGCGTCGGTAAATTTCACCGGCTCGCCCGCGCCGACGTGCAGTTCGAACCCGGCGCCGGTCATTTCGTCGTCCCACTTGACCGACGGAATCGCCGGGAAGCGCAGCGGCGAACCGTCGGCGAGGTCTTTCAACGCTTTCGGGTCGAACAGAAACGACTTCAAGTCGGGCGAGAATGCGGCCAGATTGTCGGCGTTCGTCGGCACCGTGAGAAAGATATCGCCGGCGAGCCGAGTATCTTCGCCGTGCAATTCGGCGCGCGGATTGAATGAATTTATGAACGCTTTCGCGTTCGTGAGTTCGAGACGTATCATTTTCTTGTCTTTCCTTTCGATTGGGTTTTGCTGCAGGGAGAAACTACTCGGCGGCCTGGGCGGCGGGCTCGTCGTTCACGGCGGCGACCTTGCCGTCGTCGATCACGATTCCAACTTTTCCGGTCGCGTCGACGCGCTCAATCCAAATCTGGAAATCAGCGGCGGCGGCCATGCTCTCGATTACGGCGAGCGAATCGGGATCCAATAGCGAACCGTCTTGAATCCGGATAACCCGAAGTTTCGGATTCGCGGCCATGGCGACGGCGAGGGATACGCGCAATTGCTCGGCGCTCGAGGCCTGCGCGAGCGGGATCCCGTTCAACGTCACCACGCCGTCACCGAGCCCGAGCCCGGCGACCGGGAATTTCGCGGCGGCGATGGCGTCGGCTTTCTGTTTCTCGCGGGCGGCCATGGCGTCGGTTATTGCATTCGCCTGGCGCTCGAGGTCGGCGGCGGTTTCCTCGTGTTGCTTACGCTCGTTGACCGCGGCGAGTGTTTTCTCGAACTCGCGCACCTTGTCGAGCCGAGCGCGAAGGTCGGCGATATTCTCGGAATCTGGCAAGGCGGGCGCCGAACCGAGTTCGTCGAAAATCTTAGCGGCGGCGGCGCGCGATTCATTGGCGAGCGCGGTTTGCTCGTCTATCTGTTCGCGCAAACGTCTAACGTTTGCCTCGTATTTCAGGCAGTCGGACCCGAGACTCTCGGCGCGCTCGCGCTCGACCTGCCGGCGCATGATTTCCGCGTCGATCGCGGCGTTATGCTGCGAGGCCTTTTCCATTCGGTCGAGCAATGCCGATTCGGTCGGCAAATCGTCGTCGGCGTACGCCGCGACCACGACGGCCGGAATCGCCTCGGCCTGCGCCCGCGCCGCCTTCGCTTGCCTGTTTACCTCTGTACGGCGCTCATAATCGCGCTTGTTCAATCCGTCGAGCGCGTCGAAATCGACGTCGACTTTCGCAATCTGGCGCAAATCGTCGAACTGTTCGCGGGCTTTCTTACGCGTGAACGCGAGCGGGTCAAACGAAAGCGCGCCGACGAGGTCGTCGAGCATGGTTTGAGGCGAACGGAACCGGGCGCCCTCGACCGTCTCGACGTTCAAGGTCGAACCCGATTCGGTGAACTTGCGCTCGACGATCAACTCTCCGAGGTCGAGCCGGATCCGCGCCGACTTGGCGCCCGTCTTGATTGGTACGGCCTGGATATGGTCGGCGTTTTTGAGCGCGGACCAAATCGCATCAAGCACCGACGTTTTACCCTGCGCGTTGCGCCCGGCGATCGTGACCAAGTCGCCGGCCGGCGTGATTTGCACGGCCGACAAACGCTTGAAATTCTCGGCGGTTAATTGAACGATTCGCATCATTGCGCCCCTTTCGCCAGTTCGCCGGCATAGGCGCGATAAAGTGCCTGCAACTCGCCGTGAACCGTCTCGTCGGCAACGCTGGCAATCGTCGAGGCGGCGACGTCGAGCGCGTCTTTATCCTTCGCGGCGTGCGCCTTTTTCATCGCGTCGGAAACGGTCGCGTATGTGACCGCGGGCGCGGCGGCGGCACGACGGCCGGCGGGCTTGGATTCGGCCGCGGCGCCCTGGGCGGCCTCGGGCTTTTCGGCGGCGGCCGGCTCGGCTTTTTTCATCGCGGCGCGCAATCCCTCGTTGCCTTTGCCGACGGGCTCGGCGGCCTCGCCCTCAACCTCGAAAAAGTCGGGAACCGAGGCGACGCCGTCGCGAAGCGAATTGAATATTTTCCGCAAGTTCACCACCTGGCCCGGCGTCAACGTGTCGATATTGCGTTGAATGCGTTTCTCGATCATCGCTTTCGAGACGCCGAAATCGCCGAACTTTTTCACCATTTCGGCAATGAGCGCCGGCGTGACCTCGACCGACGCTTTAAGCGTTGCCTCGCATTGCTCGATTGCGAGGTCGACCACGTCGCCCGGGATAATGCCGAGAATGCAAGCGCGCATTCTGCGGGCGCCCTGATTGGCGACGAGTTCGTAAATGTCGCGCTGATCCTTCAACGCGTAACCGCCTTGTTTCGTGTCGCGCCAGTGTCGGACCTGAAAAACCTTGACCTCGCGCGCGTTGCTTTCAATGTCCCACGCGAACGCCTCGACCTCTGATTCGCCGTTCGCGTTCGACAATTCGCGAATGCCGAAATTGATATTTCCCCACTCGCGGGCGATTGCTTTCGCCAAGTGAATCGACGGGCCCGCAATCTCGGAACCGCCGCGGGCGTAGGAATAAACGGCTTTCTCGGCGAGCGAGGGACGCTGGCACGCGGCAAGCACCCGGTCGACGGCGACCCTTTGGTCGCGCGGGAATTGCTTCGCGAGGTAAATCGCGGCCTGCGTCTCGGCGACGGCGCGGGTTGTTTCCATTGCGACCATTGCCGAGCGGCTCGGCGCGGCGGTCGGCATAAAGCCAGAATCGGGACGTGTTGCGACTGATGTATTCATTCTGAAAGCCTCTCTTTCTAGTGGGACGGGTTAAAGCGTTTTTTTCGTGCGAAGTACGCGCGAGGTCGTCGACTTGTCGCACTTGTCGCGGATCTCTGGATAAAGGGCGCGCAACATTTTTTCGTCGACGCGGCTCGTCGTTTGCTTGTTCCACGTCCCGACCTCGACGCCCTGGAAGAATAGCAACGCGTTGTCGGCGGCCGTTTCGATTTCGTTCAACTGCCACGCGCGGCGCACGAAGTCGGCGACCTGAAAGACGATTTCCTCTTTCACGTCGTCGAGCGCCGAAATCTGCTTGCGGGTCGAGGCGAGCCGGCGCAATAGTCCGACCGTCGCCTCGTCGAGTTCGACCGGCCGACCCTTGAGCGCGTACATAACGCGCTTCATATCCGACATATTTATCGGGTCCGGCTGGCGATCGGCGAGAATGTTCTCGTTCCAGAAACGCACGCACGCGGCGCGAATGTCGGCGATTAGCGCCTCGTCGCGGTCGACGAAATACGGCAACATATTGTCGGCACCAATGAGGCACCCGACGACGCACCGGCCAATGCCGGTAATCCCGAGGCCATGCTGCGCCTGCGTCGAGTAGTAAATCGGCACCTGGTCGGTTAGGTTCCCGTCCTCGTCCTCGAAGTCGCCCCAATCTTTCGCGGCGAAGGGATGCACCGTTTTAATTTCGACGTTGCAGAACTCGCCGTCGAGAATGATTTCGCGGTCGATTTCGCACGCCAGAAACGGAAACTCGCCGTCTTGATAGCGGCGCGACGCGGCGACCTCGACGACCTCGTGACCGCGGTCGCGCAGTATGTCGACGAGCATTTCAAACGCCGGCTGTTCCCACCGTTTCCCGCGCGCAAATAGTTTTTGCTTGTCGGCGCCGGGCGGCTCGACGAATCGGCCGGTTTTCTTTTCCCATAGCGTGAGAGGCGTCGACCAATGCGAAAGCCCGAGAATCGCGGCGACGTCGGATCCGCCGATGAATCTCGCGCGGTCCGTGCCCGGGCCGGTTTCGTCGAGCAACCGCGGCGCCTTGTCGGCGTCGACGAGTCGGGCGGTTCCGATAGCGTCGGGAGCGTTCATTTCAAAGCCTCGCGCAATTTGATTTCAATGGCGAACAACGCGTCGGCCGCCTCGGCAACTAGCGAGCCCGGCGCGCGTTTCTTGAGTAAATAAAACCGATGCGCGACCGAGTGCAGTTCCATCAATGCGCCGTGCATCACGTCCCACTCGATCAACGCGGGCCCATTGGTAACGGGCCGATTGGCGTCGGCGTATGCCTCGGCAAGCGTTTGCACCGGCATACGCCGCAACGCGAAATCGCGCTCGGCGGGACTGAGTGCGGCGAGGTCGTCGGCGCTCGCGCTCATATGAGCCCTTTCGCGACACAGAAAACCCACCCGGCCGCCGCCGCAATCACGACGGCGCGGTCGGTTATGAGGTCGGCGAGTTTCATTGTTCAACCCGCACGAACTCGCCGGAATCGTTCACGCGATACGCGACATTCGGCTCGATACCGTTCTCGCCGACGTATGCGACCGCGACCCGGCGGCGCGTGCCGTCGTACCATTCGATCGCGATGGCGCTGCCTGGACCTGCTGAAACGATCGAACCTCGCGCCGCCATGCAAAGCGAGTTTTCGCCGGACGCGGCGAGGCTGCTGTCGTAGCCGGACGCGGCGAGGCGGCTGTCGTTGCCGGACGCGGCGAGGCGGCTGGCGTAGCCGGACGCGGCGAGGCTGCTGTCGTAGCCGGACGCGGCGAGGCGGCTGGCGTAGCCGGACGCGGCGAGGCGGCTGTCGTTGCCGGACGCGGCGAGGCTGCTGTCGTAGCCGGACGCGGCGAGGCTCGCCTCATCAATCGCGCTCGTTGTTTCGGTGTCGCCCTTCGCTTTGACCTCTGCAACGATGGCGGCGCCGTCGGCACCAAGCGAGACAACGATTTTTCCGACCGCGCCGGGCTCGCTGATTGCGTTCTCAAAAACCTGATCGCACAGCCAACACGAGTCCGAGAATCGGCGCTGTTTCCGCAATTCGTCGTACACCGCGCCGAACTCGCCGCCCTGCGGGAAGTTTTGCAGAAACCACTTGAAGCCATCCGAACACGCTGACCACGAGCGCAGCAATTCGGCGTTGATGTTGAGGGCGGACGGCGCGACGGCGACGGCGGGTTCGGTCATGGGTTCACCTTTCGGTTCGGCGGGATTGGTATCGACGAAAACCTCAACCAGCAACGCCCGCGCCTCTGCAATCTCGGAATCGCTGCAACCGAGACGAGCCTCGAAATCGTCGAGCATTTCGAACGCTTGCGATTCGTCGCCGAGGGCGTCGATCTGTTCGCTATTCAGCGGGTCAAGGTTCAGGCGGGAAAATTCGGCGTTGATGCGGGCGGCGGCTTTTGCGATCAAAGCGGCGCGGGATTCGGGGGTTTTCATGGGCTCGACCTTTCGGGAGTTATTGGGGAACAACCCCTATTATCCATATGCGGATTCGCTTGTCAACCGTATTTGGATAATTTTTTGCTAAAGCACAAAAAAGCCCGCCGAAGCGGGCTTGTCGAGGCGAGGCGGCGTTACAAATCTTTTACGCCGCGCTTTGTAGCATTGTCCCTAGCGAACTTTTTCACGGCATCGGCGGCGGCGCGAGTGCCGAGCCGCACCTGCATCGTATTGCGGTCGCCGTAATACTCGTCAATCTCAAGAATGGCGGCGCCCTTGTTCCACCTGGACGACCGACCCGAGAATTTCGCGCCGAATCCGTTCTGAAAGACGCTCGTTTCGCTTGCCGTCGGTTTGCCGTATTTCGCGCGCGTCGCGGCCATGACTTCGGGAAAATTACCGCTGCTCATATTCACGTAAACGATGGCCAGCCGGTCGGCCTGGTCGAAGTTGATAGCCCAATGGTCCGCACGCATTCCCGCGAGCGAATCAAGTTCGGACGGATTTTTCATGAATGGCGGCGACGGAAAGAATGAGCACGTCGCGAGCGTTTGCGCGTCCCGCTCGCCACAAAGCAATTCGGGGAAAAGTTCGCGCGCCTCGGCGAAGCTCATTCCCGGCGACAATAGTTTGAGGGCGAGCGCGCGAGACTTTTCGAGAGACGATTGTCGCTCTGATCGCTTTGCCGCGAGGTCGTCGGCCGGTTCGCCGCCGTGGGCTGCGCCGAGCGAAGCCACGCAAACCAGTATTGCGGCTCGTTTCATAGATTCCCTCTCAGTGACCAACCGCAATTTTTCGCACCGCGTCGAGAATAGCCGCGTCGGCGCTGGATAGTGTGCGAACTTCATCCTCCGAAAGCAACTGCCAAGGCGACACGCCAAACGCCTCCGCCAGTTTGGAAATCGTGTCTAAGTCGGCGGCTGCACTCTCCCCGCTCTCTGCTCGTGACACTGTGGACTGTGACACGCCCGCACGTTTTGCCAGTTGAATCTGGTTCCACTTGCGGGCGACCCTGTATTCGAGAACGCGTTTCGCAAACGTCTTTTTGAGGTCCATCCAAGGATATTCGCGCGAATAAATATCCGTTTGGGGATTGCTTTTTAAATCCGTATGTGGATAATCGGCAGTTATGGACATTCAAAACCTGGTCGAAAACATGAAAGCGGTAAGCCTCAAGCAACTGGAGGCAATCGCGGAAGCGGCGGGCGTTCCGTATTCGACGGCGCTCAAGATTCGCGGCGGATTCGTCAAAAACCCGCGCATCAACACCGTGAACGCCTTGGAACCGTTTTTCAACGCCCCGGCGAAACGACCGTCGCCGCCCACCGCTTCCGCTGGCTCATCCGGCGACTGATTCCCACCCTACGCCCGCCGATTTACTAGCCGACCCTAATTTTTACGGATCGTTAGCAAATGCCGAAATTGTTCTATGACGATGCCAACGCCGCCGTTCGCGAGGCGATCGAATCAAACGAGGGCTACAAGGCAACCGCCGCCGGGCTGTATCCGACCATGAAACCCGAGTCGGCTTACGCGAAGCTCAAGGCGAAATGCGAGGGGCGCGAACACCTGCAGTTCGACGAAGTCATTCACATTTGCCGGATCAACCGCGCCGCCGACCCGCTCTATTTTCTGTGCGACGAACTTTCGCACGACCGGCCGGCCACCAAAGCGCCCGCCGACCGCGCCGCCGAACTGATAACCACGTTCAACGCGAACGCGCTCGCGCTGCAGCGGCTCGGCGCGCAGATTGAACGCATCGCGCCCGATTTGTTGAAGGCCAGCAAGGCGGCAGCATGATTAAACTCGGCGCGCCGTCACGCTATCAACTCATTTTCGACTGGTTTTCGAACCGTCCGAACAGGATCGCGAGCGCCCGCGACGTGCGCCGCGCGTTGCCGGATATTTGCGACGCGAGCGCGTTTTCCGTGTTGCTCGGCCAGTGCGCCCGTGAGCACAAGTTTTTGACGCAACCGCAGCGCGGGCTTTATCAGTTCAAGCCCGGCGCGCCACGGCCGACCGGTAACGGCTGGAAATCCAAAGCAGAAAAAGCCGAGGACGAGGCCCGCGAGCTCGATCGACGCGTCATTCATTTACGCGCAGAGTCCGCGCCCGTCGTAATCGACCCCATTCTGTCGGCGCCGCTGATTCGGCGCGTCGAACGATGCGCGCACCGGTAGAAACGACCCGCCATGCTCGCTTGCGATTTGACCGCAATGGAACAGCTACCCCTCGCCGCCGTTGAACCGGCGAAACCGGACAATTCGCGCCGGCCGAAAGCGCCGCCGATGAAACTCGTACGCCGTGCGCTGGCGACCGCGCTCTATTACCTGCACGCCCTGGACCGTTGCGACCCCGGCACCGCGCGCACGCTGCGAAAGGCGATTTACGCCGACGCCGGCGCACCGTTGACCGATGCGGAGCGAGCCCGGTTCGGCAATCTGTTTCGGGCGTCGATATTTCAGAGGCAAAACTTGCGGCTTTGGTGGCTGCCGAAGGAACGGCACATCACGAGCCGCCGCACTTACGAGCTCGTGGAAAAACGCCGCCGTCTGCCAGAGGGCGCGGTTTTCATCGGCAGTTACGAGGCGCCGGTTCACGAGTCCGCGTTTCTTGAGGACCTGGACGACTTGCTGCGCTGCATTCGCGAGGGCTGCGAATTGTACGGGGAACCTGAGTGAGCGAGAAAACCATCACCCACGCCGGCGGCCATCGGTTCGAGGTCGGCCAATGGGTCGAGATTGGATTAGGCGCAGGTAGTCCGCTGAATCAACGCAAGCGCGCGCCATTTGAGCTTGCTGAACGGTTTGTCGTGACTTCCGTCACCGAGACGACGTTCACCATTCGCCCGGCGACGCTATTCGAACGCGTCGTCGCCGCAATCCGCGCGCCGTTCGTCCGCGCCTGGCGCTGGCTGGTTTGGAAATACGTCGACGCGCGCATCGCGATCGAGGACCGCGTCGCGGAATGGCGCGAGGGGCGCAAGTGAATGGCGGCCTATTACAACGAGATCGACCCCTACGCCGCGCAATGTTTACGCAACCTTATTGCGGCGGGTCACATCGCGCCGGGCGAGGTCGACGAGCGTGATATTCGAGACATTCGGCCAACTGAGCTTGCTGGATTCGACCAATGCCACTTCTTCGCCGGCATCGGCGGATGGTCGCGCGCCCTGCGGCTCGCCGGAATCCCCGACGACGAGCCCGTTTGGACCGGGTCTTGCCCTTGTCAACCTTTCAGCGTTATCGGCAAGCGACAAGGGACCGTCGACGTCCGGCACTTGTGGCCCGAGTGGCGCCGGCTTATTGACGAGCGACGCCCTGTCCGAATCTATGGCGAACAGGTTTCGAGCGTTGACGGCCTCGTCTGGCTCGACTCTGTTTTATCTGACCTCGAGCGTTCG
>OFQZ01000542.1_pt1 | contig 12679 bp, 18 predicted proteins | sample 1543011 | NCBI WGS metagenome assembly OFQZ01 (sample SAMN07774216, study PRJEB24372) | wastewater metagenome | isolation source: Exp Tend NO 0WW | collected 2016-02 | reverse complement strand
CCCTCCTCACCCCTCTGTTCTCACTTCGTGAATGGCATTCATGCTAGCTGGCTTCAGCCGATTTCGATAGTAGTCAGCTAGCAAACTCTCCTCTCACAAGGCAACATCCCGCCCTACCCCCTCCACCCTATACCCCATGTCAAGCATCAATGGTTCCAGTCATGTCAGTCCGATTCAACGGTTTCCCGTCCAAGTACGGTTGGAGGAAATACATATCCTCTCTCATAATCATCGACCACTTCAAGGGCATCACTAAACCCCTCGTGGTACTGGCACAACCACCAACCTCCAGAGGGATGGATATGGCAACCGCACTTGGGTCTGCCGTGTTCGTCTGCGCCCTGCGCTTCGATGGTGCGTTTGGTGCGGTCGTCAATGTCCGTGAACCTGCTCATCCCGTAGACTCTCCCTTGTGACATCGACACTGCTGGCTCGTCGGGTGGCCCCTGGGACTGTCAATTCTCCCATCGAAATCCACCACACGCTCGGTGAGCATGACCTGATCCCGGCCTACCAATTCCATGACAGCGAATTCGCTCCGCTGGACCTGTCGCCGGTCGGCGTCTCGCCACGCATCGTCAAGATCGTCGGTCAACAGATTGCTCCTGTGGAGTCGCCGGTCTACTCGGAAGATGCCTACATCGTGGATGCGGCGGCGGGGATCGTGGCACCGACACCGGCACCGTCACCCGTGATTGACAGCCCGACCTTGTATGCGAGGGAACTCTACGCAGCCGGGGTTCACCGGATACAGTACAGGCTGGGTCAAGAGGGGGGGCCGTACCTCTGGTCCGAGCCCATCACGCTCATCATCCACAACCACGGACCCAACCCCATTTCCGCACTGGGAGGCACCCTATGAAGGCCCGAGTCGTTACCGTGGACACCACGGCAGCAATCATCGCAGACGGAGTGGTGCCATGCTCCGCCATCATCCGAAACAACGGGGCGACCACCCTCTACATCGGGGGAAGCGACGTGGATGGAACCGATGGCTTCTCCCTCGCCCAAGGCGCAGCAGTACAGCTTGACCTAGTAAACGAGAAGGTCTACGGGGTGACGGCATCCTCAACAACCACCGTCTCGATCATCGCAACCGGGTCGGAGGCAATCTGATGGGATTCGCCTACATTCCGCCTGGTGGTGGTGGCACGCCTGGTGCCCAGGGTGACCCTGGACCGGCTGGTGCCGATGGTGTTGGCCTCATCCTGGGGGCAGTCGCCATCAACGTCGACACGGGCTACGGCGCAGGCCCGTTCGTCCCCGGCACCGACACCCTCCCCTTTCCTCTCGCCCCCGGTGCCACGGTGTTCGCCTACAACTACTCGTCCGGCACCACCGTTGATGAGTTGGCTCAGTGGACGATCGACACGGACGGGTACGCCTGGATTGACGAGGTTGACCTTCTCGTTGCGGCCAACGCTCCCGGCTTCGTGGAGGCTGGGACCGACCTCACCGAGTACCCGTGGGTGCGGTTCATAACCTCTCTCACCGGGACGGCTCCCTTCATCGCCGTCCCCGACCCTGGTGCGGGGATTGCCGTCGAGTCCTACGCTGCCCTCCCCCACTCAGCACAGATTCCGTCGACATGCTTGGTGTTCGCTTCCGGCGACACCCTCCCCTTCAACGGTTCCTACGAACTGACCGGCGACACGTTCAAGGGGTACACCCTCGTCCACAATGATGTGTTCGTTGTGCAGGGTTCGACCGGCGATGCCACCACCGGGTTCTGGCAGGTGGTTCCATCGGGGACAATCACTGGCTCCGTCGTCACCCGCCCGACCGCCGTGCAGGGCGTTCCCTTCACCGACCTCATTCACAACACCCTCATCAAAGTGGCGAACATGCCAGAGGGCCAGCAGATCGGCATTGTGCGGGCGTCCGGTTCCCCCCCCACCACCACCCCACCTTCCGGCGACACCACGTTCCAACGCAGGGATGTCGTGTGGCCGGGGTATCTGTTCGCCTCCAACGTCACCACCGACGATGACTTCGTGGAATTGATCGTGACCGAGGGGAATGGTGACCACGGCACGCTCGTCATCAACCGTGGCACTGGGGCCGGTGACCTTCTCCCTGACGGCACCGGGCTCGATGGGTTTGGCTTGGAGGTGGTATCGGGGGTGGCGGCATGGCGTGCCCAGGCTCCGAGCCAGGAGAACATCGCCACTGCCAACAACCAGACGACCCAACTCGGTGTCGGTGAGTTCCATCACACCTTCACCACCGCCGCCTTCACTGGCACCATCGCCAAACTCCCTGACACTGGCACCGCCTTCCCCTACCGAGGCGGCTATGTGATCGTGGTGGATGGGGCCGATGTGTTGCTGAAGGATTTCGGTGGCACGACGCTTGCCACCATGACTGCCGGGAATGTCTATCGGGTGTATTGGATGACGACTCGGGGATGGTCGGTCACCGCACAGACGGACCTAGTGTGATGCTTGCCTCTGCCGTTACCGATTGGGTGACCACGGTCATTGCCATCCTCACCCTCACGACTGCGGTGATTGTGGCGGCATTCAAGATCCTCGCCAAGATCGATCGTTCCTACGAAATCACCTGCGAGACGGCCAAGATCGTCAAGCATCATCTCGGTCCGAATGGTTCCACTCCCAAGCTCCACGAGACAGTCACCAGTTTCTCTCAGACGCTTGCCGCTCACACGGCCAACGACGAGGTGATGTTCACTGACTTGGGTAACCGCCTGAAGTCCATTCAGGATCACCAGAAGGGGAATTCCAGTGCCAACGACTAGCCCCCCCACCCGTCCCGATACTCGCCCGTGGATTTGGGCATTGCTTGGCTTCATCCTCATCGCCGGTGGGCTTGCCACCAAGAACGGTTCCGGTTCCGGCACTGGCCCCACGACCACCACCACCACTTCCGCCGTTACAACCACAACCACTCCCGGTAGTGGCTATACCCGCCCGTTCGGGGATACTGCCACATGGAACGTTCCCGCCGCATCCTTCTCCACCATCTCCGTCTCCCCCACCTACACCGCCAATGCTTACAACCATCTGAACCTCAACGGCCCTGGCAAGCTCTCCATCTACTTCGATGATTACTCATACCCCGTATACGACCTTCGTGATGCCAACACCACGATCAAGGTGTATCGCACCTCCTATGGATTCGCTGGGTCGATTGCCAATGGTTCGTCCATTCCTTGGAATCTCTCGTGGCGCACAGGTGGGGTGAACGATAACGACAAGATCATGATTCTCCTCGACCCTTCAACGGGTAAGGAAATCGACCTGTGGAATGCCTTCGTCCCCGGTGATAACCAATCCTCCTGCATCACCCTCGACAACATCGCCGCAGGCTTGGACGTAAACGCTCAGAACCTCTGTGCCGGTCAGGCTGATGTCATTCAGGATCAGTTCGGCAACCAGTCCGACTACCGCACGGCCACCCACACCTACCCGGTCGCTGGCTCGTGGATGCAGTCGCAGATTGGCTTGGTTACTGCCGATGAGGTTGCATCAGGGTCCATCCGCCATGCCCTGAACGTGATCGCCCACAACACCATGTTCGGGCCACCTTGCTCCCCCGCACCCTCCAACCCTGTCTCTCCTGGGTTCGGGTCGACGTGTGGGGGTTGGGTGAACCCGGCCTCCCGGCTCGAATGGCCCGACGCCCCGCAGCAGTGCGGCACCTTCACCCAGGCGAACACCACGGCAGGACGCCAGGAGACGGTCCCTGAGGGGTCACGCTTCGCCCTCACCCTGTCCGACGCACAGATCGACGCCTGGCTGACCTCGAAGGGTTACACGGGGACGCTCCGCACCACTGTTCGCATCTTCGCCGTGGCCCTCCGTGACTACGGGTTCATGGTCATCAACACCTCCTGCTATGACGCAGGGATATTCACCGATGGTCGGCTCAACCCTGCAACTGCCACCAAGTGGAATGCCTTGGGTATCCCCACCAACACCACCTCCGCATCCCGTCTCCTCGATGGCCTCATCACCTCCCCCTCGTCACTCCGCATGCTTACCCCGTCACTCCCCCAGGTTGTGGGATTGCAGACGGTCCACTGATGCGGACCACTCGCCTGGAACTCCCCCCCTCGGCACTGTCTGAACCCCTGCTGTACCAGTTCTTGGATTCAGATGGGCAGCCCTTGGACTTGGAGGATAAGCTCCCCGCCCTCGCCATTTCCCGCCTCTCCCCTGTCGAGCAATCCTGGTTCTACTACAACTCCCCGGTCATCCAGAAGATCGACTCGGCGAATGGGATTGTGCGGATCAACTGGTCAGAGGACCCGATCACCCGTCTCCTCCCCCCGGTCATCACCGAGCCAGGTGAGTACCGCATTGTTCCCTGGGTGTTCACGGGTGGGCCTGACTGCGAGTACCCGGCATATTACGACGTAGCAGTGTACGATTGCTCGGAGTATGAAACCCTCCTCCCTGGCGCTCAGCAAACCCCCGCCTTGTACGACATTGGTACCTACGACACTGCCCAATACGATGAGGATGTGGTGGTGTAATGTCCGACGAAACCATTACCAAGGCCCACCTCCTCTCGGACACCCACGACAACTTCGATGTGAACCCCTTCCCTTACACCAACGAGTCGGGCCACACCCACCACGCCAGGTGTCACGTCAACTTCGACGGTGAGGGGTTTGCCCCCGGCGCATTCAAGATGTATAAGCTCATCAACGATTCCCTCCCCGATACCAACTCCAATCGGGTGTATGTGAATGGGATTGGGCCTTGGACGGAGCTTTCCTCCACCAACCGTACATACCACGACGCCCAAGTCGAATTCGTTGACGCCTTCGTCTATACCCTCGACACCCAGTTCACACCCACCCCTACTTGGAATCGCCGTATCCAGTGGGGTGGGACTGACATCGCTGGGCATGGGTATGCGTGGAACTCCCCCATAGACAACACCTCCGACGTGGGTGGGGAAATGACCTACCAAACCCGCAACTCCCACACCTGTTATGGGTGGGGTAGCACGTCCATTCCCGGCTACACCCACAACGGCACCCTCATCGCATTCGGCGCTGACATCCCCGATGACGGTTCCAATGACCCCAACCACGGGTTCGTGCGGATTCACAGTTGGCCGTTGGATTGGACTGGTGGATCGGGGAATCACTACTCGTTCTTTTGGGCATCCCAGGACCCGACTCGTGATGACGCCGCCGCCAACCGGACGATAGGGAATTCAGTTCTGGCGATTGCGTGGGGTGTGAAGGTGAGGGTCGTCGGGCCTGGTGCTGCCTCCACCTCCTATGTCATCCAATCGGGCATCGACCATCTGTACGAGGGTGCGCCGACTGTGGGGCTGCCAGCGGGTTCACGGGAGGGGACAGGGGGCAGGCTCCGTGCCATCCCCTCCAATGGTGATGCGGTGTGGGCGACCGGCCACACCCTCTCCGACGCCCAACTCGACGCCTACCCGCCTCCCTTCATGGATGTCACCCCCCCACCTCCAGCCCCCTCGATCACCGCCATTTCCCCCGTCTCGGGTTCCACTGCCGGTGGGACCATCCTCACCATCACCGGCACCGGCTTCACTGGTGCAACCTCCGTGAAGTTCGGCCTCACCAACGCCTCATCCTTCACCGTTAACTCATCCACCTCGATCACCGCCACGGCTCCCGTTCATACTGCCGGTGCTGTGTTCGTCACCGTCACCACCCCCGATGGCACTTCCGCTTCCGTCGCCGCATCCTCATTCACCTTCTCCCCACCTTCCCCTCCGGCTGGCACCACTACCATCGCCGCCGCCTTCGTGAATTCATCCGGCACCCCCATCTCCACCCTGGAAACCGGGGGGCGTTGGTATGTGGAGGTGGAGTCGATCGGTACTGGTACCACCACCCTCACCTCCCGCATCTACGGCACCATCTTCTCCAACTGGACTTCGTTCCTGGGTGGGGCTGACACCTTGGAAGTGTGGGATGGGACGGCTTGGTCGACAGTGGAAGGTGGGCCGTGGGCGTTCGGGCCTGGTGCCAACAACCAAACCGGCACCTACGCTCTCGACATCACCTCCCCCCTCACCATCACCCACGACACCATCACTCGCATCTCGGGTATCTCCACTGGCCCCGGTGTTGCCAACCTCATCTTCCATGAGGTGAACGGGGACTCCACATCCAACACCGTCTCCCTCTCCCTCACCATCTCCACCACTCCGCCCGCCCCCACCATCACTCTCATCTCCCCATCCTCTGCTTCCACTGGTGATTCCATTGTCATCACGGGTACCAGTTTCACCACTGCCATCGCCGTGTCGTTTGGCGGCACCAGTGCATCCTTCACGATCGACTCCAGCACCCAAATCACCGCCATCGCCCCTACTCACGCCAACGGGGCGGTTAACGTCACAGTGACGAATCCCGGTGGCACCTCCTCGGGCACTCACACCTTCACGTTCATCTCCCCGCCAGTTGTGGTGGACCCTGTTCTGACCTCCCTCACGCCCAACACGGGGGCTCCGAGCGACTTCATTGTGATTGCAGGGACCGGGCTCACCAACGTCACCGACATCAAGTTCGGCACTACCTCCTCACCTGGGTTCACGGTGGATTCGGCCATCCAAATCACCGTCCTCGTTCCCTCGGGCACGGCGGGGAGTGCCGTGGTGGTGACTGCTATCGACCCCACGGGTACGTCCAATGGCTTGGTGTTCACCTACGATGCGTCGATCTACCCATCGACAGTGGAGGCAAGGTTCGTCACCTGCCCCGCCGGTGCGACCCCGGCCAACAAGCTCACCCAGTTCCTCACTGATGTCACAACGTTCGGTGGGTCCACTGACTTCGAGGACACCTACAACTACCTCCAGACTCTTTCCACTGTCACCTCCCTCGCCGTGGGTGAGGATTACTTCTTCTATTGGGTGGTGCAGGTTCCTGGGGATGTGTCGGGGTCGGGAAACTCGGGGCTCCTGACCTGGGATGCGGAACTTGGGTCTGCTGCCACAATCGGGCCGTCCCTCTCCCCCGGCCACACGCTCTCCGTCACCACCGACTACCTCTATCCCGACGTTTACATCTTCATCGTGTTTGGCACGTCACCCACCGGCTACAACCCTGCCGCCCTCATGTCGATTGACTTCGAGACGGATGATGGGGCGATCCTCTACGGGTATGCCACTGTGGCAGTTGGCACCGCCCCTGTTCTTTCCGATCCCCCGCACGCCTGTTTCCTACTATACCCCGACATCGGCCCCGCCACCCTCCACGTCGACACTGACGCTGCGTGCTCTACCGATGACGTGGGGATTGCCTCATACGACTGGAATTGGGGTGATGGTTCGGCTCCCAGTTCAGGCATTACCTCCGGCCACGACTACGACACCCCTGGCACGTACACTGTCACCCTCACCGTCTATGATGATGATGCCCAATACGACACCGAAACCCACGTCGTGACAGTCCTTGCCTTGGAACAACCAGTGGCCTGCTTCACTGTCACCCCTGACCACGGATTCCCCACGCTCGATGTGGTGGTGGATGCGACATGCTCGACGGATAGTGACGGGGTGATTGTCTCGTATGACTGGGACTTTGGTGACCCCACCAGTGACACCAATGTCACATCAGGCATCACCTCCACCCATTCCTATGCCAATCCTGGCACCTACATTGTCACCTTGCGAGTGGTCGATGATGATGGGTTGACGAACATTGCAACTCGCACCGTGTTTGTCGAGGCTGCACCCCTCCCGTTGGCGATTCATGCGCTGGCCGGTGACCCGGTGTTCATTACCCTCACCACGCAAACCCCCGGCTGATCCAGCAAACGTCGAGACGTAGAGGCTACCCCTCCGTCTGCCCATCGTTGCCCTCCGTCTGCCCATCACCCCTGCGGCGCTGGGTTCGCTGCCGTTCGCCCCGTCCAGCCCTCCCCCTTGCCTTCGCTTGCCTCCCGTGGTAGGTTGGTCTTACCCAACCAACCCGAGGAGGGTTCATGCAGATATTTGTGAAGGACAGGAAGTTCGGAGACATGAGTGACGGCATGTTGTATGGCGCACCATTCCCCGCCGAAGTGGGAGACGAGCTTGCAGCAGAGGTGATTGGTGAGATGGCAATACTCCCCAATACCTCCATTGGTGATCGTCTCGATGCCATCCACTGTTACATCCACACCCTGAAGTCAGACCACGACTGGAAGCTGGCAACGGTATGACCACTGACACGCAAATCCAGGTCATCCTCACCCCAGCCCAACTCACCCATTTGGAGTCCATCACTGACTTCTGGATGTTCATGTATGGGGTGTGGGTTGCGGTGTTCCAGTGCCTCGACCTCCCCTACCCTGACAGTGAATTCGCTGCCACGGGGTATGCGATCCCCGAGGGGCAATGGCACCGTCTTGCCAAGCACATCCTCTCAATGGAGGGTGACGAGATGAGGCGAGCCTCCATGTGCATGGAGTGGGTGAACAAGTCCCCATCCGCCTACCCATACAACCCAGTGGAGCCTTTCTACTCCTACGGTGCCGAGATGAACGACACCATGCGGCGTCCAACCCCAACCAACCCAACCAACCCAACCAACTCAGGAGAGTCCAAGTGAGAACATCACGAGCAGTAGAGGAAGTGTTGCGACAGTTCCACGGTCAGCCAATCTCCGCACAGGACCTCGGCGGATTGTGCGACCCGGTTCTGAGTGTCAAGCAGGTGTCCAATGCGGTCGGCACGCTGAAGCAGTACTACTACATCGACATCCCCAAGAAGGGGTACTACGTGTTTCGTGGGCCGCTCCCTGCCAGCGAGATTGTGTCGCACCGCCAGGGCACACCTCCCACTCCCACTCCCACTCCCCGCCTCACCCCACCCATTGTCGATACGTCGGGGGAAATCATCGAGGTGATGGCAACACTGAGTAACGGTTACCTGCTCAGCATCAATGGCACGCTCTATGTCGCCCAGCCACTCGACCTCAACAGTCTCACCCCTTCTACCAACCAACCCCACAACTGAAAGGCATTACCCATCATGTCCAGAGAAACCATCGAATACCTGAACGCCAACACACTCATTGGCTTCACCTCAACCGACGGCAATGCATGGCACTGGGATGGCATCACAACCAACCACTACCCCCTCGCCATCCCGGTCGGCGACATCACCTCCAAGCTGTTCAACTGGCGGGCCGAGTTCCTGACCCCACTGTTCGACATCAACGAGGCCGACACCGACTTCGAGACTGAGGCCCATGACCTCTATCCCGACTCCTCGACCAAGGCAGTGGTGCGAATCCATTCCAACCCCAAGGACATCTCGGTGTTCAACTACGTCACCGAAACCTACGCAATCCACCAGTACCCCGAGTGGCTGATCGAGAACGTGTCGGCACTCGTGGACCAATCCACTGGCGAGTTGGAGTTCGGCAGTGCGGGGCTGCTCCGTGGCGGTGCAGTGGCGTGGGTGCAAATCCGGCCACCGGAAATGGTGGAAATCGGGGGGGACAAGATGCTGCGATACGTTCTCGCAGTGACCTCGCACAACTCCACCATCGCCACGACCTACAAGGTGGTGTATCAGCGGGCGGTGTGCGACAACACTCTCGACATCGCAATGGGGGAGGCTGGTGGACAGTTCCGAGTGAAGCACACGTCAGGCTCGGGGCTACTGGTGGCCGAGGCTCGCCAGGCACTGGACCTCATGTTCACGGGGATGGAGGAATTCGACAAGGAAATCCTCACCCTGATGAACACGCCCATGTCGACCAACCACTTCGCCAGTGCCATCAAAGAGGTGTGGCCCCAGCAGGAGGCCCAGGTGGGCGAGCATGGGGAAACCATCAACCAACGGTCACTGTCCAACTGGGAGAAGCGATTCGACGAACTGTTCTCCCTGTACGACTCGGACCCCCGTGTCGGCCAGTACAAGGGCACCAAGTGGGGTGGGCTGATGGCCTACAACACCTGGAACCAGTGGGGCATGATGGAGCGTGGCACCAACACCCGTGACATCGCCGATGTGAAGCAGTCCCAACTCGTCGGCCAGGTGCGTGGAACGCTCGCCACTGGTGACAGGGAGTTTCTGGCCGCACTCGACGCCGTGATGGCTTGACCAATCCCCGCTCTACCCACTAACATGTCACCTACCGGGGCGGCAGAAGGTACAGGAACTCCCCTCTGTCGCCCTGGTACATGACCTTCCCACTTCCCCAACAACCAACATCAACCCAACCAAAGGAATCATTATGACCACTGTCCACTCCAACCCTGCCGAAATCACCTGGGACACACCCCCCCCGGCCACTCGTGGTGCCACTTCCCAGACCACGTTCGACCAGTTGTGCGAGGCCCTGGAGGCCAATGCCGGTCAGACGTGCCTCTACCGTGAGGGCGGCAACTCGTACTGGTCGATGTCGGATGCCCAGGTCGAGCGGCACCCCCACATCAAGGTGGAGAACCGGCGCATGCAGGATGGCACCGTGTCCACCTGGCTGACCTTCGACGCCGAGTACAACCGCCCCGGCAAGGCTGCGGCCAGTGCCGAGGGTGAGGGTGCACCGGCCAAGCGGTCACGCAAGCCGAAGGTCAGTGACACACCCGAGGTGGTGACGGAGTAACACCTCCCCACATTCCCCCCACCCCAAAGAGCCCCGCAACCTTCACTGGTTGCGGGGCTCTTTGCTGTACCCATTCATATCCCTCCGTCTGCCTCACTGACCTCTGTCTGCCCAATCGCCCTCTGTCTGCCCTCTGTCTGCCCGTCCCCACCCCCCGGCCAATGTAATGGCATTGCCCCCAGTACACATTATCAATGGGGCAGGGTTGACTGGCATGGGAGGATGGAACCAAACCCCAATCACCCACCCCAACCCAACGGGAGCCGAAATGCCAACTACACGAGTGCTGAAGTACACATTCAACATCAGCGAGGAGAACATCCGCCTTGCCAATCTCATCATGAGGGAATTCGATGACCATGAGGCGGCCAGTGCGAAGATCGTCCATGAGGTGATGACCATTGACGATGTGGTGTTCATTGACGAGATGGTCAGTGTGGATTTCTTGTTGGAAGGGCTTGTGGACGTTGTAATCGACGGTCACATTGACTCATCGGCAGTCGAGCCACTCATCATGGGCCTTGCCAATGGCGACACACTGGAATTCGAGTTCCTCGCCGAAATCAAGTAACACCAACCCCAATCACCAACCAACCAACCAAATAGGAGTTCCAACATCATGACGATCAGCAGGTCATTCGCAAATCTGGACTGGACAACCAACGTGGAACTGGGGGTGAACGTCCCCTACGCATTGACGGCGGAGGAGCGTTATACAATCCTTCTCACCCAGGCAACGGCAATGGAACAGTGGATCGGTGAGGCAATCGCCACTGCTGTTTCCTACACCTACAACAATGAGGGTTGCGCCGAAGGCAAGCGGGGATTCATTCAGGCAATGGGCATCGCAGTCCCCAGTCCCGAGTCGACCAAGTACACCGCCACATTCACAGTGGTGTACGAGTCGGTGAGGGATGACAACCCATTCGGTGATGACGGTGGTGAGGGTTTGGAGCCCGATGAGTACTACTTGCGCCGCAATGTCAACTTCGACATTCTCAATGGGTTCGATGTGGACAGTGACCTCATCACCATCGAAGTTGGTGAGATGTAATGCCCACCACTCCCCAATCCCTCACCTACGATCAGTTGGTCCAATCTTTGATCCATGCCTATGGCGCTGAGAACTTCGACAGTGAGATGGCAGAGACAAATCTCATACTGGCAGCGATCGGCAGCATCAATGTCTATGTGTCACGGCATGGTGGACAGTTGCATGTGGGCAACACCCAACCCCCAGGTTGGCAACTGGTTGGCACATACCATTCGGCACTGTCCCACCCATCCCAATCCGAAAGTGAGGTGAACCAATGAGCATGATGGGCCTGTCTGCCAGTTTCATTGCAGCCGTCAGTCTGCCAACCCAATCCCCGGCCCCGGCCATTCCCCCAACCATCCCCCAATCATCGCCGCTTGACGACCATGCGACGATGGGAGTGCAAGTCAACCCAACCGAAAGTGAGAACAAGTCATGAGTGAGTTCCTGAAGGTTCAGAAGTACAACGCTGACGGCACGCCCCGTGCCGGCAAGTGGGCGACGGGTTGCCCCGAGTGGGAGACGATCGGTTCGGTGGTTACCGTGGGGAGTTTCACCTACACGGTGAAGCGTGCGATCATGGCGAACGGCACACTTCAGTGTGTCGTCAACATGGCAGTGAAGGGCACCCGTCAGTCGATCCTGCTGACCGCTGCCCAGTGCGCCGAGCTTCCCGGCACCGAAGTGGTCGTGACCGTGTGCCGTGAGGATGACATCTCGACTGCCGGCCTCGTGTGGACTGCTACCGGCCTCGTTCAGCGTCCAGTGTCTCCGGCCTCGTTGCCCACTGGAACCGTCATCGACTCGGGTATGACGGTTGTCGGCCCAACCACCGCCGAGCTTCCCAGCGGTCCGGACCCCGCAGTATGTGCTGCACTGGCAACAGCGCCGGCCGCACTGTCGGCGTACATGGCTACCTTCGGCATCGTGGTCCCGGCCTAGCCCATCGGCACTGGCAATCAGCCCCCGCACCCTCAATGGGTGCGGGGGCTTTTTGCTGTCCGCATTTCCACATGGCAATGTGCCATTGCGCCACGCCACTGTGCCCGACTTGACCGGGCACCCACCCGGCTGCGCCGGGT
>OFQZ01000537.1_pt1 | contig 12700 bp, 10 predicted proteins | sample 1543011 | NCBI WGS metagenome assembly OFQZ01 (sample SAMN07774216, study PRJEB24372) | wastewater metagenome | isolation source: Exp Tend NO 0WW | collected 2016-02 | reverse complement strand
GGCGCTTATCTGATTACCTAGTTGTATCTGTGCCTGCAGCCCTGCTAACGTTAGCGGCGCAACATTAGCGCCGATTATCATTCCAGTTTCATGGAATATGCCTGCCGATAATCCAGTTAATGTTATGGCTTTTATTGTTGCCGCAATCTGGCTACCTTGCTGTATCGATGCTGTAGAACCGCTTAGCGACAAACTAGCAACATTTGCACCGATGCCGCTACCAAGTTGTATTTGGGCAGACTGCCCAGCCAGCGTTAATGACGCCTGGATAGCGCTTATTACTACATCACTACCAAGTTGTATTCCTGCCTGTGATCCAGTTAGTAGTAATGCTTTGGGAGTGGCTCCAATCTGATGCCCAAGCTGGATGCCGGACTGAGAGCCAGTGAGCGACAATGACGCAATATTTGCGCCTATTATCGTTTGAGAGCCTAAAAATATTCCAGATGTATTGCCAGACAAAGACAGGCTGGCAGTTGTGCAGCCGATTATTATACCGGTCGCAGGTGGAGTTATTAGCTCATCGATGTAGGCTTTATTTAAATAAGCTAGATTCTCAGTTTCAATCTGAGATAACGTGCTTATTCTGTTATTGTTTATTGCCATTGCGCTAGCTGGCTGACCATTCTACTGCCAACACTTCTTGCTCTGTTGTTGCTGCATCCACTACAGCATTTAGGCCTGACAATATTACATAGTATTGCATCTTTCTTGCCGCTATCGATGCCGCAAGCCCGCGCATATAATTAATATCGTCGGTAAAAATAGGAGATTTATTAACATCAAACCAAAAAAATCCAGCCGGTAGCGTGCCAATAGCTATCACCGCAATAATGTCCGATCTAATGTCATAATCAGTTGGAAATATATCCCCCTGGTATAATATGGGCATTGCTTCCGATATTTTCATATCATTATATAAAGATAACTTTTTCAGCGCCCTTGCCGGCTCCAAATCACCAACATCATAAACCGGATTCGCGAACGGCATCATTGACCAAAAGCCACCGGAAAAATTGGCTCTATCAACCCCCTCATTGGTGTGCACCGCTAAAGATGGCGGTTCTGCCTGCGTTGCTCTGCTTGTGTCTGTGCCTATTATGTCGCCAGCATACCATCCGTAATCATCGTATCTATACCACATTGTATTATCCTTGAGTGTACTCTATTGTTGCGTTAAGCCCTAACATTGTGCCATTTGAAGCGAAAAACAGCCCGAACAATACGCTGTTATCATATAGTTTAACAAGGCCGTTCTCGGTTATGTCTGCGTAATATCTTTTTACGCTAGTGTAAACTGGGACTGTCAAGATCGGCCTAAATGCCACAAGGTGAGCCGTTCCGCTTGTCCAGGTTGCGGATTGGGTATAGGATTGGATTGACCTTACGCCAACATCACCAGCTTGCATGCCAAAGAAATAAGTAGCCCCAGCTGCTGTTGATGCAAGGGAAGCCGATACAGTGTCTGCAGACCTTCCTGACGTGTTGCTTGAGTTTGTGTAATCAATGCTGACTATCGGCGTTCCTGCCCCAACAGCTCCGGTTATTACAAGCGCCGCCACCACGCCGACACCATCAGCCGTTCCGCCATTGTCGCGTGGGGCAAATACCACAGAATTAACTGTTTGCGCCGCCGGAAACGTTGTCAGTGATAACCCGCTATTATGCCAAAGCAGATCGCATATCATAAGCGTTCCGGTGCTTTGCGAGTTTATGTTAACGGCTTTTATGTAGGTTGTATTGGATGCCCCTGGAACGGTTATTGTATTAGCATAGCTAGTAACTGCTGCGCCTGCCATGCCGTTGGCATTAACTGACGCATTAATGGGGAATCCACCGCCTACATATAGAAGATTGTGCGGCCTGATCAGCGACCCGACCGCAGACGTCGGCTTAATCAAATAGCTATTTTGCGTTTTTCCCGTCTCAATCCCTGCTAGTGTAGTTATTGTCATGATTTACTTCTGCGCAAAAGATACATCGTAAAACAGCTGCGTTGTTGTTGTCGCCCCTGGGACAAATATGACAAATGGCACAGTTTCATCCCATACCCTTTTAAGTCCGCCTGTTAGAATATTTCTTGATTCTGGTACGCCAGTGGCTGATATTTCTATAGATTCCAGGATTCTGTAAGCTACAAGATGTATTGTCCCACTTGCCCATGCTGTCGTGTTAATTTGGAACGTTTGTATGCTTCTCACTCCAGTGTCACCAGCCTGCAACCCAATTGGATAAAATGTCCCAATTGGCAATGATGCCGCCATAGCTGGGATGTTCGCCCCTGTTCTGCTGGCCGTTCCACCTTGGTTAGTGTATCCTAATGATAAGCTGGCCGGTGTGCCTGTGCCTGTTGCTGTACTAACTTCCATTCCAATCAAAACACCCTCGCCGTTTGTGCTTTCGTTGTAGTCCCTAGCTGGGAATGCCGCACTGTCAACGGTTTGCGATGTTGTTATGGTCGCTGACAGCCCGCTGTTATGCCACAACCTATCACATAGTAATAATGTCCCAACTGCAGCCGTTGACATTCCCAGAAACTTTGCCAAATGTATTGTTTGACCTGCTTGGGTGCTGGGGAATGATATTTGTCCAGAATAACTTGTCAGCGCTGCACCTGCTACACCAGGGGTTGGAGCTATAGCAGGCCCAGGAAACCCCGCATTATAAAATGGAGTCCAAGGTCTGCCAACTGCCATCGTGCCTGACAAGCTATTGAAAGCACTCTGCGAACTTTTAATATTTAATGCCGCATCTTCAAATGTTGCTAATGTCATTAAATTGTTTCCTCATTATATTCGTTGTAATTCTCCGGAATCATCCAATCAAAATCATTTTTTAAAGAAAAGTGAGTAACTCCAAGCTCATCTTGTATCAATAGATAGAGCGGATCACCCCAATGCATAAACTCCCTTTCCTCCCAGCGTACCTTATTAAGTGGCTCTGTTGCATAGGTAGCTTCTATTATAGTATTCATTGTCGCAAGCTTATTACTTCCACCGTCTGGTATTTGGTAAAGATAGCCCTTAACCGCCCAGACTGGTATAGATTGCCTGTGATATTCTAGCATCCATAACTTATGACCATTCAGCCAATCGTCAACGTAACCATTTTGGGTAAAATCGTCGATGTACGGTATGCCGTTATTTACTCCTCCATGCGCCTTAAGATATGTGCCCTCATTCGCTAGATCATACCAGGGTATAGTATAAAACACCTCGTTTATAGCGTCCCATGCTCTTACCTCTCCCATGCTGCGCTCATCCCAAAGCACTATTCCATTGTGCACGCCGTGATGACCGTATAGCTCTATTATTTTGACATATTGCCTAAATAACCCATCCTCATCCGTTGGCGTGTTAACTATTACCGCATAATATTGGGTCGTCATGCGTCATCAGTCCATAACGATGCTTCATCCCACAATTCTATCATTTGCGCTTCAGTGTAGGTTAGCTCTGCTTTGATCAAATCCCACAGCACGCCCTTTGAGCGTACATATTTCTTCTGCTCCCAGCGTATTTTATTAAATGGAGTCGCTCCATATGTCGCTGTAATGTCAGAGTTTACAGCCGTCAATACAGCCCTTTCATCCAGTTCGAATTTTAGCTTCCAGGTTTCTATGATCTTGTCATAGCTATCCTCTACCGCTTGCAAATGCCCAGCTATATAGCCACCCATCAATAAATGCAAAGACGGGCTTGTTTCCCTGGTGAACTTGCCAATATTGTTAATAAGTGTAGCATTGGAGTAAGACGCAGCATTCTCATCGATTGCATCCCCATCTATCAGTTCATTCCAAACTATCGAGCCGCCTGGTGGCGTTGGCACGTTGCCAGTGTCTTGTATTACAGTGTATTCCTGCATGCCGCTTGCATAATTGTATATTACGTAGTAATCAGCCATTATGCCAGCCTCGTTACAGAAAAGAACGCAGCGGTATTGGCTGCAACTCCAGTTGCTCCAGCGTGCGGCCTTACTTTGGCATTAGCTGCTAATGTAATTATTCTAGTAATTGGTGTTGAGTTTGTTGGCATAAGGCCCAGCCTTTCACTAAGTACAGGTGCCGCTGTTCTTACTGCCGAATTAAGCGACAAGTAAAACGTTGTTCCGGTGTCATAGTAGCTAAACGCATAAGTTCCCGCAGTGTTGATAGTGCACACCGTGCCCTCTGCCGCTACAGTTGTTACTGTTGCGCCCACTAGATTGTTTTTTGATAAAGTGCCTATCAGCCTAATGTATGTATCAGACCCAGTGCCGTAACCCGTGGCATTAGTGTATATTGCTTCTGTGCCTATGCCGGAAGTGCCTAGAATCGGAGGGACTATACTAATGCGCCAGCTTGCTATAGTACCAGTCCCGCCAACCGCCTTGGAATCAAATGTTAAGCTTGAGCCGCTATAAGCTTGCACTATGCCTACCATGTAATTATTAGTGTCGCTAGTTGCCGTTGACATAACCATTACCCACATGCCCTTGACAAACGATAACCCAGCCCCAACCGTGAAAACTTTTCCGGCTGTAGTATTAATCGTTTGGGATGTCGTGCTAGTAGTGGTAAATGAGCCGTTATTGAATCCAACGACAGTTTCATCTAACTCCGTGACAAAATTAGGCAATGTTGTTGTAAAAAAATTGTCTACATAAGCCGGAAACCCTGGATCGCTTCTGGCTGGGAATGCTGGTATATTCGATAATGCCATTAAATTAATTCCTCAATGTCTATTTCACAATAATTCACACTTGCGGTTTGTAGCGGTATTCTGAAGTTCTGAAAAAATCCATGAGCCACAGTGTATTCATATCCGCCATCAGCAACTCCTATAAATACGCTAGGCACTGATAACAACTGTCTCAGCAGCTTCACAACGCGATTTGTTTCGCCTTGATCTAGCACCAATTTAAATGTCATAAGCTTCACATTATCTTTCTTTGTTAGATATGCTATGTTATTAGCATCAACTGTTTTCACGGAATAGTCCCGAATACCTACAGCGCTCCCGTATTGCGTATAGCCCACCTCGTACTGCTTGGCAATCATAAAGCGCCCAAGTTTGCAATTTGCGCCTGATGCATTTGACATTGTTATAGTTATTATTGGATTGACATAACTTTCTGGAAAGTCTATTTCAAAATGATCTGTTTTTTGCACAAATGGCTCAAAAAACCAGTCATAGATACTCGTTACAGCGCTATCATCTAAGCTTATAGTTTTATTGTAGATTTGTTCCGCGCCGTTATTTGTCGCGGTTATTTCTAACAATGTCCCTACCATATTGATAAACGCCAAGGCGCCAAGCCTTGCCCCTGGGTTTATCGTTTGGCTAATAGATGGGCTATCTGTTTGTGATGATGATAATGCGTCTATCATTTTATAGGCGTTTACATAGCCATCATCTGCCCAGTTTGTGGTGTTGCTCTCCGGCACTGCCCCGCCCGTAATGTTTACAATACATCGATATATTTTATTGGTAGTTGTGCGTATTACCTTTTGCCCAGCTGTGTATGCAGTTGCATTGCTCCATACTGCGAAGTCATTAACCGGCACACTGTTACTTGTGTACATTGCAGGGGTTAAATTGATGGAGTTAAGTATATACATATGTCATTAAGTCCTGGTTTGTGGCATGCCTATTTTTTCCCATCTATCCAAGGTATCAGCCGTTTTCATGTTGATGCTTGCTATTTGAGCTGATAGCAATTCATTAGTGCTTTTCTGCTCTTCTAGTCGCTTGTTCATATTTTCCAGTTGCACCAATATGCTCTTGTCAACTTCCAGCCTTGGAGTAGTTCCAGCTTGCTCCACTCCACGCAATTGAGCTTGCACAAAAGTAAACAAGTCAGTTTGGTTAGATAGCGCCGCTTGTCCCGCTTCAAGTAGCGTTCTGGCTGCACCGTCTAGCTCGCTTGCTGCTGATCCATCGCCACCCTTCGCACGTTTAATCAAATCATTAAATATGTTTTCTGCTACATTTAACTGCTGCTTAGGAGCTAGCACACTTAACTTTTTATCAAGCAATAACGCATCAGCAGCGCTTTTAGCTGCTTTTCTTAGATCGCCTAATGATGACGCCGTGTTATTTATGCCACTGTCAAGACCCTCAAAGCTATCGAGTGCAATATTAAACAACTTGGCGAACTGAGCCTCATTCACCGCGCCCTTTGCCAATGCTGCGTTAAGTTTGGTAAATGCTCTCTCAAATGATTCTGGGTCAAAAGCTGTCACGCCCTCAATCAACAAGCCAAGATCACGCGCATCCTTGCCCTTAAACAATGGATCAGTCTGTATTTTTTGCTGTGCTTGTTTGCCGCCTATAGTTGTTATTACTTGGCTAGCTATGCCGGCTGCATTGGCTACGATATTGGCTTTTGATAGCTGTCCACCAGCTTTAGATAGCTCACGCAACACGTCTGGCTTGATGTCTTTGAATCCATCCCTCACGGCTTCAGCAGATTCGGCAAACACAAACGCAGCCGATTTTAATCGCCCTATTGCGTCAGATACCTTTCCAAGTGGGGTTCCAAGCTCGCTGGCCTCTCTGTCAAGCTCTCTAGCACTCTTTGTAATTTGGTTAAAGTAAAATCCAATACTATCAAGTCCAGCCTTCCCAAGCTCCAAACTTGCTTTTTTGATGCGCTCCATCTGGGCTGCGGTATCATTAAGCAATTTAGCATTACCGCCCATTGCTTTTTCTGCACCTTGCAATGCTTGCCTGTGTTGCTCTGCGCTGATCTCACCTTTGGCAAATGATTTATTTAGCCCGTCAATTGCTTTGGCAAACTGTATTACATCATTACCAAATTGCAGGCGCCCATTAACGCTTTCTGTTGCCCTTGCACTTGATAGCTTGCGCTGTGCCGCCAGCACTTCTCCGATGCCTTGGCCTATTGCGTTGATGCCCTTGCTTGCCTGATTGTTAGCCAGTACATTAACAAGCCCACGGATAGATTTATTGATTGCATCTGATTTATCGCCACCAGTGATAGCGCTTCTTATGTCATCGGCAATCGGCTTAACAACCGCGCCAGACACTGCAACCCTAGTTAAGCTAGATATTGCTTGCCTGACGTCCACCACTTCCAACGCGATAACTGATAGCTCGGCTATTAAGTCAGTAGCCAATCTGGCACTAGCCTTGGCTATCTCGGTATTTTGGTCGGCATCTTTGTTGATGCTAAGCGGTTTAATATTGAGCTCATTAGATAACAATTTAGCAGCATCACCGGCACGCAGTAGCGAATCACGCAATAGCTCACCTTGTTTGATCTCTTCACTTCTAGCCTTGGCTAGTTCCTCGCTTGCTTTTGCTGCTGCTTGCTCTTTGCGTTCACGCGCCGCAAGATCAGCCCTTCTAGATGCTATTCTCAGCTGTTCATCCGATGCTTTTTTAAGTTGCTGCGTAACATCCTGTACAGTGGTTCCAAGGCCTGCAAATGCCTTGTTTACCTCAAGAAATTCATCTTGAATATCTAACAGGGCAATAATTGTTTTTTGTCCAGCCTCGGTAAACTTGTCTTGAGATTTAACTAAATCTGCAAATTGTTGTACTGTGCTTATGCCGGATATTCCAAGCTCTTTAAATGTCTTGTTCACCAGCTCTTGCAATGGTTTAATGCGCTCTTCTACGCTCAGGAAATTATCAGCAAAGAATGCTAATTGAGTATTAAGCTTTTCTGCACCACCTGCCATTTCAATAAATGCGTTCCTAGCTTCAAACGATGCGCCTTTGAGTATTTCTGTAGCTGATGCTGTGCTAGACCCCAGCACTTCCATAGTGCGCACTAGCAAATTAAATTCGTTGCCAAGGCGTAGGAATGCGCCTGTTGCTGTTTCTCCACTCTTGGTAAGGTTATCTATCTCAGGGATTAATTGGCGCGCCATGGCATCACTAAAACCCGTTATGGCCTTGGTTAGCTGTTCTTCTGTTAACCCCTTGCCTTTTTCTGATGCAATGTTTATGGATTGCGTAAAGCCCTTCAACGCATCCTTGCCAAGGCCGAGGGCATCAGCAGCCGCTATAACCTCTTTCGATATTGATCTAATGCCTTCATCTAGGAACTTGCCAACCGCTAACGATGCCTCACTTGCCGCTTTTGCTGTCTCACTTAATTTACCGCTAAACTCTTTTAATAGCTTGCCAGTGTCAGCATCCGCTTCGATCCTTATTACCTTGTCACCCACGAACAAGCCGCCCTCGGCTTTTAGCTTGGTTGATGTGATGCCGCTGAATCCTTCTTGGCCGAACTCGCCGATTAGATTGGTTTCCTTTTGTTTGAGAGGACCTCGACCGAACAGGGCATTCATGAGAGGGACAACAGGGATAAAGTCCCCTATTATCGGGATATCACCCACAGCGTTCAACGCTTTACCAAACCCGCCGCCAAGTCTCTTTTCGCCTGCAAAACTTCTCAAAACAGAAGTTGCGACAGCCGCAGCAAGCAATGGTGCAGCCACAGCAGCAAATGACGTACCAAGGGACGCCGCTCCGGATGCTGATGATAGTCCAGCGCCGCTAGCAAATGCGCTTCCTGACGATCCACCTAGGCCAAGAAATGAAGCGCCTGTGAATGCGTTACGGCCAGCGCCAGATAATCCAGCCCCCCCGCCGAATACATTCTTCAAGCTAGAAAACCCATCCTTAAATATCCCGCCTAGATTGGTTACACCATTAAGCAGAGACGCCGTACCATCCGCCCCTTGCACCGATGAACCGCCCCCTGGAACAAGCTTTTTGAAGGTATCTAATAACGCGCCAACATTGCCAAAGCCCTGCGACTTGCCAAACAAAGCCCCTAGAAGATCAGCACTAATAGCCTGTGCCGCCATCTGAGCTAGTGCCGACTTGAAGCTGGACACCATGCCGGACAGATTGCCCTCGAATCCCAGGCGCAATGCATCAGCAAATGATGTTTGAATATTACGCTCCGCTTGAATAGCGAATTGCGTTACGTCCTCAAATGTTTTCTTTCCTTGTCCTGATAGCTTAACAAATTCATCGTTAGCCCTTCTTATGGCTCTGTTGTACGATTCCATGCTTAAGCCCGCCCCATTGGGTAGATTAAGCAACTTATTAAGTCGTTCTGTTTCTCTTGCTAAGCGCTCTGTAGGCGTCAACACTGATTCAGTAACTTGTCTTACATCATTAAGATCATTAGCCAGGTTAGAAGCCGCAAGACGTTCATCATTTAACGCTTTCTCGCTGCGTTCAATCTGGCTAATGAGTGGTGCCGCTACCTGGGTTAATCCAAGCTTGCTAGCTTGCAATTTCAATAACTCAATATTTGTTTTATTGGCTTCTTCTGCTTCCTTTTTAAGCGATGATAGGAAGCGTTCAGATTCGCTTATATCCTTTGATAAAGACCGTTTTGGTGTTTCTTGTTTTGCTACAATTGGAGCCGCAACCGGAACCAACGGCTTATTATCTACTTGGGTTATTTTCTTGGCATCTTCAGCCGTTTTGATTAATTGCTTGAGATCACTCTCAGCATGCTCTATTCTGCTTTGCAACAAGTCCGCTTGCTTCTGATCAAACAACAATTCACCAATCAGCGGGACATTCTTACGATCTGTGAGAGCGTTTAACTCGTTACGCAACCCAACTATTGCTTGCTTTTGCTGGTCAATTGCGCTCGCTTTTTGCGTTGCGCCAAAGAATTTATTTAGTGCATTGCTAGCGGCTTCTGCAGCCGGAACCAATACACCGGCCAACGTGTCGCCTAGTCTTATAGCTATGCTATTAATCGATGACATTAGCTTATCAATTTGGAATCCAGGGGACGCGGCCATCTTTTCAAATGCCGTTTGAGTAGAACCGGCCCTTGATTCCATCTGCCCCATGATATCGGCAAACTGTTTGCCTGCGTTGCCAGCAAATGCAAGCGCTGGAACTATTGCCTCAACACCACCAAAAAGCAAAGATATTTTTTCACTAGACCCGCCAGTCCTTCTGGCAACGTCCTCCATGAAGCCGCCAAAACCCTTGGCTTTTAGCCCTGCCGCGTCGAATTGAATCCCTAATTCTTTGGCAAGCGCTGCAGCTTCAGCGCTGGGCTTTATTACAGAAGATAGTACCGCTCTAACTCCTGTTATTGCTTCGTTGGTAGATATGCCAGATAATGTTAGAGCTGAAACACTCGAGACAAGCTCCTGGAAAGAAACCCCAAGGTTTTCAGCCAAGGGCGAAACTCTTCCCAGTGCCGATGATAGCTCATCTATTGTTGTTTTGCCTGCCAATGTACCTACGAACAGGGTATCAGATATGTCAGCAACACTTTTGACCTTGTCACCATATGCCGCCATGATACTAGTCAATGAATCGGCTGTTTTAAATAAGTCAGAAAACCCGCCTATTGATAACTTATTAGCCTGATCAAGCAATTCTGTTGCTTTTGTGGTGTCGGTTACACCAGACGAAATGATTTGATAAAATGTTTTGGCCTGCTCAGCGGGTAGTTTCCCGTAAGTTGCGCCAAGGGATAGCGTGGCGTCTCGTAACTGAGTCATATCAGTTATGGACTCATCAACTAACGTGGAAACGCTAGATATTTGTTTCTCAAAATCACGGAAAGCTGAGAATGAAGCGCTTGCAACCTGTATAGCAGAAAACCCAGCAGCAAGCCCAAGAACTGATTCTTTTATGAGAGCAAATGACTTATTCGATGAGCGCTCGAAATCATTAATGCTGCTCTCAACCTTCTTGCTCGATTGCCCCAGCTTATCAAGCTGATCGGAAGCCTTTACGGCTCCCGTTGCGTCTATCGATATTTGTAGCGCTGCAAAATCTGTCATCTAAGAGAATCCAACCTTTTTATGATATTTACATCAAATGGTGATAGCTTCCTTTCCGTAAGCTGTGACCAGGCTTTTATCTCTTGATATGATAGCCTTTGCAACCCAAACTCACTGACTTGTCTTGCCGCGTCTAGCTCGCAAAACCACGACCATATATTGTAAAATATGCCAATTGGCAAATCCTCAAGTAAGTCGTGTTTCCTGCCGGTTTGACGGTACGCGCTCATTAGGTGAGCACGTAATGTTTCCCCGTCTGGTTCTCTTTTATCTAATACAAATTGTCGTTTTGCATAAGCAAGCAGAATCTCTACTTGCTCTTGGTAAAATTTGTTATATCGTTGCTTATCTCAAGCACTTTAGAGCGGATAATGGGATTGATTTTTACCAGCTCTACAGCATTATCTTCACTGTATTCTGGTACTTCCACACCGTTAACCGTGCCGCTCCACCCTGCTATTCTGCAAGCTACCGCTTCATAAGTGTCTTGCAGATCAACTTCCGCGTTCTTAGGCCCGTCTTGCTTATTGCGCTTTTTGGCTTCGAACTCGCGCATTCTGTCTTTGTTTTCTAATGCTATAACAGTATCTTGAACTTTTTTGCTAAATTGTCCCAACACAAGGATATGGAAGCCAGTTTTAGTTACTCCATCCTCACCCATATACTCCCATGAGAACGGCATATCGCAATTGCTTACTATATTTAATTTGCTAAAACTGGCTGTCATATTTATCCTTTAAAAATTAAGCTAGTGAATCCTGAATCATCAACGTGGTAGCATCACCGTTATTTGTTCCAGGGTTTAAGAGAGCCGTAAACGGTACAGTTTGCACAATCCCTTTCTGACCATCATCTTTACTGTTTCCGCCTACTTTGATACGTGGCATTGTAAAGCTTACAAAGTCAGAATTTGCTGTACTATTTGCAGTCAATGACATTGTAACAGATGCCTCGGTTTCATCCTCAAACATTTGAACATATGTATCACTTTCTAACAAAATAGTCATTTGTCCTGATACCAACACAGACCCAGCGAATACGTCAGGCGTTGAATTTGCGCCTACAACGTCCTCTTTTGTCATATTACCATTAACGGTAAAATTCATGCCGGTGACATTGCCGACCGAAGAACCGCCAACAATTAGCAATCCATTTGCACCAGCCATAACTCCGCTAGTTGTAGCAGCAGTTGGGGAAGTGAAATAAGCCGTTGATCCAATATCTACATTGCGGCCCAGGAATCCAAATGAGCAAGTAGCCATTCCACTAGCTGAAATCTGAACATCCATAGTGTTTACTTTGCAATCTAAGAATTGCTCACTAAGAGCCACGCCAGAACCATACCATTGTTCGATAGTAAAGTAATCAGAAGTATGTGCAGTGGATGGAACTAGTGTTTTTTTTCCTGTCACTGATAATGTACAAGAAGCAACAGCAGCCTGGGCACTTATGCTTGTACCATTGAGCACGTAAACAGTCAATATTGTAGCTGTAATTGCTGAAACCAAGTAATTCTTGTTCAAATTTCCGGCCGCAAGCCCAGCGGTTACCCTAACAATATCGCCAATCTTAACACCGTCAGTAATCCATGATCCTGCCGACCTTGTAATGGTATATGTCGGGCCTGATCCAGCCGTGGTAAGTGTCAATGTCGCAATGCTCGCGCCGGCTACAAAATCCTTACGAACAGATGCGGCCATGAAATCTTTATATGTTCCTGGGCTGATCTCTCCACTTATAGGGCCTTCTACAAACTTAGAGCCGTGTCGAAAGTCAGCAATCTGGTAATCTGTACGGATTTCGTTGGATTGAAAAGTATTTTTCTTTAGCTCGACGCCACTAGAAACACGGCGCAATATTTGCGCACTTCCTGCGGTCGCTTTTGTTCCTAAAGCCGTTTGTTTTTTGTAAATA
>OFQZ01000536.1_pt1 | contig 12716 bp, 14 predicted proteins | sample 1543011 | NCBI WGS metagenome assembly OFQZ01 (sample SAMN07774216, study PRJEB24372) | wastewater metagenome | isolation source: Exp Tend NO 0WW | collected 2016-02 | reverse complement strand
TGCCTTTACACTTGGGGCACCAGCAACCCCCGGAGGCTATCCAGCACTCTATCTTCTTGGGTGGGTCTCATATGGCGCGACACAGTACCTTTACCGAGGCGCATGGAACGGCTCGACCGTAACGTGGTCAATTTTTGGCGCGACAGGAACGCGGAATGACTTGCCAGCAAGTTGTCAGATTTGCGGCATTCAATCGATCCGGGGGGACTGGAATGTCTATGGACGCCTGTATGTGGCGAGCAATCAAAGCGGGTTTGCCTACTACAATCCCTAACGACAACGATCCCATGTGGCTGGAGAAGGCGGCATAGTGGCTGGAAAAAGCCGCCTGATAGGCGTATAGGTTCCAAATCGCATTAACGGAGCATCAAAATGGCCGGCCATCTTCTCAAATCAATCAACCCGGAAGCCGCTGCGGCTATCCAGCCATCACCGGCGCGGCCGCGTATTCCGGACGTCGGGGAGCTCGTAATCTATCACATGCGGCGCGGCCACGGTCGCCAAGGCAGAACGCGGTTTCCGGCGTTGGTGCAGTCGCAAAGCGAGCGCGGCACGCTCGGCCTGACGGTTATCCTCGAGGCCGGCGAGTTGCAGAACGTAACGCTGGTGAGCGAATTGGGCCCTGGCGGGGACGAAGGGCATTGCTGGGAAAGGCCGGACGGCAGCCATTTGGCTGATGCCTTCCGGAATACGGTCGCCTCGCTGCATCAGCGAATTGGCGATCTGGAGGGTGAGAACAAGTCATTGCGGGATTTGGTCTTGGGCGAGTACGCTGCGCCGGCGGTATCGATTATCCATATCATGCAGGACTTCGAGAATCGGCTGCGCGCGCTCAAGACCGCGCAGGCTCAAGCGCCCGTGAAGCGGAGCAAGCGCAAATAGGCGCGGTTGGGAGAAATAGATGGCCGCTCGTCGCGAGGTATTAGAGGACGTCGAATATCGGGATATTACCGATAACGATGATGGCTCCGATTATTTCACGGGCGAGGGCCACGACGACGCTGAAGATGACTGGAATTCGGAGTCGAATACGGTCGGCGATGATGCGGACGATATCCAGAACCGCCCGGTGAGCAAGCTGGGTCCAAAGCAGGCATTTGCTATCCTGCAGCGCTGGTGGTTTGTGGATGCGGATTTTTCGGCCAATTGGCGTCGGCAGGCTACGGATGACCTGGGGTTCGTCGCTGGCGAGCAATTGTCAGAGGAGGACAAGGCCATCCTTGATGCGGCGAACCGGCCTCATGTCGTGTTCAACCGCTTCTTGGCCATCATCAAGGCTATCGCCGGCATGGAAATCAACGGCCGGCATGATATCGTGTTCACGCCGGTGGAAACCGACGATACGGTTATCAGCGAAATCCTGTCCGGAACGTCGCGCAGCATGTCGACGGGCTGCGATGCGGAGGATGAGCAGAGCGAGGCTTTCCAGCAGTGCGCGGTCACCGGCATCGGGGTGACGGAATCGCGATGGTCGCACGAAATGAAGGCGCGCGGCGAATATGTGGAGGAGCAATTCGACTGCCGGGAATTCTTCTGGGATCGCAGCGCGCGGAAAAAGAACCTCATTGATACGCGGCGCATGTGGCGGGTGCGGCGCATCCCTCTGGCGGACGCGATGCAGATGTTCCGTGGTAAGTCCCGTCGGCAACTGGATGCGTCGTGGGCGGATAACGGAATCTATACCGATAATCAGCCGAGGTCGATCGAGGAAAAGCGTATCCGCGACGGCAAGAACTCATATCTCGATTGGGACGATACCAACGAGGTTACGGTTGTCTGCGCGCAATGGTGGGAACGCGAGCCGTATTTTCTGGTGGCGGATGAGGCCAGCAAAAGCATGGTGGAAATGACGCCAAAGGAATTCCGGCTGCTCAAGCGGTTGCGCCAAATGCAGGGCCTCGAACCGCTGGATGGCGTCAAGCTGACACGCCGGGCTTACAAGCAGGCATTTCTTGGCAACGAAATGCTCGATGCCACGGACGGGTCGAACGGCATCATGCCGGCCCCGATGGGACAGCAATTCTCCTGGGGCGTTATAACCGGCGAGTGGGATGCCAAGAAGCGCCAGTGGTACGGCCTGACGCGGGTCGTCCGCGACCCCCAGAAATGGGCGAATAAGTTCATGTCGCAGGTCATGCACATCATGAATTCGACGGCCAAGGGCGGCATCCTGGCGGAGCGCTCGGCCTTTGACGACGAGATCGAGGCGGAGGAGGGCTATGCGCAGCCCGATATCATCACTTGGCTGAAAGACGGCGCTTTGAGCGGCCGCCAGCCGAAAATCATGCCAAAGCCCGGCGGCGGGGACGCTTCGGTCTTTGTGCAGTTGCTTCAATACGCGGTGCAGGCCATCTCGCAGGTGACGGGGGTGAATTTCGAGCTCTTGGGCCAGCAGGATATCCAGAATCCGGGGGTGGTCGAGGCGATGCGCAAGCAGGCTGGCATGACGGTGCTGGCGACACTGTTTGACGCGCTGCGGCGGTATCGGAAGATTCTCGGGCGTATCCGGTTGCACATTATCCAAACCCGCATGTCGGATGGGAGGATTGTTCGGATTGTCGGGCAGCAATATCAAGGGGCTGTCCAACTTGCAAAATCGGTGACGGCTGGTGAATTCGACGTGACGGTGGATGACGCGCCGACGTCGCCGAACCAGAAAGAACAGAACTGGATGGTGATTTCGCAGCTTCTGCCGGTATTCAAGGATCAGCTTATGGCGCAGCCGGAAGTGCTAGCGATGGTGCTGGAATATTCGCCGCTGCCGTCGCAACTGATTTCGGCCATCAAGCGGGTTATCATGCAGTCGCAGAGCGACCCGGCGAAGCAGCGGGAACAGCAGCAGGTCAAGGAACTGACGATCGCTCGGCTGCTCTCTGAGGTATCAAAGAACGATTCCGTGGCCAATCTCAACAACGCCAAGGCGGGAACAGCGCAGGCGACGGCGGCCTATGACGTGGCAATCGCGCAGAACATGATGCACGATAATGCGCTGCAGCGCGGCAAGCTGATCGTCGACGCCAAGAAGGCGGACGCTGACGCGGAGCTGACGCGGGCGAAAGTCGCTCGGGAGACGATCGGCATCCATCACGACGGCATGGCCGTGGCTACGGATGCGCTAAACGCGCGCACGAAGCATCTGGAGGCGGTCGACAAGATGCGCACCAATAGGGTCGGGGCGCTCGCTGGGGCACATCACGACCTGGCCTCGGCGTTCCACAAGCGTGTGCAGGCCGGGGTGCTGGCGCGCACGCCAATCCAGCCTCCGGGTGCCAAGTGAAGGTCTATTTCCTGATCTTATGGATGGCGGGCGCGGCACCGCAGGAATTTACCTATCCGACCGCGGCGGCCTGCGATTTGGCCTATAAGTCGTGGGTGGAATTCCAACTGCCGGTTTCGCGGTGCAAGATGAGACAATCGTCATGATCCGCACCCAAATGGTGCTGCTTCGGATAGCGCAGGAGTTCTTTCGCACCGATCTGGTCGGGCTATATGCTTGGGACCGGGTAAAAATATCACCTCCGGAACCTCGGCCGGCCATCCCGCCAACTCTATCATTTCGGGCTCGGCGGACGGCCATGGCAGAGCGGGAAGGCAAGGGGAAATGGCTGGAACAAGAGCGTTTGGAGTTTGGCCCTTGGGAAATCCTGATATATTCGGCGCAGGAAAAGGGCCCGCTGGGCGAGGTGACGCTGCGGCAGAACGCCAGAGAACTGGTTTCGGGGCCGCTTGATCCTGCTACTTGGGCAAAAATCGGTGAGCACATTCGGCTATCGCATCAAAGGAAGGCATCATGAATATTCGGGATCGTCTTATGTCGCGCGCATCTGTGGCTGTGATGGCGGCCTTCGCGCCAAAGCCGGATGGGACCGATACTTCAAAGGTCGGCCAGCCGGAACGGGTCGAGGACGCGGGCCCCGCCGACGTGGAGTCAGACGATATTGGCCTAACGCCGGAGGAGCAGGCGCAATTCGACGCCATGCAGGCCGGGCGCGATCCTGGCGGGAAGGACGATATCGAGCCTGACGGCGCTGTGGCGGACGCTGGTGAGGGCGCTGGCGAGGCCGATGAGGAAGATGAGCCAGCTTCAACGGATGGTGATGGTGAGCCTCCCTTGGCTGCCGCAGATGGCGAAACGACACCTGCCGCGGGCCAGAAAAAGCCGAAAACCATCAGCTACGGCCGCCATCAGCGGGATATGGCCAAGCTGCAGGATCAATTGACCGCGGCGCAGGGTGAGACGGCAAAGGAGCGCGAGGCGCGCGTACGGCTTGACGAGCGGACCAAGCAACTGCTCGAGGCCATCAGCCAGAAAGCTCCGCCTGCTGCGGCGGCGGTCGATGATGATCCCGAGCCGAACATCAACGATGATCCGATTGGGCATGCGCAATGGAAAATCCGCAGCCTCGAAAAGACGGTCACGGAACTGAAAAACGGCCGCCAGCAGGACCAAGAACTATCGGCGGCGGAGCAGGAGGAGCGGCAGGTTTACGAGACTTATGCCGGGACGCTGGAAAGCGCCGCAGCGGCCGACCCGACCTTTGCGGATGCTTTCGTGCATCTGCGCGAGACGAGGTATCGCGAGCTCGGATTTATCTATGCCGGAGTGGATATCAACGACAAGGCCGCGGTCGACGCTGCGCTCACTCCGGATGAGCAGGTTGCGCTGTCGCGTAATATCCAGCGCACTTTCCACAATGAGCAGATGATGGTAGCGCGCGAATCGATGAAGGCGCGGAAATCTCCTGCTGCTGTCGTCAAGAACCTGGCGCTGGCCCGCGGATTTGTCCCGAAAGCGGCTGGCGAGGCTGATCCTGCGGCGCCCGCACGCGGCGGCAAGGCCCCGCCAGCCGCTCCTGCCGCGCCTGCGGCATCGGTCAAGGATCAATTGCAGGCGATCCGCGCAGGCAGCGAATCGTCGCGCTCGCTATCGAATGCTGGTGGCTCGCCGGGCGGCGATATCACGCCGGAACGCATTGCCAGTATGAGCGATGACGAATGGAACGAGTTTTTCGACAGCATGCCCAAGCGCAAGCTCGACGCGATGATGGGTAAGCCTGCCACGACATAAACGACCGCGCCGGGCGGCACCCGGCTCTGCCTAGAGGAGAGAACCATGGCGGGACATGATGAAAAGGCAATCGAGAAGGAAATTTCGGACAAAGGGCTTAACGCCCCGCGGCTGAATCCGTCCATGATCGACGCCGCGATTGTTGGCGAGGATTACCACGTATTTCCCGGCACCACGATGACGGTCTGCGCGCTCAAACTGCGCAACGGCTTTATCGTGACTGGCGAATCGGCGGCGGCCTCGCCGGAGAATTTCGACCGCGATATTGGCCGGAAAATCGCCCGCGACAACGCCCGGAATAAAATCTGGGCACTGGAGGGATATCTGCTCCGGCAAAAACTCTATGATGACGAGGAGCGGCCGTTCTGATATAGATCGCGCTCTCAGACTGACGCGACTACCCCAAAACTTGGCCGTCCGGGAAACCGGGCGGCTTTTTCTATATCTATTGACGGAATATTATTTCACTGCTAGATATCGCGTGCCCTTGGAACGGCGGCTTGGCATTCTTGCCATAAAAAGCCCTCTCCCGAGTTTGCTGGTAGCTAGAAAAACCAGCCGTTGACCGGACGATACCCGGGGAGCGCCCCAACCCTTCGGGGGCCTACAAATATCGAAGCACTCCGCAAAATTTGAGCTTGGCCGCAGCTTGTCGGCCGTCCCAAATCAGGGTGCGCCATGTCCACCACCAGCTATCCGCAAAATGACGCCCTTGCGGTAAAACTCTGGGCACGAGTCCTCGAAACCGAAGCGCTGAAATATACGGCGATCCGCCCGCTGATCGGTTCGGACGAAAATTCCGTCATCCACCTGCAAAATGCGCTCTCGAAGGGCCCCGGTGACCAGATCACCTACGGCATCGTGATGCAGTTGGCGCAGGCCGGTTTCACGGAAAACCAATTGGCGGAGGGCAACGGCGAGGCGCTGACGACCTATTCGGACGCGCTTATCATCAACGAACTGATGGGCGTTGTCGGCGTCAAGTCCCGCCGGACAATCGATCAGCAGCGCATCCCGTGGGATTTGCGCGACACGGCCAAGGGCCGTCTCCGCGACTGGTACGCCAAGCGCTATTCGGTCGAATTCTTCAATCAGGTTTGCGGCTACACTGCGCAGGGCGATGTTCGCTATACCGGCCTGAACGCGGTCACGGCGCCGTCCACCACGCGCATTATCCGGCAATCCGGCCGCGCTTCCGACGATCTCCTGACGTCGGCAGATACCTTCACGCTCGGCCTGATCGATGCGGCGAAGGAACTGGCCATCACGGCATCCCCGCAGATCCGCCCGATCCAGTATAAGGGTCAGGCAATGCGGGAAGGCGGCCGGTCCGACTTCAACAACACGCTGGAGGACATGTACTGCATGTATCTCCATCCCTATCAGGTCACCGCGATGCGCCGGAATACGTCAACCGGCGAGTGGCAGGATTTGCAGAAGATGGCCTACATGGGTCTCCGGCAGACCGGGAATCCGATCTTCTCGGGCGCTATCGGCATCTACAATAGCGTGATTCTGCGCTCGGCCTTCGACGTCACCAACGGCGTCTCGGCGGCCGGCGCAGATGTCTCGACGGTCAAGCGCGCCGTGCTGCTTGGCGCGCAGTCGGCGATGATGGGTTTCGGCCAGGACAACGGCCCGACCAAGATCACCTGGAACGAGGAGCTTTTCGACCACAAGCGTAGGCTGGAAATTTCCGCGCTCACCATTCACGGTCTGAAAAAGACCCGTTACAACGCGGTGGACTACGGCACGGTGGTGGTTTCCACCTATGCCGCGGCCTCGACGTTCTAACGCCAACGGGAACAGAGGAGAAAATCGATGCCCACTGGCACCCTAGGCGTAGCAGCCCGGCAAGACCCGCGGCAAGTCGTCAACACGCTGAAAAAGACGGTGAATTACAACGATGCCGGCATTGCCGCCGGCCTCGCCTTCGACAACTACCTGCCGCAGAACGCGTTCATCGAGAACGTGCTCGTGGAAATCGTGACGGTGTTCAACGCCGGCACCACCAACGTCCTGACGGTTGGTACGGTCGGCGCGACGTACAACAACATCGTGGCTGCCGGCGATGTCAATGAGGCTGCTACCGGCATCTACCAGGCGACGCGCGGCTTTGGGCGATCGCTGACGGCCTCGGCCGATGTATTGCCATATGCGCAATACACACAGACCGGCACCGCGGGGACGACCGGGCAGGCCATTATCGTCATCTTTTATGAGGGCGGTTGGACGACGTAAGTCGTCCTGCGCGGCTCTCTCGGCAAAGGGAAACGGACCATGAAGAATCTCTTTCGGAAACTGACGGCTGGCCTGCTTGCTGTGGCGCTGACGGGAAGCCTCGCGTTCGGCTTCTCTCAGGTGCTGGATGGTATCGGTCTCGGCTCCACCACAGCTCCGGCGCTGACTTCCTGCGGGACCACGCCATCGATCGTCGGAACCGATCTCGCCGGAACGGTGACGATGGGCACGACGGCCACGGGCTGCGTCATCACATTCAACACGGCCAAGTCGGCGGCGCCGCATTGCGTGGTGACATGGATCGCTACCCCGCTGGCGTCGCAATCCTACGTTACCTCCACCACGGCTATCACGACGACGCAAACCAGCACGAGCAACAACGTACTGAAATATATCTGCGTCGGCATCTGACGGCGGCGGCCTTCGGGCCGCTGCGCTCCTTTCGGCAACGGCAACAGAGGTTTATCCATGTCCATGAAGCGCTTTATCCTGGCCGCAATGGCGCTGATGCTGGTCGCTGTTGGTGTTGCGCAGGCGGTCGTTATCAATGGCATCGACGGCACAGGCCAGAACAAGGGCGTCGTCGTCGGGTTTCCGATGATGTCGATCACGGACTCGATCACGGCGTTTGCTGGTGGCGGCCAAACCAGCGCGGTTCTGCTGACATCGGCGGTCAATCGGGTGACAGTTGTTGGAACCGCTAACGATAGCGTCAAGCTGCCGCCTTGTCGGACCGGCGCGCCGACCGGTGTTGGCGGAGGGTATCCATCGAAGTCGCTGGGCTTGATGATGTATGTCATCAATGCGGACGCTGCGGACTCGATGAACGTGTTTCCGTCCACTGGCGATGCGATCAATGCGCTCTCGGCTAACGCGGCCTATGCGGTAGCGGCAAACAAGACTGTGGGCTTTATCTGCGCCACCGGCACTACCACCGGCACTTGGTACAGTCTGCTTGGCGGTTGACAGGATGGTGGTGCAATGGCCACCGGGAATTCCCGCGATGCAATGATTGCGCTGATCGCCTACGAACTCGGTAATCGAACCGATTTGCAGGCGAACGGCACCATCCTCAAAGCGATCACGGATTCAATCGAGATTTATCAGAAAGAGCGGTTTCGGTTCAATGAACTAGCCCCTCTGACTCCCTTCACCTTCAACACTGTGCAGGGCACGGCGTTCTATGACGGCGCGTTTGACGCCCGAATTCCCAAGCTCTACAAGATCGATTATCTGAATTTCCTGCTCGGGAACGTCAATACGCAGATGATGCGGCGCATGCCGGAGCAGATTTATCTGGCGCTGCAGGCCAACCAGCAGGCCGGTCCGCCGTCGGATTGGGCCTATGACGGCAACACCATCATCATCTATCCCCGGGCACCGGCGCAAGTATTTCCGATCACGGTGCTCGGCTATATGCAGGTCGATGGGCCGACCAACGGGGCGGATACGACAAATCCGTGGATGAATGAGGCTGAAAGGCTGATCCGTGCGCGTTCGAAATACGAGATTGCGCTGAACTATACGCGCAACAAGGACATGAAAGCTGCCATGTCCCCCGACAACGGTTCGGGCGGCGCGACGGAGCGCTACTACAAAGAGCTCAAGAGCGAAGCTAATAAGATTCGGGGGACGTCGCGCATTCGTGCGATGCCATTCTGATGGCAAGGGGATCGTCAGTAGTTCCATTCCCCGCGTGGCGTCCGGATTTGACCGATCTGGGCACGGATACCTCGGTTTTGATTTCCGGGGTGCTGCCGAAGGGTGATGGCTATGGGCCATTCAAGGATTTTGTAGGGTTTACGCAGGCGCTGCCGTCGAACTGCCGCGGGTTTTTTTTCGCGCGTCGTTCTGATGGCTCGATTGCGGTATTCGCGGGAACATCGCTGCGGCTTTATCTGCTCGATAACACGACATTTCAGTGGACTCATGTATCCAAAGGCGGGGTCTCGTATAGCGATCTCATTGCGACCAATAACTGGCGATTTGCGCAGTTCAATGAGCTGGTTATCGCTGTCCAAATCAACACGGCGCCGCAGAAATATACGCTGAACTTGGGAGGTGTTTTCGCCGATCTGGGGGGCTCACCACCCCAGGCATCCCATATCGCCATCGTCAACCGGTTCGTGATGCTGACGGGGCTCTTGGCCTACCCGCGGCGCGCGCATTGGTCGGACCTGGATGCGCCGGAGACGTGGACGGCTGGCGTGGGATTATCCGACTTTCAAGACTTTCCTGACGGCGGCATTGTGCACGCGGTGTCGGGCGGCGATGCTTATGGCGTGGTGTTTCAGGATGAGGCAATCCGTAGCCTCACCTACGCGCCGGGCAATCCGGCGGTGTTTCAGATCGTGCGTATTTCGACACAGGACACGCTCGATTATCAGTATTCCGTCATCAATGCGGGAACGCGGACGTTCTTTCACTCGGCGCAGGGTTTCAAGGTGATCCTGGCCGGCGGCGAGCCGCAATCGATCGGCAAGGAATATGTCGATTCGTATTTTGCTGGCGATGTCGACGCAAGCCAACCTCAATTGGTGCAGGGCGCGGCCGACCCGCAGGGCACGCGGGTTTATTGGGCCTATAAATCGTTGCAGGGCGATACGGGCCTATTCGACAAAATCCTTTGCTTCGACTGGTCGATAAAGGACCGGCCGTGGTCGCTGATCCCGATGTCGGGGCAGTATCTCGCCTATCTGGCCAAGCCGGGCCTGACGCTCGAGGCGCTGGACGCAATTGCGCCGGGTGGTCTGACGGTACTTGGCGCGGCTGCAAGTCCGGGCGGGGCATTCGGTGCCGGCAAGGTGAGGCTTACGCTGGATGCGGTGTCCAATGCGTTTTTCACCATCGCGGGCCAGAATATTATCGTGGTGCAGGGCATCGTCGGCACGACGGAGGCGAACGGCAGTTGGCTCGGCACGCAAATCTCGGTCGTCGATGCGACGCATGTCGATATCAACGTGGCGTTTGCTAACGCCTGGGTGAGCGGCGGGCGCATCGGCGGGTCGCTGGATGCGCTGCCGTTCTCACTCGACAGCATTTCGACGTCGGCGATTGCGCAATTGTCGGCGGTCGGCCCCACGGGCCTGCTCGGCTTCTATTCCGGATCGAATGTCGAGGCGATATTGGAGACCGCGCAGGAGGATACGCAGGAGCTCGAATTTATTTCCGGCTTGGCGCCCATGACGGATTCTCCGGATGCGATGTGTTCGATCGGCTATCGGATGACGCAATCGAGCGCGATATCCTACACCGCGGAAACGCAGGTGACAGCGAACGGTTCATGTCCGCAATTGAATGAGGCGCGGTTTTCCAAGGTGCGCCTGCGGATACCTGCTGGATCGACGTGGCGTTACGCGCGTGGGATTAGACCTGACGCGCAGCAGGCAGGGGAGCTGTAGCGGATGGCGATTCAGCTTTTACCTGCCGAAACCTCGGTTCCTCGCATCGTGCAGGCGGTGCGCGAGCTCGTTGAGGGGCGGCACAACGCGGCGGACCGGTTCACGCTGACGCCTGGCGCGACCACGACGGTGGTGAGCCACCCGAATTGCTCGAAGGACTGCGAGCCGCAGTTCTCGGCGCGGACGGCAAACGCGGCGGCGGCGCTGGCCACCACGTATATCAGTGCAGTATCCCAAGGCAGTTTCACGGTGACGCACGCGAACAACGCTCAAGCGGATCGTACCTTCGGCTTTACGGTGACAGGCGGATGACAACGATTATTTGCACGGCGCTGGAGCCTTCGATGGCGGCTTCGCAGATGGCGAGGCTGATGCCGTTGATTTCGGCTGGATTCGCTGCGGGCGACAATATCGTGCCGGAGAATTTCGGCGAGCGCGTGCGCGACGGACGGGTGCTGATCTGGGTCGCGATCGACGAGTCGACGGGCGAGATACTGACGGCCGTCACCACGGAATTGGTGCCGATGCTCTCGGGGCTGGTATGCTGGATCGGTCAATGCGCCGGCAGCCGCATGAAAGAGTGGGTGCACTTCGTTAAGAAAATTGAGGAATACGCGCGCGCGGAAGGGTGTGCTAAGACTAGGATCGTCGGTCGGCCCGGCTGGAGCGGCGTGCTTGAAGGGTACGAGGTTCGGAACGTGACGCTGGAAAAGGTGCTCTGATGTCCGATAGCAGCAAAACGACGCAGCAAAGCCAAAGCAGCAGTACGTCGCCGTGGGCGCCCGCGATGCCGCTGGTTAACTCGCTGTTCTCGGCCTATGGCGGGCTCAATCCCGGCGTCACGCCAAATCAGGGTGGCGCGCTGACGAAGCTGAACGAGTCCGTTTCCAACCTGCCAAATTTCGGAGGTCAGGGCGCAACGGCTATCGGCGATCTGTTTTCCAAGGCCGGAAGCGGCGGGCAGGTCGGCATGCTGCAGTCGGCCTATGACACGATGAGGACGAACCTCAATCCGCTGGCGAGCTCGAGCCTTAACCCCTACGAAACGCCGGGTTTCAGCGACGCGATCAAAACTGCGACGCAGGATATCACCAACCAGGTGAAGGGAGTTTACGCAGGCTCCGGGCGCGATCCGTCTGGCGCCGGGTCATTTGGCGGCTCGCTCGCCCGCGGTCTCGGTCAGGGTCTCGCGCCGACGATTGCGAGTCAGTACAACCAGAATTTTGGCAACGTCGCGAACGCGAACAATCTGCTCCTCGGCGGGGCAAATTCCACTTCCTCGGCGATCAACAATCTGCGTTCTGGCGACGTGGCCACGACGCTGGCTGCGCTGCAGGGTGCGGGCTCGGTTCCGGGGCTCTACTCCTCGCCTTCGATGGCGCAGTATGGCGCGGCCAACCTGCAATACGGCCAGCCTTTCCAGAACCTGGCGCAATTGCTCCAGCCTTCGGTCGCGCTCGCCGGCCTCGGCAGCAACAGCACAGGGCAAGGCACATCAACGCAAACCTCCACCCCGTCGCTCATGTCGTCGATAGGCCAAGGCATCGGCGGGGCCGGTACGCTCCTGAATATGGCACCGCAAATTGCCGCGCTGTTCTCGGACGAACGGCTGAAAACCGATATCGCTCCAGTCGGCAAGCTGAATGACGGACAAAACGTCTATCGCTACCGATACAAGGGCGATCCGGTCCCGCGCATCGGCCTGATTGCGCAGGAGGTCGAGCGCGTTCGGCCGGAGGCCGTGCACACGCATCCGTCGGGCTATAAAATGGTAGATTATCGCCTTGCGACGAGAGGTGCACGAGTCGGGGCATTGGAGGCGGCATAGATGGGATGGCTTGAGGATGTCATAGCCGCATTGCGAAGCGACCCGATGGCGGGTCCGCAGCCTTATCGCGACCCTATCCCGACGGCTAAGGTGGAATCATCTCCTCTTGGGCCGGTAGCAGACATGTCGGCGCAGGACCGTCTATTGGCTAATCCGGCTTTCGGCTTTCCCGCTAACA
>OFQZ01000535.1_pt1 | contig 12725 bp, 25 predicted proteins | sample 1543011 | NCBI WGS metagenome assembly OFQZ01 (sample SAMN07774216, study PRJEB24372) | wastewater metagenome | isolation source: Exp Tend NO 0WW | collected 2016-02 | reverse complement strand
CAGACCTAAACGTAACCACTGCTAAAATTGCAGCAAATGCAGTTACAAATGCAAAGCTCGCACAAATGACAACTCTAACTGTGAAGGGAAATTCAACTGGTAGTAATTCTGATCCAATGGATTTAACACAGGTGCAATTAAGATCAATTATTTACAATGCGCCTACCATTCAAAAATTCACATCAACGGGTACTAGATCAGGGGCTTTTTTTACTATTACATCAGGGAGTGCAACGATAGGCGCAACTTATACAAATAACGGGCAAACATTCACAGTTTTAGCCACAATTGCAAGTGCAACTCAACTTTTTACTTCTGGAACTGGTGCTCCAACATCAAGTGGGACACTCACAAAAGCTTCTGGAACTGGTGACGCTACCCTAACTTTTTCAAGTACGATTCAACTTGCAACCTATACAACTCCATCCAATACAAAATACATTGAGGTTACTGTAATTGGTGGCGGTGCTGGTGGTGGCGGTCAAGGCGGCGCTGCTGGGACTACGGGAGGAATGTCATTGTTTGGAACTAATCTTCTATTAGCAAATCCAGGTAATGCAAATGCAAACTATACACTTGGAGGATCGGGAGGGACAACCACAGTAAATTCACCCGCAATTGTAAAAATCGCCGTAAATGGTGGCGGTGGGGGTTCTGGTGGTGGTGCTGGTATTTGTGCCGGTGTTGGAGGAAGTACAATATACGGTGGCGGTGGTGCTGGCGGTGGTAATGCAGAAAATGGCCTCCCTGGTGAACCAAACACAGGTGGTGGTGGTGGCGGCGGTGGTAATGGAAGTACTGCAACTGGCGGGGCTGGTGGGGGTGCTGGCGGTGGAATTGTTGCAATAATAGCATCCCCTTCATCTACTTATTTTTATGCAGTTGGAACTGGTGGGGCTGGTGGGGTTTCAACGAGAACAGGTGGAGCCGGAGCAACTGGCGTTGTGATGGTGCAAGAATTTTACTACTAACATTGTTTAAGGATGATTTTTATGAGTAGCAATACAAATCAATTAAATGTTTTAAATAAAAGAACAAAAATTGAACTAAGTTTAATTATCGCAATTCTTTCAGTAAGTGGTGGACTAATTGGTTTTGCTTACAAAGGTTTTGCAATGGTTGAAAAACATGAGGATGCAATTGGCATTCTTAAAATCAAGGTCGAGAAGATCGACAAAATAGCCGAGGATGTTAGTTATATTCGCGGCAGAATGGATAGGAAATAGATATGGATATCGTAAGCATTTTAGCACAAGCGCAAAATATTATCGGTGGTTTAATTATGATCGCATCTGGTGCAATTGTTATTTCATTAGTGATTCCAGGTGAACAGCCTGAAAAATTCCTTCAAGGCGCTGTTGATTTCTTGAAGCGTTTCTCTAAGAAATAATATGCAACTAGCAGGAATCTTCGAGGTTCTAATTGCATTTTTCAAGTTTCCTGGTGAGGTAACAGCCCTCATCAGGATGCTATCCAATACTCCACAACAAGAGCACACAAAGCTACTTTTGAGAGTAAAGGAAGTATTTGATGAAACAAAAACAGGGGGCAGGCCATCATGAAAAAATTATGGTTTTGTCTTGGGTTGTTTTTATCTGGATGCGTGAGTGCTACTTTTACTTATAACTGGTATTACCCAGAGTTTTTAAGTTACGAGGGTAAGTTACTCGGCAAAAAACCCTCCGACGATTTAGACGGTAAAGTATGCATGAGAGATGCGCGTGGGAATAGTGGCTGTGTCGTGATGTTAAAGCCTGAATTTATGGCTTTATATACTGATTATTTAGACATTCAAAACAGGCTTGTACGCTGTGAGCGTGGTCAATGAAGCAATTTTGTGTGAGATCATCTTCCGTTCATCTCACTAACTCCCATGGTTCGCACATGGTACTCGAAGGAGTCTGTGAAATACCAGCAATCCTGAGCTTCCATGGGAGGTTATTTTGAAAGAAATTTCAGAGCTCAACCCTAAGAATTTCAAAACCAATCCCAACATTGATAAAAACTTAAAAACTTTATTCGAGCGATTAACTGAATTTCAAGACGCAATTGGATTTGATTTAATAATCACAAGCGGACTTCGCTCTGAGCAATTACAGCAAGATTTAATTTTAGCCGGAAAAACTAACGCGGTTCACTCTAAGCATTTGGCTGGTGCAGCAGCAGACGTGAAAGATCGTGACGGCAAAATCGGCGAGTACATTCTCGCTAATTCAAAATTATTAGAAGTCATTGGGCTATGGTGTGAGCATCCAAAGAAAACCAAGGGATGGGCGCATTTTCAGATTTTAGGGCCAAAGAGTGGGAAGCGTATTTTCATGCCTTAGGGGGTAATTGTGAGCTATTCCGAACAGCAGCACTATTGCATACAGAAAATTAAAGAGCTTAGCGATGAGCTCAATAGGGTGCCACTAATTAGTGACTGGAATAAGAAATACCCTAATTTAAAAGTCCTAGAGTTATTTGGCTTCATTACCTGGGATAAGTTTTTAACGGTTGCAGGATTAAAAGAAGTTGATCCTGAACCAAAATTCAAGTTTAGAGAGCCAAAAATATTAGTATTTGATATTGAGACAAAACCAATCGAAGCCTACTGTTATGGCCTTTTTGACCAAAACATCGGAATTGATATGATTATTCATGATTGGAATGTCTTGTCGTGGGCGGCTAAATGGGTTGGTGAAGATAAAATATTTTACGAGGACGTTTCAAAACAATCTAATTTTAGAGATGATAAGAATATTTTGCCAGGAATTTTTAACCTATTATGCGAATGTGATGTAGCGCTAACACAAAACGGAATAAAATTTGATATAAAAAAACTACAAGAGCGCTTTGAAGTTCATGGGCTTGGGATACCATCTCCATTTAGACACATAGACACTTTAAGAATTAAGAAAAGAAATTTTTCTCTCACGAGTAACAAGTTGGCATTTAGTACAGATAAATTTAATAAGGTTTATAAAAAACTAGATCATGAAAAATATCCAGGCTTCAAACTGCATAAAGAGTGTCTTAAAGGTAATCAGGATGCTTGGGCAGATATGAAGGAGTACAATATTTATGATGTTCTTTCTACTGAGGAACTCTATACTAATACACTTAGAAAATATGATAAGACAATCAACTATGGAGTTTATACTGGCACTGGCGGTTGCACCAATTGCGGAAGTGATGAGTTAACAGAAAAGGAATTTGGATACACAAAAACGGGCGCATTCCAGACGTTTTTATGTAGACGGTGCGGATCTTACTCATCATCAAAAAATAACGAGTTATCAAAAGCAACAAAGAGCAGGCTGTTAAAATGAAAATATTAGTAGTTAACAAATATTGGAAAGCGGTTGTAAAGCCTGACAAAGCACACCTTAAAGAATATCCAGACTCACATGCGATCGCGTGCGATGTAAAACGTAAAATCCAAGTTAGACGATCATCACTTAATAAAGCCACAATCATCCATGAGTTACTTCATGCGTATAAGTTTGAGCTTTCATTTTACGAACTAGATTTAGACGATGATCAGGTAGATGAATGGCATTGTGAATTGTGGGCAAAATATGGTGATTTTATTTTAAAGGACACAAAGGCAATGATGGAGAGATATGCGAAAAAACAAAGATAAATTCATTACGCGCTATTCAGAGTCAGATATTGCAACTGTAATCAACGACAGAATGCTTGAGGTTCAATCACCCGAAGGAATGATGTTTAAAAGCCTGCACACGCACCCCAACATCGTAGCAGTTAGAATAGGCAATCAAACATTTTTAATATCAATAACGGAGAAAATAAATTTATCGTAGTTTCAAGGATGATCAACGGCCCACGGATGGGCTATTAATAAGAGCATTTAGAAACGCAAAGATTGTAAAGGTAACCGGCACTAGTGCAGTCACTAACACATGAATAATCGGTCTGTCTTGCTGGTGCTTGGTATGTTGGAGCTTGATAAACTGGCATCTGATATGCGCGCTGGTTTCCACCGTAATTGCCTGAATTGTTGTAAATGCTAGTATCAATTTGAGCAAGTGCAGGGGCTGACATTAAAAGTGAAGCTAAAATAAGTTTTTTCATAATTCTCCGATTTATTAATTATATAATAGTTATTTAATATAATCAAGCATATTCCTATCGTAATAGATATTAAATAACTTTAGTTTACTTTTTCTTCTTCTCAGTTTCCACAATATCGCGCATTAAACGCTCTATAACGGTTGATACTGGGTGCGGTTCAATTGCTTCCTTAAACAATTTATACAGATTTTTGTCTATATACATGTTTACTGGGCCACGCTTAACTGCTTCCTCTGAGTCAATATCCTTTAACACTTTTGATTTATATTTTGCCATCTCATCTATATAGCCCATACATATAGTTTAACACAATTGTGAATAAATTGACAGACATAAATTATGTTATTGACTTATGCGCATAGATTATGTAAAATGGTTGTAAGGAAGTACCGCATGAAAGCATTAGATTTAAGCTTAATTCACAGCAATTCACCTGTTCAATCAGTAGACAATACCGAGTTTTTGACGGTTCAAATCGGCAAGTTAAACAATCTTAAACAAGCCGCGCCATTGCCTGTCATTCCTGAGGTGAAATTCGTAGTAACCAAAGGCGATCTAGTCGAAGAATTTGAATCATACCGCGAACTTTATTTATGGGCTGTTGATCAAAGAGATATTAACAGATGCGCACGCGAGGAATTTTGTGACTTCAGTGGTGATATGTCGCCTAGAGACATTAGAGAATTTTCATTAGTTGAATACGTTTCCGAAAACTTGGAGCGGTTACTGGGTGAGAATGATTATAAACTATCTACAGTAGTGAAGGGGTAAATATGTCTAGCGAATGGGCAAAATGTAATATACACAAGGTTCAATTTGAAATACCACACTGTCCAAAGTGTGAGGATGAAAAAGCACAAATAATCGCCCATGAAAAAGGTGAGGACTGTGAAGTCGATGGTTGTGAATCATGTTGTGGTGATTTTGTAGGCCATGAGTTTGAGGATTACCATTGTTTAAATTGCGGAGCTGAAACCGATGGAAGTGATGCAGCTAACCGCGCACATGAGAAATCAGAAGGAGAAAGATAAGATGAAGTTAATTACAGATGCATTATTAAATGCACAGAAACACATAAAGAACGCACCTAAGGACGCTAAGAACCCACATTTTAGAAATGATTATGCAACACTTGAAAGCGTTATTGATGCTGTTAAGGATTGCGCCAATGCATTTGGGATTGTGATTGTTCAAGGTAATGGAGCTGATGAGTTTGGCCAGTATGTTAACACTACGGTTATTCATACAAGTGGTGAGCTAATTACCAGTAAAGTTTATTTACTATTAGATAAACAAAACATGCAGGGGTTAGGTTCTGCCATTACTTACGCGAGAAGGTATGGATTAGCGGCAATGTTCTGCATTACCCAGGCTGATGATGATGGAAATGCAGCCAGTGTGAATGTTCACTCACCAAAAAACATGCAACCATCTCAAGATGAAGTAGGCATTCCTTCAACCGTTTATCGAGTGCCCTTTGGTAAGTTTGTTAAGAAGTCTTTAGATGAAATAGATATTACAGAAATGAAAAATTACATTGATTATCTTGAGACAAAAGCCAATAAAGACGGTAAAAAAATTCAAGGCGTAGTGGCTGAGTTTATAGATAAAGCATCATCACATATTGCAGCTTTAGAAAATCAACAAGGTCAAGAGTCACAAGACTGGGAAGCATTTAAGAATAAATAAAGTTTGTCTGTAACTTTGCGGATACAGACAATGCCCAGCCGCTTCAAACATATTCCTATATGGTTGGTTACAAAGGTGGCTGGGTTATATAAAACATATTAAGCACAGTTTAAGATGCAGTGGAGGACGTTATGAAAGATAGAAGCGAAACAAAAACACTATTTGATACACTCGAAAATATGCCATTGGGTAAACTTCTAAGTCTTTGCGGATTGGCAATAGAGAATGATATGGAAGAAAAAAGATTGGAAATGTTGCTTTTATTAGCTGAAACAAAAATTACTAAATACAGAATGATGAAGCGATTGGGGTTAAAATGAACCCCGATCTACAGAATAAGATTGAGTTAGAGGCTTTAAAAGAATATCCACTAGGTGCAGATAGTGAATCAAAACGAGATAAACATATTTATCTTAGATGTGGCTTTAGAGATGGAGCTAAATTCGTCACTGGCATTTTACAGGATGAGATAGATGAGTTAAAACGCTCTAACGTAAATTTATTTGATACCGTCTGTGATTTTGAAAGAGGCATTGAATGTCTTCAATCGGACAGAACGAAACTTGAAAACCAACTCTCCGAAGCTAATGCGACAATCCAATCCCTGAAGGATGAGAATGGGAGAATTAGAGAGGCTTTAGGATTGTTTGAAAAAGAACTTAAGATAGGTTCAGACGGTACTAACTTGAAATGCACTTGCTCAAGAGAGAATTGTCACTCTCTTTGGTTATCGGCTGGAGATATTGCCTCGATTGAAAATGGAAGCATGGAGGAAGTGTGAAAAATTCAGTTAATAGAGGCTGGTTTTCACATGAGATGGAATATCACATCGAACTTTATGGACTTGGGAATCACGATGGAGAATTAACACTTACTGTGTTTGGTGAGATTTTAGGCGATGAGTTAGATGGATTTTGTGTGGGTGTTTTCAGTGAAAGTGCGTTCCATGATTTTGAACCATTCCTAACTAAAGAACATATTAGACATATTAAAGAAGTGTTTTATGAGTCGGCAGTAAAAGCAGCGAATGAAAAAATAAAAAATGATCGTGAAGCGGCAATGGATCAAAAATTTGAAGAATACAGAGATAATAAACTAGGAAGGAATTTATGAACAAACCAGAAAACGAAATGACATTATTAAAACTAGAGAAAAAAGAAAGTAAAACAAAAAAAGGTAAGTTTTACTATACAGGATTTTTAGGCTTCAATACCGTTTACGCTGATGAGTACAATGGGTTTTTGTATGTAAAAATACAGCAGTGGCCTAAAAAAGAAATGGCTGGAAATATTGAAATTCAGCCATTATCAAATCAAAATGATGTGCCGTTTTAAATAATTTCTAAAGAATTTATTAAATAATCTTATTTATTCTTGTCTAAGTTTTGTATATATTTTATTTAATATTTGTTTAGTTATTCCGTTATGAATATGTCTAGTCGATGATTTTTAATGTTCTGCGCTTTTTAGCTGTGGAGTTAAATGAAATTTAAAGACTACATTGTAAAGTGGAAGGATACTGCACGCCTAAATATTGGTGATGGCTGGAAAAAATGCCAAGATCAAATTATACGCGATCATATCAGCATTCATTTAGATTCTTTAAATATTCGTGAGATAACGCCGGATCACATTTCTAATGTGCTAAAGGCTAGCGTCAAAAATGGTCACTCTAAAAAACAACAATTAAAAATTTATAACGTACTGTCAAAAATATTCTCTGACGCAATACATTTCTTTGAGCTAATCGAAAAAAGCCCAGTCAGAAAAAGATTTCATAGGCCCATTACTCATGACCTAGAGCGTCCATCACTTACACCAGAGCAAAGCTTTATCGTTTTGGAGTATGTCATGCATCACCCTCTCTACGGTTCGGCTGTTTGGCTACAATTACTCACAGGCGTAAGAGTTTCAGAAGTTCAGGGGTTAGAGTGGGATGACATCGAATGGTCTAGAAACGCCATTAATGTGAAACGCGCTTTTAATAAGCACACTAAAAAATTCCAAAGCTACACAAAGAATAAAAATCATTATCAAGTACCGATGACACCGAAGCTAAAGCAGTACCTTCAAGATCATCGGAACCAGTTTAGGTTTATTTGCGCTAATCCTAGCGGTGGGATGCTTGCAAGCAAGTCCTATGATGAATTTCTCAAGCGGTTGCAATTAGCCCTTAAATTGCCAATTGGGAGCAGTCATGGGCTACGCCATTCATGCGCAAGGCTTTACGCTTCACTGGGCGCGAGTGACGAGGATCTTCAAAAGCTTTTAGGCCATAAACATTTATCATCAACAAAAACATATATTCACCGAACGCCGGAAGCGCTTTTTAAAATTGCAAAAAAAATAGCTTGATCGAAGTAATATTTATCTTGAACTTTTTTAAGTTTTTGGGTATTTTTACCCCACTCGATAAGCAAATAGTTCTTGATGGGTTTATCGACGTTGATTTTATTACGGATTTACATGCACAGGACTTAAAATCCTGGGCTTCCGCAAGGGGCGTACCGGTTCGATTCCGGTCCTCGGCACCACTAAAAATCAACTAAATACAAGTTTTCCATCAAGAAAAACTCAGGTTCCTGGGTAGATCAATTTAAGAAATTAAAGGGGTTTACTCAGGAGTCGGTTTCAATGATTGGGGAATCAACGTGGCTAAGCATAAGAATTGGGTAAATGAAGAAGAATTAACCCAAATCATTAAAGATGACGGCTTTCTGGAAACGCTACTAGACATTGATGGTAACGCCAGAATCCAAATTATCGAACAACCCGTAATTAATTCCAGAAAAGATAGACCCGACTTTCTCGTGCTTGGGATCGGAACCGATGGTCAAAAGTTTATTTATATCGTCGAGGTAAAAATAACCGCGTGCCTCGATGTTTTGGCTCAACTTAAAAAATACGAAACGGCAATGACAGAATGTATCGCTCATAACTTTGGAGAGTGTGGGGCGGTCACGATTTGTCCGGTTGTTGTAGCTCGTTATTATGACACTAAACTCAATCCATATTTTGAAGACTACTACCACAACATGTCTTTTTATAGAGTTGAAATGGACGCCCACAAAAACTGGGAAATCGACCTACTGAATGAGTCGGCTCCGGCTGTTTCTCAAAAAATGTCGGATACTTTCGTTTCTTTTTTTGGCGGTTCAAATGGCTAGAATCCGCTCAATTAAACCAGAGTTTTGGAGTGACGGCAAAGTGGCAAGCCTACCTAAGCCAACCGCTCTATTTTTTATCTCTCTTTGGAACTTCGCAGAAGATAATGGAGTAATCACTGACGATGCTCGATCACTGTCTCTACGGGTGCCCATCTTCAGGTCACAAGATGTCGACAAGATGCTCAACGCCCTTTGGAAAGAGGGCTTGATCAAGCGTTCACCTAGCGATGGGCTAGTGTTGATCACTAACTGGAAACATCAAAAGATTGATAAGCCACGCGATGGAAAAGTAAATGTTAATGAAATCAATTGGCTTACGTTTGAAGAGTCGTCGAAAGATATTGAACAATCTCCGAAGCCTAGTCGCAAGGATAGGATAGGAAAGGATTCTATAGGATCGGATAGGATCATTGCTGCCCAACCCGAAAAGCCTTCGGCTGATTCTGCTGACGCAGAAATCAAAAAATTAGCTTCACAATTAATCGCCCGATACTGCGAACTCTGGAAAGCCAAATATAAAACCAATGTTTCCATGTCTGGCAAGTGGGCGGGTAACGCTAAGACGCTCATCAAAGACCACGGCCTAAATAGATCACTAGAGCTAGTTGAATCGTTCATGGAGATGAATGAACACGTTTGGTGTCGCCATAGCTTTGAACAGATTCTTTTAAAACTAGCCACAATTTCTCACTACGCTGGCACAGGCGTTCAGATTTCAAAAACACAGATCAACCAGCTCGATAAGTCTCAAGCCAACAAAGCGGCTGGTGAGGATGCTGCTGCGTATTTCAGAAAAAAGGAGATGGCATGACTTCCACAGAAAAAGAAAACATTGCTAAAATTTTACCAGTGATGGCAGAAATCGCCGGAGCGACCTTCTCCACCGCAGCAATTATCATGATGGTTGAGTCTATGGATGATCTTGATTATGCCACCGTAATTCAAACCTTGACCAATTGGCAGCGCACAGAAAAGAAGTTTCCTCATCCTTCAGATATTCGCGCAAAGGTGATGCCTGAAATGGACAATAAAGACGATGCAATTTTGGTTGCCAATCTTATCATCACAGCAGTTTCAAAATATGGATATACAAATCCAGAACAGGCTAGAAAATTCATGGGTGATTTAGCATGGGAAACGGTTATCAAAATGAGTGGATGGAAACACATATGCGAAACGCTCACGATTGATAACGAGGGAATTATTCGCGCTCAGATTCGAGGAATGGCTGAAGTCGTTAGCAAAAAAGCAAAGCGTGGTGAACTAGATCAAACTCCACAACTGCCACAATCAAACGAAGTTAGAAAATTAATCGCTAATGCATTTTCGGAAGTTGGTTCAACATGAAAATATTTATCCTATTCGCCCTGACATTACTCGCAGCAAGCATTTACGGATCATCACAGGGTTACGTTAGCCGAAGTGATGAGAAGCTGGGTAATTACAGATGAACGAGCAATGCAAAAAATGCAGAGGCAAGGGCCATCAATTTATATCTGGCGGTTTTACAAAGGCCGATATTATCCCATGCACTAAATGTAATGGCACTGGAGAATTAAAAGCAGGGTCACAGGAAGTTAAAAAGAAACTCTACAACAGAGTTCAGCAATACAAGCGATGGGATGGAATGAACCTTTTAAAAATGGTGGATGATTTATGAGCTTCTCATTAAGAAAAGAGGATTTAAAAATGAAGTTAAAAGACATGAGAGAAAAAATTGGCATTACTCAAATGGAACTAGCAAAGGGCGCATGTTTAAGTAGGCATCTTATTCAAATGATTGAATCAGGGACTTTTCCACTTATTAGTAACGACAAAAAATTAATCATAGCCGCACTTAAAAGAGCTAGACGTATAAAGATTTTAGAAATGGAATCAATAAACTTTGATGCGCTAATTAATGAATGAACTGGTGAAGAAATGAAATACTTTTACAAATTCAGCATATGCGCACTTCCAAAACTACCTAACGGTTCACATGGGCATTGGGCAGATGTGAATAAAAAACGCAAATTATGGCATTCATGGGTCGAGTCTCAAGTCATATTTATGAAACCTAAAGAACCGCTAAAAGCCGTAAAGCTAACATTTGCGAGAGTGTCTACAACTCCATGCGACTTCGACAATATGGTTTATTCATTTAAGCCAGTGGTAGATGGGTTAGTGAACTCAAAAATTATTCATGATGATGATTATGAAACGATTTTAGAAAGACACTACCATTTTATAAAATGCAAGACGCGCAAAGAGCACAGAATTGAAGTAACGATTGAAGAAATTTAAAACAAAGAAAGGAGAAATAAATGGATCATCTAAGTGAATATAAAAGATCACGCGGTGTAGATAGAAGATCTGTAATGCAAAGATTTTTTGAAAGCGTTGTTATTGACTCAAGAGAAAAATGCTGGATATGGACGGGAGCTGCAGCAGGATTTGGGCATGGTAGATTTTGGGATGGGAGCAAAGTTGTTCAGGCACATAGATATTCTTTTAAAATATTCAAGCAAGAACCAAAAACTGACTCTGTAATAATGCATTCTTGTGACAATCCGCCATGTGTAAACCCAGCACATTTATTCGAGGGTACACAAATGAACAATGTTCACGATTGCATCATAAAAGGAAGATTTAAAGGACATGGTGCATCTTTATTAATAAAAGGGACATGTAAAAAGGGTCACTATATCCGTTGCGAATTGGACACAATTCCTTCTTGTGGAGGTAAATATAAGAGGTGTAAAAAATGCGCGGAAGAATATAATTTTAATTATCGTAAAATGAGAAAGGAGAAAAAAAATGTCAAAAACCAAAAAAGCACCAGCTAAGTCGAAAAAGAAAACTGCGAAAGCAAAAAATAAATAAACAGCCGGTGGAGTGGCAACAATATGCCTCGAATAGCTCCACCGGTATTTTAAGGAATACATGATTTACAAAATTTTAAACTTTATAAAAAGAATTTTTGGAAAACGCGCATCAGTACCGGCGCCTACTCCGATTGAATCACCAGTGGTGATAGTTCCCCCTGTCGCTACTGGTGAATTTAAACTATTCATCCCATTAAAGTTGTACGGCTTAGACTTTCCAACAAGGCGTAAAAAATTCGATGATGCTATTACATACGCAGAGTCAAGACTTTGGTCAAAAGAGTTTAAGGATTGGTTTATGGCTTTTAAATTCACTCAGCTTGGTCACTTTGAGAATAAGACAAACGAGGAGTTATTTTATCTTCTCATGCGTCCAGTGAAGTCAAATTACTATGTGATCAATGGAACTATCTTTAACCGTGGAGTGATTGGGTATAACCAAGATGATTATAATACTGAAGGTGGAGATATTTACACATACGCTGCACATTACGACAGTTTTGAAATTTTAGACTTAGTTGATCACTTGACACATGAATGGCTATGTCACGGAAATAATTTTTCACATGCGTACAGATATTCACCAGAGAGGGAACGCTCATTACCGTATGCAGTAGGATATTTTTTAGGTGGTATTAAATAGTTTGCATTGTCCTAATAAAAACGATGCGAAGCCCACCGCCTCAAACATATTCCTATATGATTTGGTTACGGGTGGTGGGTTATACAAAGGAGACATATGAAAACGATAGTAGTAAAAACACAAGCCGAGCTAGACGCATTACCAGATTCATTTACTGAATATACGGTGATTGAAATTAGATCAGAGGCAAATACTTGTATTAAAGTAACTAAGGCTTACGGCTCATCAAGAGTTGAGGCTTACGGCTCATCAAGAGTTGCGGCTTACGGCTCATCAAGAGTTGCGG
>OFQZ01000532.1_pt1 | contig 12754 bp, 17 predicted proteins | sample 1543011 | NCBI WGS metagenome assembly OFQZ01 (sample SAMN07774216, study PRJEB24372) | wastewater metagenome | isolation source: Exp Tend NO 0WW | collected 2016-02 | reverse complement strand
AGGCTTGGCCATGTAATTGAAGTTGTCGGCCACTGACTGCTGAGCCTTGTTGACCAGCGAATCCAAGTAAGGATTGGCCTGGTTGCCGGTCAGCATGTTGTTAAGCGCACCCTCGGCATTGCCCATCGTCTGAGAGCCGTTCTGGGCGCGGTTCTGGATCATGTCCAGCCCTTGTTGCTGGGTGCCGTTCAGATCGGCGTAGCGCTGACCTTGGAATCCCTGCCATGGGGTATTGCTGTACTGGATCGCCAGGTCCGTGTACCGATTGGCAAGCGGCTTGAGTTCGTCAGGGATGAACGGGCGAGATGTGGACGAAGAGTCGCCGCCGCCACCACCATCACCATAGACAACACGCCCAGCCTCACGCCGGGTGCAGGACGAGCCAAAGGGCTCACCCATTGCATAGAGTTCACGACGAGAAATCATCATCACACCTCGACCTCTAGGACTTGGTAAACCGGATTGAAGCCGCATTTCATTTGGTACAGCCGCGCTTGAACCGCTTGGGCAGCGCAGCGAATCCGAAGGCATCCATTCGCCTCGGCCATGCCCTTGAGGGCTGTGAAGAACTCTTGAAACGCCGCGCCCGGCGCGTACATCGAGCACACCTGCAGAACGCGGAAATTCGGCAGGGCATCAACACGAACAACGCCCCACCCGACGGGCTCCTTGTCCCGATCCATGCGGATCAGAATCCGCTCCCCACGGCTCAAAATCATCTTGAGCTGATCGGCTGTAATCTCCCCGCCCGATGTCTCGACAGACTCGGCCAGGCGATACGCGCCCTCTTTCCATGCCCGATCAACGTGAATGGGCGGAACAACGATTAGTTCAACCATCAGATCAGCGTCACCGCAGGGGCGACCGTGTAAGTAATCCGCACCGTGTCGCCCTTCTTGACAGGCACCACAGCAACCACACCAAGCGAAGTGCTCACGCCTTGACGGACGTAGGCAACAGCAGAGACAACGCCTCCGACGATGGACACGAACCCGTCGCGGCTGGCCTCATAGTCGAAAGGCGATGCGCCAACCGTCACAGCCGACACACTCAGAGGCGTGGACACGCGGTCGATCATTTCGTTCACGGTCAAAGCAATCGAACGAAACAACTCATTGACGCGCAGAACCAGCCCAGCGCCAGAAGGCAAGCGCGGCTCAACAGGTAACTTCTTCATCGCACCCCCGCAGGCTGCAACTTGAGGTCAATGGCCGACAACCTGGCGTCTCCGCTGAAATCAAAGCGGACCCGGTGGAAGCGCCCGGTCTGACGCATGGGGAACTTGGAGCCATCGAACACCGACAGCGAACCCTCAACAGCAGTAGCCCCGCTTGATGTTTTGGTGTAGCCCTGGCAGTAGGCAAGGTCCGGCTGACTCGACCAGCGCACATCGACGCGACCAAGGAACGACGATTGCACCTCGTCGCCATAGTCGCCAGTTGTGAACGACGAATCACCGGGGATGCCGGCCAGCGATTTGATCTTGTGATCGGTCGAGAAGATGGCGGGGTTCGACTTCGACGCAAGCCAGAAAGGCGAGTCATACGAGAAGGTCGGACCCGTGTCGTAGGTGTAGCCAAGGCCCGCAGCCGTGTCGTAGGTCAGGCCCTGAGACGTGTAGTTCAGCACCGCCTCAACCGTCAGATCAGACACACCCCAGCGACCCGAAGGAACGTGGAACACAAGGGTCTTGTCGCACTCCGACGAGTTCACGCCCGGATAGAACATCCAGACCAAAGCATTATCGCGGTCCCACATGAGCTTGGTGCGATAGCGGAACTGCGAAGATGAGTTATCAATCCACCATTGGCGGATCTGATCGCCTACAGCCTGAGCCCGGTGGCCGTCGAACAAGTACACGTTGTCCGATCCGACGAAGACATGGCCTCGGGGGGTGTCGGCCACAGCCTCAACACCCACACACCCAACGTCACCAACAGGCATCGACCATTGCCACACCACGTCCCCGCCCACATAGATACCCACAAAGATGCCGCGCTCCTTGTAGGCGACGATGGTGTCGCCCATCCGAAGCCCGGCAGTGATCGCGCCCTGACCCTCGATCAACCGGCCTTCGTTCGACTGAGTGGAAATAGAAGGCGTCCAGTCGGTCACGTCATACAGCGCCGAGCACTTCCAGCCGTCCGGGGTCGTTCCGTGGTTGAGCAGCATGACGAAGCCCTGGGCCACGGCGATGCACTTCGCAGATGGGGCGCCAGAGACGTCAGAAAAGCCAGCGCCGGTAGAGCGCTGCAACACAACAGACGGGCAGATTGCCAGCGCGTCATTGCCAAACGACACGAAGCGCCACACATCGTCAGAGCCGAGCGTGTAAGAGCCGCCGACGTCCGACCAAGCAGTCCCGCCCAGCTCATACAAATCAGCAGCCGTGCCAGCAAACAAACGAGAGTTGCCCGACAGGTTGCGAGTCACGGCAGCCCCACGACAGGCAGCAGCCAAAGCCGACAGACCAGCATCGGCAGCACTCGGCGCAGACCTCATCCCCTTCGGATCAGGGATCAGGTTCTGACACTCCATGATCGCGCCCGGTGTCGTGGGCTCAACGTCTGGAGAGAAGCCGAGAAGCGGGGTCATGCAACGATCCTCGGGCGAACCGTCAGCGTGCCAGCGAAGCGAGATGCCTTGTCAGCGCCGTTCAACTTCGCCACAGCCGCTTGATACAGGCCCTCATAGCCTTGAGCCGCTGCCGCATCCTTGGCCCACACTGCCGCGTGCTTCAGAGCACCAAACAGGTAAACATCCTGCGCATTGGTCAGCACCCAATTCGTATCAGCATCAGCCGACAGAGCCGGGAAAGCGGCGAAGTACAGCAGCGAATAGGCTTCAGCGTCGCCATGCACAGCGTAGAAGTAACCGCCGATGCGCGTGAAGTAGCGCGCCGTGGTCTGCATCTCCTGCTCGATCTGATATGTCTCGGGCGGGACAAAGGCGTAGACCTTTCCGCCGATCAGCAACTGACGCGAGTCCAGGAAGTCAACGGGAACAGCAAAACGACCAGACACCAGAGAGCCCGTCACGGTCGATTCTTGAGCGATCACGCGCACATCACGGCGCACCTCTGCCTCAGCCAATGCCACGACATCAGTAGCCGGGACATCGCTGCGGTTGAGCCAAGTCGTGACAGCGGTTTTGAGTTGGCCGAAGTTCATTTGAGGTACTTCTCAAATCCGACGAGCGCCGGGTGTTGTTGAGCCCAGGTGCGGAGCCAGGCCTTTTTCTCTTGGGATGTCATCTGGCGCGTCTCGACCAAGTAACGACCGTACTCAGCAGGCGGAAGGCTGAAGACCTTGCGCATCTCGCCCCATCGCTGGCCCTCAGTGGCTGCGCGCTCGGCCTTTGCAGCCTCAAGCCACGGGGTCGCGTCCCACTCACGTTGAACGACCAACTCTTCACCCTGAAAGTGCAAAGTGGTCTTGACGCCGTTGGACACGTCCTCAACGAATGAGACGTTTTCTGAGTAGCCTTCAGCCATTGCGAATCCCAAAAGAAAAAGGCCCCCGAAGGGGCCTTGCGTCTGAGGTGTCAGGTTTACACCTGAGGTGTCAGGTTAGGGCGTAAGATTATCGATTTTGAAGTGGACGTTCTCGGCAGTCAGTTCCAAGGTGCAGTCCACCAGGACTTGTTCCTTGTCGCTGTCGCCGGTCTTGGCCAGCGGCTGCTTGTTGAAGCCGTCGAGGTAGGCAACAGCGCCGTAGTCCGGGTTCAGGCCGTAGACCACATCCGCACCGACCATCAGGTAGTGAGGCACGATCTCCATTTCGCCGAAGTCGCTCATGTAGACATCAGCACCGCCAACGATGCGACCCTGTTCGCCCTTGCCAACTTGGAAGCGGTTCACGGCGATGCCAGCGAAGCCCGAGAAGGTGGACTTGTGAGCCGGGGACATCACGACCATCGAGGGCACTTCGCCTGCGTTGGTGAAGGCCGACTGAGCGGCGGTCTTCAGCAGAGCCTCAGCGAAGGCGCGGTTCGTGCCTGCGGTCAGAGCCGAAGTCGCAGCGCCGGATGTGTGAGCCGGGGTTGCGCCTGCGCCACCGTGCAAGGCGTTGGTGTAGATCAGGCGGCCTAGGCCTGCGGACTTGGCAGCGTTGGAGTCGTCGCCCAGAGCGGCCACGTTCTTCGACAGGATCATCGCCTCGATGTCGCGTTGCAGTTCCTTGTACGCCTTGGCGACTTGGTAAGCCTGCTCGGACTTGCGACCGGCCTTCTTGACGCGGTTGGCGCGGCGAGAGGTGGCAATCGTGTCTTGGAAGATCTGGCAGATGTTCGCGACACGGTTGGTAGCCGAGCGAGCCGATGCGGTCGCGTCGTCACCGTCGATGGCGGCATTGTCCTTGTTGGCCGAGCGCAGGCTGTCACGTTGCCATTCGTGGAAGGTGTTCGTGGCAGTGGCGCGACCGAACGAGGAAACCACGGGGGTCTTCTCGGGGCTGGTGTTGGTGATCGCTTCGATCAGGTCTTCGCGGTCGCCGCGAATGTCGTACTTTGAGACAAGGTTGGTAGGCTGGGCCATGATGATTACCTCTGATTGGTTGCAATGAAGGCAGCCAGGTCGCGCATCGAGGCACCACCCTTGCGGGTGACAGCTTTACGGGCGTCGAGCTTCTGGCGCACCTCTTGGGGCATGGGTTGTTTGGCCTTCGGCAACTGCGGCGCTTCGGCGACCTTCTTGGAGATCGCGGGTGTTTGCGCTTTGAGTTGGCGATAGGCGATGGCGTCACGCAGGACAAGCCACGATTCGGCGTCCAGCACTTGCGACAGGCGCTCATCCGTGATGGAGAACGTCTGCTTTGCGTCAGACCAGAGCTTTTCCAGGCCCTTGCGGTCGATGCCCTCGGCGTTGAGCCGCTGCCATGCTTCTTGCTTGGCGGCTTCCATGCGTTGTGCTTCGGCCTGCTTTGCCTGCTGTTCCAGTGCCTGCGCCTGCTGCTGCACCTGGCCCAAATAGGCGCTCAGTTGCTGCTGTCGGGCGTTTGCCTGAATCCAACCAGCGGGGTCCGTCTCTGCAAGTTGCGCGAGTTGCGCAGGGTCCATGAACCCACCGACAGCCTGAATGACTGCCTGCGCTTGCTGGAGAGCTTGGTTGATGTGCTGCCTGCCTTGGTTGAGTTCGTTCTGCACGATCTCGGCGGCTTGCTTCTCGCGTGATGCGAGTTCTTGGGTCTTGCGGGTGTAGTCGCCTTGCAGTTGCTTGCCGATCTCCGCGACCTTCTCCACCACTTCGGGTGGGGTGTTGGCCGGGAGGTCAAACTTCTGACCCGCAAAAGTGACTTCCTTTGGTGCCTCGGTTGCGCCTTCCTCTTCGGGTTCAGCGTCCTCGGACTCTTCGCCCGCGTCTTCGGGGGCCGCGTCCTGTTCCTCGTCGTCTTCGGGAGGTTCGCTCTCATCGAGTGAGTTAGCGATCAGGGCGGCGGCTGCGTCCATCGGATCGATTGCCTCAGTGGCTTGATCGGTCATGTGTGATGTTCCTTAGATCACGCGGCGGAAGAGTTTTCGCGCGACCGACTCGTCGCGTTCAGCGTCGAGTTTGATCTGCGCCAGCTTCCCGGTTTCCACCATCCCGGTCAGCAATCCTTCAAACTTGTTGGCGAGCTTGTGAAGCTGCAAAAGCAGTCGCTGGCCTTCCACGTCACGCACCGGGGCCTCGGCCCACTTGGTGACGATGTCGTCCTTGAGCATCTGCATCGCGGCATTGAAAGCAGGGCTTTCCAAAACGCGGGCAGCGTCTTCCCCCCGCAGCGCCTCTTTGCGCTGGCTGTCGATCTGGTCACTCATGGGTCAGTCCTCGATAGAGGGGAAGTCGGGCGCTTGCTGGCTTTCGCTCATGTCTTCCATCGCGTCGGCCTTCTTGTCGGCAATCGATTGATCCGAAGCGGTGCGCATCTGAGCGATCAGCAGTTGGGTTTCCTGCTGGATACGGGCCTTATCAAGCTCTACTTGACGGTCCAGGGCCTTTTGCTCGGCATCAAATGCAAAACGGGCCTGAGTGGCCCGTTCTTCGATCTGCTGTTGCGCTTGGAACTTCTGCGCGTCTGCCTGTAGCTCTAGCTGTTTCTGCTTGGCTTGGGCTTCTGCCCTCACCGTCTCAGGGTCCGGCTTCTGCGGCGTCTGAGGCATCCCGTCGCCTGGGTCTTGCCAGAAGTCGCCGACGTTCTGGAAGCCTGCCAACTTCACCTTCTCGGCCTGCAAGTTGTAGATGTGCTTCGGCGTAATCATCAAACCCATGCCACCCGACTGCACTGCGGCCATTTGAGCGGCTTCGATCTGCGCAAGGCTCATGGCCTGCTGTTGCTTGTTTCCGGTGCCCAAGCCGACATTGATGCTCATGTCGTACTGATCGCGCCATTCCTGCGGGTCGTACTGCACAAACTTCTTGCGCAGGCGGAAGGCGATCTTCTCCATGCAGTGCTCGGTCATGGTCTTGAGCACGCCAGCGAACATCGGCTTGTAAAGCGTCTCAGCCAGCACCCGGGCCACCAGCTCGGTGCGCTCCTGCATCCGGCCATCTTGGATCTGTGAGCCCGTGGCCGTCTTGTTGATCGAGTTCGCGTCAAGACCGGAAGACAGGTAGTTGACGCCGCTGCGGTTCATCCGCACCCGGTCAACGTACTCCAACATGGGGAAGGCTTGAGCCCCAACCCACTGCGACTGTTCCTCAATGACAGCATCAACCGAGTTCTGACGAACAATCCCGCCGACACGAGCGTCCAACAGGTCGTCAATGTTGGCCTGAGGTGCGCCGGTCGAGTCAACCAAGACCTTCTTGCGCGGGTTCGTCGCCAAATACAGGCTGTCCAGCATCTGGCGCGTGATGACCGTGTGCAGGCGCTGAAGGTCAGACACCAACTCAGCCAGGCTGTGACCGTCCCAACGATGCGAGCGCAAGATTGGCGAAGCGGTCGCAATCGGCACATGCGAACACTCTTCGACCTTTAGGATCTTGTGAGCCAGGCGCGTGACCATCAAACGCTCAGAGATGCCGTCACCGTCTCGGTCGGCCAGGACGTATTCAATCCGCAACCAACCTTCGGTGCGGCTTTCATCTTCGGATGGCGTCTCGGTGTTGCGCCCCGTCCAGTCTTGAGACTCAGCCTCACGCAACGTGCGATCAGCGGAAACCTCGATCCGGTCAGCGTCCGTCAGGTCATCGACTTCAACGTCAAAGCCCATTTCACGCAGCTCGGAGAGCGTGACACGCATCATCCGGCAGACGTAGGGGCAATCCTCCAGGATCGGGCTATTCCAGTTGCGGGCAACCAGCAACTCTTCAGGAGGAAACGCCTCAATGTGGACCTTGCCAGTCTTGCGCGTGGTCTTGATCTTCACGTCATGGACGTTGACGGGCATCCCCGACATCTGATCCACAACCAACTCGGTCGATGCTTCGACGATCTCAGGTTGACCGTCTGCAAGTTGCTGCACCAAAAGAGTAAGGGCCTCGTCAGTGAGGCCCTTGTACTTCGTGGTGTCTGTTTTCTCTGTCTCTTTCCACCGCCACATGATCGCGCAGTTCTTCAACTGGAGCGCGTCAGTGATCGCCGTGTACGAGATTAGAAAGCCGTTGTTCTGCTTGAAGAAGACGTAGTTGACTGCCTGAGTCGCTTGCTCGGCGCTTTCCACATCCTCGGGGCCAGTCGGCTCAAAGGACACAGCCTCATCGCCGCCAACGAAGATTTTGAGCAGCGCAGGGCGCACCCATTCAATGGTGTCGAGAACGTCAGACGTGACGAACGACGAACGGCCCTCTTCCTCGTCACCGTAAGGCAGGCGCAGGTATTCCCGCATTGCCTGCTCACGAGCCTCAGCAAGCTCGCCCCAAACGTAGTCACCCGCCTGAGCCTCTTCGCCTTGAAGCAGGTTCAGCAGGGTTTCGTCGTCCATCTTTGCCATTTACTCGGCCTTCTTGCGCCCGCGCTTGGGCTTGTCTTCAGACTCGGGCAGCATTTCCGGCACGATCTCCGGCAAAGGCTCGGAAGGCGCGGCCAGGTACTCAGCCAAAGCCACCACCTCGGGGTGATTCGGGCGACCCATCGCAACGAAGCGAAGGGCGGTCAGGATTTGCTCGGCAGTCATGCGTAACTCCGCTTCGGGTACTTGATTGGGGCGAGTGAGCCGGATTGCGGCGGCTTGTGAACGACACAACCCAACCCGAACGAGTCAGCTCCGTGTGACGCCCAATCGTGTTCAGGCCCAAGGCCAATGCCCCGCGCCTCGTCTTTCTTTTCGTGATACCAACCCAAAGCATCCAGACCAGCGGAGCACCCTTCGGCGTCAAACCACATGGACGGGAAAAGCCTGCGGGCCTCTTCAATCCGCGCCTTTGCAGCGCCCTTGCCTTGGTTCGGCACGACCGTCACCGCATAGCCGGCTTGTCGAAAAGCCGACTCATACGAAACGTCATGCACCTTGTCTTGCGTCGCCCCGTCATGGGGCAACCAGATTTGAGCCTTGTCAGGCGTGTAGCCCTGCTCACGAAGCCAAGCCAGGTGAGCCGCCAGGGGCTGACCGACCACCTCGTAATACTTGAGCCACCTGATCTCTAGGCCGATGAACTGAGCCGCCCAAAAGGTGAACGCATCAGCCTTTGCGCCCGTGCCGCCGATGTCAGCGAACAGGCGAATGGTCATCAGCGGATCAGGAGGCACCCGACCTATGCGGCCTTGAGCCTTTGCCTCTGCCAGTGACTTGGCGAAGTACGCGCCCTCGTGGACTTGCTCGTACCCGCCTTCCCAGATGTGGTCGTACTTGTCAGGCTGAAGCCTCAGACAATCCAACCGCTCTTGCTCAAGCTCTACCGTAAACCATGGGTTGTCGCGCCAATTGGCCTTGACCACCACAGCACCCGTGGGCAACTCAGCCGCCCGAAACATCGAGTCAACCGGGTCTTTCTTGTGCCGAGGGTTCCAACCGAACCACAACTGAGAACCGGGAGCACGGATCGTGGGCCGCAGAAGGTCAAGGCTTCTCTGCGTCGCCGTTTGCGCCTCTTCCCACCAAGCCCGCTTGAACCCTTCCAGCGACTTCACGGAGTCGGCTGTGTAGTCGTTCATGCCCTTGAAGATCATCAGACCGTCACCGGGCGTCTGGATCACATCCTTGAACACCTTGAAGCCGTCAGCCTCATTCAGACGAAGGGCGGACAACTTCGCCTCAATCAGCGCCTTGGACGACTGAGCCAAATCCTTTTGAACTTCGCGAATGCAGACAGTCCGAAGACCTTCGCCACTCTCACCGGGTTCCGCCAGGCTGTCTTCAATCGCCAACTCGGCGAAGAAGTGAGACTTACCCGAACCCCGCCCACCCCATGCGGCTTTGTAGCGCGCAGGCTCAAGCAGCGGCGCGAAAACTGCCGCCGTCTTCAGGTTCAGCTCTCTCATTCAGGCTTGACGATCGTTCGGGTGATCTTCCCGATTGCCAGCTCGCCTTCGATCTTCTGCTCGGTCTTCTCGCGCCAGTCGTTCGGGAACCTTGCGGCCATCGAACGCGACCACACAGAGGAATTAAACGATCCAGACTGAGGCGGCATCAAGAGGTTTACGCGCCCCATCGACTCCCACCATGCTTGGCTGCACTCTCGCGCATACGTCATGGCTTGCGAAAACTCAGGGTGAGCCGCAGGCCAGTCGCGCTCCAATGTGGTGCGACCAACCCCGATGTGAGCAGCCATCTCGACAACAGACATCCCGGTTTTGCCGAGTTCAATGACTTGCTCGCAGTAGGCGGGATCGTATGTGCTTGGCCTTGCCATGATTGCGAATCCTCTTGGGTTGTTCGCTGCCCTTGTGGGCGGTTACTTTTTACGAGCTAAACGGCAGCCTCTGAACCAATCCGGTTGAAACGTGCGCGCCTTATCAAGAAGCGCCAACACCTCGTCATACGAGGGCGGGCAAGGCTGGGCTCGACTTTCCGGATCAGCTTCAAAGTGAGAATCAATCCGAGCGCGTGCGCATGCCTCTGCAAGGCGGCGCTTTGCCTCTTCTTCGGCCCGCTCGGACCATCCACCACGATGGAAGACCGCGAACGAACCGGCGTAATGCTTGCCACCAACATCAAAGACAGCGTTGAAGACAGCTTTGGTGCCGGTATCAGCCAGCACATCAAGTCGCTCAAGTGACGGCAAAGACATTGCGAATCCCTCAGGTTGTTCGCCGATGAAGCCCCCCGCCCGCCGCCTGATCCGGAAGGAGCATCCGGGGCTTACCGTAGCGTCGGGGTGTGCTGCTGATGAAGCTCAGTCAGCGCGCTTGATGCAAAATACCAATCCACAAGGAGAGGCCATGAACACCTACAAAGTCCCCGACGCCCTAGAAGATGCGTACAAAGGCGCCGTTCTTGCACTCATCGCCACCAAAGGCGGCACCATGATTGCCATTCGCTACCTTGCCGACGTTGCACCCAACGCAGACCAAGAGGTAGAGTCTCTGCAATCGGTCATTGAGTCGGGCGTCTTAGCGCCAGCGGTTCGCGAACTTCAATCCCTTGGTGATGTTCACATCGGAATGCTGTCAGGATGGGAATTCACTGAGCTTTGATGAAAGTGAATGGCGCGACCTCAATCGGGTCCCACCTCTCCCCCCCACCGTTCTTGAAGACGTTTTCGTGAAGCCTAACTTTCTCGATGCGTCCCGCGCCTGTGGCAGGGTCAAACTGCGATGTTGAGATGACTGGCGCATCCGAAAGGTTGCGGCTCAGCTTGAAGCGCAACATTTGCAAAGCATCATCAATCGTGTTCTGCGTGAATGGGTCGCTAGAGATGGTGCTGCCCCAATAGGATGGGTGGTCCGCGAACCGCGCTTTGAAATCAACCACAGATGGCGCTCTATTCTTGGCTGGCACACCTGCCTTTGTGAGCGGCGTCTTCTGAACTGTCACATAGACCGACCCGCCCTTGTCTTGGTTGATTTTTGCGGTTAGCCCGGGTCCTAGCTCTGGCACCTTGTTGGCAAATGCTTGCGCATCCTCAAGGTTTGAGCCCTCACCATAACGAAGAACCCCACGCTGCCCCTGCATCCGCATTGTTGACGGCTTGGCCGCATTCTCAGCCGCCTTCATCTCCGCACCCGCCAGCAGCCCGCCCGCCTTCTGCGCAGCCTTGAACGCCACAGGCGACAAAAGCCCCATGCCCATCTCGGCAACCGGGTTGCGGCTCGCGCTGACCATCCCCGCGTCTTGCATCTTCTGGCCGATCCACTCGGATGAGCCGGGAACATTACGCGAGTCAAGCAACTCAGGAGGCGTGGACAAAAGCCCCGTCTTGTGCCCAAGGTAGCCGACCCCGGCAATGCCGAGGTTTGCCGCCTGCGTCGCCATGTCAACTGGCGCACCAAGCGTTCCGGCCACCATGCCGCGATTTGCGGCGTCGGTCAGACCCTGCCGCATTCCTCGCCATGATTCGGCGTCGCGCAGGAAGTCGAATAGGCTAGGTGCTGGCATGGCGTGGGGTGCCGGGCGCTGATCCACTAGGGGGTGCGAGTGATGCGCGGTTGGATAGGCCCGGCGAAACAAAGCCGGCTAGGCATCCGGCGCGGAATGTCTGCCGCCCTGTGTGTCGTGCCGATGTTCACGAGCCGCTGACAAGGCGGTCACGCTGGCCTAATGGGGCAGACCAGACTTCCGGGGATCTGATCCCCCGGTGACATCCCACCGCGAATGTCGCGGCCACATACGAAAAAGCCCCGCGCATTGCTGCGTAGGGCTTGGAGTGACACGTACTCAGCGTGCCTATACCTGCGCACTGTACGGAAACACAGAATTTCCGTCAAGCGGTTTCGCGGACTTTTTTCGCTTGCCGATCCAACTTCCTCGCAAGCTCCCGCCCAGCCTCGTGCGCCCAATTGCCCCATGTGCGATCTGTGACCCCGTAGGCGGCGATTGCGTCGGCCATGCTTGGGATCGTCCAGACCTTGTAGGCCCGCGTGATGGCGAGCCGGTGCTTCGGGCTCAGTTCGGCGATGGCAAGCGCCACCTCGTCGCGGTCTTCCCGGCTGAGTTGCCACGGCTCCCGGCTTGCTGCCTGCTGGGGGATGCGTTCGGCCAGGTAGGTGCACTTGGATGGGTAGCCGAGTCCTCCACCCTTGGGAAATGAGGCGAAGGCCCAATCCATCAGGAGGCAGTGCAGCCAGTACGGTTCGATGACTAGGCGTTTACTCATTGGTTGCCTTTCAGTGTCTTGAATGCTTCGGCGATGGCGGCGTGTTCGATTGATCTGCCGTAGAAGTGCTCAAGACATGCCAAGGGTGCTGTCCATTGGTGATCTCCTTGCAGCAGCAATTCAGCGCATTGCTGGATCAGGGCATCACGCGCCTGGGACGCCTTAATTTGCCGCTCCATCTCCATCAAGATGCCGATTTCTTCTCCCGGCAATCCATCTGCTCGGGGGTCCCAGCCGAAGAGACGCCATTGATGAGTCAGCGATGTAAACAAGCCCATACGGTCCTTTCAGATAGCCAGAAACTCAACACGCACGCCGAATTGGCCGCGCTTGCACTTCTCTTGGGCGTAGACCCATTGAATCGGGCCGGTGGGGCCGTCATCGACCCCGTTGATCTTTGCGATCTCGTCGCGGATGGCCTTGCACGCGCCTTGCAGGTTGTCGTCGTCGCACAGGGCGGGCGACAGGCGGACGAGGCGGACGATGCAAGGCGTGAAAAACGGCCTGACGATGAGCGCGGTGGCTGCGCGTTCGGCCTTCACGCGGGCGGCTCGCTTGCGCCAGTGCTCCCTGGCATTGAGC
>OFQZ01000527.1_pt1 | contig 12826 bp, 8 predicted proteins | sample 1543011 | NCBI WGS metagenome assembly OFQZ01 (sample SAMN07774216, study PRJEB24372) | wastewater metagenome | isolation source: Exp Tend NO 0WW | collected 2016-02 | reverse complement strand
CACGGTGACCGCGGGCAACGCATCGGGCGTCAACGACGGCGCCGCCGCGATGATCCTCGCGTCCGAAGTCGCCGTGAAACGGCACGGCCTCACCCCGCGTGCGAAAATCCTCGGCCTTGCGTCGGCCGCGGTGCCGCCGCGCATCATGGGCATCGGCCCGGCACCGGCCACGCGCAAGGTGCTCGAGCTGACCGAGGCGTTGCGCGAGATCGAGTCAGAAGGCGAGTTTGATTCATTCGATGCCCAGCAGGCGATCGACGCAATCTTCAGCGAGAATTTTGACGGCGACAACATCACCGCCGATGCTGGCGGAGAAACTATACTTCGTGGATATGTTGCCTGTCGTTCTCTTTACTCGCCGCCTGTCAAATAACCTGTCATCCAATTGCTAAAATCGACCTATCAAAACTTCGTGAATCTGTCGCGCAAGGCGACATGTCAACGCTGTATGGTGAATGTGGAATCAAATGCCAATATGGCTGGAAAGGACATTGACGGGTTACGCAACCTTGCCGATTCTATCCATACCAGCCTTGGCGTATTTATGCGCACATGGACACCAGCACAATCTATTCCACACTAGCCGCTCTTGATGCGTTCGGTGGGCGTATTGTAGTGGCTACGGATTTATCGAGTGCTATGGAAGCGGTTAAACCATTCACAGCAATGCCGTGTTGCGTCATCCATGGACTCTCTGAGCGTGCTGCAGATAACCGTTTATCCACTGGCGGGCCAAGTCAGCTAGTGACGGTTAGTATCAAAATACTCATTGTGCATCGTGATGTAACGGATGCTTTCGGAGCGGCAGCGATGGTCGCCGTGCATACCGCTCGCGTTGCCGAGCAAGCCGCCTTGCAGGGTCTTATCCCTGATACCGGCTATACCGAAACGCTTATGGTTGGAGGACAGCTCGCTTATGCGCAAGCTGGTACTGTAATGTGGTTGGATGAATGGCGGACCAGCTATTATCTTGGTTAAAACTCGGAGCAAGATCTAAATGAACACAGACCCTTTTGCCGGCATGGGTGGCAGTTACAAAGTCAATCCAGATGGTTCCTGTGAACTGGTGGAGCGGACGGGTATGACGGTTTCAGAACCATCGCCCATGCCGGCGCAAGAACCAATACAGGAACCCAACGCTGAACCGGATAAGCCGAAAAAATAATGCAGGCCGCGACCATCACCCTGCATGAAACGCTAATCCGTTGTGCCCGCGGCATGTTGGCCGCATGGGAAAACTGGCTAAAAACCCAGAAAACTAGAACCTAATTAACCTCACGGGCACCTGCCCGGACGACCCGGAAACGGCACTCCGAGCATAGCGACCCCGGCTAATACCCGGAGTTGCTATGTCCACTCGTTTATACTCTCGTAACGCTGTTTTACTCGCCAAAATCGAAACTACGGAAGGTTCTGATTCCAGTCCGACAGGCACCGCTAATGCCGTATTAGTTTCGGAACTTTCATTAGAACCGTTGGCCGGCACAGAAATTGATCTAGCATACATCCGCCCCTATTTCGGTATTTCTCCGTCATTGCGGGTTGAGGATTACGTTACCCTCTCCTGTACTGTCGATTTAGCAGGCACTGCCGTTGCTGGTACTGCCGCTCCTTGGGGTCCGCTATTACGCGCTTGCGCCTTCGCTGAAACCCTCACCGGATCAGCAGTGACCGGTGCCGCTCAAGCCGGTGCCGCTGCAACTATTACGCTGGCCGCAGGTGCTTCGGCAACCGATAACATCTATGTCGGCGCCACGATCAGTTATACCACGGGCGGAACAGACTTCGGCACGCCGCGCACCATTATTGCCTACAACGGAACGTCGAAAGTCGCCACCGTCAACAAGAATTGGGATACGCCTCCAGGGGCATCCAGCGGCTATTCAATAGGCGCGTATGCTAGGTATCTTCCGGTATCGGAAAGCCTGGAATCAGTCACGATCTATTACAACGTTTCAGGTGTGCGGCATAAGTTGCTTGGTGCGAAGGGTTCGCCCATGATCGACCAGACTGCTAATAATCGCCCTTCTTTGAAGTTTAATTTCACAGGCGTTTATGGTGGTGTGGCGGATGCTACTGAGTTAGCTCCCGTCTATACCGCTTTCCAAACTCCGCAGTCGGTCGGATCCACTAACACCAAAGCACTCATCGCCGGGAAACAGGCGGATGGTTCTGCAAACGGTGTGCAGCTCATGAAATTCGACCTTGACATGGCAAACGCCGTTAAGCATCGCCAGTTGATCGGTGCGGCCGGCGTTATCCTCACTGACCGTCAGCCAAAGGGTAACGTCAGTATTGAAGCCACTAGCGTTGCATTTAACGATTGGTTTGGTCAGGTGCGATCTTCTACCAAGAATCCGCTACTCATTGAAAACGGATTGAGTGCAGGTAATACCGTAGCCGTATTTCTTCCAAACGCACAGCTTGCCGAGCCTAAATACTCTGACTCAGACGGCATCGTGATGTTCGACGCCAGCGTTCGCGCCTTGCCGCTGGTCGGCAATGACGAAGTGCGGATCGTCGTCAAGTAAGCACCGAGCCTGGGACGGCTAACTCGCATCGCACCCCGTCACGGGCTGTCCACCGGTTCCCCTGCTACCGGGCGATAAAAGCAGGGGCTAATTTTCCAACGACAATAGGTGACAATCATGGGCTTTATCCTCGCCAAAAAGACCGAATCTTTCTTTTATCCAATCCACCTTCCCATCGTTACAGAATCTGGGGCAAGCCAAACGGCACGCTTCGAGTTTCGCTTTAAGCGCGTATCCCGATCGAAACTCAACGCGCTACAGAAAGCGCAAGAGGCCAATGCCGATTTGGATATGGACTCCCTGGAACGCGATACCGATTACGTCATGGACATAGCGGATTCGTGGAAGGGCGTGGATACGCCAGACGGGACACCCGTTGAATTTAACCGCGACAATGTACACGCTCTGCTCGACTCATACCCAAATGCAGCTGGTGAAATTGTTAAGGCGTTTCTTGAGGCCACTCTTGGTGGTGGCCGGAAAACAAAAAACTAAAGGCGGCGGCGCGGCATTGGGCGCAACCTGATACCCGCCCAGACGCCGGGGCGGATAGCGTCCAGGATGACCTAGCCGCCTTTGGCTTGCCGGCTGATGCTTTTGCCGAGACGGAGCCAGAACAGGATGGTTCGCATTGTACGGTGGACGCGGAGAACTGGCCTACCGTCATGGTATTCCTTGCCCTACAGACTCAGTGGCGAAAGGAGTTTGCCGGCATGGGCGGTGAACTGGTCTGGCATGGACTTCGCTACAGTGAAGCAACTACCGTCATTACCATGCTCGGCTACCAAACCAAAGCCGCCGCCATATTTGATGGACTTCGGGTGATGGAGTCCGAGGCATTGCCGATTTTGAATAAGCGCTAATCTGGATAAACCGTCATGTCTGATATCAAACTTGGGATCGTAATTACCGCTGACGGTAGCAAAGCCAAGTCCGAAATGACTGGCGTCGAGTCCAGTTTGAATAAAGTCGGCACGGCTGGTAAACAAGCCGCTGCAAGCGTTGATGGACTTTCCGGGAGCATGGCGCGGCTCGGTGCTGGAATCAGCGCTTCTCGGGCCGCCACTGAAGGGCTACAGAAGCTATCCGGCTCAGCACAGAGTGCCAGTAGGTCTGTGGCTGATATGTCTGGTGCGTGGGGTAAATTCTCAGCCGCTGGCGCGCGTAATCTAGGGGCCATTCAGGCGACTGGCGAGCTATCGGCAGCGCTCAAAAAAGCCAACTCTGAGTTATCCGCCGCCGCTATAAAAGCCGCCGATCTTGAAAAGCGGATGGATGGATTGGGGTCCATGGCGAAGGCGGCCAAGACCGCTATCGCCAGCATGGCGGCTGCCTTTTCAGCGAAGGCGTTGATTCAAACGGCGGATGCGTATACCAACCTGACCTCCAAGCTCAAGGTCGTCACGGGCACCACGCAGGAATTTTCCCGCGCCATGACGGACGTGGCGGCTATTGCCAACCGCTATCAGGCGGACCTGAGTGGCGTGGGCGCGGCTTACAACCGTATCGCACCGCTGGCGGCCAATATGGGCAAGACCCAGAAGGACGTAGCCGATGCGCTCGCGTCCGTATCCGCCTCCCTCAAGATCAGCGGCGCATCCACGCAGGAAACCTCGGAAACCCTCCGCCAATTTGGACAGGCACTATCCGGCCCTATTATCCAAATGGAAGAGATGAACACCATCATCGATTCCAATTCCACGCTATGGCTAGGGCTGCAGCGGCAATTCCCGGAACTGATCGCGCAGTATGGATCGCTCAAGGAAGCCATCGGCAAAGGCGCGATATCAAATCAAGAGCTACTCGAAGCGACGATCCGTCTAAAAGACGAGTTCGATAATCTTGCCAACACGATGCAGGTCACCGTGTCCGGGGCGATGACCGTACTCAACAATGAATGGACCAAATACATTGGGCAAGCCGATCAGGCGGAAGGTTCATCAAAGCAACTATCGGAAGCCATTCTTCTGATTGCCAACAACCTAAACGAGATATTAGAGCCAATCGCAACCGTGGTCGGCTGGATTACTAAGATTGAGGTTGGCGGCTGGCTGCAGTTCAATGAAATCCTGCACAGCATCAACCTTAATCTGCATGAAATGGCAGGGATGAAGATGCCCGGCGGTATGCTGGACGCGGAATCACTGCGCCTGGAAGCCATGGGGCGTGGGGAAGTGCCGATCAGCGAACTAGCGGGCGCTACTGTCAAAGCCGGGAATGCCGCCGCGCAAGCCGCGCCCAAGTTCGACGGCGTCAACAAGCAAATTAAAGCGACTGGCGACGCCGCAAAAACCGCCGCCGGGCATCTCACCGCTCTGCAAAAAGCTCAAGCCCAGGGCGCGGGCCTCATCAGCACCGGCAGCAAATACCTCGGCATGGGCGAAAGCAACCAGTCGTCCGTTCTGGTCAAGTTCCTCAATGAATACTCCGGCACGACCGCCAAATCCATCGCCGGGGATGTGAATGCCTGGTGCGCCCGCTTTGTCTCCGCCGTCCTGAATGAAGCCAAGGTGGGCGGCCTGCCGACCATGAGCGCCAAGGCATACGCCAACTTTGGCCAAGGTGTCTGGAAACAAGGCATGCCGGCGGCCAGTCTGGATAACGTCATGCCCGGTGATATTGCCATCTTCACGCGCAAAGGCGGCGGGGGGCATGTCGGATTTGTCAAGGCCACCGATCCCGGTAAAGGGATACTCGATATCCTCGGCGGCAATCAAAGCAATCAGGTCAGTGTTATCCAGAAATCCATGAAAGACCTGATCGCCGTGCGCCGGGTGACGGGCGGTATCAAGGATTTCGAGTCCGCCGAACGGGCGATTGAGAAAGAGCGGGCCACTTACGAAAAGGCTGTGGCCGCCAAGAAGAAGGCGCAAGACGAAGCCTTCGACTCCCTCAAACTCCACCAGGCCGACGCCATCAAGCAGGCCGAAGACTACGCCGCCGTCCAGACCGCCAAGATCAAAACCAGCCTCGCCGCGCTGAACGCCGAAGAGGCCGCCCAGCAGCAGGTCACGGACGCGCAACTGGCCAGCGCCAAGACCGTCGATGAAAAGCAGGCCATCATCGCCAGCGCCGCCGCGCAATCCGCCGCGTTCCATGAAGCGGAAAAGTCCCTGATCCTCGCCGAGATCGACCTGCAGCAGAAAGCCCTCGAAGCCAAGCGCGCGGCCTATGTCAACGAACTCGCGGGCGCGCAATCGGGCCAGTACAACACCACCACCGATGACGAACTGGCCATCAAGCAGGCCATCCGCGCCGTCGATACCGACCTCGCGCAACTCGCCGAAACCAAGCGCCAGGCCGAGATTAGCGCCGGGGCGGCGGTCAATCAGTATGGTCAGCAAGGCGTCGATCTCAAACGGCAAGAGGCTGGTTATATCGCCGACGCCATTGCTACTTACGAGCGGCAGGTAGAGGTTTTGAACCGACTGACCGCCGCCAAGGAAGCTGGGGCATCCAAGGAACAGTTAGGGATGCTCAATCAGTATTACGGTGAGACTGGCGCATTGCCGGACGCGGTATCCGTCGAACAATTGGAGCGGATGAAACAGTACAAGCTGTCCGCGCTCGCGATAGGCGAAGCCATCAAGAGCCTGACCAGCGACATGAAAGACCTCAAGACGCCGGAGCAGGCTGTGGCGGATGAACAGCTCCGCATGAACAAGGTTTGGGAAGACGCCACCCAGCGCATGGTCGAATATGCGCAAACGTTTGAAAAGGCCTTCGGCAAGATGGGTAAAGCCGTCGCCGGATCCGCCGCCGCATTAGCGATCTACGAAAAACGCATGCGGGATATTGCCATTCGTAAAAAGGAGGCATTGGAGGCGGCAGGTACGGATGTTGCCAAGCAGGAACAGGCCGCCAACGAGGCGAACCTGGAAGTGCTGATGAACACATTCGACACCCTCGGCAATATCGCCGGGGCCATGCAGAATATGTTTGACGAGGGGACGGCTGGTTATCAGGCCATGGCCATCGCCCAGCAGGTTTTCACCATGGCTACGCAGGTGGCCAATATCGCGCTTGGTATTCAGGCGATTCTTAATCAGGGTCAAGGCGACTGGTACTCCGCCATCCCACGCATGATTGCTATGGCCGGCATGGTAGCGGGTTTAATCGGTTCTGCCGTCAGCATGATCGGCATGGGTGGCGGTAGTAGTGGAACCGATAACGCTGAATCACGGCAGGCCGCCGCCGGCACCGGCACAGTGCTTGGTGATGCTAGCGCAAAAAGCGAATCCATCTCTAATTCACTCGAAATCATCCGCAACAATAGCAGCAATGATCTGAGCTATAGCGCAAAAATGTTGCGTGCACTAGAGGGTATCGAAGCCGCTGTGTCAGGGGCCACCAGTTCGTTGTTTTTGTTTGTCAACAAATCCCTGGCAGAGATGCAGATTCCTCAATCAGAACTCAAAAACAATAAAGACTTGGTTGATTGGGGCATCACCTTCCCGGCTAAGGAACTGATGAAGATCATCAAGGATGGATTAGATGAAGGGTCGATCTACGCGCAGAACGTACGCCAGAAAAAGACGACTTATACCGTGGCAGACATTGCCGATTTCGGGATTTCCGATCAGTTTAGCAAGGCGATTCGCGGGATTGCTGAGGCGTTGATTGAGGGCGGGAAAGCCTTTGGTTTGTCAGCGGCTGACTTTAAGGAGCGTTTGCGTAAGTTTGTGGTTGATTTGGGGATTATGTCTTTCAAGGACATGACCGGCGATGAGGTACAGAAACAGATTAGCGCTGTTATGAGTAACCTATCAGATCGGATGGCTAAAGCCTTTATGCCGGGTCTACAAGCATTCCAGAAGGTAGGCGAGGGTTATGCTGAGACATTCTGGCGTGTCGCCGAAGGCATCAATCGCGCTAATGGCGAAATGGAGCGGCTTGGGTTCACAGCCGTAAATTATAAGGACATCCTTAATAAACAGGGTGATGTAGCCGCCGAGATCGCCCGTCAGACTATTATTGCGCAAGGGCAACTAGCCTATGGCGTGCGGCAGTATGTTGACGAACTAACTGGCAGCGCCGAAGACATTATTGACGCTTACAAGCAGTTGGTGCAGGCATCCGCCAGCATGAATACCGCCGGGTTTGGGGACACCTATCTCGACCGTACCATGATTAACGCGGCTGGTGGCTTGAGTGCCTTTGTGGATGCTATCCAGAGTTTCAACGACGAATTCCTGACAGAAGCCCAACGGCTTGCCGGGGATAGCGCGTCATTGACTACAGCGTTCGCACGGCTGGGTCAGCAATTCCCAGAACTATTTAATGGTGCCGTGCCAGCCACCAAAGACGCATTCTATGCGCTCATGCAGGGCATCGACCAAACTACCGAAAGCGGAAAGAAACTGTTCGGTGCGCTATTACAACTCAGTCCGGCTTTTGCCGACATAGCCAACCGGATAGCCGACATCCAGGCAAAATATGAGGACATCCTCAATCCATTCGGAAAGTTCGGCGCGCAGATCAAGACCATCGGCGACGACTTCAAGACGCTGATCGATGACGCGCTGGCCAAGATTCAAGCCACCGGGCCGGAAGCGCAGCGCATTACCAATCTGACCGGGCAGCGGGATACCCTGATCAATGGCGCGGGCGGACAGAAGGACTTGCTAGGGCAGCAAGCCGTAAACAGCAAACGCATTACCGAATTGGAAGCCCAGATCACCGAGGAACAGAAAAAGGGTAACAAGGCCAGTAAGAAAAAAATCAAGGAATGGCAGGCTGACATCAGCCAACTACAAAGCGCCAACAGCATGTTGGGTCTACAGCTAAACGCTGTGGTCGGCAAGTTGCAAGGACTGAACGCTCAGATCGCCCAAGCCATCAAGGACAATGACGCGGCCCTCGCCGGCCAGCTGACGGACGAAAAGAACCGCCAGTTGCAGGACGCGGCGACTGTAATGGCCGACACGCTGGCGAACGTGTTTGCAGAAATACAGGCCACTCTCGATGCCGCCCAGCAGCGGCTTAAATCGGCCTTGGATTATCAGCAATCCCTAGCAACCCAAATAGCCAATTTACAGGGCCAAACCGCAAGTGCCGAACTGTTTAGTACCCGCGCGGCACAGGCGAGTAAAGCGGTTAACGATTATTGGGCCATGCTACCCGCGGCGCGCACACCTGGCGCAACTGGTGCAGGTAATGCTCGTGATACTGAAGAGGAATTGCGCCTTCTCGGCGAAGCGCAACAGGCCATCATGGACGAATACAACGCGCAAGTCGCACTGGCCCAGCAAGCCGCGCAAGAGCAAGCGAAGGCGCTGCAAGAGGGTTTACAACGCCAGATAGATGCCATCAATGCCGCTACGCAGGTGCAGGTTGATGCTATTAACGAACGACTACAGGCAGACATTGAAGCTATCAATGCCGCTACGGAAGCTGCGATTAAATCTCAGCAGAAGGCCGATGAAGCAGTTATTAAGGCCCAGCAAAAGGCATTTGATAAAGAGTTAGACGCCATTAAGGAGGCCCAGGATGTCAAAATACAGGTATTGCAGGACGAATACGACGCTGCCGTAAGACTGCAATCCGCTATTAAAGGGCTGGCAGAATACGCGAGATCACTAAAGCTCGGCGCACAAGCTACGTTATCCCCAGAAGCCCGCCTCGCAGAAGCGCAACGTCAATATCAGGAGCTGCTTACCAAAGCTAACGCTGGTGATCCTGAAGCTATGGGTAAGCTGGCCAGCGCGTCAGACACTTACCTTGAAGCAGCAAAATCCTACTACGGATCGTCTTCGCAGTACCAAAATATCTTCGGGGGTGTGCAGCAGGCCATGGAAAGCCTGGGGGCCATGGATGCGACGGACCCGGATTCTATCCAATCCCGGATCGACGTTTTACGGGAAGCGCAAGCAGAAGAGCTTGATCGGGTACGGGAACTACAGCAGGAAGCCATTGACCAGGTGCGGGAGCAACAACAAGCGAATCTGGATACCATCCGCAAGTCTGCTAATGACCAAATTGAAGCAGCACAAAAGGCCGCGCAAGCGCAAATCAAGGCGCTACAGGACGCCGCGCAAGCGCAAATCAAGGCGCTACAGGATGAGATTGCTGACCTTAATGATCCTACTAAAAACCTAGCTATCGCGGCTCTGAAAGAGGCCACCATTGCGAAGCTGCAAGCCCTTGCAGAAAAGGCCGAAGAAACGCGCCGCGAAGCCGCTATCCAGTACGAAGAGGCTAAGGCGAAAGCTGCCGAGGATATGCGCAAAGCCGCGCAAATGGCACAAGATCAGCTATCCGCTATCGGCTTAGTCGCGGGCTTCAATAGTCAGCAAGTCTTCGCCTTGAACGCTATAGCGCAGAGGATGGACCCATCTTTCAATATGCCAGCACCAGTCCAGGCGTATGCCCAGGGCGGCTACGCGCAAGCTGGCATGGCATTGGTGGGAGAGCAAGGGCCGGAACTAGTGCGCTTCGAACGCCCCGCGCAAGTGCTGACCGCCAGCCAGACCCGCGAAGCATTGAATGGCGACAGTCCGAAAACGTTCGCCGCCCTAGAGGCCATAAAAAACGAACTCAAAGCGATCGTAACTACGCAATCCAGTGCCAACCCGCAACTGATCGACCGACTAGCCGCGATTGAGGATAGGCTAAACAAAATGGAACGGAATCAGAGACTACAAGCATGAGGATATTCCTCGCCGAACTCACCGCCTACGATCCAGGCACTAGCGCCGTTATCACGTGGCGGTTCTCGTCCGGGCTAGGCTACAGCGACGGAAGCGGTAATTTTTATGCGCCACGCATCGAAAATCCTGCCACATTCAGCCGCTCGCTCGGCGGTTCCAGCACAGGAGGACAATCCTCTATCAGCTACGGCGAATTAACGCTCATCAATAACGATGGCGCCCTAAACGCGCTGGCAGATGATTATTTTGACGGTCGGACGCTGACCCTCAAAATCGGCGACGATGCCGCGGCTTATGCCACATTTCAAACCGTCATCGTAGCTACGATAGAAACCGCCGCGATTGAGCGCGAACGCGTATCCGTGCGGCTACGTGATCCGGCAATCACACTAGATAAACCATTCAGCGAGGCGAAATATGGCGGGACCAATGCCTTGCCTTCTGGAATTGATGGGACCGCCGATGACCTAAAAGGGCAAAGTAAGCCGCGCCTATTCGGTCGTGTCGCCTTAATGGCGCCGCCGATGGTCAACACTTCCAAGCTTATTTATCAAGTTAATGCCGCCGCCATAGCTAGCGTGGTCAATGTCTTCGATGGTGGCGCGTACCTGCAAGATTCCGGGCCAGACTACTCGGATCAGTCCGATATGGAGGCAAACGCCCCAGCCGCCGGATGTTTCCGACAATGGAAAGCGGGCGGATGCTTTCGGCTTGGTGCCTCGCCAGTAGGCCAAGTCAGCGCGTCAGTAGTTGAGGATTGGGATTATCTAGATAATACCGCTGCCGGCTTGCTGCAACGCATCCTGACGGAAAAAGGGTATACCTCCGCCAATTGGGTTGCGGCCGATTTTACCGCGCTGAACCAATCTGTCGCATCCAGCATCGGTATCCTGGTTGAAAATGAAACGACTACTGCTAACCTAATTGATGGTATCTGTCAAAGCGTTGGCGCGTGGTGGGGATTTGATCGGCTAGGCCGCTTTCGTGTCGCCCGACTGGACGCACCCTCGGGGACACCTACCGCCGCATTTACCGATCAGGATATCCTCGAATTAGAGCGTCAACCCGCCCAGGAACCGCCTTGGTGGCGCGTAACTTTGACATGTGACCCATCCTATGCCGTGCAGGATAAGAAAAGCCTTGCCGGGGTTGTGCCGGCAGATCGGGCGGCGTGGTTTGAGCAGGCCGCCCGTGAACAGGTGGCAGAAGATTCCGCTATCAAGACAACCCGGTTATTAGCTCAAGACACGCCGAAAGACGATACCCTACTAAACGGCATAAGTCAGGCGCAAGCCGAAGCGAGTCGCCGTCTTAACCTATATAAGACTCGCCGCGATACGGTAACGCTGACGGTAGCCGATCCGCTTAGCCGCTACAGCACGGTCGATTTAGGAAATGTCATTAGCCTAACAACAAGCCGACTCGGATATGGCTCTGGAAAACCATTTACTGTAATTGGACTAGCGGCTGATTATCAGCGAAATACGCTAGATTTAACTCTCTGGGGATAACCATGGCGTGCGTACTTGGCTACAGCAATCTCATTGATTCGGCTACCCTCAGTGGAACGTGGACGAATACCGCAAACCTCAAGACCCGCTACCTCGCCCAAAAAGCCACCGCCGGTGCAGGTGCCTATCTGGATATTGACCTTGGCTCTGCACAATCAATTGGTCTACTTGCGCTGGTATCTACTAGCATTACCACCGGAACCATCACTATCACGGCGGGCACCTCGCCTGGCGGATCAACGCTCTATAATTCTGGCGCATTGTCGATTTATACCGGGACGGATTTTGCCAAGAGTTTTACTGTTGTGTCCGCGCGATATTGGCGTATTGCCACATCGGCAGGCGGTACTATCGGCAGGGTTTTTATCGGACCAACTTTCAAGCCGACCAATAATATTGATTGGAATCCGAGCATCGCTGTCGAATCAAAAACCGGGATATTGGAAAGCCTTGGTGGACCAGAATACTTCGATGAGCGCCCGAATCGCCGCATCATGACTAGTCAATGGTCGTGGTTAACCGATGCCGAAGCCTACAATGTCTTGCTAGCCATTCAGCGTAGTCATGATGTCAGCCGGGAGGTTTACCTTATCCTAGAAGATACCGATACCAGCTATCGGGGATCGACTAATTTTCTGGCGCGATTCCGCACGCTGAGTCCGGTAGAGTGGCCTTATTTAAGCATCCACTCGTGCGGCATTGAATTGGGAGAATTGCTCTAATGGCTCTTTATCGCCATACCGCATCGGGTTTTTTGCAGGAACACGCGGTTAATCCCGGCGCGGGTTATGTAGCTATCAGCACCCAGCCGACCGATACTCAGGTAAATCGTGTTGCGTGGTGGCGAGATTTGGATACCTACGGTCAAACGTCAGCATGGCATCCGTCCGTCTACCGCAGCCCAGAAGACCCTGCCGAAGCCGCTCTAACCATGCGGTTTTCGCGCGAAGCCGCGTTTATCAGCGCTGATCCTGACGGCGCAGTGACCGATGCGTATCTGGCCGCTAATACCGAAGTGCGTATCTATCGTGGCTCTACCGATGTCACGATCACCGAAGGCTGGCAGCTAACTAAAGTGGAGGATGGGTGTACCTCTACTCTTACCCAATCTGGCGGGGTTTATACCCTGCAAATC
>OFQZ01000526.1_pt1 | contig 12830 bp, 7 predicted proteins | sample 1543011 | NCBI WGS metagenome assembly OFQZ01 (sample SAMN07774216, study PRJEB24372) | wastewater metagenome | isolation source: Exp Tend NO 0WW | collected 2016-02 | reverse complement strand
GATTTTTTAAAAAAGCCACCCCTTCCCAAAATATTTTTTACAATTTTTTATGTTTAAATGAGCTTTGGGTAACTCTTCTTCACCACCCGCACTCCTGAAACAGGTCGATGAGTGCCTTCCGTCAAAATATAGACGTTTGAATTACTTTTTTACATCATTAAAATCTTAAAAAATGACAAGTTTGAAAAATTCAGTCAAGCTAATTGGCTTTTTGGGAGGTGCTCCTGAAATAAAGACTACAGATAATGGGAATAAATTAGCCCGATTCTCAGTAGCAACCAATGAGACCTATCAAAATGCAAAGGGAGAGAAAGTCAGAGAGACCCAGTGGCATTCATTGATTGCCTGGGGGAAGGTAGCAGAGATAGTTGAGAAGTTCCTGAACAAGGGAAGCGAAGTTGCCATAGAGGGCAAGCTATTAAATCGCTCCTACACGGATAAAGAAGGAAGCAAAAAATACATTTCTGAGATTCAGGTAAATGAGCTGCTCTTAATAGGCTCAAAAACTGCTCTGTAGAGGTTGGCCTTGCCGATTCCTGCCCTTTTTTATTCTGTTGAATCAAAAGCCTAGGCAAAAGTAATTTCAACCGTAGCCCACACCAAAAGAGACTGCCTTAAAACTGTGTTTCTAATAATTAGCTCCGTACCCTGCACAAGCTGTAGCAGCCCGTTCAGCTAACTCATCCACGGATTTAAACAGCTTCCTTTTGGCTTAGGGCTCGGTTGAATTTTAGAACGTGCCTAAGCTTATTTATTCCACTTAATTTTTGATTTATGCCGAGAGTATTTTATCATACAGGGTACTATTACGGTACCATCCTGTTTATTGTCTTTCTTATCCCTGCATCTGGTTGGTATGCCCATTGCTCCAGGTATGGTTGTTTTCTTCAACCAGGACCATTCCCTGAGGGTTATGAAGAGCTTATTCGTTAATTCCCCTTATTTGGGGTAGGAAGCGGTGTAGCTACGCTACGTTCTGTAGAGGGATGCTCTCATTCCATTCCGCATCCCAAGCAAGGAAATAAGGTCTCCTTCCAGGCAGCCTCAGCAATAAGGTACGCCAGCCCATCGCAAGAATTACAATCTATTATTGTTTTTGGTAGGTAATACTTGCAATGCCTTTCAGGTGCTTACGCAGGCTGTCATACTTATTGCAGTTCACCTGCCTTCCACTCGTTAAGCTCCCGTGTATTTCTCCCAGCTTTATTCAACCGCTCCTCACAAGTTCGTCGCTATTTCATTTCAGCAGGTTTCAATCCACTTCGCTAATACAATTTGGCAAGCCTTCGCTACCTCCATCTGCGTTACGGTGCTTCATTGGCTCATTCCTACGCTTATAACTACGTTATGCCACATTACGCCCCTTCACTGTGGTAATATCACTCCTTTCAGTCGTTTTACTATTACCCCCATCTGGAGGTGCTTGCTGCGTCAATTCCGCTCCTGCGTCGCTCCATTGTCTTTAGCAGGCTTGCATTAAAAAATAATCATAAAGTGTTCAATCGATTTAATCAGCTGTTTTGAGATTTGAAATGTAAAAGGTATTTTGTTGTGCCTTTACTAACTATAACAAACTACTTATGCCCGGAAACGCTAGACTTTTTCAACAATCAATAACTCAAGAACTTGACATAATTAAAAACCGTGTAAGAAATTTAATTGGTGGAGCTCATTGGGGCGAAGAGGGAAGATTTAAGGAGGCTGTTCTAAAAAATATACTTCGCCAATTTTTACCTAAAAATTTATCGGTAGGCACGGGATTTATCTTAAAAGCAAATGGACAAAATGATGAAGAAAATGTATTATCATCACAGCTGGATATCATCGTTTATGATAACACACTTCCAGTACTTTTTTCGGAAGGTGATTTTATTATTACTACTCTAACTAATGTTCGAGCGATAATTGAGGTGAAATCCAGAATTACACATAATACTTTCAGACAAGTTGTGGAACAATTTGACAACTCGATATCTCATTTCATTCCTGCAATAAATCGCCCAAACAGAAAGAAACTCTTTGCAGGTATTTTTGCATTTGAATTCGATGGCAATTTAGAATCTGAAAATATTGACAACGCTTTATACGCTTCAAGAAGAATTATAAACCATATTTCATTAGGGAGTAATTATTTTATCCGACATTGGAAACAAAGGGACAGACCAAGACTTACCCGAGCGGTTGTCTGCGATAATGACTTTTATAATGTTTACGACTTAGACAATCTATCTTTTTCCTATTTCATTTCGAACCTTATTGATATAACATCAGGTGGACTAAATGATAGATATTGGTTTTCATTTCCAATCGAAGGAACTAAAGAAGTTGACAGAGTAAGAACCATTTGTCTTGACTGAATAAAATTGAGTCTCTAGTCTAAGTTAGTATTATTATCCTTTATATAAACAACCAATCACTTATGTGGCTTAATCAAATACTAACCCTTAATTACAAAAGTTGCAGTAACATTAATCTGAACCTTTCGAAGGATGACCCAAATATTCTGATAGGAATTAATGATTCTGGTAAATCTACTATTCTAAAGGCCATCGGACTTTTATTATCAGCAAAACCAAATTTTAATTTTCCTTCAGATGACAAAAAGAAATCTGACTTTTCTAACGCAAGAATAGAGGTTGTTGACTTCGTAGCTTTAGTGGCTAGTTTAGGACTGCCTCCAATTAATTACGACAAAAATCAGGCTATTATTATCGGGAAATTTATTATTGAAAAAGAAGATAAAGAAGATGATAAAATAATTAATTATAGTTCGCATCTTCAATGGATAATTGACAATTTGATAATAGATGAGTTATGGGTAATGAGGGTTTTCGATGAAGTTACTCAAGCAGTTAAAGATTTTATCCTAACAAAAGATATAATTGAGAACTTCGAACCACTAAAACTTTATTCAGAGACTGCAAAGAATCTAAAAGACAGAGCAACTAATATGAAATTGTCCAGAAATGATATTGAAAACGAGAATAAAGCCGGGCGATATAAGAATATTGAATATGTGAATGCAATCTATAAAAAAGGTACACTTGTTAATGCATGGGTAAATTACTCTATTAAAGATGAAAAAGATATTTTCCCTGAATATAGTTATTTGGATTGGAGTGTTTCTATGGAACAATTACAACAAGTAGCGAAATCAGCTATTAGCAATAAAATAAATTCTTTTACAGATAATGCAGTAAAGTTTGCAAAAAGACAATCATCAAAAGCACAAATAATAGTTGACCAAGAACTTGACAATTTTACTAAACAATTTGCGGTGGACCTTCCAAACATTCAAGCTTTCAAATCAAATCTTATATTCACATTAGAATCTAAATTGACAGATATATTAATTAACAAAAACAATACCGACGGCGATATTCATCTTGATTCGCAGGGTGACGGAGTTAAAAGGCAGATTTGGTTTGCCCTAATAAAATGGAGTGCTTTAAATTCTCTTGCTACTGAAATAACAAGTAAAAAATATATTTGGTGTTTTGATGAACCAGAAACACATCTATACCCTAAAGCACAACGTGACTTTTTTCAAATAATCAAGCAAATAACTTCAAAAAATATACAAACAATAATAAGCACACATTCAACAGTTTTTATTGACAGAGCTGACTTTACAAGAATTGCAAAGTTTGAATTAGAAAATGGTTACACTAAATATTCACACTGCTCAAGTACAAGCGATATTTATAATGCCTTACAAATACGAAACAGTGACTTTCTTTTTTATGATAAATTTGTTATTGTTGAGGGAGATACTGAAGAAACTTTAGTTCCACATCTTTTCAAATTACATTGCGGGGAAACGCTAAGCTCAAAAGGTATTCAATTAATTAATCTTGGTGGGAAAGATAAGCGTAAGCAAAACGAACAACTTTTAAAAGATTTACTTAAAGATTTCAATAAAGACAAGGAAAACATAATTTACATTTTTGACAATGATGTCATATATGAATTAACTGCGAAAGAGCTTGCTGAATTGCAGTACTTTACCGTTGGAAAACAAGATATAGAAGATTCTATTGATAGTTATCTTTGGGTAAAAATAGTCAATGATAAATTAACTGCATTTGGCGTGACTACTACAGTTAATGAAATAAATCAAATAAAAGCTAAAATTCCAAGTGGTTCAAAAGTTAATAGTAATCAAAAATTTTATCCAAAATTGAAATCATATTTAAAACAAAAACTTACAAACCCAGATGATTTTTACTTAATAGATGACAATTTACCTGATAAAGGGAAAAATTCGGGCGCGATGTTAAATAGCTACATAGATAATCTAGTGCAAGTTGACCCCAATTTTATTGCAGTCTTTAAAATGCTATTAGACGAATAACTTCGCTTAACTGTATTTGCAAAAGTGCTGCTGGGCAAGCTTTCTACAAGACGGTTCGATACTAATCTTCAGTTATGGACTTTACCGTTCAATAATTTGCTTTACATTTTAAATAAAAATCCGTTTCTTTATAGGCATCGTCATGGGGGCTGACACAGCTTTGAATTCCCAGCCTGCGGCAAGCCCTGGACGTTATAAGCAAGCCTAAAAACAGTTACCTTTTATAATATAAAACAAAATAATTTAACAATTAAAAGATATGCCAACACTACAATTTAAGGGTAGAAATATTATCTGGAATCATAACCTTTCAATTCCTTACCACACATTAGAGGAAGAAGATAGTTTAGGTTTTCAAAGTTCTAAATCAAATGGAAATTTAATTCTTGAAGGAGACAATTTAATTGCATTGAAATCACTGCTACCACAATACACCGGTAAAGTAAAATGTATTTACATTGACCCCCCTTATAATACAGGAAATGAGGGTTGGGTTTATAATGACAATGTAAACAGCCCAATGATAAGTGATTGGCTTGGTAAAATCGTTGCAAAAGATGATATGACAAGGCACGATAAATGGCTTTGTATGATGACACCACGATTAAAACTCCTCCGAGAATTATTATCAGACAAGGGTGCAATATTTATAAGTTTAGATGATAATGAATTGAGCAACTGTATTGCACTTTGTAATGAGATATTTGGCGAAGACAACTTTAGAAATGTTGTTATAATTAGACGAGGTATTAAAAGTGTGCAGGCACAATTTGATACTGTAGATAAACTGAATTTTGGGTTTGAATATGTTTTGTGTTATACAAAAAAAAGTTCATATAGGTTTAAAAAGTTTGAGATTGAATTAGAGAACGCAAAGGAAGGAGGATGGAATAATCATTGGAGAGGCACTGACAGGCCCACTATGAGATACAAACTGTTTGGTATAAAACCCGATACGGGGCAATGGAGATGGGGTGAACAAAGAAGCCAAATTGCAGTTGATAATTACATTGAATTAATTTCTCAATTTGAAAAAACAAATACAGAATTAAATCAAGAGAACATTGATGCTTACTTTACAAAAGTTTTAGAGGAAACAGGTGAAGAATTAGATTTTGTTCGTTTATCTAATACAGGTAAACCTGAACACTATGTTCCACCAACTGATTCAAAACTTGCAAGCAATCATTGGAGTGATTTAAAACCAAACGGCAGCAGTCAACTAAAAGCAATATTCAAAAAGAAAGTTTTTGAAAATCCCAAATCAACAGACCTCATAAAAAGAATTATCAGATTTGCAGAAGGAGACGAAAAAGAAATAATTGTTCTTGATTCATTTGCTGGTTCAGGAACTACCGGACATTCAGTTCTTGAACTTAACAAAGAAGATGGGGGAAAAAGGAAATTTATTTTAGTGCAAATGTCAGAGAGAAGTGAAGCAGAACCGAAAAAAAATATTTGTAAAGATATTACAAGAGAAAGAGTAAAAAAGGCTATTGAAAAATATGATTTAAAAAGCGGTTTCAAATACTTAAAAGTTGGCAGTTCGTTAGATTCTGAAAGTTTATTAGAAGGTAAACTTCCCACATACTTACAATTTGCAAAGTATGTTCATCACATCTGCACAGGTGAGAATCTATCGGATTCCAAAAAAGTTGATGCGAGTAAATTTTATGTATCCACATTGGGTAACACAGTAATTTATTTGGTTTATAAGCAAGATTATAGTGAATTATCGCGGCTTGCACTTAATTTAAGTTTGGCGGAACAAATAAGAAAAGACCACCCGAAAAAAAAAGTTATTGTTTATGCACCTGCTTGTTTTTTAGATGAAGATTATTTGGAAGAACATCAAATCCACTTTGTATCAATTCCATACAATTTATTCCAACGCAATAATTAAAACCACTAATAGATGTATTTAAAAAATTATCAAATAAAGGTGGTGAATGTGTTGAAGAAATTTTTTTCAACAACAGATATAAAGAGAGCAGAAGTGCTTCCTGTAGTTAAACAATTCCCCCACCTAAAAAGCCAATTAGATTGGGTAAAATCAACATTTGAAGAACTTGCTTTGCCTTACCAAGATAACAATGCAAAGTCAGGTTTAGGAGAAGCATATCCCAGGGTAGTTGTAAAAGTTCCAACTGGTGGAGGGAAAACACTATTAGCAGTTGAAGCAATTAGAGAATATCAAAACCTGTTTGCTAAGAGAAAAACGGGTTTAGTTGTTTGGATTGTTCCAAGCGAAACAATCTATTCTCAAACTGTTCAGAAATTAAAAGATAAAAGCAACTCATTACGGCAATTGCTTGACCAGTGTAGCGGTGGGAATACTTTAATTGTTGAGAAAGGACAAAAGCTTACAGAACAAGACCTAAAGGAAAATTTAGTTGTTTTGTTTGTTATGATACAATCAATCAGCAGAGCAAATGCAAAAGAGGCATTAAGGGTATTTCAAGATAGTGGGGGCTATGAAAGTTTTTTTCCTGCTGATAATCGATTTGATTTACATAAGCAACTAATAGAGCAAATACCCAATCTTGATGTTTTTTCAGGTGCGGATAGTGCTATGCCTCAAATTAGAACAAGTTTAGGTAATGCTATTCGTTTAACTCATCCATTGATTTTAATTGATGAAATTCATAAGGTTTTTAGTGACCAAGCAAAGAACACAATCAATAATTTAAACCCATCAATGGTTATTGGTTTTTCTGCTACTCCCAAAGCCGGTATGAACATTCTTGTAAATATTACTGGTGTTGAGTTGAAAGACGAAGAAATGATAAAATTGGATTTACACATTAACCCACCTGTAAGCCGTTTAGAGAATGATTGGAAAGCAATGCTTAAAGAAATTGTCAAGCATAGAGAAAAGTTAGAAAAGAAAGCTGATTTGCTGAAAGAGGAAGAAGGAACATACATCAGACCGATTGCTTTAATACAAGTAGAAAGAACGGGGAAAGAACAACGAACAGGTGAATTTGTCCATAGCTTAGATGTAAAGGAAGAATTGATTGAACAAGGCATTAACGCTGATGAAATTGCAATTAAAACAAGTTCTCAAAATGATATTGAAGATGTTGACCTATTCAGCCGGAAAGTTCCTATTCGTTATATCATAACAAAAGATGCACTCCGTGAGGGATGGGATTGCAGTTACGCATACATTTTAGGTATAATCCCTAATGTAAATTCAAACTCAGGTTTAACACAATTAGTTGGTAGGATTTTAAGACAACCTTACGCTAAGAAAACTAATGTAAAGGAGTTGGATGAAAGTTATGTTTACTTCGTAAAGGGTGGGACACAAAATATACTTCATCAAGTTGCCGAAGGGTTTAAAAACGAAGGGTTAGAAGATTTAATAAAGAACACCAAAATAGGTAACAATACTGAAGTCAATAAAACTAAAACGGTTAAAATAAGGAAGGAACTAAGAAGCAAATACAAGTCAGCATTTTATCTTCCAGTATGGTTAATAATTGATGGTAAAAACAACCATAGAAAATTCAGTTACGACATTGATATTAAAACCAATTTTGATTTCATTTCATTCAATCTATCAAATGAAGCGATTAAAAAAATAGATTCAGCTTTAAGCGATGAAAACCTTGAAAGAAAAGCATTCATTGTAAATTTGGATGACAAATCAAAAACGGTAATAAGCAATGAAACAATGGCTGTAGAGAATATCTCTGCTTTAAGTATGAGTTACATTACAAGACGTTTTACAGAGGTAATTGATAACCCTTTTTTAGCACGGCAATTAGCCAAAAAATATTTACAGCAAGTCGAAAAAAGCACTGGTAGTGAAAAGATTTTTAATCACTTTGGGTTTATAGTTTCTGAAATTGTCGGTGAGTTAAACAAGGAAAGAATAAAACAAGAAGAAGAAATATTTACCAGGCTCATCAAAGAAGGAAACTTAGTTCTTGCAGTTTCAGACAATCAGAAAATTGGCTTTAATGTTCCTGAAAGCGATACAATTATCGTTACCCCCGAACCAAATACTTACAAGTATTATCTCTATGATGATATTGACTTGACAACACTAAATACACTTGAAAAATCCGTTGGTGATATTTTGGATAGGCAAGAAAAAATTTTATGGTGGTTCCGAAATAAAGTTAGCAAAGGTTGGTATTCAATTCAAGGTTGGCAAAAATATAAATTTAGACCTGATTTTGTTGCTGCAAAAAGAAAAGAAGATGGAAGTTTAGAGTTGGTATATGTCATAGAAAGCAAAGGTGAACAACTAATCGGCAATGCAGATACGACATACAAGAACAATGTTTTGTCAGCAATGAATAATCAGAAAATAAAAATTTATCAAGATGAATTGCCATTTGGGAAACTTAATAAAAGTGTAGAATTTTATTTAGTTGAACAAAACAAAGAGGAAGCAGAACTAAAAAGATTGATGAAGTAAATCCATTTAACAATACTATTCATTTACGGCAAAATAATTCATTTTAGTATGACTCTAAGTAAGCCATTAGGCAAAGAAGATGAAAGCGGATTTTCTTTTGTTAAGGAAATTTTATCAGGAGACCCAACTTGTGCAATAAATTTTGACAGGTTACAAAAGCATCCTCAAAGGGGCTATATCATTTTTGAGTTTTTACTATGCGAAGAAGCACAGGTAGTGAACCCGCATTCATCACACCCAAACCGTTACTGGAATAAAAATGCAATGAAATTCATTTCACTTTTTAGAGTCGCAAAGGACCTTCCAGCCCAATTATATCTTGTAAACTATGCAAAGTCAGGCACAAAACACGAGGACAAAGTTTTAGTAATAAAAGTTGATGAAATAGATGAAGCAAAAGGAATTATTAAAGAGCAAGTAAAACAATTCACAAAATCAGAATTTGCAGATTGGTTTAGAAAACTTAATAAAGAATGCTGCCAATAGTATATTATTTTATAAAACAATTAGAATGGCCTACTTATAACAAGGTATTGCCAAAAGCGGGACTGGACAAACTGTCTTGTACAGTTGTTTAATATGAAAAGAGAAAAAAACATTTATAAACGGTGTTTTTCTCTTTGTAACCCTAAAAGGAGTTCTTACTTTTGAATTATTGAGATACTCATAGACTCAGTTAACGGAGTTGGAGCCAAAGATTACCCTTTGGCTTTTTTAAATAAAAATTAATTCTTATGAATGCTATAAAAGTACTTCTTGCGAATGACCATTTAATTCTCCGCAATGGTATTAAAATAGCACTAACATCTAAAGCTCAAAATATTCAGGTTGTAGGAGAGGCTGATAGCTTTGCGGAAATATTAAGACTCTTGCCTCACTTTGAAGCAGACATATTAATGACTGACGACATTATGCCAGGAGGAGAAATATTGACCTTTCTTCCATTAATAAAAGAGCAATATCCTGACTTGAAAATAATTATCAATAGTATGCTATCGAGTGAAACAGCAGATATTACTAAGATGATGGAATGGGCAAATGGATGGTTAAGTTTTATTTCAAAGGAAGAAGAGTTTGCTAAGGCAGTAGAAGTTGTTTTTGATGGTAGGCCATATTATTATAAAAGCAGCGATATAGAAGACACGTTCGTAGGCAAATTTTAAGGAGAAAATTCTCCCCCAAATCTGTTGTTTTTCCCTTGTCTGTATTGTCTTGTATCATTATTTTTACTCCATTGACACGTCATAGGCTACTTGTAGTTGAGGCCAGGGATTACCCCCTGGCTTTTTTATTGCTTTTTGAATAAGAATTATTTAACTTACGACTTTAGCAATAATAGATGTATCACTTAATTCTTATGTTAGTTAAATAGATATATCATTACTTAAATTCTTAAAGGTGATAAAGGAAAAAGTCGATTTAATCAATAAGTATAGGATTACAGTTAAAGCGGCAAATAAAGAATTGCCTAAAAAGGAGGCGTTTAAAGACTTGCTTAATCGTCTTTATTCAGGTGAAAAGGAAATCGAACGTATTATTGATAAAATCACTGGTGGCTCCGAGGCTACAGTCTTGAATATTCCACGAAAAGATAAACTCCATAAAGGCAGCGCTGATACACTTTATAACAAGATAATTATTGAATTTGAGAATGATCTCAAAAAGACCTTAACCCACGCAAAAGAGCAACTGGCGGGTTATTTACTTGGTCAATTTAATTCGGGTGAAGGATATAATTTCACGCTAATTGTCTCCGATTGCATCACTTGGAAAGTATTTGCGCCTGATATAGCACAGTTAAGCCAACTTGCACACCTATCGGAAGATCAATTGAAGTTAAAAGAAGTTGCCAGCGCATCATTTAGCCTTACTGAAAGCAATGCGGAAGACTTTTACTATTGGATTGACCGCTTTTTATTTAAAGAACAAAAGCAAAAGGCAACTCTAAAAAGAATAGAGGAGTCATTCGGGTACCAAAGTAATGTTTTCATAGAATCATTTCTCGTCCTAACAAAACATTTTGATAGCGTAAAAAATATTGGTGAGGTGCGAGTATCTTATGAGCAATGGAAAAAATTCCTTTCGATAGCTTATGGTTCGTTTGATGCTAGTGAAAATAATTTTCTTGTCCATTCATATTTGAGTGTATTTTCTAAGATGCTTGCCTACGCGGTTGTAAGTAACGATGATTATATTGAAGAAGATGAATTGAAAGGTATCATTAGCGGAAGCATATTTGATAGGTATAATATACAAAACTTCGTTGATAATGATTTTTTTCATTGGATAGGAACTGACATTAATTTTATAGGCCTCAAAAAGATGTTTCGTTTAATTGCCCAAGAAATTTCCTCGTATGAATTCAACAATGTGGATGAAGATATTCTAAAGGGCGTCTATCAAGAGCTAATAGACCTTGATACACGTCATGCTCTCGGTGAATATTACACCCCAGACTGGCTTTGTGAGAGGATTGTAAATGAATTTCAATTTAAGCGAACTGATAAAATATTGGACCCTGCATGTGGAAGCGGCTCATTCCTACGTGCATCAATTCATCGGATAAAAGAACTCAATCCCGGAATATCAGTTGATCAACTTAACGATAATATTTATGGAATTGATATTCATCCCCTCAGTGTACAAATTGCAAAAACAACTATGCTGCTCACATTAGGGAAGGAGGTTACTAAATCTAGAAAGCCGGTACATATCAATATTATTTTAGCAAATACATTACTTGCTCCAGAAGGAATGAAAAATCTTTTTGGTGGCGAATTCACGATGAACATTGATAAGGAAAAACTTTGGCTAAACACACAAGTGTTTGAAGATGTCCATCTTTTTGACGAAGCCCTGGAAGTATGTGAAGATCTAGCCGAACAATCACTCAATAGAAAAAATGAATCGAGGAAAACATTTGAAAATAATTTGGTACGCAGGTATAAAAAGGGCGGTTTGAACGATCAGGTTATTGATAGTTTTTATAAAATTTATGAGGCATTTAAATTAGTTAAGGAAAGCGGTAGAGACAGCATTTGGAAGTTTATTATTCAGAATCTTTACAAACCTTATTTCTTAAATAAGAAATTTGATTACGTAATAGGCAATCCTCCATGGTTTACATATGCCTCAATAAAAAACCAGGAATACCAAAATCTCTTAAATGGTCTTGCTGAGAAGTATAAGGTAAAACCTGATCGCGTTGCAAATTTCCCCCATTTAGAAATTGCCGCCATCTTTATGAGTTATTGCAGTAGTTACTTTTTAAAAAATGATGGAAAAATCGCATTTGTTTTACCAAGGAGTTTTTTCAATGCAGACCACCATGCTAATACGCGAACGGGGGAAGCTAAAGGATTTCGACTTGTTCAAATATGGGATTTGATTGATGTTTCACCACTTTTTAGAATTCCAAGCTGTGTTTTGTTTGGTGAAAAAGCAGATGTAAAAAAGTCACTGCCGGCATCAGGTTTAAAGGGGGCGTCATTTAAAGGGAAATTGCCAATACATAACTGCAATTTGGCAACGGCTACTCCAAAGTTAATTGAAACAGAAAACAAATGGTTTTTAATTAAGCAAGGTAAATCAACGGCATTTTCAACGACAAAAAGAAAAGCCCAAACAAAGGTTAATCCATATAAGATTTTCTTTAAACAAGGTGCAACTATTGTGCCTCGAACTTTTTATTTTATTCAGCTTACTCAAGAAGCACCCCCCGATTGGGACGAGAGAATTATTAACATTAAGACTTCGGATGATATTCAAACGGATGCAAAGACTCCCTGGAAGGGATTGAATTTTTCAGGAAGGGTAGAAAGTAATTTCATATTCAGAACCGCCCTTTCAAAAAGTATTTTGCCTTACGCTTTGTACAATCCGGATTTGGTAACGTTACCAATCACAGTCCGAAAGAATAGCTCAAATAAGAAAATAATAAAGCTCCATTCTGCAAATGAACTTTTGAAAGAAGGGTACACAAATGCGTCAAAATGGTTTCAAAATGTAGAAGATTGTTGGAAAAAGCTTAGTACCGAAAAAAAT
>OFQZ01000524.1_pt1 | contig 12945 bp, 27 predicted proteins | sample 1543011 | NCBI WGS metagenome assembly OFQZ01 (sample SAMN07774216, study PRJEB24372) | wastewater metagenome | isolation source: Exp Tend NO 0WW | collected 2016-02 | reverse complement strand
TCGGCCTGCGCCGCAGTGAACACGTCATTCCCGTCGCCGTCTTCACATGCAATCTGGCCTTTGTTCAGGATCACGTACCGGTCTTCACTCATTTCTCCCCCTGGGCTAGAGCAGCGCGAGCCGCCGGCAGACCTTGCGCGGCGGCTTCCTTCTCGACCTCAGTCGGACGCCAATCCCCAACCTCGAGCGGCTCCACCTCGATCACCGAGACCCGACACGCGGACTCCCATTGCGCCATCGACGGCCAGGACTCCAACGCTTCGAGATGCGCTTCAGCTTCGAGAGCGACAACCTCGGGGACGCGCGCTACCGCGGTGATCCAGAGTTCGCGGTCTCCTTTCACCGGCGGCTCCCATTTCTGAGCCCACCGTCGGAGGATGTCGCGTGCTGCGTCGCGTCCCATCCTCATCCGAGCGCAGCTTTCGGATTGCAGGCAGGGCACGCGTACGCTTCGCCGGCATCGTTGAGCGCCTGTCCGGTGGATGATCCGCAGTCGTTGCAGAACTCGCGCTCAACCGACGGGCGTCCGGGTTCGTTCTTCGGAGCTTTCGGTTTCCGTGGTCCTCGAGGGTTCAGCCCGAGGGCTCGAAGGTTGGTTGGTTGATGTTCCCCCCCACCACGTGGGGGGGTTAGGGGGGGGACATCAGTAACTACTACCCCTGCCCCTTCCCCTGCCCCGCGTTCGATCGGATGCCCGTCCGATCGGTGTTCGATCACCGTTCGATCTGGCATTCCTTCGTTGTTGTCCACAGGAGGAAGGCCGAACGATTCCCGATACTCGGTAGGTATCTCGGCTTCGACAGCCCGACGGATCGTCGATGAGTGGATCTCCTCGAGGCCGTTCCTGATCGCGCCGCGCATCTTCGTGTTCGCGAGCCCGCCGTCATGCCGGACGTAGGAACGGATGACGAGCTCCCCGGTGTCGTCGTCGACGATCACGAACCGACGGTCCTCGAGCACCCGGAGGCGGTGCTCTACGTCCTCCACGTCGAGATCGACGGCCATAGCGGCCCATCGACGCGGCACGTACGGGAGAACGCCACACGGGCTGATGTCGGGCTGTGAGACGAGGAGGAGATAGAGGTGCTGGGCATCGGACGGAAGGAGCCGCCAATCGTCGTCCTGCCACGTTGCAGTGAGCACACGGCCGTAGGTGCGCGCCATCAGGAAACCCCCTTCTTCGAGTTGCAGCTCCGACACAAGGTCTGGAGGTTCTCGAACGTCGTCGGGCCACCCTTCGACTCCGGGACGATGTGATCGGCGCAGAGGTCGAGGTGTGTCCCGCAGTGCTGGCATCGGTAGAGGTCGCGCTCGAACACCTGCCGGCGGAGCGTTCCCCCGATCGTGACCTTCGTCCTGGTTGTCGTCGGCGTGTGTCGATCGCGGCGGTACCACGAATAGGTCTGCTCCATCCGCTTCTCGATCTGGTCGATAACCCACCCACCGGAGCCATCACCCAACCGCCAGATAGGGGCGACAAGCGCGACGATCTCGTCCAGAGCCTCGAGGAACTCGTCTTCGTAGTCGTTGTGTTGGTCAGCGACTGCCATCTCTCCCCCTAGATCGCTTGCTCGAGTTCGTCGCGCAGCTTGCTGAAGATCGAAGTCAACCGGTCACCCACCGGTGGATACGGGGTGAGAGGCTCGGAGAAGTTCCGGTACTCGACGTCGATCTGTTTCACACGTTCACGTTCGGCCTGATCGACGTTGTCACGTACCCGGTAGAACTCTTCACGGGTCAGCGTGCACGCGACTTGGTCCACAGGGGAATGCATCGCCATCAGTCGCCCCACGGTCCGAGCTCGAACCCGTTCCGGTCGGCCCACCGTTCAGCCCCGCGCCGTGCGTCAGCAGCACGCGTGTATTCACCCTCCGACCAGTCTTTTCCGGTGGAGTAGTACGCGGTCCACCACCACCCGTTCCACTGCTCCGAATACCAGACTTCGACGTAATCGAGTTTCACCGCTTTCCCCCTTCAGTGACCCGGCGGAGTGCCGGGAGGAATCCGTTCATCAGTGCCGTGTACCGGCGGTGGTGCCACCACGCGCGGGCGCGGCTCACCGGTCTGCTCCGTGGAGGAACGCGACGACCAGGCCGGCCGCGAGGATCCACAGCACCGCGACCTTCACCCGATCAGCCAGTTACAGACGCCACGGGCCCGGGCCGACATCGCGGTACAGATCCGCTGCCACGGAGATGTTCGCGACGTTGTCCCACCGGACTTGATCCCACGAATATCCGAGGCGTGCAGCTCGAGCACGATGGACGGGGGATAGCTGAAATATCCCGACGCATCCCGCTGAGGAGATGACTCCGGTCGTGAGATGCGATTCGCGTTCAGCGATGCCCACGGCCCACGTTCCCGCAGTGCCGAACTCGCGGTGGATGACACGCTTGATGGCTTCGCGATCACCAGCCCTCGCAGCGTCGTTGTCAGCGAGCTTGTTCGCGAAGTCGAGCCAGGTGACGTATTCCCAGGGGCTGAGACAACGATCGACGACGCGGTAGTACGGGCAGTGGAGGGTTTGAGCCGCTGGCGGTGCACATCCAACGGGGAGTAGAGCGAACAGTGCCGCAGACGCGGCGATGAGGACGGTACGAAGTCGACGGATTCCATCAGGCTCCTTGCTCGAGGTCCACGCGCGACCCGTCGGGCCGTTCGTCGCGTAGCTGGGCTGCACACCGATGAGGTGTGCGGGTGTAGCGGTTGATCGGTTCTTCGCGGTCCACGACAAGCGGCGCGGCGCAATACAGGCAGCGGGTCATGCCGGATCCTCGAGGGGGAGTCGGGCGTCGTTACTCGCTTCCTTCTCGGCCAGGATCCGCGCAGCAGTCTCGAAGTACGACCGCTTCAGTTCCGTGCCGTAGAACTTCCGTCCCCACGACAAGGACTCGTAGCCTTCCGAACCGATGCCGGCGAACGGCGAGAACACGACCTCTCCGGGGTTCGTCCAGAGGCGCACGCACCGCTCGATGAGGGAGAGTTGCAGCGGGCAGATATGCCGTTCGTCGTCGTGGTCCTTGCCGAGCGCGGCGTTGAGCACGTCCGTTTCGCGGATCCCGTACCAGACGTGGTGCGCCCACTGGATCCACTCGCGGTTCGTGATATCTGGCGCGCGAACCGGCACCTCGGAGTCCCCTGGTTTGCGGAACAACAGGACGCATTCCGACGCCTGAGGATGAGAGTTCAGCGCGTCGCGTTTCAGCGTCGCGAACAACAGATTCTGATCCTTCGTGCGCGTCGCTTGAATCTGCGGGTTCTTGTCGATCGCGATCCGCGCGTGATACGTGAACCCTTCAGCCTCCATCCCGGCACGCAAGTCCGACGGGTAGTCGTACGTGTGGCGGTGGCCGTGCTGGCCCGCGAAACGGATGACATCCATGCAGTGGATCGCGACGGCCCGGCCCGGCTTCATCACCCGGTAGAGCTGCTCCACAAAGAACTTCCACTGCAACCGGTACTCGGGATCGGACTTCACGTTCCCCATGTCGCCGGCTTCGCGCGAGTACGTAAACAGGTTCGCGAACGGCGGGGAGAACACGGAGAAGTCGAACGAGTTCTCGGGGAGAGATTCCATGTGCGGAACGCAATCCGCGTTGATGAGCGTCCAGTTCTCCCCGGTGGCGCGGTCGAGTTCGGTGGCGGGAGCGGTCACGAAGTTCCTTCTTTCAGTCGTGTCGGCAGGTCGGAGCACCTCGACGTAGGCGGCTTCCTGCCGGGCAGCGTCCGCGAGGAACGTCGCTTGCTTGGAAAGCACGTTCTGACAGATCGCCTCATCCAGTCCGGTGAGTGGGACGTACACGCGCACTCGGTTCTTCTGCCCGTACCGCCAGCTACGACGGATGGCTTGGTAGTACCGCTCGAAACTGTCCGTGATCGTGGAGAACACCTGCACGGAACAGGACTGGAAGTTGAGTCCGAATCCGAACATGGACGGCTTCGCGATCAGAACCCGCGGCTCGGTGGCCGATCGGAATCCCTCGATGATCTCGTCGCGCCGGGCCCGTGACGTCTTGCCGGAGACGTGGGTAGAGCCGGGGATCAACGCGGCAAGCTGGTCGCCCTCCTCGTCGAACGTCACCCATACGATGATTTGCTCGTCGGGATGGGTGACGTTGCACAGATCCGCAATGAATCCGGGCTTGTTCGTCGGGTATCGCTTCATGACAACTCGAATCCGTGAGCGATCTGCATGACCTTCGTTCTCGACGTGATCCCTCCGACGGTGATCCCGAACAGGGACGCGTCGCCGCCTTCGTGGAGCCGCGCTGCGACGATCTGCTCCGGGGTCAGTTCGACGGTCGGGAACTCGACCTCGAGCGGAGGGCGATCCGCGTTGTGATCTGCGAACCCGTATGCGAGCGGGTCGCGCATGAACACGGACCACGATGCGAGGTGCCGGTAGAACGCTGCCAACCCATGCCGTTTGAGTTGCCATTCCCCGTCGCGGTTCACAAAGAACGCGGCGAGGAACTCGCGAGTAGATCGGACGACGCCGAGGAAGTAGGCGTGCTCGCCGTACTCCTGGCGTTCGTTCGGAGCCGGGGTGGCGGAACAACAGAGCTTCCACCGCACGCCGTCGAATGCCGATATCAGTGCCGTGCGACGGGCGCCCATCGACTGTTTCAGCACGGACGATTCGTCGAGCACGACGGCCTGGACGGGCAGCGGGGTGCCGTCCTCGATCTTCTCGTAGTTCGTGATTGCGACTTGACCGCTGTCCTGCACCGGTTCGGCCAGCCAGTCCTGCAATGCGCCCCGGTCGCGAGCGTCGAACACCGGGAGGTCGTCGCCGTAGAACGTCGATGCTTCCGCGATTGTCTGTCCGACGACGTTGAGCGGCGCGACGATCAGCGTGCGTCCTCGAGTGAGCGCCGTGACTTGCCGCGCCCATTCCAATTGCATCAGCGTCTTGCCGAGTCCGGTGTCCGCGAAGATCGCGAACCGCTGCCGATCGAACGCCCGCTCGACACACCACTCCTGGTAGTCGAACAAAGCCGGGTGCGGAGGAAGTGGGAGAACGTCCGCTGCGGTCGGATCCGCATAACCGATATCCGCGAGGTGCTGCACCGCGGTCACGGCTACGTCGTCGGACACGAACCGGTACTCGGGAAGTGCGCGGATCGTCAACAGATCCGCGTACTTCTCCACCGTCAGTCGTGCGTCGTCCCCATCGACAACGACCTTCATCTGATCGTCCACACGATTTGATCCACGCCGCGGTCGGACTTCGCGACGGTGCCGGTGTCCACCAGTTCACCGCGGCCCGACAACCTCGAGCGCGCCGACTTCACGCTAGGACCGTGGCGGAGCGGTAGCCGGCGGCAGAGCGCGTCGTCCGAGAGACGGCGGAACTGCATGAACACGCGCCGGACTTCGTCCTCGATCCCGCCCGACACTTTCCGCGCGGCTTGTACCGACGTCGTCGGGTCTGTCGCGCGGGCGCGGCCGGGCTGGTCGTCGAGGAGGCTCAACTGGGCGTTCATGCGGAAACCTCAAAGCGGAGCTTCGGCTCGAGGGGGTGGAGATCCACGCGGGGGCGCTCGCCGCGGGACCATGATCCGCCAGACGTACGTCCGACCTCGCTCCAACCAGCCGCCCTGAGCGACGTCCCGGTTTCCGATGCGAGGATGTAGGTCCCGAGCCGCTCGTATCCCATCGCCTTAGCGGCGCGCCAGCACGCCGCGTAGAGCATCGAGCATCCGTTCGGCACCCCGTCGGTGCAGCACCGCGTGACTTCTAGGGTGAGGCCGTCGTCCAGGTTGCGCGCCACCGGCCGTCCGACAATCGCGACGCCGCGGATCTCCGCGAGGTCGTCAGCGATGGCGATTGAGAACTTGTGCCCCACGACGGGGCGGTGGTGTCGGTGGTGGGCCTTCACGAAGGCATTCGCCTCCGCGAGTTCGCACGGGACGACCGCGAGCCTTGTCATGCCGCGCTCCGAAGGAGCCCGACGGCCTTCGCCCGGCGCGGGTTCGCGTGGATCTCCGCATGGCAGCAGGTGCAGCAGAAACGCAGGTTCTCGAGGTCGTCCGTGCCGCCCTGAGAGCGTCGAACGACGTGATGCGCCTCTACCCCTCGGCCTTCGCACTGCTCCGAGAAACGGGCTTCACAGCGGCCCTCGGAACGCTGCGCGAGGAGTTCCCGTACCCGCGCGTATGACGTCCTGGTGCGCTTCACCTTCGGCACCTTGAAGTTCGGGGTGACGTTCACTGCTCGAACCCCGGGAGGTTCATTCGCGCCAACCGGATATCGGCCCGTTCCACGATCGAACCCAACCGCTTCTTCGCGTCGACGACGATCCCTTTGACGATCTCCACATCCCCGCGGTCTGCCCCGTCAAGGATCAGGTGAAGTTCGTCGAGGCAGCTATCGACACTGCGGTGAGCGAGGTCGGTGAGGGTGCTCATACGTCCAGGCCGTCCTCGAGTACGTCGGAGTCGGCTTCGGGACGTGACGCGAGTTCGGTGAGTTCACCGAGGATGCGGTCGCAATCGACCTTCTCCCACGGAGGCCGCGGAGCGATCCCGCTGTCTTCACGCCATGCCTTGTACGCCGCGCCTTGTTCCGCGTCGAGGGAGTCGCGCAGCTTCTTGATCGCCGCGAGATACTCCGACTCTTCCGCGGTGGAGGTGAACCCGAACCCGATCGCGGGATCCACGGGTTCGTCCTGCATCGTGTGCTGATCGGGATCCTCGCCCGCGACAGGGATGAGGAACGTCGTCGTGAGGAGGTACTTCTTCGCCGCGGTGATCGCCTTGTTCAGCGCCTTGTCCGTGGTGTCGAAACCTTCGCCCACCCCGATGACGTCGAGCGTGTCGCCGGCTGGGCCGTGCAGTGTGGCGTGGAGCGCGACGACGGCGTGGTTCGTCTTCGTATCCCGCTGCCCGTAGACGCGGGCCTCGAGGCGGAGGAGTTCGACGCGTGTCGTCCATCCGATCCCGAGCTTGATAAACGCCTTGTTCACCGCGGCGTCAACATCCTCGGCGGTGCGGAACGCGTACCCCTTATCCGAGTTCCGTCCATCTTTGGAGACGACTCCGATCGCGTCCATCACCTGGGGGAGCAGTACCGCGAGGGACTCGGTCATGCCGTCTCGATCCGAAGGGTGAACCCGCGCTCCTCGTACTCCGCGAACTCGTCGGGGTCGATCCCACGGGCGCGCAGTTCCGTTCTCCGTGCCGAACCACCAGCGAGGGGGTAGACAGCCCGGATCCGATCTTCCGCTGTCTCCTCGAGCACCTCGCCGGTCTCCTTGTCGACCCGCCGCGAATCGAGGACTGCACGGAGGAGGTCTTCGGTCTGCCAGTTCCGGTAGTTACGTCGCGGAGTGCGTTTCACCATCCCGACGCCGGGGAGCACCACCTTCTGCGGGCCGAGCAACTCTCCCGCGCGGGTCTGGACGTCATCCCTCACGGTGGACGCGATCCGCACGACCCCGGCGAGCTGTTGGAACAGCTCGACCGCGGCCGTGGGATCGGTCAGGGAGGGAATCAGGCCGTCGATCTCGTCGAACTGTTCCGCGATAGCGCGAAGAGACATCGCGGCGTCAAACTCACTCATGAGCCGGTGACCTTGAGGAGACGGTCTACGAGGTCGTGTGCAGAGATCCGCGACTCGGTGACGAAGTCAGCGAGTCGCGCCCTCGCCGCATCCCACGCCGCATCCCACGCCGCATCCCACGCCGCAGCCCTCGCCGCAGCCCTCGCCGCAGCCGAGGCACTTCGTGCCTCGGCTAGCGGGCGGGTAGCGAGGACCAGGGACTCGTTGTCAACGACCGGAGCGAGCGCACGGAGAGTCGCAGCGTGTGAGTGGAGGTCGGGGGCGAGGTCGAGTGCGCGTGGGGTGCAGTCGCGGATCAGCCAGTCGGCGGCCATCCATCGGCGTTCGGATTCCTGGGCCTTCGTGCCTTTGGATCCGACGAGCCGCGGGATGTACTGCTTGAGTTCCTGGCGTTGCTCGTCGGTGCTCCCGTCGTTCCATGAGCGGAGGAAGTCTCCGAGTGCGGGTGAAGCGCACTCGGGGTGGTCGGACCATTTCTCGCCGGCGAGGAACGCGACGGCTTCCATGACGCACGCGCCGTGGTCGAGGTCGTCGTGCGCGCCGCTCTTGAGGACGAGCTTCTCGATGACGTTGAGCTGTTCGGCGGTCATGCGAGCAGTTCCGCGACCTCGAGGATCTCCGACGCCTTCGCGAATGCGCGAGCGATCTCGTCAGAGTCCTGCACCCCGCGGACCACGAACCGCAGCCGGGCCGTCTCCCCGATCGTGAGCACGACCACCGCGGGGATGTCATCGACGAGGAACCCTTTGGACGGCTCCACTGTGACTTCGAGTTCCCCGGCGATCTCGTAGGTCTCGTTCCGCATTACACTCCCTAGGTGTTGGGACCCGCATCCCTCGGTGGCAACCGATGAGGGGGATGCGGGTTCTTCTTTGTCAGAGGACGCGCTTGATGCCGGGGCCGTCGGTCGCAGGCGGGACGGTGGGTACCGCGTGCGCCGACGGTTCTCCGCGGGAGGGTGGTGACCAACTCCCGCGTGTGGCCCCCGGTCGTCCCGTCCGCGAGCTCCCCGCCCGAGGAGTCATTTCGCGGTCGGGGTGATGGATCAAGAACGCGAGGACCCCGACCGTGACCGGAATCAATCCCGCACAGAGAACGGTGATCACCGCGGGTACCCCCTGAGTTCGAGTTCGGCCGTCGCTTCTTCGATCGCGCGAGCAAGGGGACGCGATTCGGCGCGACGTTCGGCCCACAGTTCGAGGACGTAGCCGAGCGTCATCGCGAGGATCACTCCGACGATCAATCCAGCGGGGGAGGTCATTCGCCCACCGCTGGAGAGGGGAGAAGTGCGAGCACGTCCTCCCGGGCATACCTGCGGTGCCCCGTCGGGGTCGTCCAACAGGCGAGCATTCCCCGCTTCGTCCAGCGCCGGAGGGTGTCGGGGTGTACTCCGACAAGCTCCGCAGCCTCGACAGCGGCGAGGTCGTACCGCTTGGGTGCGTCAGTCGTTGCCACAGGGAGCAGAATACCGACCTGGCGGTAAATGTCAAGCACTATCGGTATCACCTTGCAAAAGGGAGCAAGATCGTTGGGTTCGTCACGGCGGAGAACGGATTCGGTGGGAACAGTCGCGAGATGTACACCTGCACTGCGACGTGGCTGCCGGAGAGCAAGTCGTGGGACATCACCGCTGACCTCAACGGCTGAAACGCGAAGAAGCCCCGCCCCTCCCGAAGGAAGGACGGGGCTTGCCGGACGGGGGGACGCCCGGAATCAATCTTCGGGCAGGCTCACGCGTAGCTGCCGGTCTTGTCTTGTCCGGCGGCTTGCCACTGTGCCCACGACAGGCCGTCGTTGTTCGCCCACGCGAACTTGTGCCCGCCGGTGTAGTGGTTGTTCGTCCACTTGTTGTTCGCGGCGGTGCTCGAGGGGTCGCGGCCCTGCCCGTCGTACGCGGTGCCGGAGAGGCCGGGACCGTTCACGTTGTTGTCGTGGATCGAACAGTTCTTCGTTGTCCACGCGACGCCGTCGTCGTCGCGGTCCTGGGTTGGCATCGCGATCCCGTTCCCGCATGACGTGACCGTGTTCCCGTAGACCTCGACGCCGTCACAGGCCGCGATCTGGATGCCGGCGTTCCAGACCCACGGGTGCCATTCGGTGCCGCATTTCGTGACAGTGTTGTTCCGCACGATCCCGCCGTGACTCACCTCGAGGAAGATCCCCGCGCTGCTGTTCGCAGTCTTGTGCCAGTCGCATTCATGCACGCTGTTGCCGTCGATCAGGTAGTTCTTGTTCTGGGTGTCGAACCAGATCCCCGGGCCACGGCAGTTGTAGATCTCGTTCCCGACGACCTGGAGGCCGTCGGTCGCCCAGAACTTGGAGCCGCCCGCCTCGAAACCGGGGTCGACGGCTTCGTTGAGGTTGATCCCGTACACCTTGGAGTATTCGATCCGGTTGTTTCCCCCGGTTGCTTTGAGGCCGAGGTGTCCGCCGTCGTGGATCTTGCAGTAGGAGATGAGGCCGAGGTTCCCGACGCCGAGCCCGACTCCGGTGCAGTTGTGGACGTCGAGGCGGATCATCCGCATCCCGTTCGCGCCGTCACCGTCGATCACCGCGATCTGGGTCGGGGGCGCGTAGTTCTTCACCTCGAGGTTCTGGATGGTGAAGTTCGCTGCGGATCCGGTGACGGCGTTGCGGACGGTGCCGCCTCCGTCGAGGATCGTACCGAGGGCTCCGAGGACGGTGACTCCGGCTTTCGCGGGGATGGCCTGTTTCGAGTAGACGCCCGGGTTGAGGTAGAGGGTACCGCCCGCCGCGATCCCTGCGATCTTCGTGGCGAGTGAATCGCCAGGGTTCGCGATCACCGCTCCCGCCGGGGCCGTGGTTGCTACCGGCCCAGCCGCACCCGTGGGAGTAGGGGTGGGGGTGGGAGTAGGGGTGGGGGTCGGCACGGGGGTGGGTGCTGGGCCAGGTCCGGCGAGAGCTTTCGCGAACGCAGCCCACGCTGCCCGTTCCTGTGCCGTGCTCGTCGCCGCACCGATCTGCGCGGCGAGAACCCGCCATTGCGCGTCGGTCGGCATCAGCCGTCGTACTTCGCGGGGAGGAGAGCTGCCGTGTTGGTGTCTCCGACCTTGCGGGCGAGTCCAGCCTTGAGGACCGCGAGGGCTGCGGGGATCGCCCCGACGACCGCAGCTTTCGCGTTCGAGATGTCGAGGGAGAAGACGGGGACCGCGACGAGGAGACCGATGACCGTGACGACGTACGTGCGGACGGTTCGCAGGATCAGGTCTGTGTAGAACGGGAGTCCGGCTCCGACTTGGGGGAGGCCGTTCGCGATCACGGTCAGACCGGCGGGGATGCTGGCTACCGCTGCTGCGGTGAGCACCGAGATGTTGAGGGCCGGGGCGATGATGAGCAGTGCGATGAACGCCTGCACGTAGGTCGTCAGCGTTTTCTCGACGAGGGAGGGGATAGGCATGGTTGTCTCCTTGGTAGACGGTTCGCGAAATTGACGGGTTGCCCCACGCCCGTCCGGCGCGCAGCGCCGCCCCTCGGCCACCACACGCCCCTACGGAGGGCTTGGACGGGCCGAACTCCCAGTTACGCCTCGAAGTCGTGGCGGAGCCGTGCGAGTTCGCGTTCGAGGTTGTCGATGCGATGCCGGTCCGCGGCACGTTCCGCATGGCATGCCGCCGCTTCGTCTTTCGCTTCTTTCACGTCGACGCGAAGTTTCACGATCTCGCGCGACTGATCTTCGATGAACATCCGCTCGTAGCGGAGCACGATCCGGGCGATGAGGAACACTCCGGCGAGTGCGCCGAGGAGGCCGATGATGCGGGCTTCGACGGTGTCTCCGAACCCGGCCGCGAACACTGCGAAGGTCGTTGCGAGAGCGGTACGGATCATTGTTGGTCCTGCCCCTGGACGAGTCGGAACACGACTCCGATGAACCCGACGCAGTATGCGAGCGCGGTGTAGACAACGATCCCGATCCATCCGGACGCGGGGATCGCTGATGGCGGATCGGAGATGAGGATCCCCGTCGCACGGTAGATGGGGCCGATCATCGCGAGGATGACGGCGACGTTGAGGCGTCTTCGTGATCGCGGGTCGAGCGCGACTCCGATCAACGCGACTGATGCGATGCCGAAGAGGGCTGCGGAGGTTTCGGGCCATGTCCCGGTGATTTGGTATTTCATGTTCCCGACGAGGAGGAACCCGACCGCCCCCCATGCGAAGGCCATCGCGATCGCCCACCGACGGAGGAGCTTGATTCCTGCGCTCACTGATGTCGCCAGTCGGTGATTCCGTCGATCTGGTCAGCGATCCACCAGCCGGCGAACGCGCCGACGGCGAAGAGGACTCCGAGGGCCGCGTAGACGCGGCGCATCAGATGACTCGGACGCGGACGAGTTTCGCGGCCGGGTCGTAGTTCCACTGCACCAACCGGCCGTCAGCGGCCCGCGTGTAGATGTGCCATTCGTTCGCGGACACCCACCGGGCAACGAACTTCGCCGCGGGGTTGAGCGCGACGGGAGCGGTCGGAAGGTGCTGGGTTTGCCATGCGGCCCCGGTCCAGTATTCGTGCCGGACTGTTTTCCCGTCGGGTTGGAGCCCGAAGTGCCATTCTTTGGATTCGGCGGGGTTCCACGACCACAGTCCGACGTTCACGATGCGACCTCCAGAATGGCGTGCTGGGATTGCTGGATGACTTGGGCGAGGCGGGTGAGCGCCGCCCAGTCGAACGGCTTCTCTGGCGTGACAGGGTTCGAGTAGAGCGGGATTCCGAACCCGACGATCACGGACCGTTGACGGATCTTCCGCCACACCCCTCCACCGGCGGCCTGGTTGCCGTTGTCGGTGTCGAGGGTGTTGCCTTCGATGGTGTTGAGGGAGCCGTCAGCGTTCAACGAGTGAACGAACCCGACGTGGTCGATGTTCCCGCCGACGTTCTCGGAGCCTCCGAAGTCGAAGAAGACGAGATACCCCGGACGAGGGAGGCCGTGTCTCGGGGTCCAGCGGCCGAGCTTCTGGTAGCACTCCGCACCGTTGGGAGTGAACACCGAGGACGGTTCCGTCCCTCCGACACCGTTCTGGGTGATGTGCATCCCGGCTTGTTCCATACACCACCGGGTGAAGTAGCCGCACCATGACGAGTTCGGTACCCCGTACGCAGCGGAGTACTTGTTGAGGTTGTTCGGGCCTTCGCGGTACCCGACCTCGCCGGCCGCGATGTCGAGGACGCGTTGCGCGGTGGGTGGCATCGGTCCTCCTATCCGAACTTCATGCGGCCGAGCGCCCAGCCTCCGGCCGGGATGCTGTATGTGAACGTCACCGCTCCCGCGATGACCGACAGAGCGATCGTGAGTCCGCCACCGGAGGGGACCATCGACCCACCACCACCGCCACCGGCTGCGCCACGCCCACCCGCGGACCCACCAC
>OFQZ01000523.1_pt1 | contig 12973 bp, 19 predicted proteins | sample 1543011 | NCBI WGS metagenome assembly OFQZ01 (sample SAMN07774216, study PRJEB24372) | wastewater metagenome | isolation source: Exp Tend NO 0WW | collected 2016-02 | reverse complement strand
GCCTCGCGCTGGTTGACGGAATGCGTCGCAAAGTTCGCGGAAGCCAGCAAAACCAGCGAGGGCAACGCATGGGCCGCCTGACTGTTCCGGGTTCGCGGCACCGTGTTACGGGTACCCGGAACCCCGGAACTCCGCACCAGTACAGGCTTGTTCCGGGTGTTACGGGTGTTCCTGGCCTACGCGCGCGTACACACGGACACGCGCCAGCGCTCCTCGCGCACACATCTGAATATCTCCCGCGCGTGTACACAAGGAACACCCGTAACACCCGGAACGAGCCTTGTGCCGTAAGGCTTTCGGCTGTTCCGGGTACCCGGAACACAAAAACAGAACCCGGAACATGACCGATCCGCACAAAAAACCCCTGCGCCAGGCAATGCCAACCGTCGCCGGCTGGATCGATGACCTGCGCGCCGCGTTCGGCGCCGACATGATCGACGCCGCCATCCGCGCCGGAATCGCCGGGCAGCACACCTTCCACGCACGCGAAGGCGATCACGAAGTCGGCACGCCGATACCCTACAACCAAGCCGCCGCCGTCCGCCTCTCTGATGCCGGATGGGCGCCGACCAACCTTTCCAAGGAAATTCGCTGATGGACATCTCAGACAGCGCAACGCAGCGAGAAGAATTCGACCGCCACATCGCCATGCTCAAGCACGCCTCGCACGCGCCAGGGCTGCCGGTGACTGGTGCCTGCCACTGGTGCGACGCTCTGTTGCCTGCTGGCGCCCGCTTCTGCGACGTCGATTGCCGCGACGGCTGGCAGCGCGAACAGGACGCGAGCCAGCGCGGCGGTTGGCGCGCATGAGCGGAATCGGCCTCAAGGTCGACATCCGAGGCATCGCCGAAGTGCAGCGCCGCATCGGGCGCCTGCCCGGCGAACTGCAGGGCAAGGCCATGTCCGCCGCCATCAACAAGACCGCGCAGAAAGCCCGCGCAGAAATCAACCGCGCCATCACGCAGGAATACGCCGTCAAGGCAGACGAAGTGCGAAACGCCATCAGCCTGCGCAGCGCCAGCGGAAGCAATCTGCAGGCCGTCATCGACATCTTCGGCAGCAAGAGCCGGCGCGGCCGATCGGCCAACATGATCCGCTTCCTCGCCGTCGCCGTCGCCGCCGGCGCCAGCTTCAAGACGCGCGGCGCCGTCGGCATCAAGAAAAAGGACATCGCCGCCATCAAACGCCAGCTAGGCTTCAAGATTCGCCGCGCCGGCGGACTCAAGAAAATCGATGGCGCCTTCATCGGCAACAAGGGGCGCACCGTCTTCATTCGCACCGGCGATGCACGGCTGCCGATTGAGCCAGTCCAGGTCATCGGCTTCAGCCAGATGTTCAACGCCCGCAAGATCCGCGACCGCGTCATGGCAAAGGTCGACAAAGACCTGCTCGACGAAGTCGACCGCGCCATCAAGGCCATCCTGGCGAGGGCCGCATGAGCGGACTATCCCGCCGCCAGTTCGCCGCCGAAATCGGCATGTCCGTCGGCTACGTCCAAAAGCTCGTCGATACCGGACGCTGCATCCTCACCGCCGACGGCAAGATCGACGGCCCGGCCAGCCGCGCCCGCATCGCGGAAACGCAGGGCGGCCGCCCGGACGTTGCCGAACGCTTCGCCGCGCAACGCCAGCCAGCCGCCGCGCCGCCACCGTCCGCGCCGGAAATCGACGTCGGCCACACCGACGGCAGCAGCCGCGCCAAGGCCAAGGCGCTGCTGATGCACTACGAAAACTCCACGCTCAAGCTCGAAATGGCCCTGCGCCGCGGCCTGCGCTTCGAGCGCGCCGCCGTCCGCCGCGAATCCGCCGGCCTCGGCGCCATACTGCGCGCCGGCATCGAGCGCGTCATCGACCAGACAGCCCCGCGCCTGGCCGCCAGCGCCAATGAACTGCAGCGCCGCCAGATCCTGGAGGCGGAAATCCGCCGCCTCAAATTCATCATCAAACGCGAAATTCCGCGCGCCCTGCGCCGAATGCGCGCCGAAACCGCAAAACAGCCGGAGAGCGCCGCCTAAATGCAGATCGAAACACTCGCCGTCGACCGGCTCATTCCCTACGCGCGCAACAGCCGCACGCATTCCGACGCGCAGGTAGCGCAGATCGCCGCCAGCATCAAGGAGTTCGGCTTCACCAACCCGGTGCTGATCGACGCCGATGGCGGCATCATCGCCGGCCACGGCCGCGTGATGGGCGCGCGGCAGCTCGGGCTGGCCGAAGTGCCGTGCATCCGACTCGGACACCTGACCGACGCGCAGCGGCGCGCCTACGTCATCGCCGACAACCGGCTGGCGCTCAATGCCGGGTGGGACGACGCCATGCTGGCGCTGGAAATGCGCGACCTGATGGACGAAGGCTACGACGTCGGCCTGACCGGCTTCGACCTCAAGGAAATCGACGCCCTGCTGGCCGGGCTGGACGCCACGCCGGAAGGCCAAACCGACCCCGACGCCGCGCCGGCGGTGCAGGCCGAGGCGGTGACGCGGCCGGGGGATGTGTGGCTGCTTGGAAAGCACCGGATCATGTGCGGCGATTCGACGGACGCCGCAGCGGTGCAGAACTTGCTGGGGGGGGCGTGCCGCATCTCATGGTCACTGACCCGCCCTATGGCGTTGAATACGACGCCAACTGGCGAAACGAAGCGATGCGTGCCGATGGCACGCCCATAGGTGGGTGTGCCGTTGGAAAGGTGCTCAACGACAACCGTGCCGACTGGCGCGAGGCATGGGCTTTGTTCCCCGGCGAGGTGGCCTATGTGTGGCACGCAGGCAGTTTTTCGCCGACGGTGGCGGAAAGCCTGGTGACGTGCGGCTTCAATCTGTATTCGCTGATCGTATGGGCAAAAAACAACCTGGTCATCGGGCGCGGCCACTACCACCCGAAGCATGAGCCGTGCTGGTACGCCGTGAAAAAGGGCGGCACGGGTCACTGGCAAGGCGACCGCAAGCAGACCACGCTGTGGGAAATCAACAAGCCGCAGAAATCCGAAACCGGCCACAGCACGCAGAAGCCCATCGAGTGCATGCGCATCCCGATTGAGAACAACAGCAAGCCGGGCGACGAGATTTATGATCCGTTCAGCGGTTCCGGAACGACGATCATCGCCGCCGAGCAAACCGGCCGCCGTTGCTACGCGATGGAACTGTCGCCGAACTACGTCGACGTCGCCGTCCGCCGCTGGCAGAACTTCACCGGCAAGCGCGCCACGCTCGAAGCCACCGGCGCGGAGTTCCCCGGCTAAATGGCCTCCCTCGCCGACCTCCAGGCCGAGCGCGAGCGTCTAAAAGCCGCCAACGCCAAGGCCGAGTTCGACGCCGCGCTGGCCGAAACCTGCGCCGGCGCCGACCTCATGGCGGCCGGCAACGCGGTGCGCCGGCTGCTGCTCGACGCGCTCGATGCCGCCGGGTCGGATTTCGTCTCGGCCATTGCCGGCGAGCGCGACGAGACGCGCGTGCATTACCTGCTTTCCGAGGCCGCGCACCAATGGGCCACCGCGCTCGGCGAAAAGGCCGCGGCCGCCACGCCGATGCTGCCCGAGGTCGGCGACCGCTTCCGCCGCGGCGTCAAGCCGCGCGACCTCATCACCGTCTCGCAATGGGCCGATCGTCACCGCGAGCTGCGCTCGGGCACCAACGCGCCTGGGCCGTGGCATAACGCGCTGACGCCTTACCTGGTCGAGATCATGGACGCGCTCTCAGAGCATTCCAGCGTGCGCCAGGTAACCTTCATGAAGTCGTCCGGCGTCGGCGGCACAGAGGCCATGTTCAACTGGATTGGCTACCTGATGCACCACCTCGGCAACAAGGACCTACTGTGCGTGATGCCGACGCTCGAGCTGCGCGACCGCTCGTTCAATCCGCGCCTGGCCAAGATGATCGACGAATCGCCGGCGCTGGCCGGGCTGGTCAGCACAGCCAAGCGCGCCCGCGCCAACCGCGGAGACCTGCTCGAATACGGCGCCCGCTCGCGCATCATCAAGGCCGGCGCCAACTCGCCGGATTCGCTGCGCTCCGATCACCTGCCATACGTCATCTGCGACGAGGTCGATGCCTTCCCGTGGGACGTCGGAGGAGAAGGCGACCCGATGACGCTGATCGAGAACCGCCAGCGCACCTACACCCGCGCGAAAACCTACCTGGTCAGCACGCCGACCAAGGAAGGCGCCAGCCGCATCACCCAGCAATACGCGCGGAGCGACATGCGCCGGTATCATGTGCCGTGCCCGCATTGCGGCGAATACCAGCCGCTCGAGTTCGGCGGAAAGGATGCGCCCTACGGCCTCAAGTTCCGCCGAGCGCCAAAAGAAGAAGGGCAGGAAGGCCCGGAGCAGGTCGCCGCCGCCTGGTACGTCTGCCGCGAATGCGCCGCCATCATCGAGGAAAACAGCAAAACCGAAATGCTGGCCCGCGGCCGATGGATTGCCGCCCGACCGCACATCCGCCACCACCGCGGCTATCACATCAACGCGCTGTATGCGCCGGTCGGCCTCGGCTTGTCGTGGGTCAAGGTTGCACAGAAGTGGATCGACGCCCAGGGCGACTCGTCCGAGCTGAAAGCCTTCTTCAACACCTACCTCGGCGAAGTGTTCAAGGAAGAGGGAGACAGCATCGAGAACGTGAGCCTGATTTCGCGGCTGGAAATCTACCCGGAACCGCTGCCGGTATGCCTGCGCACCGGCGGCGTCGACGTGCAGAAAGACCGCCTCGAACTGACCGTGGTCGACTGGGGAAAAGGCGAGGAAGGCTGGGTGCGCGACCACGTCATCCTGCCCGGCGACACCGCGCAGCCGCAGGTCTGGGAAGACCTCGCCGAAACGCTGGCCGACGTCGAGGTCAAGGTGTGCGCCATCGACTCCGGATACAACGCCAGCCAGGTCTATGCCTTCGTCGCCCGCCGGCGCTGGTGCTTCGCAACAAAGGGTGTCTTCGGCATGGGCCGCCCGCTGGTCGAGGACGAGAAGAAGCGCCGCCAGCGCCTGCGCGTCAAGCGCAAACGCGGCGTTCCGGTCGAGCCGATTGGCGTCGACGGCGGCAAGGGAATGCTCTACGCGCGCTTGAAGCAGATGGAACCCGGCCCAGGCTACCTGCACTTCCCGCAGGAACCCGCCTTTGACGACGAATACTTCGCCCAGCTGGCCGCCGAAAAGCTGGTCACACGCTTCAAGGGCCACAGGCCGATACAGGAATGGGTGCAGACCCGCGCCCGCAACGAGGCGCTCGACTGCCTGATCCTGGCGCTGGTCGCGCTGCGGCTGTCGGGCGCAACGCTCAAGTATGCCGCTGTCGCGGTCGACTCCGAAAAAGCCCAGAAACCCGAATCCCCCCCGCCGCCGCGCCGCATCAAGCCGGCCGGCGGGTTTTCCGTCAAGCACTGGTAGGAGACACCGATGTCCGAATTCATGATCCGCAACCTAGCCACCGCATGCGCCGCCGAAATCGGACCGCACGTCGACCAAGCCGTCGCCGAAGTCGTTCGGCAGCGCCTGCCGGCCACCATCGAAAGGATTCTGCGCCGCGACTACGCCGGCGAGACCCTGAGACTCTACGTCCCGAAAAAGCCCGTCAGTGCCCGCCGCGACCGAGACGAAGCGATCCGGCTGCAATACACCGGACACAACGTCAAGGCGCTGGCAACGCAGTTCGGGTTGAGCCAGTCGATGATTTTCAAGATTGTGAGCGGGAAGAAATGAGAGTTTTAGCATTGGAAATGAAATGAACATAATTTGCAGACTGTTTGGTAGGTGCTGCCACAACGATCGAAGAATTGCATGTCAGAAACATCATGCGCAGATGGAAGTAGACACGCTGGAGCCAGCTTGCGATCTTCGAGACTTTTACGACGCAGCGCTTGAGCTTCTTCCAATAATCCTTGTGACGAAGATCATTGTCCGCGCAAAGAAAAAGGCTATGAACGACTGACATAACCGACGGAAGCTATGCAGCCTGTCCGCCGTAAGCAAATGCTGTAATCTTCCCCCTGAACATTACAGCCGCGCGCGGCGACCATGCTCGCTATGGCTGCCACGATCCCCTCTGACGAACCCGCGCGCCTGCGTGCCGGCGATACATGGAAATGGACGCGCACGCTGGGTGATTACCCGGCCGGCACGTGGACGCTGAAGTACCGCTTCAAGAACGCCGCCGGCGGCTTCGAGGTCGTCGCCACGGCTTCCGGAACCGACCATGCCGTCACCGTCACCGCGGCCACCACGGGCGCCTATGCCGCCGGCGCCTACCAGTGGATCGCCTGGGTCGAGTCGGGCGCCGAGAAATACACCGTCGACGAAGGCACGCTCGAGGTCGAGCCGGATTACCGCAGTGGCGCCGCCACGGCTGCGCTAGACGACCGCAGCCACGCGCGCAAGACGCTGGCCGCGCTGCAGGCGTGGATCGAAGGCCGCGACCCAGCCGTCGCCGAGTACGAAATCGCCGGCCGGCGCATGAAATACATTCCGGTGAAAGACCTGCTGATGCTTGTCGACCGCTACCGCGCCGAAGTCGCCCGCGAGGACGACGCCGCGCGCCTGGCCGCCGGCCTGCCCGGCAAGAACAAGCTGTACGTCCGTTTCACCGGCAACTAAGGACACTGCATGGCCAAATGGCTCGACACCATCGCATCCCGCCTCGGCTATGCGCCGCGCCGCGGTCGCCGTGACTTCGCCGCCGCGCGCTTCGACCGCCTGAGCGGCGGCTGGGGCAGCAGCAACGTCTCGGCCAATGCCGACCTCTTCCGCGCGCTCGATACCTTGCGCGCCCGTTCGCGCGACCTGTGCAACAACAACGACTATGCCAAGCGCTTCGTCGGCATGGTCGCCGCCAATGTCGTCGGCGGCACCGGCTTCACGCTGCAGGCGCGCGTCTATGACAAGCCCGGCGTGCCGGATTCCGGCGCCAACGACGCCATCGAGCAGGCATGGGCGCGCTGGTGCAAGCGCGGCACCTGCGACGTGACCGGCCGCCTGTCCTTCCGTGACCTGCAGATTCTCGTCTCCAAGGCCGTCGCCCGCGATGGCGAATGCCTGGTCCGCCGCGTGCGCGGCAAGAGCGCCGGCAACGCTTTCGGCTACGCGCTGCAGGTCATCGACATCGACCGCCTGGACACCCGGCTGATCCAGCCGTCCGAAGGCAACAAGAACGAAATCCGCATGGGCGTCGAGGTCGACGCCTTCGGCAAATCCGTCGCCTACTGGCTGCGCGGATACCACCCTGGCGATACCTACGGGATTGCCGCAGGCGCCGTGCAGGCAGCGCACCAGCGCGTTCCGGCCGGAGAAATCCTGCACATCTACCAGGCAGACCGCCCCGAGCAACTGCGCGGCCTGCCGTGGATGCACGCCGCCATGACGCGCCTGAACAACCTCGGCGGTTACGAGGAAGCCGCGGTCATCGCCTCGCGCGTCGGCGCCGCCAAAATGGGCTTTTTCACCAGCCCGGACGGTCAGCCGCCGATGGATGGCGAAGACGCCCAGGGCGTCCCCTATCTGGAGGCAGACGCCGGCAGCTTCGGCGTGCTGCCCGCCGGCGTCGATTTCAAGCCTTTCGACCCGGACTACCCGAGCGCCATGTACGCCGATTTCGTCAAGGCTTGCCTGCGCGGCATCGCCTCCGGCCTCGGCGTCGCCTATCACGCGCTGGCCAATGACCTCGAGGGCGTCAATTTCAGCAGCATCCGCAGTGGCACGCTGGAAGAGCGCGACCAGTGGATCAGCCTCCAGGAATGGTTCAAGGATGCCTTCATGGAGCCGGTATTCGACGACTGGCTGGCCTCCGCGCTCGCCTTCGGCCAGATCACGCTGGCCAACGGCTCGCCGCTTCCGGCAAGCAAGGCCGAGAAGTTCACCGGACATGTCTTCCAGGGCCGACGCTGGTCGTGGGTCGATCCGCTCAAGGACATGAACGCCAAAATCATCGCCATTCAGAACGGCCTGCAGTCGCCCCAGTCTGTTGCCGCCGAGCTGGGCGTCGACTACGAGGACGTGCTGGTGCAGATCAAGCAGGCGCAAGACCTCGCCGGCAAGCTCGGCGTCACCATCGGCGCGCCGGCTCCGGTCAAGGACAGCCCGGAAGAAGAATCAGCGGAAACCAAGGCACTCGCCGCCGTCACCGGCGAAGTGCGCTCGCTGCGCGAACGTCTCGACGCGCCGCCGCCAGACACCGGCATGCGCGACCTGCTCGCCGCCATCGCCAACGGCCAGGAACAGACCGCGCAAATGTTCGCCGCCGTCATGGCGCGCCAACCTGAGCCGGCCAAGGTCGACGTCCACAACCACATCGCCGCGCCAGACCCGACCCCGGTCGAAATCCGCAACGAAATCCACGAGCGCGAACAGGCGGCCCCGATCGTCAATGTCGAGGTCGAGGCCGTCATGCCGGCGCAGGAAGCCCCGCAGGTCGAGGTGCACGTCGAGGCCGTCATGCCCGACGAAATCCGCACAGCCATCGTCAGCCAGCCCGAGCGCGTGACAACTACAGAAATCACCCGAGACACCCTGGGCAACATCAAGACCAGCAAACAGACGGAGAAGGACGCATGAACGAAGTTCGCCGCCTCCGCATCAAGTGCGAGATCGAGCAGCTCGCCGCCGCACGCGAGCGCATCGCCAAGATTCGCGACGACGAGGAGCGCGTCGTCAAGGGACTGTCGCCGCACGGCGACGGGGCGGCGGAAGTAGTCGACGCCCTGTCCGAAGTCGGCGCCGTCCTTCTGGTCGCCATCGGAAAACTGGACAAGGCACGCAAATGAACCGGATCACGCTCAATCAGTTGCTGGAGATCATGCCATCCGCCAACGCGGCGCAGGCTGCGCAGTTTTTGTCACACATCAACGCCGCGATGGAAGAATTCGCGATCAACACGCCAGCGCGGCAAGCAGCATTCCTGGCGCAGATCGGGCACGAATCCGGATCGCTGCGCTACGTGCGCGAGATCGCCGACGGCGGCGCTTACACCAAGCGGATCGATCTTGGCAACACGCGCCCGGAAGCGATCGCGCTGGCGAAGGCGGCCGGCACGACCACGGGACGTTACTACAAGGGCCGCGGGCTGATCCAGATCACCGGCTACAACAACTACCGCGCCTGCAGCCGTGACCTGCTGCGCGACGCGGACGAACTGTGCAAGCACCCTGAAATGCTCGAGATGCTGCCGCTGTCTGTCCGCTCGGCGGCATGGTACTGGGATTCCCGCGACCTCAACGCGCTTGCCGACGCCGGGAAATTCGACCTGATCACCAAGGCCATCAACGGCGGATACAACGGCATGGCTGACCGCCAGGCGTACCACGCCCGAGCGCAGAAGGCGCTCGCCAGCAGCGAGGATGCCGCCGGGCCTGTCCCTTTTCCGAACAAGAAGCCCAACCTGTTTCAGAGGATCGCCCAATGGTTCCGTTCGTAGCCGCCGCACTCCCGGCGCTGGTCCAGGCCGCGCCATCACTCATCCGCATTTTCGGTGAAACCGCTCAGGCCGAGAAAAACGCCAAGGCCGCCGAGGTGGCGGTCGAGATCGCCAAGGCGGTCACCGAGCAGAAGACGGCGGAGGGCGCAGTCACTGCGCTGCAGGCCGATCCTGAACTGGCATCGACCTACGCCAAAGCGGTATCGGCGCACTGGTACGAACTCGCCGGAGAGGCCGGCGGCGGCGGAATTGCCGGCGCCCGCCAGGCAGACCAGGCGGCAATGCAGCAAGGCAAGCCGTGGATGTCCACGGCACTGTGGGTCGCCGTCCTCATCCTCCCGCTGGTCTATCTGGTCGTGGCCGCAGTCATGTTCGGCGAGGGATGGACGAATGACATTCGCGCGATGGTCGTTTCCTCGATTATCAGCCTGGTCCTCGGGTCGATCACCGGCTTTTTCCTGGGCACCTCCTACGGCAGCCAGCAAAAAACCGCGATGCTGGCGGACAGGCGGTAGGCGATGACACTCGACAGCCGCGCCGCGCTGGTGCAACTCGCATCGATGCTCAGGTCGGCGCACGGCCAGCTAGCGCACATCTATCGCGCCGAGCAGGAACAAACAGAGGTGCAGGCGGTCGCCATCGAAGCCGGCGACCCTGGCGACATATTCATCCGCCGTCCGATCTATGAACTGGCCGCCGCGCTGCAACTCTTGCACGGCTGCGTCGAAAACATGGAAAGCGCCATCGAATACGGGATGCAGAAATGAGCAACAGCTTCCTCTTCAATGGATACGTGGTGCTGCACCTGCTGGCCGTGGTCGCCGGCATCGTCGGCTGCTTCCTCGCAGTCGCTGCCCTGGTGATCGGCATGACCCGCATCGTCGAGCGCGATTGCCGCAACGACGTGTGGTTCGACGAAGACGGAAGGCGGCGCGACGATGCCTGACGAGCACTCCGAACGCGCCCTGGAACAGGAAATGCTCGAGGCCGCGCAGCACGTCGCCAATGTCTCGCACGTCGAGCAGGACCCGCTGCTCATCATCCTCTGGCGGCTCAACCACCAGGACCGCACGCTCGACGCGATCAAGGGCGACCTCCATGCGGTCGGCGCGACGCTGAACGACCACATCGCCCGCGAGGACATCATCAAGGAATCCATCGACGAAATGGTCAGCATGTGGAAAGGATCGAAGCTGGTCGGAAAGATCATGACCTGGCTCGTCGGCATCATCGCCGCCATCGGCGCCGCCTGGGCGACGGCGAAGAAGTCGCTGCTATGACCATCGATCAACTCCGCTGAATCAACCGAAAGGATTAACGTCATGTCCATGTCCAACGCCACCGAATCCGATTCGCTCGACTGGATTCTCAAAGGCACAGATCCCGCCTGGCGCGCCGGCGCAACCGGCTATCTCGCCCTCGGCGCCGGCTCGCCCGACGAAGCCAGCCCGCTGGCCGGAGAACTTACCTACACCGGCTATGCCCGCATCGCCATGACCAAGGCCACCGCCTGGTCGGGCAGCGGCGCCTCGCGCACCAATGCCAACCTGCTGCAATGGGGAAAGCGCACCGACGCCGGCGCCACCCAGACGGCCACGCACGCCATCTGGTGCGACACCGCCAGCGGCGCCGTCGGCATGGCCCTGATCATCCCGCTCGACGACAACCTCGACATCGCGCTGAACATCCGGCCGCAGATCGAGGCCGGCGGCCTGACCGTCACGGCGGAATAAATGGGCTTCGTCGGCGTCCGCGAGTGGGCAGACGCCCGGGAAGCCGGGCGCTACCACCTGACCACCTTCCGCAAGGCTGTCGCCTCGGCGGCCACGGTGGCGAACGACTTCGTCGACTACACCTACTTCGCCGGCAACCCACCGGCCAACTTCTACGCCTCAGCCCCGCTCGAAGCGGCGCACGTCGAGGCCATTCGCGGCATCCATGTGCCGAACGTGGCCGGGCAGTTCGTCAAGTCGCTCACGGTGATGACCGCCGCCGCCAGCGCCACCGGCACCACCAACCAGAACCAGCGCTTGTGCCTGTGCGACTACCTGCTCTACTACCCGTTCATCGACACCGATGCGGTCGGCGAGCAGCAGGACATGGTCCAGACCGCCGCGCTGCCGCGCTACACGGACGGGCGCGGTGTGCTGATGATGGCCGTCGGCCAGTCCGCAGCGTCAACGGTCGGCACCTTTACCGTGTCCTACACCAACCAGGACGGCGTCAGCGGGCGCACCAGCGCCGTGACCTATACCAAGGCCATCGCCGGCGGCGGCGTGCTGGTCAGCTCAACCACCAACGCGTCCAGCGGATCGCAGCATTTCATCGAATTGCAGGCCGGCGACTCCGGCGTGCGCTCGGTCGAATCCGTTACCTTCTCGGGGGCCGGCGGCGGCCTGATGGCCCTGGTGCTGGTCAAGCCGCTGCTGCACACCGTCGCCACACAGGAATGTCGGCGCACCACCTCCGGCAACCTCGAAAGCTACGGCGCCGCCTCGCAGCTCGAAAGCGTTATCCACATGCAGCCGCCAGAAATCAAGCAGGGCGCGGTGCTGGGCATCGTCGCCCGCGGCAATGCCGGATCGCTTGCCTCTTCCATCCTCACCGGCGTCCTTGAGACGCAATGGAGTGCCTGACATGGGATTCACCAGCCAAGACGACCTGATCAACCAGATCACCAGCAACGGCAAGATCGAGCCGATTGTTTACCAGAAAACGACCGTCGCCGCCGGCCAGGCAGGGCACTGGCAGCACTTGCTCAACTCGGCCGGCTCGATTCCGGCGGCCACCTTCGGCGGCGCAGAGGCGACGTTTGTTTCTACGGACAACACCTGGTCGGAAGGGTCAATCCCGATTGGCGACCAGACCGCACCAGCCACGAAGCATATCCTGACGATGGGCGCTTCCGTGGTTGCTGCGGCGGGTGCGCCGTGGTTCATCCTGCCGATTGACTTGGTTGGCTATGCCAAGCTGACTACGACCAATGTCAGCACTACCGGCACCAAGACAATCACCATGACGCCGATCAGCAACACGGCGGCGAACGTCGACCGCTACCAGAACGGCGAAGGCCTGCGCCTGTTCGTCGCCAGCTACGCGACAATGGGCGCCAATGCGCCGACGATGCAGATTACCTACACCAACAGCGCCGGCACGGCCTCGCGGGTCACTACGTCGGGCTGCGTCTCGACCGCCTCGGCAACCAGCGGCACCGTCCTCAACTCCGGTAACGCGGCCAACAAGTACGGCCCATTCCTGCCGTTGCAGGCGGGCGATACCGGCGTCAAGGACATCGAGAACCTGATCTGGGGCGGCACCGCGCACGCCTCCGGCAGCGTCTTCATTGGCCTGTGCAAGCCGCTGTGCATGCCGATCCCTGTCCCGGCCACCGGCCTCTACAACCTGGTCGATTTCGTCAATACCGTGCCCAGCCTGCCGCGCCTGCGCAACGGCGCGAACGTCACCTTCCTCGTCTTCGCAACCGGCGCGACGACCTCGGGCGGCACCGTCTACGCCAACTTCGACTACGCCTACGGCGGCTAAAATGGGCCTGATCGGCAACGGCTACCGCCACAACCTCACCGG
>OFQZ01000522.1_pt1 | contig 12981 bp, 32 predicted proteins | sample 1543011 | NCBI WGS metagenome assembly OFQZ01 (sample SAMN07774216, study PRJEB24372) | wastewater metagenome | isolation source: Exp Tend NO 0WW | collected 2016-02 | reverse complement strand
CAAAACACGATTTTGGAGCGCGCGCATGTCTCCACCTATGGCAAGCTTCGCGTCGCGGAGATAGTGCTTGTGCTGGATCGCCAAACGCTTGTGCGCCCATGCCATCCAGAAATCCCGCAGCCCCGCATTTTCTGCTTCCAACCGCTCTATCTCGACCTGCGCGGCTGCAAGGGCGGTGGCGGCTTCAATGATGGTTTGCTCATCCACATCTTCCATACCTGGGGTCGCAATGCCCCGCATCCGCTTGATCAGATCGTCAATCATCCCATCACTCCCTTTCCATATCCCGATAGAACCCCGCGTGAACGGGGCGATGTTTTCCAACGCGGGGTTCCTGCGTTCCAACGTTCTTGGCTCGTTCCCTGCCATCTCCACCCCATCACCGCGCGCATTCGGTCATATTCCCGCGTGTAGTGCTCACCCCCGCCCACCGTCCGTCTGTTCCTGCACCGCAGGCGGGGTGGGTTCCAGCGCGGCCAGGATGCGGGCTTCGTAGTCGGCTTGGGCTGCGGCTTTGGCGGCGTCTAGGGTGGGGAATTGTTTGGGCCTGCGCCCGCCGAGCGGGTCAGGTTCCAGAATGAAAACGAACGCAAGCCCACCAAGATCAATGTTAGCCGCAAAGTGGGCATTTTCGGTCCCGGCGTCAAACTCCACTGCGGAATAGTGGCCACCCAAGGCGGCGGCTTTTTCGCGTGTGCAGATACTTGGGGCGGGAACCCACTCCAGCGGCTTGACCCTCACGCCCGACCCTTCTTCGACAAACGCCGTCGCCCCCATATCCTCGGGGCCGCATGGCTCCCAACGGGTAGACATACCGCTGTGGGTTTCGCAGAGGTAAACGAGGGTCATGCTTCTGACCTCCGGTCGCGGGCTTGCTCATATAGATAGTCGCCATCGGGTTCGTCGTGGTTCTCGCATTCGACGCGCCCGGTGCCATCGCAAACAGGGCAATCGGTGCCGCAGTCATCCACTTCACCGTCTCCACCGCAGTTCATGCAGTCGATCCAGCCGGTATCGTCGCACATGTCGCAAGCTGGATCGGGTGGCCCTTGCAGTTTCCAAGCGTCGTATCCCTTGATGGTCATTCCTCTTTCTCCTTTTCTGCGCCCTTGATCACGCCAGCATCGACCAGCGCGCGGGCAATACGCACGATCAGCGCGCATGTGGTTTCCGGCCACCAAGTGCTGGTGTCGCGGTTCAGGATGTCTTGGACGATGCGAGTGGCGCGGTCGGTCATAGCGGCACCAGAGGTGTATCGCCCTTCACGTAGAGCGGGTGGCGTGGATGGCCTCCCTTGGTCTTGCCAAGGCACATCAGGCGCGACCCGAATATCTCGCGAACCCAGAGCGAAACATCGTCATTGGCCATCCAGTGCGCACCCCAAGCAGCAATGAGAGTGCCGTCAACTCGATCAGCCATGTTTTCCAAGAAATGGCGGTTCTGCGGGCCTTCGGAATCTTCGGCGTCAGCCATCGCTTCGGGGTCGGTTGCCCGAAAGGCAAAGAGGTTGCCCACCATCAGAGCGCCACATCCCTCGCGCTTTGCAAAGCCGATGCAGCGCCGGATGGTAGGGTCATCCAGATCAGCGTCTGCCGTCGATGGGTTCAACATGATGAAGCCACAAGTCGGGCCATCACCCCAGCGCCGGTCAAGCCGATAGCGGTATTTGCCGCAGTCGGACAGGATGGCTGATGATGCCTTGAACATGTCACGCATCCTCGCCCCCCTTCCCCGCCATCCCGGCGGGCTGTGCGACGGACAGGGCGGCGTCGGCATCCGTGGCGAGGGCGGCGCGGGCCTTGGCTGCGTCAATCGCTTCCTGTTGCGTAGCGAAGTGAACAAACTCCTCTTCGTCACTTTCAGGATCGAGGACAGGGGCAATGAACCCATATCGGGTAGGACCGGAATAACTGCTGGCAATTTCGCAGACACAGAACCGCCCCACCATTGCACGGTTGATCGCTTCCTCCGGGCTGTCGCCGCAGTCGTCGGGGTCCATAGTGCGCCAGAACCAGTCAGCACGATCAAAAGCAGCGTCTTGACCATCTGGCCCCACCAGCACCCGCTCCCGGTCCCGCAGGCGGGCGTTCTCGGCGGCGAGGGTGTCGGCACGGGCACGCTCATCGAGCATCTTCGCGTGGGTGATGCGGTCGGTGTCCGTCCATTGCTTTTCGCAGTAAGCCAGAGTTGAAACGGCTTCATCCCGCTCCGCCCGCAACTCCGCCAGCTTGGCAACGCCAGCCGGGGGTGCGAGGTCGCGGATTAGGTGCTGAAGGAACGAGCCCACGTCAGCCCCCTGACAGCCGCAATGGTGCCCAGAGCAGCAAAGCTTCTGTCCAAGGGCCTCGGTGACGGCACTGTCACCGGCAGTATCCAGAACCTCGCACGCCTGTTCCAAGGCCAGCGCGACAGCCGCTTCCGCATCGGCCTTCGGAACATAGGTCACAGCCTCAGCGGGGTAGCGTGTCGTCGCCCATGTGCCCATGTAGTCTATGGGGTATCGGCTAAACCAGACTTTGATTTCGGCGGGTAGATCAGACATTGCCCATATCCTTCCGCATGACTTCGAGTGCGATTTCTTCCGCAAGATCCAACGCGGGCCACGGATAGGCCCGACCGCTGTCGGCGCGAACAGCGGCAGCAAAACCAGTCTCTCCACAAACCGCGTGGTGCATCTGCCGAACCGCTTCAATAGCGCGGTCCCGTTCGGCGCGGGCGTCGAGAAGCGCGCGAGCGAGGTCGGGGGCTGCGTCCTTCAGTTGCTTAGAAGCTCGTTCTTGAAAGGTTGGATAGTGGCTGCACTTGACACAATCGTCACCATCGCAGTCGCAATCGGTTGGAAGGTCGTAATGGGCCAGCAGCGCCGTCACGGCCTCGTCGGTCAGTTCGGTCATAGCGTTCCTCCCTTGCGGATGATGGCGGCTTCGGCTTCGCGCACGATCACTGGCATAAGCGCCTTGCAAAGCGCGTCAACGCCATACAGATGGACGATTTGGTCCAGCGTCGGCTTGGCGATGGTGCCGCGCAGCATGTTGACGTGGACGCAGATCGGGTCAGACAGCGCCGCCTCCCGCTGTTGGGCGGCGGCGAGTTCGGCCTCGGCTTCCAACTGTGCCTCGTAAGCCTCCTGAGCCTGCCCCATAGAAGCCAACGCCTGCATCGCGTTTTCCCGAGCTTCCACCCGCAGCGCATCCACGGCGGCGAGGCCGTCAGCGGGTGCGAGGGCGCGGATGCGGGCCTTGATCTGTTGGGCCGCTATCGCCTGAGCATCCACGATCTTGTTCTTCGTAACCGGCCCATCCCATGGGTCGGCTTGTGTCGCCGCCCGCTCCACCATCAGCGCCACCGCCGCCTGTGCATCGGCCCGCAGGCGGGCGAGTTCGGCGCGGGCGTCGAGAAGCGCGCGGGCGAAACTGGGGAAATTGAGGACTACGGTCTCAATCGCCTTGTTGGCATCAGCGCGCGATGCCGGGTTTTCAAAGCGACCCAGCAGCGCCTTCACGGCTTCGTCGGTCAGGTCGGTCATGGCGTTTTCCTTCCATTTGTCATGGGGCGGCGCTCTCATCGCGAATGCGTTTTTCGTTCATTGCGTCCACGATGAATTTGGCTGCCTTCTGTTGAGCGTCGATTGCCTCGTCTGGGTGCAAAGCAAGCGCCCGTCCACGGCCAGTCAGGTTGCCCAGCCCCGCGTGGTGAGGGGCTGGGGGGGGTTAGTCAGCAACGCGACGGGCTTGTTCCGAAAACGGGTCAAATTCGCGCTTGATCCGCATTTCGTAGATGCCAGGGGCAAGATTGACCGGCGCGTGAGGCGTTGCCGCGTCCTGAAACAGCCGCGTCGGCTCCTTCACGATGGCGTAAAGGATGCGCGCGCCGGTCGGAACATCGACGCGCTCCATCACGTCGCAGTCGCCGCCCAGAATGTGATGGTGGCCAGTTTCTGAATGGCTGATGATCCAGCCCTTGCCGTTCTTTTCAGTGAACGGCTTCGTGGCGGTTTCCGGCAGTGCCGCAATGCGGTCGATGCGGACTTCCCCTTGGTTGGCGATAGATTGACGCATTGTCTTTCCTTTCTAGGTTCTGAGTGGGGGATGCTGATATTCCGACGCGGGCAGCGCATCGCGCCAAGCCTGCGCCGCAATGGCGGTTTCGATGGGCGCTCCGTCTATGTCCGAGACGCGCGGAACGCCTTCGCAGATCGTTCCGTTGCGCGGGCACTGGGCCATGAGGAACCGGCCCGGTTCTGGCAGTCCAGGAAGTGTCAATTCCACCAGCGCCCCGATGTCTGTTGCCGGGTCGCCGTCAATGATGCGCCGGTCAAGTTGGTCAGCGACCTTCGCCCAGCCGAGGATTTGACACCCGGCCATGCGCACTTCAACGTTGCGCTCAGCCAAGACTTCCGACGCCCTGAGGCTGGCTTTATCCTCAATCCAATGGGCCGGGACGCGGGTGCCGTGCCATGCGTGAACCGAAAAGCCGTCGCGGTAGTGGATTGCTGGCCCATCTTCGCAGTGAATGACGCCGCGCCCATCCAACTTGCAGACATCGTGCCGCTCGCTGGCAAAACAGACGTTTTCAAAGGGCAGTATCCACCCACAGGACTGGCACAATTCCCAAAGGCCACGCAGTTTGTCGGTCTGGTCGGTCAGCCCGCACTCGTCACGGAAAAAGCGGTAGAAGGCGAGCCATGCCGCCTCGTGTTGACCATAGACGCTGTCCCAGACGCTGTCCCCGACGCTGTCCCTGACGCTGTCCCAGACGCTGGCCCAGACGCTGGCCCAGACGCTGGCCCTGACGCTGGCCCTGACGCTGGCCGGTAGCGCCCGTACCGCCTCTCGCGTCAAGCACATGCTGAGAGGGCTGTCACACCAGATAATTCGGGGCGGCGTCTTTCCTGCGATATCATATATCGTGGCAATAGCCGTCTCGGCGCGTAGCCGGTCAGCCGGATCGGTGCATGTGCCATAGCCCGTCCATTCCGCGATATAGTGCGGGAACTTGGCAATCTGTTCCGGCGTGAGGCTTTCGACGCGGGTCATGAGCACCCCCCATCGGTCGGAGGCGTCACCGGATCCTCGGTCGTGCAGTTATCCCTGACCCCAGCGATGGCCCATTCGTAGTCGTCGGGGGTCTTCACGGTTTCGTTGCCGTCGTATTCGTCAATCCTGTAGCGCCCACCGGACGGAACGTAGGCGATCTTGAGGCGGGCCATCGGAGCGCTTGAAGCCTCAAGGCCAATGGCGTCGATCACCGAAAGAAGCACATGATCTGTCCGCGATACGTCTCCGTGGTGCGACCCAAAATTGCGGGTTAGAACCGAGCCATCGGTGTAGGTTTCGCCTGCGAATGCAGCGCCACCCCACTTGGGATCGCCGGATATTTCGCGCCCCTTAAGAATTGCCGCGTCGGACAAACCGAAGCCGCCATAACAGGCGTTGTAGACGACCCGGGCCATCAGTTGCACGCCCCCGGTTCCGGCGCGGGTTCCTGATCGTTGCAGACATCGTTCCCGCCGCCCGCAATGGCAGCGACGACAACAGCGCCCAAGGCGAGGAATACCCACGCCGGGACCTTGCGCTTCGTCGCGGGGGCTTCGGGGGTGTAGGCTTCTTCGATGATCACCGGGCCGCCTGCATGTGCTGCGGTGGACATGGCGAGGATAAGGGCGGCGGTGGTCAAAAAGCGGGTCATTCGGTGGTCTCCTTGGTTGGGTCTACAAGTTTGATGCTGCGAACATCGGCGGCGGCTTCACGCCAAACCTTTGCGCGCAAAGTGTTGTCGCGCTTGCTGTAACCGCGCCGCGCCATTGCCTCGCTGTCAGACGCAAGGATGTCGAAGTATCCGGCGATGTCCTCAAGCAAGGCTTCATCGCGGGCTGATGTCTGAAGGCTCATTTCCATTCTCCTCAATCGTCTTCGTATCCGGTCCAGTCAGGCGAACCGGGGCCGCGTGTCAGCAGCAGGATTGCCGCCACCACGATGATCAGGGTGATTGCCGCGCCAACCGCGACACCGAAGCCGAAGGTGGTCACAGCACACCCCCAAGCCACATCACGACGCAGACGGCCATGACGACCACAACGAGGCAGATGTTTTCGCCGAAGCGGGTCAGCAGCTTGTCAAACGGGTCGGGCATCGTTCGATCCTTTGGGTTGGCCGCAGATGCCAAGCGCGTCCTGCGTCTTGGCGGTAAAGTCGAAATCGTTGCCGTAGGTGTCGGCCCACCATTGCGGGGCGGTGTGGATACCTTTGCCGCCCTGATGGTGTTCATAGCAAAGGGGGACGGCCATACGGTCGGGCGTCTTACGCTGGGAAAACCGGCCCATGATGACGTGATGCGCAGCCGTGGGGGTGGTCTGCACTTCGCCGAACGCCACACAGATGCAGCACGGCAACGTGCGGACGCGGGCAAGGTATGCCGGGTCTTTCGCGGCCTTGGGGGCTTTCTGGCCAAGAGGCGGGCGGTTTGCGAGGTTCATGCCGCCCATTCCTTCGGGCCGGACCAGATGACACCCTTCTCTGCACCGAAGGCGTAGATCAGTTCGATCAGGTCGGAAAACTCGCGCTTGCCCATTTGACTGGTGCGCTGGCCCAAGACGACGAAGCCCCCGTCCAAGCCGGGAACCACTTTTGCCTTGCGCAGCGCGGCGGTGAACACGTCCTTCCATTCATGGTCGGACAGTTTGGCCCCATACCATTCGACTTGCATGGACACGTCATGCAGCATCGGCCAGAGCTTGGAATTTTGGTCGTCGGTGCGGGTGGCATCCTTGAACACCACGGCGCTACCCATTGGGGCTTGGGCTATCAGGCGGCTGGCGTATTCGCGCTGCGTGTCGTCAACGAGGATGACGGTGTGGCTCATCCCGGCCCCATCACGCTGAACGTTGCCCGGAATGTCGCCGCCAACTTGGCGTCCAGCCGCAACCGCAGGTCAGCGAGAATTGCCTCGTCCGAACGCGAAGGGTTGGCGTGGGTCTGTTCCTTCACCCATTCGGTGAGAGCGTGGTCAAACCTTCTTTCCGTGTGGCTGCGGGTCATGCTGCGCCCTTTTCAAGGCGGGTTTCCTTGGCCTCGAATTGTTTCTTGAGCGCCAGAGCATCAGACGGGTTTGCGGCCCAGAACTCACGCAGGGCGTCCTCGTTGCGGACGCGGAACTTGTGGACATCGACGGGATCAGCATCCTTGATGAAGGCCAGAACGCGATCCGCGACGGAACCCATCGGAACCTTCTCAAGCTTCATTGCGTCATCGAACACCATCAGCAGCCCGCGCCCGCCAGTCCGCGCCTCACGCTCGGCCCGTTCGACTTCCGCAACGGCTTCGCTGGCGGTCATCGTCGCGGCCACGCGGTCCATTTCTTCCTCGGCGTAGATATTGCCAAAGGTTTCCGGCCAGCCAGCGCGCAAGGCTTGGCTTTCGGCGCACTTGGTGATCATGACGATGGGCATCTTTGCCCAGTTTCCGGACGCATCCAGGGTCTTCTTGCCTGTCGGCTTCCGCTTGCGGCTTTCCTCGTCAAAAGCCCATTCGTCAACCACGGGCGCGAACTCATCCCAATAGGCTTCCCCTATCACGGGATACCATTCGCCCCGGTTGTCCTGCTTCCAAAGCCTGATGGTGGCGCTGACAATGCCCTTTGGGTTGGTCGGCCCAACAAGAGCCTTATCGTAGGCAACCTGCGCCGGTTCGCTGGCGGGACGGTAGTCCCGGCACCGATGGGCCAGAACGCGCAACCCGTCGCGCGAAACGATGATGGTCATCTTCCGCTTGGCTTCGTCATTCTTTGAGTAGACGACCGCATGAATTTGCTTGCGGAACGGGTCCAGCCCATAGGACCGACATGCTTCAAGAAACAGGTTGAACTCGGTCGGGTTGGTGTCCTTGGCAACCGTGTCTTTGATCACCCGAAGCTGCGCAGCACTGAAAGAAATAAGATCGGCCATCAGACCCTCCTGACTTGCAGCGAAACGCCGCCGTTATCCATCGACACGCCCGGAACGGCCTCCCCGTCCCGAACGGCTTCATTGATCGCCGTCTTGTCCAGCACCGGCGGTGGTTGCTTGAAGAACCGGGCCGGGATCAGGCTTTCATCGGCAATGATCGGCTTCGGCGGCGTCCGCTTCACTGTCACTGTCGCGGTGGGTCGCTTAGCAGTCGGAAGGTCGGCAATGAGCATGGCTTGTTCGATCAGCGCGCGAACTCGTTGCTTGCGGGCTGCGAACTTGCTGGACCGTTCCTCATAGACTGCGATCTGCGCCTTGCACCCCGCCGTTATGGCGTCGCACTCGTCCATTTCTGACAGGGCCATGTCGATGGCTTCCATGAAGCCGGTGGAACCTTCGGCCATGTCATGAACAAGATCCGGGTCATCATCCTGAAGCGATGCGATCAGGCCTTTGGCGGCTTCTGCTTGGCGGCGCAGTGCGGTTGCTACTGGGTCGGTCACGACATCCACCCCGTTCCTGCAAGCAGCACCACGGCCAGCCCCGCCGCATAGAGCAGCGCTTCCGGCAACCGGCCCCGCATGGACACCAGAACGTCGCGGGACGTTTCGGCGGTTAGTTCATCGATCTTGGCCAGCGCCACTTCGCGCTCATCGTCGGTGCCGGTGCGGGACAGTTGAACCCAAGCGTCTTCGACGTCTTGCCGGGTGTGCCACGCATGGTTGCGCAGGGTGAACAGCGCAGCCTGGCGATACTCTTCGCGTTCCTCGGCAATGTTGGCCTGCCGTTGGCGTTCAGTCAGGCGGGCGAATATCGTGGGGTCGGCGGGAAAGCTGTGAATGTGCGCGGTCATTCGGCTTCACCACGGGCTTTGGCGATGGCCGCGCGTATCGTGGCCAGCGTGACCCAACATTCATTTGCGGGGTCTTGGCCTTGGCACAGTTCCTCGGACGCCAATTCTGCGACAAGCAGCGCCGCATACATGTCCGGCGCGGCGGCGATCAGGTGGCCGTTTGCTTCGAAGTCTGGGTTTATGCGAACCTGTGCAACGTCCATCCCGCCGGTCTTGCCTCCATAAACCCGCTGTCCGCGCTTGTGGAAAGCCCAAGGCCCCGGCGTCCATGCCCCGCTCATTCTGCAGCCTCCATCCGACGCTCAGGTGCCCACCGTTCCGGCACAGACGCCGCCTCAATGCGGGCAACCTCGGCAGCCCCAAGCCAGTCGCACATCGCCTCGCGGTTCAGCTTGTGCTTGCCGAGAGAGACGGTTTCCAGCGTCAGGCTGGGAAGGTCGCCGTCATGCGATACCCGCGTTGAGAAGATGGCCGGGGCCGTGATGCAGCCGGTGCCGTCGTCAATGTCGATGTCGGTCTGGAAGTCGTGGTCGTAGGCCATCATGCGCTCCATTGTTCAGCCATAGCGGCGGCAATTCCGGGGTAGGTGCGGCTGCGTTCCATTGCCCTGTCGGGTCCGGGCGGCATCCGGTGAACGCGGGCTTCGCGGCCTGCGACAACATTCGTCGGGCGAAGCGTCGGCAGGCCCTTGAGCCAGAGGCAGGTTGCCTTCGTCTCGCCGTGTCCGAACTGCCAAGGCTGGATCACCTGATCCGGCTTGCGGTAGAGGCTGGACATGATGCCGATAGGGTTCTCTATCGCCACGCGCGGGCAGTCATGCCGTGCGAAGGTGAGAAAGAACGCGACGGATGCGTATTGCGCGCCAGTCAGCTTCTTGTCGGCGAACCACCGCGCGCCGCTCACCGTCAGATCGGTGCAAGGCGGAAACGCAATGATGGCATCCCACGGGTAGCCAAGCACGTCGCGCACATCGCCTTGATAGTGCGGGCCGGGCGTCTCGCTCGGCAGCAGATCGCAGGACAGCGCCTCGTGGCCCTTGGCCAGCATGGCATCCCGAACCGCGCCAGAGCATTCGCAGGCGAGCAGGACGCGCATCAGGCAGCCGCCCGGCCAAGATTATACCAGTGCATCCCGACCGGCTCGACTTCGCCGTGCCGCATGAAGGAGCCGACGCTGTTGCAATGACCGGCGGCTGCATCGCGCTTGCCGTCGTTGTAGGCGCACTCGGCGTAGAAACTTGGGAAGGTCATCTGGCGTCTCTCCGGTCCCGTGGTGGGCATGGAGAGAGAATACAGGGTTGGGCGGGGTTTGCAATACACAAAATGCACCATGATACGCTTTTTCGGGGCTTGACGCCGCTTTTGCCATCGCGTAGTCTTTTGTCATGAGCAAATCACAGCACCCCTTCTACCAGTGGATCAAGGCAAATGGCCTCAAGATGGGCTATGTTGCAGATCAGATCGGAACACACCCGCGCACCCTGGGCCGGTATCTCAAGACCGGATCAGCCCCGCTTCTGTTTCAGAACGCGGTGAAGGGGTTCACGGGCGGCGCTGTTGGTTATGAAGCATGGGAGACTGCAGAATGACCCCCGCCTTTGCCCACACCGCGCTTTCCTTCCTTGCCGTCTGCATAGGCGTTGGCCTGTGCTTGTTCATCTTCACTGGCCTTGCCGCGATGGGACATTTCTGGCGCATGAACGCCCGCCCCGACGACGATGGCATTCCGCCCCGGCCTTGGCTCTACAGGGGAGACTGGGAATGAGCGAGAACCCGGAACGGATTTGGGCTGAACAGCCGGACATCTTTGATGGCATGGGTATTTGGCATGGCGCAGGCGACGGGCCGGGTGCCGAATACATCCGCCTTGACGTTCACGAATCCGCCGTAGCCGCCGCCCGCGCCCATATGGCCGACGTCTACTGGAGGCTCCGCAGCTACGCCTACCATGATAACGACTGCAAGCGGAACAAGCCGCCATACACGACCGCATCGTGTTCCTGCGGCCTAACTGCGGCTTTGGTCAAAGGCGAAGCCGCCTGCGGTGCCGAGGCGTCCAAATGAACATCCGCCCCACCATTCTTCCGGCCCGCGTGTCCCTGCCGCCGTTCTGGCGCGGGGTGTGCTGCGGCTTGGTGATCGGCTTTGTCGGCACCGCTGCAATGGTGCTGCCATGACCCCCACACCCACTGCCCTGCCGCGCGTCCTTCCTGGCGCGGCCAACTCCTCCGACGGTTTCAGCCGCCGGAGGCTTTCCGGGGTGGCCGCATGACTGACTTCCGCTTTCAAACCCCACAGCCCGTCCTGACACGTGCCGAGATAGCCGCGAATGTCGCAGCGCTTCCCTTGCCCGACGGCTGGACGCTGCAGGATGACGTGGCGCTTGTCGAGGGGCTGTTTCGCGGCCTCCCCGTGACCAACGCGGACCGCTGGAAGGCGCTGAAACTTGCCTGCGGTGTGACGCAGGGCGCTGTCCCGTGGGAAGCGCAGAAGGCGTTGATGGCGATAGTCAGGGAACGGGCCGATGGATGAAACCCGCGAACGCGAACTTCTGCGGCATGTGCCCACCCTTCGCTGCAAGGGCCAGATTGAGGGCTTTCGGGCGCAATTGCAAGCACAAGGCGAGACGGTGACGGGCGCGTTGATGGCGGCGTTGGTTGAACGCGAGAGGGCCTGTCGGTGACCCGCTGCCCCATAACCGCCCTAGCCATCAAACGTGAATGCCTTCTATCCGAGGCTCAGTCTCTACGCGATGCCAGAGACATGGAAGGCGCTGCGAAGGCAGAGGCGAAACTGCGGGCGGTGAACCGTGAAATTCTGATGCGAGGGAAACGGTGATAACCCTGACACTACCAATACCGCCGAGCGTGAACGGGCTTTGGGTCCGCACCAATGGCGGTGTGTCGAAGTCTGTCCAATATAACGCATGGCTGCAAGAGGCCGGGTGGCGCATCAACGAACAGCGCAAGGGCCAGAAATGGCTACCCGGCGGCATCTGGTATTGGACTGACATTCGCCTTCCCCATTCGCACCTTGGCGACAGCGACAACCGCATCAAGGCTGTGCACGACCTGCTTCACAGCATGGGCGTCACCCCAGACGACAAGTGGCTCCTAGGCGGTACCTACATGCGCTGCCACAGCGTCGATCCTGGCACCATCGTTGTGTCCGCAAAGCCCGTTCCCGGCGGCCAAATGAACGACTGGGAGCAGATACGGCTCATAGCAGAACAGATGATAACCAGCGCCCCCAAAACCGTAGGTGCAGCACGATGACCCGCGCAACCCTTCCAAACGCCCGCAGCAATGTAACCAGAACCGTCCATTGGGATGGCCACGAGTTCACAGTCACCATCGGCTTGGACCCCGACACATGGCAGCCCGCCGAGGTCTTCTGCGACACCAAGAAGGGCGGCCAGATGCACGTCACCATTGCCGACGCCTGCGTCTGGGCCAGCATCGCCATGCAGAACGGCGTCACCCCGGCAGAACTGGCGAAGTCGCTGGGCGAGGTTCCTGTGCCTGGTGCGCCCAAAGGCACCACGGGACCGGCAAGCCCGCTGGGGGCAATCGTCGCGGCCATCATCGAGGAGTGTGGGACGTGATCCTGAAAGACGTCAGAATCGGAAACCAGCGGCTGCTGCTGGGCGATTGCTTGGCCGTGATGCCGATGCTGGGGCGGTTTGATGCCGTGGTGACGGACCCTCCATTCGGCATCAATTATGCCGCAAACCCCATCGTTGGAAAGGGCAAGAAGGCATCGAACCACGCCAGAAAAGATTGGGATGGTGCTGTCCCAGACATGGCCACAATTCTGCAGTTTGCATCACATCACATCATCTGGGGCGGTAATTACTTCCAACTGCCCCCGGTTCGCGGATGGCTCACTTGGTTCAAGCCGGACGCGCCGCCGTCTCTGGGCCAGTTTGAGATGGCGTGGACAAACATTGACCGAACGACTCGACAGATTTCGCAAAGCATTGCGGCAACAAACGCAGAGCGCGTTGGCCACCCCACCCAGAAGCCGTTGGCTGTCATGGAATGGTGCCTAGGCTTCCTGCCCGACGCCAAGACCATCCTCGACCCGTTCATGGGCAGCGGCACCACCCTGGTCGCCTGCCAGCGCATGGGCCGCCACGGCACGGGGATCGAACTGGACCCGGATTACTTCGACATCGCCTGCCGCCG
>OFQZ01000519.1_pt1 | contig 13052 bp, 27 predicted proteins | sample 1543011 | NCBI WGS metagenome assembly OFQZ01 (sample SAMN07774216, study PRJEB24372) | wastewater metagenome | isolation source: Exp Tend NO 0WW | collected 2016-02 | reverse complement strand
GAGGAGCCGGTCGACGCGAGACGGCGAGCTCATGGCTCCGCCCCGGCGAGGGCCAGCGTGTGTTGCGTCAGGATCTGGGTCATCTCTTCCTCCGTAATCGCCCCGAAGCCGTGAAGAACCTCCATGAAAGCATCTGCATCTGTGACCTCGAAGACGTGGGCGTTCGCTTCGCCCTTGCGCTTGAGGGGGACGCACCATGGCTGCTCGGTGATCGCCCGGATCTGGTAGTTCCGGAGCATCTGTCGCATGATCTTGAGGAAGTGGCTCTTGCCGACGCCTCCGGAGACGATCAGGCGTTGGAGATGTTGGACCTTGGCCAGCCTCTTGAACTCGCTCTGTGCGATCCGCTCAACGGGCACATGCATGGTCAACCTCCTCGGAAACCTGCTTGTTGGTCCCCATGATTCCTCGGGGGCGGACTACTCGTTTCCGAGGAGAAGGAGCGTCTCTTTCGTCCTGATCCATGCGGCTTCCTCCGGGGAGATGTGCCCGTTCTTCTCCGACCAGTTGAGCAGAGCTTCGAGGTCGGTGATTCGCAGCCTTACCCGTGATAGGCCCGATAGACCCCGACACCGGGGGAGCTCGAATTGGCGCCGAGAAGTTTCCAGACCCATGAGGTAGTAAGGACCCCTGGCCCGTCCCCGACGAAGTCCGCGGGCGTCTCGAACAGGTAGTGGCGGGCGGATTCCCATTCCGAAAGTTCCGGCCGGATCACGGGGTCTCGAGAGCCCCCGAGGCGAGGGCAGTGAACCCCATCTGGAGCTCGGCGAAGGTGCTCCGGATCTCGGTCAGCTTGGTGTCGAAGATCGTCTCGTACCGCTCGACGACGTTGCACTGTTCGGTGATCCTGGCCAGCCTGGCATCCAGAACCCGGACCTGGATCTTCCGGGCCTTGGGGTCGGGGTTCTGCTTGATGGCCCGGTACTTGTCCAGGTCCTCCTGGAGCTCGACCACCGCCGCCTGGGTGAACTGCCGGACGGACTCCAGAACGCACTCCATGGCCTGCTCGGACCGCATGGCCGGAATCTCATAGAGCCGGATGCCGTAGTCCTTGAGCACCTCCCGGAGCCGACGCCAGACCTTCACCTCGTCCGGCCCGATGAAGTACGTCCCCGCCCCGCCGATGGTCGGCACGCCCCGGAGCACGCCCTTGACGTAGCTCACGAGCCAGGTGCTGAGCTCGACCTGCCCCAGGTTCGCCAGGGCCGCGGGGTACAGAACGTCCACGTCGTCGCGGGCGGACTGCGGGGCGGAGTGGCTGAACACCAGCTCGGTACTCTGCCCGACCGTGTCCAGCCCGCAGGACCAGGACTCCCGGAAGGTCAGCTTCTCCCCCTCGTCCTGCTTGGGCAGCACCCCGTAGGCGGGCTGCTTGCTCTTGTTGGGATTGGGCACGGGCTTGATGAGCGTGTTCCGGTTCTGGAACAACTGCGTCATGACCCGGAGCAACGCCGAGGCCGGGGTCGTGGGCTCCGGGAGGAACGTGAACCCGTTGGCCTTGAGCTTCTGGCAGAGCTCGTCGTGGTCCAGCTCCGGGATCAGCTTCCAGCTCACCGACGCCCCCGCGATGTGGGCCAGATCGTCCGTCACATGAAAGATCGCCGCCTGATTGCTCATGATGTTTCCCCTTCTCAGTTTTCCAGGAGATCGAGCGTCATTGCCGTCTCCAGATACAGCCGCTCTTCTTCGTTGAGCCCGAGCTTCTCGATCAGCTCTTCCATGGTCTCCGAGACGCCCACATCGTAGACGGCGAATCGGGACCCCTCCGGGGCATTCGGTTTCGGCCTGAAAACGGCCCCGGCCGGTACGTAGTCTTCCAGGCCGAGGTCGTTCGGGTACGAAGTCCAGGTTCCCCACCCCAAGGTCCCGGCCGGGCGGGCATTTAGATAGTTGACGATGGACGCCAAGTAATTAGCGATCGCCTCGATGCCGAGATCGTCCAGATGCTTGGTTCTCATTCCACAAGCCCCAGGGTTAGAATCGTCTCGAGCCATAGGACATCCTCCGGGCCCAGCTTGTTAGCCCCGATGATGGCCCCGATCAGGGCGTTCCGATCGAGCAGAATCCACTCTCCATAATCTCCAAGAACCTGCCCGTACTGCGGGAGGCTGCTGGGCAATCCGAGATCCTGCGCCGCCCAGGTCCGCCAATCGGAAGCTCCGATGACCCCGATCGGTTCAGACTCGTCGATATATTGCAGGATATGAAGAATGTTTGCCCGCAGGTGCTCGGTCATTACCCCTCCGCGAGATAGAGCGTGTGGGCGATGGCGATCTCTTCCGCGTCCTCCGCGGAGAGGCCGAGCTTTCCAGCGATGAACGTCGCGAGCTCGACGTACTCGACGGCAATCCATCCATTCTCATCGGAGGTGGCGTAGAACTCCGTATCCTTCGGGAGGCGAAAGTCGTCGCAGATCTTGGGCCAGTCGTATTTCCCGATCGACCCGGCGGGGGGCTTGTTGAGGTAGTCGCACAGCTCTGCGAATGCCCTCCGTTGTGCTCCCGTCATTCGGCCATCTCCATGGTAATTCGCGTCATGATTTCGGCCCTCTGCTCCTCCGTTGCTTCGAGCCGATCGAGCACTGCGGAGAAGAAGCTATCGAAGTCCCCGACCGTGATTCGCCCGATCCCGTACTCCGCATCGGCCTCGCCGTAGTCCGCCCCCGGAAGGAGCAACAGGTCCACGTCGAGGTCCCCCTGGAGCAAGGCTGCGTTGTACAGCGGGATGACGCCCTTTTCTGGAAGCAGGGCGTACTCCAGCATATGGACAAGCTCCCGGAATCGGTCGGGGCTCACCCGATTTCCTTGTCGATGCGGACCATGGAGGCCCACCCGGCGTCGATGCTGGGCTGGATGTCGTGCTCTCCGCCGTCGGGGGTCAGGACCCAGATGAGCGGGTATCCGCGGTTGTCGCCCGGCGGACCGATGTACCCGTCGGTCAGGCAGACGCCCACGTCCACGTTCTTCTTGATGAGCCGGTCGAGGGCGTCGTTCATGTCCGTGCCGCCGCCGCCCGTGATCTTCCCGGCGATGTCCCGGAGGTTCTCGACCTTGCCGCCCTCGGTGGCGACGGTGTCGCAGTAGACGATCTCGACGGCCCCCCCGAGGAAGGAGCAGAGGCCGAGGATCTCGTCCACGCAGGTCTTCAGGTAGCCGCCCATGGAGCCGGACGTGTCCAGCACGACCCCGACCGTGGGGCTGTACTCCACGAGGCCGGGCATCCGGGGCGAGCCGGGGCCCATGCCGAGTCCGGCCTGACGGCGGGACGGCTTGAACCAGACGCCCTCGTCCGCCCCGGCGCGGTGCTCGGCGTGATGGAAGAGGATCGCCATGAGCGCGTCCCGCCAGTCGACCTTCGGGGGCCCCGCGGCGTCGTCCAGCTCCAGCAGGAGCCCGGCCGGGACGCTGCCGCGGTTCTGCTCCTCGTGCTTCTTGGCCTTCTCCTGCGCGGTCTGCTGCATCCGCTCGGTGCGGCTGTCGGTCCAGCCCCCCGTCTCCGGAGCGTCCGAAAGCTCCTGGGCGCTGTCCGAGAGGTCGGGGCTGTCGGCCGGGACGGGCATACACCCGTCGCCCGGACCGCCGCTGTTGCCCGGAACGTCCTCCTCCTTGGGGTACTTCTTCTTCAGGAGCGAGTAGTACATCTCGAGCGTCAGCCCGTCCTTGAGCCCGTACTTCTCCGGGAAGGCCCCGGCCATGCTCCCCGTCGGGGGCGAGATGCTCATGACCCCGGCCTTGATGAGCTCGGAGGCCTTCTTGAGCGTCGGGTTGATACTCAGGTCCGCCGCCAGGCCCAGCAGATCCTTCCGGGGGGCGTTGTCGCGGGTCAGGATCTTCAGGCCGCGCTTGGGGTGGCCCAGCAGGACGTGGAACGCCTCGTGGGCGATGATGAAGCCGAGGGCCTTGATCCCGCCGTTGGCGACGATCTTATCGATCGCCTCGGGGTGGGCCAGGATCTGCGCCTTGCTCGTCACCACGATCGTCGGATTGCCGTTGTTGTCGACCGCCTTCGGGTCGACCGCGTACCCCATGGCGATGATGCAGCTCTCCAGATACGGCAGGCACCGGCAGGCGCTCGCGCGCCCGAGCAGGAACTTCTCTTTCGGGGACTTCGGGATGCTCATGTTCAACACTCCTCTTCCAAAGGGGGATTGCGCTTCTTGGCGTCGATGATCTTCAGCTTGTCGGCCACTGCCGTGCGGAACCAGCATTGGTTCCGGCACCATTCCAGGCTCCGGCCGCTGTCCTCGGCGGCCTCGAGGGCGATCGGATGGTTCTCGGCGATCAGCCGCTCGGCCCATTCTCGAAGGGCGTTCATGTACGGGCTCGTAATGTGGTCTTGCTTACACATCCCCGTCTCCGGCCATGTCCATGGTGATCTCGAGCCAGACCAGCTCCATGTCCTCCTCCGTCGCCCCGCAGGCCTCGCAGACCCAAGCGAAGAATCTCTCCTGATCGATCACGAGGTACACGGCCGCGCCCAGATCAGGGAACTTGGAATTTGATTCGTAATCAGCCAGATCCGGAGGGATATTCTCGAGCCGCTCCTTCGGAATACCCCAGGTCTGATTCAGATTATGAACGAGATCATACCACCCATAATACGGGAGGACATTGGCGGGGGTTTCGATCAGCCAGGCGTAGAGCTCGGAGAGGTAGTAATGCTTGCTCTGATCTGGAGTGCTGCTCATCCGTCCTCCGTCAGGTCCAACGTGAAGATGATCAGGGCCTCGTCGAAAACGTCGGGGGCCATCATCCGGCCCCACCGATCGACGAAGGCCTGAACGTCCTCGATCACGAAGGCTTTGAGTCCGTGGGCGTATTTGTGATCGGCTCCTGCGATGTAGCTCTCGTGGAAGGTTCCAATACCGACGATGAGATCTCGCAGCTCAATTTCCTCGTAGGCCTCCATGGAATGCTCCATCAGGTTCCGGAGCGTGATGACATTCTTTGGGGGACTGTTGAGCGACTTGCTTAGGTCCTTCATCCGGTCGGCCAGCGATTTGGCGTTCATGGATTCTCCTATGTACAGACGGCAGGCATCGAACCTGCGACATCCCGATTACAATCGGGCGCTCTTCCATCTGAGCTACGTCTGCATGGGGAGGCGGGGCCCGCAGTGAAGGGGCCCCGCCGGGAAGGCGGGAGGAGTCGGGGTTAGAGGTCGCCGTCGCCGCCCGCGGCGATGTTCTGGGTCAGGCGGCGGTAGTCGGCGGCGAACTTGGCCCCGGCCTTGGAGGCCATGTCGGCCATGTCCTTGCGCTCGATGTTGTCGCGCATGATGAGCTTGCCGCCCGCCATGACGGGCTCGAAGCCGACGAGGGGGACGAGCCGGTTGGCGTGCTCCCAGAACTTCTCGACGCGCTTGGCCCGGACGCCCTTGTCCTGGAGGCTCAGGACGTGGTTGGCCGCCCCCGCCATGATGACGAAGGTGCGGTCGTCGCGGCCCGGCTCGAACTTCACCTCGTCGGGGCCGGTGAGCTTGCCGTCGAGCCAGAGGGCGTAGTCGGGAATGTCCTGGAGCCTCAACCACTCCATGAGCTCGCCGCCCAGGGGGCCGACGCAGCCGCGGACCAGCTCGCCGAGCTCGAAGTCGTCGCTCTCGTGGCCGTCGACCTTGATGAAGCCGCCCTTCCGGAGGCAGCGGTAGGTCGCGATCACGTCCACGACGTTCGACCACGAGCGGGGGCTCGGCCAGGGGCCGTCCGCCTCCGCCGATCCGGTCTTGGGCTGCCGGGTCAGGGCGTCGCCCTTGGCGCTGTCGTAGCGGTCGACGAAGCCGCCGAACACCTCGGTGGCCGCCCGACCGCGCTGCTCCTGCCGGTGGTCGAGCACGTACTGCTCGATGCGGGCGAACTCGGCGTAGTCGTTGAAGTCGGGGTCGATGCGGTCGGCGAAGGCGGGCTCCGCCGAGCTGCGGACCATGTGGGTCATCATCTCCGTGGCGGAGCGGGTGGGCCACTTGATGTGGCAGAGGCGGTTCGCCTCCGGCGGGCTCAGCGGCCGACCGTTCACCGCCTCGATCGTGGCGTTCGACGCCCCGAAGATGCGGACCCCGGCCGGGAGCGTGGCGTCCCCGAACATCCGCTCCTGGAGCAGACCCAGCAGGGCGGGCCGCACGATGCCGGGGGCCGACCGGAGCTCGTCGACCAGGATCAGGCCCCGGCCCGCCGCCACGAGCTGGGCGATGTCCTCGTTGATCGGGAAGCGCACGACGTTGATCCCGTCCTCCCGGGTGTACGGCACGGGCACCACGCCGAAGTAGCCGTCTCCCTTCTGCCCCGGCGAGAGGTGCAGGAACCGGGAGCGGAAGTGCTTCGCCCACCCCTTGCTCATCGCCGTCTTGGCCTGCCCCGGGGGGCCGGTGAAGAGCAGCGGCAGGCCGAAGCCCCCGTCGACCGGGCAGAACCACGCGATGAAAACCAACTTGTTGAGATTCAGAGCCATGATGGATCGATCCTTCCGCCCCACTCTGGGGGCATGATTGCGCTCCACTGCGGGAGCCTTCGGGCCGGGGATGCATCCCCGGCCAAAACCTTGATGAGCTAGATGGGCTTCCAGGCGCCCGAGAACACCGGCTTCCAGGTGTTCCGGTACAGCCACTTGCCCTTGATCAGCTTGTACTCGAACAGACAGTCGTGATCCTCGGACTCCTGCAAGATGATCTCGCTCCCATCCCTGAACAGCGGGGCGATCATCCGGAGAAGCGAATCGAACGGCTCCATGTAGAATGCGTCGCCCGTTGACATGAAGAAATGCCCGTCCTTCGGATCTCTGCACTCCGTGAGCTCGAGGTTGAAGTCGCTCAGAAGGGAATCGAGCGTCATCTCGAACGGGGCCAGATCGTCCTTATAGTCCGGGTAGTCGTCCCCATGCTCTCGGCAGAAACCGACGATCCTCGGGGCGACCTCCGTCATCCGCTTCTCGGCGTCCGCCCGGAGATAAACTCTCGATGTCCAGAAGTAGTATTCCGACATGCTCAGCCTCCGGCCATGTCCAGGGTGATCGCGAGCTCGAGCTGGGCAATGTCCTCCGGGCTCCAGGTCCAGCCCCCGACCTCGTGCTTGAAAGTCTTGGCCCACTCGAGCATCGCCATGGGGTCGTGAATCCGGCAGCGGTTGCGGAAGAAGCCCTCATCCTGGGCATAGCACTCAGCAAATCTACCCAGATCACAGCCCCCACCTTTAGGGCAGAGGGCATCACGGATCGAGCGTAAATCTTCCCGCGATCCGTGACTCAGCCTTTTGTAGATGAGGACAAGGTCAAACAAGCTCTTGGAGTGACTGTCCAGGCTCACCGGATGTCGATCGGCTCCGGGACCAGGCTGCCCCGGACCGTCGCCTCCTCGTCGCCCTGCGTCGGGCCCTCGTCCGCCCAGCCGTCCCCGGCCCAGCGCATCCGACGCCCGGAATCGTCCACGTACTTGGGAATCCTCGGTCTGTTGCTCGCCGCCAGACCCTCCAGAACCTCCCGATCGATCAGCTTCGCCATGATCCTAACCGTACCCTTCCGGCCGCCCGAACCCGCCGGACGCCGCATCCCCTATGGTGCTACGTCCACGACCCCGGAAGGGGCCTTTCCGCGGCGGCAAACGCTACCTCCGTCTCGGCCAGCTCCCCGTCGATGAGGTTGAGGGTGTACGCGGCGAGGATCTGCCGCCCTTCTTCCTCGGAAATGACGTTCGCTTGGACGTAGAATTGGATCATGTCGTCGGGGCTGTCCCAGACGGTGCCCTTGAACGGGTTACCCTTGCTCTGGTTCAGGAACCGGAACAGGTCCATGGCAGCTTCGGAGCACCCCTCCGGCAGCGTCACCTTGCTCTTCGTGTCGTTTGGCATGGTTCGTGGTCTCCGCGTGCGTCTGAATTTCGGAAGGGATACAGAGAAGAGGGACCGACTGCTCAGGTCTGAGCCAGCCTGAGCGTGAACCGGAGCAGCTCCAGCTCGTATTGCTCCTCGGTGATGGCCCCGTGCTCCGAGTACCAGGCAAGGAGGGCTGGAATGTCCTGGGAGACTCGCAGGCCAGTATCGTGATCGTGGCCAGGCTTGAAGTTGATTCGCCAGGGGAGGGCGAGAAAGCTCTCGATCTCGGAGGGGCTCATGCCCCAGCTCCTCATCCTATCGAGATCGGCAGACGATGAGTTCTGCACGGGAAGCCCGTCGTTGACACGGCTTCCATCCTCAAGGGACCATTTGCAAAATGCGCTCCCATAGATGTTCTCCATTAGGATCAGCCTCCCGCCATATCGAGCGTCATCGCAGCTAGCTCCAGCTCGAGCTGCTCGTCCGTGAGCCCGCCATGGGCATGGACCCATCGGAGGAACGCTTCCAGATCTGTGACGAGCGTGTAGCAATTCCCGTAGAGCTTTTCGCGGTCCCGTTCCTCCTGTCTGATGAAGGGCTGGCTCATGAAGTCCCGAGCCTCCTCGGGACTGAATCCGCGGCTCCTGAACCAGACAGTTACAGCATTGGGGCCGGAATCAGGTCCAGGGATCGGCAGCCCGTCTCCCGAGACTGTCCCGTCCTCTTTGGCCCATTCGAGGAAAGCAATCCCATAGATGTTGTCCATCAGTCCTCCAGAAGCTCCAGTGTGAGCATGATGGGGACCGCCTCGATCAGGTAGTCGTACTGCCCCCGATCGATGTAGCCCTTGTCCAGGGCGAATTGGACGATGGGCTTCCAGATGCTCAGTCGATCGTCTAAGAGGCGATAATCCCCGTGCCGAGCGAACGGGTCAGCCAGCGCCCACATCGGGATGGGATCGTCGAAGACGTTGTACCACCAGGGCCGTCTAGGGTAGCCCCAGTTGTCCGGTTGCGACATTCCGAATCCCAGTAGAGCCAGGATCTGATTCGTCGTCACCTTCCGTCGCATCCTGGGCATCACATTTCCGCGCGGAGCTCGATGCGCTCCAGCTCGCCCCAGGGGTCGTCGGGATCGAAGGGCCGCACCGTCGCCCCGCAGCCGCAGAGCTTGTTGTGCTCGTGGATGGGCGAGAACGGGCTCCTCGGATCGGCCAGTTCGAGGATCAGATACAGCTCCGACTTCTCGAGCCACTTCCGGGAACAGAGCCCATTCCATTCCGAGCAGAAGCTCTCGACGGTGAACCCGGCCCCGGCGAGCGTCGCCGCGAACTGCCTGGAGTAGCTCTGCTGGATCGTCTCCAGGTCCGAGTCGAACTTGTCCATGAGCTCGTTCATGTCGCCCCAGAGGACGAGCAAGAAGTTCGCGAGCTCGGAGATTCTTGTCTGCATTCTCATGGTCATTCCCCCAGAAGTTCGAGCGTGCTCATGGCGTCGATGTAGAGCCAATCCGCCTCGGTCAGGATTCCGTTCTCGAGCGACCAGATGCGGAAGGCATCGGGATCGATTGCCCGCAGCCTGGTTTCGGCCTCGTGGGAGACGTAGACCATATCCGAATCCCGAACCCGCTCGAACTCCGGAACGTGCGACTGGGCGTAGCTGTTGGTCGGTGCTCCGAGGTTCCAATCGTCAGGCATTCCGGGCTCTTCGACGAGCCAGAAGTACCAGCGGAGCCTATTGTCATATCTCATTGGGACCAGCACCACAGGAAGAGGGCGATCGCGAAGCCGACAAGGCTCCAGGAGCTGCTGGTGAAGTAGTGGTTCTGGGCAAGGAGGGACAGGACCCAGAGCGCGAGAACGTCCCCGTTGCGGAGCCTGATTTTCATCCCATGAGCTCCAGTGTGTATTCCGTCAGGAGGAGGTCGTGCTCGTCCCTGTCGATCCGGCCCTTCGTGAGCATGTACTCCAGAAAGAGCTCAGCGTCGTTGGCCCGGAAGAACGTGTGCCGGTCGTCTAGCCGAATGATTCCGCATTCGACCAGGAGGATGACCTCGAGCGGCTCCAGGTTGAATAAGCTCGCACCTTTGACCGGAAGGGCTTCTCTGCCACCGAGGCGGGTGGCAAGTCTAGCCGCCCGTACACCGTCTTCGCTCATGGGATTCCTCGCTCGTAGGAGCCTCCGAACAGTGTTGGACGGAACTTATCCGCCGCGCCCGGAGGCTCTTACCAGCGGCCGAGCTTCCTCGGCGCCGGAACGGTCAAATGGTCTGTTGTACGATCTCGCTCTTGGCGATCCGAATGCCCTTGAACCCGCAGGCCCGGAGGAATGATCGGACGTGTCCAGCGTCGGGTCCGAACACGACCCAATCGTTCACCCCGACCGAAGCGTACTGGCTCGTGTTCAGAACGTGGACCAGCTCGCCCGCCGGACCGGCGTAGGTCTCGGGGTAGAGGTGGCCCTTGTACAGCTTGCGCTTGCCCCGGTAGAGGCACCAACCGTTGAGGACGTAGGCCGGGTCCTTGGCGGGGTCGACCTTCTTGTCATCCGCCTCGCATACCGTTTCGTTGTGGTTTGCGAACAGGTCGGTATCGCCGACACAGGCGACATTGCTCTCGTTGGAGGCCAGAGTGCTCAGCCCCACGATCAGCTCCAGTTCTTGGGATCGGCCGCCTTCTTCGCGGCCTTGATGGCCGGGCCGCAGTTGGGGCAGTCGGGGTCGCCGCAGCCCTCGCCGTCCCCGCCGTTGCGCTCCCTGATCTGGTCCTTGAGCCCCTTCAGAAGCTTCTCGAGCAGGCTCTTGGCCGTGCTCTCGGGCTCGACGGCGGCCTTCATCATCGCGAGGAGGTTCTGGCCCAGGCCGCCCTCGATGATGGTGGCGCTCATCATGGCCATGAGCTGCTCGCGGCCCCCCGGCAGCATCTGGGCCGCGTGGGCGAGCTGGATCTTGATGTCCTCGCTCTCGAGCGGCGGGGCCTCCGTCATGGAGACATCGGGGATCTTCCCGTCGCCGCCGGGCATGGCGGACAGGTAGGCATCCACGACCACCTGGGCGTAGAGGTGGGCCTCGTGCTCCCCATTGGTGGCGATCTCGTTGCCCCCGCCATCCTTGACGGACAGGTTGGTGATGATCCAGCCCCGGCCCTCGTTGAACATCGCGGCGGAGAAGGTCTTGCCCAGGAACTTCCTGGTGACGAACTTCCTGGGGTGGGGCTTGAAGTTGGGGTCGTCGCTGCTCATGGTCGTTGTTCCTTACCTGTTGGAGAAGTAGCCCAGGCAACGGAGGTCGCCCGAGTGCGAAAGGCAGAATGAGAACTCGATGGCCTTGTAAACAAGGCCGAGAACGAAGATCACGACGAAGGCGCCGATGATGAGCTCAGCGGGATCACGGCCCCTCACCGGAACACCACGATCGTGAAGATGAGCAGGCCCTGTGCTGTCGGGTGCCGCTCCCCGCAGTCGGGGCAGATCGGGAACTCCGCTTCGGGGTCCACGAGCGTCCCGGTCAGGTATTCCTCGTCGGTATCCTCGGGAAGGCCCGGCCGCTTCGTCTCCCGCATGTCCGCCGGAAGGGCCGGAAAACCGAGCTCCATCCGGTTGTAGAGCGTGTTGACCTCGTTCGCCGGAACGGTGTCCAGCGGGCTCAGACCGAGCATTGCAGCTCGGTCGTACATGGGGGCAGAGAAGCCCCCGTCCCAAAAGGCCATGGGCTCATCCGCTCTGACGAGCAGGCCTGCTGCCGGGAACTCGCCCGATTCCATCTTTCGCTCTCTCATGTCTGTGCTCCTTGTCCGTAGAACCGAATGACGGGCGCCCCAGTTCGTCCCTTTCGGGCGAGGGCGCCAGCGATCGGACCTACTGCCCGAGGGGCATGAGCATGTTCGGGCTCATCCCCGCGGGGAGGAAGACCGTCCGGGTACCGCTCGAGCTCAGGACCGAGCGGGTCGCCTGAATTCTCTCGTACTGGAGGAATTCGGGGGTGAGGCTCGAGGAGAGGGCCAAGTTCGCCGCCGCCTGCGAGGTGGATCGGATGCGGAGCATCTCCGCGTCGGCGTTGGTCCGGGCCACGAGGGCCGCTGCTTCACCCTGGGCGATGGTGAGGGCTCGAGCGGCCTCCTGCTGGGCGGTGCGGTTGGCCTCGGTGCTGGCCATGGTGAGCTGGTGCTGTCGCTGGACGTTGGCGATGGCCTCGTCGATGCTCTGCGGCAGGTCGATGTTCCTGACGAGCAGGTTGTCGACCGTGATGGCGTGGGGGTTCACGTTCCTTCCACGGAGCGTCTCGGCCAGGGTCTGCCGGACCATGCTCGTCATGAGCAGCTGGAGGTCCGCCCTCTTGTCGATCAGGTCGACCGCGGAGAAGGTGCTCGCCGCGTCTCGGACGGCGGTCCTGACGAGCGGGTGGACGATGCTCTCGTCGTAGTTCGCCCCGAAGGCCTTGTAGACCTGCACGGCGCTCTGCCCGTCGAGGTGGTACATGACGCTCACGTCGAGGCTGACGGGCAGCTGGTCGCGGGCCAGGACGTTGACGCTGCCGTCCACGCGGGCCTCGCCACCGGGGCCGGCCATGGTGTAGGTCTGCGTCCGGGTGCTCATCGTGTAGAAGGTCGAGAAGAGGTTCGGGTACATGCCCGGCCCTCGGGGCGTGTTGTCGATGCTGCCGAAGCGGACGACGGCAGCCACGTTGCCGGGCTCGACGGTGTCGCACCCCGCGGACAGGGCCATGAGGGCGAAGAGGATGAAGCCGAAGATGGGACGCTTGTTCTTGTTCACTTGATCTCCGTGACGGTGAGGGCGAGGACGTACCGCCTGCCGGGCGGCTCGGACGGAAGCGCCCCGAAGTACCGGGGGTCCGCGGGGTCGATGGATGGGCCCACGAGCTTCCGCTCGATGAGGCGCTTGACCAAGAAGATGGTCTTGCCGCTCTGCTGCGGCCCCGGAGCGATGCCCCGGATCTCGAAGGAGGAGCCGATCACAGCTCCCAGCCCTCGTTGCTGCTGTTGCCGCTGCCGTAGAAACCCCCGATCACAAAGCCGGGTTCGCGGAATCCGGCGCAGCCCAGGGCGCTTTCGAGTCCCGGCCCTTTCAGGAAGAACTGGTGGCCGAGCTGTTGACATTCCACGACCGCATTGGCCGGATCGCCGTAGAGCAGCTCGACACCTGGGAACAGGTCGAGCACCGAAACCTCGCGAACGAGGCGAACCTTCTGGAAGGCCTGCTTGTCGTCGCGAGCTTGTCCGACCATTCCGCTGTGCTCC
>OFQZ01000518.1_pt1 | contig 13063 bp, 13 predicted proteins | sample 1543011 | NCBI WGS metagenome assembly OFQZ01 (sample SAMN07774216, study PRJEB24372) | wastewater metagenome | isolation source: Exp Tend NO 0WW | collected 2016-02 | reverse complement strand
TCCGACTTGACCATGCTGTCGAGTTCGCGGAAGGAATTATCATCGGCCACGTAGGCCTTCAGGTAGGTGCGGGCAGTGGTCCGAAGGAAATTAGCGTAATCGCCTAAGCCAATAGCGTAACAATTGTGGGTGCTGGCGATTTCATCGACGCATTGCCGCCAGAGCGGTTCTCGAAACCCTGGATCGTCACGATGGACGCAGCCAAACGGGATGATGGTCAATGGAGAGTTCGGGTTATCTAGTATGACTTCCGTGTCCAATACTTTCATGTGTTGCCGTGTGGCTGGCCTCCTTCGTGGTCGTGGCGAGTCCGGTAGGAGTCGAACCTACACCTTCGGTTTTGGAGACCGAAATGCTACCATTGACACCACGTACTCGCATATGCACGTATTTCGCCTCTAGCGTAAGTTGACATGGAAGTCAAGGGAGGGTAATATGAGGATGCGAGCGGCCCGCGAATAGCGGGGGTATCGAAAGAGCCGGTGCAGGATGGGGAGGCTCCTGTTAAATGAGGCGTAAAAGGGGAACTAACAGCCCCGCTCGCACTGTTCACCCAGTAGGCTGCAGGCGGGTGGCGCGATTCAAGATTCGTGGCTCGCTGACCATGCAGCCATATCGGCCTCAACTCCCGCACGGTCCCACGTAGGCCTGTTCAATACTCGCCCCGAATCCTCCCTGAATCTCGCCGAAGCGGTTGTGATATATGCCTAAGTGCGTGGTCGTATCCTCTAGGAAGTAGGGCCTCCCCCAAAACTGCTGCCCGTTATTCGCGACACACTCACGCTGCCAGGTGCGCCACAGATGCGGCGTCCTGTGTTTGTCCTGACAATGCCATGACGAAACGAGGTAGTCCTGCGGGCCCACCCGCATGACCTCCGCTTTCATGGCATCACACCCCGTTGAGAGGTTGAGAAACAGCGCGGCCATGATCGCGATGAGGTCCATTATTTGCCATTGCCCGGATTCAGTTCGAGCGTGAGGCATCGCCTCAATTGGACGGATCGCATGTCAGCGTTCGGCACACGTTCGGCATCGTTCACGCACACCACTTGCCCGACCATGAGCAATTGCTGGTGCTCCCTCGCCCTGGCCTGCAATTCGCCATACATGAACCCAAGGATAAACACCATCAGCGCGATCACCATCCAGCGTATCACCTGATCGGCACTCATGCTGTTGACATCGGGGAAGGGTATCATTTGGTCAGCCTTTCAATCGTCGCGTGTTTCGCCGCGCTCCCCGCTGAACTGCCGAAGTAATACGCAATAATGCCTGTCCAGGCTGTGCCGAGACTGCCGAGCATCACGAACAATACCTCCCGCTCAGCTTGCGGAATCTCAAAATTCAGCATGTAGAACAACACCCCAAAGAAGCCAGCCGTGATGCTATAAGCCAGGATCGCCGGGGTCTTGTCCTTAATAGAAGCCTCCCGCTGCCGTGCGCTGTTACGGTCTGCCGTCTCCAGTTCGGCCAGCTTCAGTTCGGCCTGCGTCTGCAACTCAGCCATCTTGGAATCGAATTGTAATTGCTGCTCAGGGGGGAGCTTAAACGTGCGGATAATGTCTTTCACGCCGTCAAACACGTTGCCGCCTAAGATGCTGACCACCTTCTCCCACATGATTAGCCTTCCCCTTTCATCATGACGGCGAGATCCACCGCCCGACTCTTCACTTGTGCGGCCCAGTGGCTGTCGATCATCTGGCACGCAGCCTCCGTCCAGTCCTCTTTCTCGATAGCGGCAATCATGCGCTTGAACTTCTTAAAGCCTGCCAGCCCGAGGTTGAACACCATGGAGGCGACCACGCATTGCCGCGCTTCGCTCAGATCCGCAAACCAGGGGAACTCATGCAGACATTCGTTCATGACGCGTTTGAGGTCGTTGTTGAGTAAGTACATGGCCTCGTCATGCGTCAGCCCGACATCCTCCAGGTTGCGCCCGACGCCGATGGTCGGCACGCCCTCGGAGTCGTAGTACATCTTGAGCTTGATGCCTTCATGTTTCACCAAAAGCTCTTTCAGCATGGCTAATTCTCCAAGGGGAACGGGGTTGGCATGGTTGTCGGTCGTCGCTGCATCGGCCCAGGCGTGGCCGTGCTGGCCGTCGCGCCACCAGTCAAGGCGGTCATCACGCTTTGCAAGGTGGCCCCTGGCTGTCTGAGTAAGTTGGCAAGTTCTGCCCTGCCTGTTTCGGTGCGGAGCGCGATATTCAGCACGCGGCCAAATGAGGCCATGGTGGGCAGTGCGGCTCCCGCGAGTGCCGCCGCGCCAGTCAAGAGCGGATCTCCGCCAGAAGCCATGCCGCCAGCCGTCCCGCCTGCACCCATGGCCGTGGTGCGCTGCAAAACACGCATGGACCCGGCGTTGACTCCTGCTCCCGGCTGGAGAGCTGGTAGCTTGTTCAGGAGCGTGAAAAGCGACTCAATCTCGCGCTTTTCCGCCGGGGTGAATGCGGGGTTGCGTTCGCCCTTCGTGCCATTCCAAAACGGGTTATTCTTCAGGTCACGCATCACCGCAGCGGCGTTGAATTGCGTGTTATCGCCTTGGCCTCGAAGAATCTTGTCTGCCTTACCGACTGATTCTTCAATCTCATCGAGGACTGCTTGACGCTTCACGTACTGGCGGGCTAACAAGAGGTCTTGAGCGGCCATGGCTTCGCGTGCATTGGACCGAACGCCGAAGCGGATGGTTCCTAAATCTTCTGGTGGCCCTCCAAGCCTAAGTCTTTCTGCGTTCCCTGCATCGCTCGCGGACATGCGTGGATCAGGTCGTTTCGGTGCAGGGATAATCTCATCCGCATTACGCAGACCGGGAGGCCCACCTTGCGGAAATGGCATCGGCTGGGAGGTTTGGAACTTCGGCAAATTCACTTCCGTGCTCGGGACATTGGGTTGCAATGGCGTCGGGCTTCCCATGTTTCGGTTGACGTTTGGCGTTCCATACGTTTGTGAAGCCTGGACTTCAGCCCCAGGGTATTCTTCGTAAACGGATGGGTGGATGGCTTCCGCGTCCTCCGCTCCTGCTCGTCCGCGTCCTGGTGTAAACCGTGCGGTCACTCTCGGCGGTCCAGGGATAGATTCTCGATCAAGCGCAGCGGCTAGAGCCGCGTACACATCCGTGACGGCTCCCTGTTCCACTTGATTAATCGTCCGACCTTCAGCAGTGCGTAGGGCTGCCCCCAGGTCGCGTAGCTCTGTCTGATAGTTGCGCGGGTCAAGATGCCCGTTGTTTCGGGCCAGCCTGTCACGCAAATTCTGTAAGATGCCGATGGTTCGCCCGTAGAGTTGGTCCGCATTGGCCCCTCGCCCCAGGTTGGCAAGCTGGCGGTCAATCGTGCGCAACGTATCGCCCGTGTGGAACATGGCCCCAGACTCGAATGCCCGATTAAATAGTGATTCCGCCTCCGGTGCCGCCATGCGTGACAGCGTGAGCCGTGCTTCCGGTGCCGCAATGCGGTTGAGAAATTCAGCACCCTTGGTCAACGGTGGGGCAATCTCCAACCCTGGCCGCATGAGCCCGCCGAGTAAGCGCGTCCCGCCAGGAATCGCCCCTTGCATCAGGATTTGATTCGTGGACGGTTCGGTGATGCCGAGTTTCTGGTTGAGTGCTTCGCCTAATGCGCCTCCCGCCGACTCAAGGCCAATGGTGGCCGGGAGGGCAAAGGCCCCGGTGATGGGAGCCGTCGCCAGGCCGATCCCAGTCCCGATCAATTGCCCGGCAATCGGGAGCGCGGATTGCTTCGCCGCTCTGCCGATGGCTCCAGGGATGTCACGGACGGGAATGCTTGGGTTCTCGACCACCGGCGCACGCTCCCAGGCGTTGCCTGCATCGCCGACGACCGGCGCATCTTTCCAGCCACCCATCTAGGGCTTCCTCCGCGTCTTGCCGTCCGGCGCAATAAACAGCGTCCCGGATGGCAGTTTGTTGTAATCGTCATCGCCAGTCACTTTTGCCGGGCCTGCCTGTGCTGACGGCATGGCGGCTTCCATCTTCTTGCCCATGTCTCGCCGGTTCGTGGTCGCAATATCCACAATGGTGTGAATCTTCGACCGTCCGTAGTCGTCGGCTTCCAACAGCTTGGCCTCGAAATTCTCAGGGCTCCATTCTTTGGCGTTCGGGAGAAAGCCGAAGATGATCGCCGCTTCCTGTGCCGTGAGGGCCTTACCGCCAGTCTCAAAGGCTGCGATACCTTCACGATTCACGAGCGCGTCAAACTTAGCGAATCGCGGGTTGGCCTGAATGATCTGCGAGAGCCGGTTGACCGGCAATTGGAAATAGCCGACGAACTCCCGCCGTTCGGCAGGGGTAAACTCATTCTTAAGCCGGTCAGTGACATGCAGGATTTGCTGCAAGCCCGCCAGCTTTTCCTTTTCCCCGCCGTCCAGACCGCCGAGGTTAAAGCTGTCCATGGCCCTGCGGGCATGTTCACTAATGTCATTGTCGGTCGCGTCCTTAATGGCCCGCTCCACTTCCTGCGGCGTGGCTTTCGATAGAAACACCTTGCCGGTCTTGGAGTAGAGGAAATCCCTCGTCTTTTGGCTTCCAGCCTGTAACGACTCCTTGAACTCGATGGCGGATTTTTCATCTTCAATCTTTTCTGTCCGCGTCTCGGTGCGTGCTTTGTCGATATTCTCCGGCGTCGCCTTCAATCCCTTCGCCTGGAGATAGTCTTTAATGGGAGCACTGAGTCCCTGTAACGTATGGTCTTGCTTTCCCTTCAACGCAGCCATGAGGGGAGCTGCTGGGAGGCGAACCGTTCCGGATGGCTGCTCACCTGCATAAATGCGAGCTAATTCTTGCTGCTGTGGCGCTTCAAGCAACCGCTGATCGGCGCTCATGAACGACGCGGGAACCAGCTTGCCGGAGTCATCCGGCACGAGTGCGCCGGTGGCTTGCGCATTCAGCGTGCGGGAGAGTTGCAGCCGTTGCGGGATGCTCAATTCCTGCGGAGGCCCTGCTGGCCCCATTGGGGCGCGTGGCATCGGGGCGGCAATCGGCTCCGGGCGGATCGGTTGCGGAATCAATTCTTCTTGCGGCATGGGGGGAACGAGTCGGCCCTGATAGTCGAACTGTTGGGCCTGCGGACCAAGCGGAATGGGCGTAGAGATCGCTGCGTCAGGCGTCATGAATCGCCCGCCCTGTGAGAGCGGTTGCGGCATGGACGTGTCGGGCGGGCTGATCTGTGGTCCTGCCGCCGCATTGGCGCTGGACGCTCCTAACGGCATCCCCGCCATGGCCGGATCGCCGCCGAGCGTAGGGGCCGACTGGAGGCCTGCGGGGCGGCCTTGCGCCTCACCAAAGCCAAGCATCTTTTCTGCGCCTGGGAATTGTCCGGCTGTCTCAGGAGCCGCCGCCAGCTCCAACATGAGCGCCGTCCCAACCTTCTGGCGGGCCTGCTGAATCGGCTCGAATTGATCTTGCAAGAGCCGCTTTTGCTTTTGGAGCAGCGCCCGTTCAGGGCCGGTAAAAATCCCGAGCGAGTCGCGGCGAATGCGCGTGAAGAAGTCAGGATTCTCGAAACTCTCCACGTCATTCTGATACGGCAAGGCCTTATGTGCGCCGAGAAATTGGATACGTTCATCGGCGTTCGGATACCGCTGATCGAACTCAATCCGTTCTTCTGGATCGAAGGCGTCACGGTAATTTTTCGGTGTCAGTCCGTCAATGATGCCCTTGAGATCCATTAGCCTGCCCCTCCTGCGGAACTGCCACTGCTTTGGCTTCCGCTGCTGCTCCCGCCACCTCCACCACTGCCACCGCTCCCGAATTGTGCGCCGATCCCAAACCCGCTCGCCGTGCCCTTCGCCGATGAGCCGAGGCCAGAAATCAACGCCTGCAACGGTGTCATGGCGTTCGTGAATCGCTGATTAAAAATCTGTTCCGGCAACAGCATCTGATTTTGTAAGTTCTGGCTAATCATCGGGAGCAACGTCGCGCCCATGTTGGTAATGGCCGAGCCCACAATGCCAGGCGTGTTGTTGATGCTGAACTGCCCGCGCAACGCGCCACCGGCTGAGGCGTTGGCAAACATCTTATTTGCAAAGGCCTGCGCGGCCCCTTCCTGCTCTTTGAACAGTCCAGGTATCGTGCTGCTCATAGTGAATTGCGGAAGAGGGCTATTGAGCCGCGCCGTTGCATTCTCAAAGAGGCTATGCGCCCCATATGTGCCAGTCTTCGAGGCGACCTTTTTGTCATCCCCAATAAACCCGCTATTCGATTCCTGGTCGGAGTCTTGCTTATTGAAGTTAAAGCCGAAGATGCCGACCACAGGCAACCATGTGCTGAACCACAGCGGGTCGAACTGAGACAAGAACAGAGCAACCAGGTCCAACATAGCGCCTCCTAGTACTTGATGATTTTATTACACACGAGGTATGTCATCTCGTTTGTGTGGGCTTCCAATGCTGGGCCACTTTGTAAAGCCGTGGACACCGTAGCCGCAGGAGAGGCGTCATAGGCGTTTGCAATCGTGGTCCCTGCGCCGGTCGCATCGGTCGCGGTCGGCACCGTGTGCGCGTGGGCCTGCACGCCGCTTTGATTGCCAGTCAACAGGACCGTACTCGCCCCACCCCATTCACCAATGCTTTTCGCGGCGAGCGCCGTTCCGCCGGAAATGACGCCGGACCCGCTTTCGCCGTCTCTCGCGCCGGTGCCCGCGCCCATGGTCACGCGATGCCGGTCATCTGGCACATTGAAGGTGGTGGACCCGTCTCCGGCCCCGTAGGTCGTCCCGATGGCCGCAAACAGGGCGGGGTACGCTACGCGGCTCACGGCGGACCCATCACGAAAGAGCCACCCAGTTGGAGCCACGGACCCGAAGAAATCCATTCCGGCCCCTGGCGGAATGATGATGCCATCGGAGCCGACCTGTACGGCCAAGCGAGCGGCGAGCGAACTGAGCGAGCCTGGCAGCGTCGATCCGGACCCTAGCGCGGCCTCGATCTGCAAGATAGCCGAGGCCAGCCCGTTGACGTGTTGAGCGCGGTACAGGCTGACATTCGCTACCTGGCTGGTCCAGGTATCGGTCCCGCCTGTACTGTATGTCGAGTTCGTCGTTGACAGATCGGCCATGCTATCCCTTCACCTGGTTGTTGAGTGCTTTGAGGCGCAGTTGAATGGTGTCCATCACGAACGGGCCTCCGGTCCATGTGACGCGAATAGACGGCCTAGTGACTCGCGCCTCCACTGCCGCCTCATAGCGATACGGCACATCCTGTTTCTGGATCTTGAGATAGGGGCGGATGCTGTAGAGCCGGAACGGGAGCGCCGTGGTTGTACTCGTCCTGAAGCTAACCCGCACGCTGCATCGGTGCAGCGTCGAGCTTGTAACCACCAGCGTGGCAACTTCGGCTTGGTCGCAGGGGTCAATCTGCCACAGCCAGAGGACATCGTTGGAGTCGCGGAACGCCGCGAACTTCTCCCCTTCGCTGATTGACGCGTTATCGGTAAGCGACACAATCCCATCGTTGCTAATGGACGGCCTCCAATACCCGCCGTCCTGGTCGAGCAAGGGCGGGGCAATGATGGGACGAGGCACCATCGAGCGCGTAAAGGAAATGATGCCGCCCTGTGCGGCAATCGTGACGGGCGGCGTCGAGGCGCTGAGCTTGGACGCGAAGGTGCCATACGGCTTGCCTGGGGTTCCTGTAGATCGGAGTCTGGTTGTCGCCATGTCATACGATGATGAACGTGTCGTTATTCGCTGGGGCTTCCGTCAACGCCGGGACCGTGAAATGCCCTCTCCCCCCAGACAGCGCGTAATCGCTGATCGAGGTTGCCTGGTACTGCAAGGCCCCGCTGGTGAAAAGAATCACCCGCCCGTTATAGTGGTCGGCGGTCGCCTCCGTGATGTCGTCGGCCTCAAATTCGGTCGTGGTGGGCGAAAAGGCCGCTGTGTCAATCGTGCCGGTCTGCTCAGTGAGCACCGCCGTTTGCAATCGGCCTGCGGCAGTCGCCCCGAGGGCATCCGTCACCGCCTTAATCGCAGCCACTTCGGTATCGACGAAATCATCGAGCGTGTTCACACTCGCCTGGGTCGCCAGTGACGTGAGCCCTGCGCCCGTCGCCCCGATTACATCGGTGTCCGCCAGGATCGCATCGACATCCGTCTTGAGTTGTTCGCCGAAGGTGCCACTCGTCGTGTGCCCTGCGGTCGCTTCGTCCCAGACCGCATCGGCGACGGCCCCCGCGGTCGGGATGTCTCCGGTCGCGGCCGGAGCCGCGGGCAAGTTGTCTGTTTTGGCCTTGATTGCTGCGACTTCGGTATCCACCGCGGCCAGAATCGCCGCTACTTCCGTGTCGATATAGCCGATGATGGTGGACTGATTGGCCGATGTCGCCAGGCCACTCTGAATCTCGGTCACGGCATCTGCCGCGAGTTCTGACGCGCCGATCGCATCTGCCGCAATCTTCGCCGCCGTGATGGTATCTGCGGCCAAGGTGCTCGCCCCGATCGCCCCGGAGTTCCACGCGGTTCCGGCTGCGTGCGTAGTGTTCACTTCCGGTCGTCCACCGCTGGCCGTTGCCGCTGTGCCGTTGAAATAGGTGGTATTCACTTCCGGCCGGCCGCTGGCTGCTGTCACCGCCGAGCCGTTAAATTGCGTGGTGGAGACGTCGAGAATATCCCCGCCGCCGATCAGCGAGTCATAGACATTGGCCGCGAGCACCACCATTTCGACCCGCACCGCCAAAGCGCCGGCCACATGGATAAAGGCCACCATCGGCCCCAAGGTGTTTGTATCCGTCGCGTCCATCACCGCGTAATAAATGCCGTTGCTGATATGGGTTCCGCCGCCGCTATTCTTATTCGCCAGGGAGGTTGCCCCGTTCTTCCACAACTTTATGTCGGTGTTGGCGATAGTCAGTCCCGTTTTCTCTGTGTTGCCGTCCGTCGAGTCTACGAAGTAGCCTAATGGGACTTCCTGAGAGGCCGTCGACTGCTTGAGATAAATGGGCATTAGGCAATCCCCTGTTGCTGTAAGTGATGCGTAAAGACAGGAACGGGAGTCCCCGCGGCCGCAGTCGGCTTGACCGGCACCGCTGCAATCGCCCAGGTTTGCGACGTGCTATTGCTCCAACTCATGGTCGTGCTACTGGCTCCTGGCTCCGTGCTGCACGCGTACTTAATGAATGCATTCCCGGTGTTCGTCTTCACGCGCTGCGTTTGCCCGCTGCCTACAGTGAGCGTCCCGCTATGGACGATCAAGAGCGAGTCAAGCACAAGTTCTCCGCTTGCCGATGAGACCGCTACGCTTGGCGCATCGCTTGTCCCGCTTGCCGACCCTGCCGTCCCGAATGGCGTGACTTGATCGACTCCCGTGAAAGAAATGGCGGAAATCCCAATATCGAACACGCTCAGATTCGGCGTAACAGAAACGGTCAACGTTCCCGCGTTGGGAGCCGCCATGCCCCAGATGCTGACCGTGTACTCGCCGCTTGTCAGTGATTCCAGTTCGGTCAAGGCATCACCATCAAAGGTCACATCCGTGATATATGACGTATTGCGATAGTTCGCGATGCACACGCACAGCGCACGATCAGACCCGCTCACTATATGGGAAAACGTAAACGGCCCAGTCCCGCTTCCAGATGTATTGCTCACCGCGTCTACTGCTAAGGCCATGGCTTACGGCTCCGGGGTAATGCTGGGAATCCAGTAGGCCCCATCAGGGCTCTGTAAACACCAATCGGTGGTATAGTTGCTCGCGTTGTTCGCGGCCCGATCCACCAGGGCGAACCGCTCCAGCAATTGCTGCACTAAATCAGAATACGTCCCGCCATCGTCGTAGCGGCCTCCGTCATCGTAGTACGTGAGCGCCATTAGTCAGACACCGCCTGGAGTGGGATGTTCTGCGCGATAATGCCAGGGAGGTCGTAGACATCGACGGACGCCACGGCTTCATCCTGGCTAATATCCATATGCACCCCGCGTAGGTATTTCTGCCGTGAGGGAATCCCGAAATCCTCGTACATGCTCTGATACACGCCGGTAATATCGTTGTCGGCCAGCCCCACCGCATCGCTGTAGACGTTCGGCACATCAAGCCGGTAGGTGAAGGCCCCGACCGCACTGTTGCCTTCGCCCCCATAAATGGCGTTGTCGCCGTTCGCGTTCTCCACCCAGACGCAGCCGACCGATTGCCCATCCATCGGCCCATACCAGACCGGCTCGCCGTTGGTGATGAGGAAGGCGCGAATATCCATCCAAAATTGTTTGGTCGCGAAGGTATCGGTGCCGGTCGGAATGCCGAGATATAGCTTGCGGTCGTGATACGCCATCCAGACCTGATTGAGCGCTGCCGTATTGGTCGAATCGCATCCGGCGATGTCGCCAGTCGCCTGGATCTTGTCGCCCACGTACCGGCCCGTGAGCGAGCCCTCCGGCAGAAAGTAGACATTCAGGTCCGTGGTAAACCAGAAGATGCCGACCCCTGGCACCGTACACACCGATTTCGGGCTTGCCGTCCCGACGTTCGGGTCCAGCAATTGAATCGAGCCGTTCTCGCCGGTCGAGGCGCTTGCGTTGGTCACGTCATCCCCGAAATCCGTACCGGAAACGAGGTAATAGGCATTCGATTGAAAGGCCAGCGCCCCAGGATAGAGCGTATCTGTCCCGCGAACCGTGAACGGATGCAGGACCGTGAAGAGTCCCGGCTTGATAGGCCGCAACGTGGCCCAGCTGGAATTATTCGACCACACGCTATCGCTGCGCGGGTTCGTCCGCTCAATACCGTTAACGGTAATCGCCATCATGCGATCCAGCACAGGAACCACCGGCCCTCTCGGGGCAGGAATGGCCGTACCGGAGACGGTCGAGAAGGTGGTACCATCATACTTGCGCAGCGTGTCCGTGTTGTTGCTGATATACACGCTGTCGGTAATCGGCCAGGTCGCGAAATAGGTGTCAAGATCCGCCGTCATGCCGGTCGTCAGTGATGTCGGCGTCCCTGCATCGCTCAAGACCGAAATCCTGGTGTCGTAGGCAATGAGTCGCTTACTCGTTGGGGAGCCTGCCCCGTAGTAGTATTTATGCCCGCCGCGAATGCGATAGGCTCCCAGGCTCGTCCCGTTCACGCGAGTTGAGCCGTTCCGCCCCCGCAATCCGCCTTCAATGATGCAGTTCTGCATAATCACGGCGTCGCCCTGCATAAGATCCTGGTTCGCCTTATACAAATTGATCCCCAACACGGGGTCTTTGTACTCGCACCGCTCCCGCCCATCTGAGCCGGTGCCGGATATGCGTCCACGTAAGGCCATTAGGTCGTTGCCCTGCTGACTTCGTAAAAGGTTGGGGTACTATCCAGACATTCGAGCACCAGGCTTGCGCCTGAGGCAGAAGTCCAATTGCCAGTGAGATTGAACGTCGCGTTATCGGTGATGGTGCTGTTCCCGTTTGCCCCGATGATGGTATAGCGTTCACCGGGGACGGCATTGGATGCCGTGGTGTAGGTGCAACTACTGGCATTGTTCAGGTAGACGGTATAGCCGTAGGCAAAATTGAGATTCTGCCCTGCCCCGCTCTGCCCGCTGGTGGTGATCGGAAAGCCTGGCGTGGTGGTGTTGCGCTCGATGATGTTTTTGTAGGTCGCTCGCTTGCAGCTGGTCGCCAGGCTGTTGGTGTTCAGAATGCAGCGGCCCGTGCTGTTCCCATCCGCCGTGATGTTCTCTAAATGCACATGCTGATAGGTGCCCGTGCTGTCCTGCCCGAAGAGGCTATAGGTGCCGCTGGACGCGGTTGACCAGCCCTTGACGACCACGTTCCGAAACTCGATATGGTCCATCGTGGCTCCAGAGGCCAGCGCCGTATGCAACCCGCGATAGCCGAGATCTTCCAGGTAGGCGGAATTGACGACGACATTGCGAATCGTAGACGTGTCTGATCCGGTCACGGTAATGGCTCCAGGGATTCCAGTTTCGCCGGTGATGTTTTTCAGCGTCAGTGTGTCGATGGAGACATTTTCGAGCTGTTCCGTCCCGAATGACGAGACGAGGACGCCGTTAAAGCAGTCGTCCACGTCCAGGGAGCCGATGTGCCAGTTATGATAGAGTTCGCTGCTGCCTCCTGCCCCGTTCCCGACTAACTTCACGGCCTGCGATTGATTGGTGGACGCGTTCCGCGCCTTCAGACTGCGGATGTCGATATTCCGGCATCCAAACAAATAGGCCGCGTGGTCGCCGCAATCGTTCTGGTCGAGGATCAACGCGTCGCCGCTCACTTGCGTCACGCGGTTGACGTTGAAGCAGCTACCCACGTAGCTGGAGGCTGGCCCCGCCACTTGCAGATCCAGCGCCACGAAGGACACGAGGTCCATGGTGTAGCTCGCGCCACCGTCCACATAGACCCCGATGTTGAAGCCCCGCGTCTTGATATTCCGCAGGGTCATGGATTGATTGGCCGTGGCGGGCGCGTCAAAGGAAATGGCTTTCATGCTGCGGTTATTCGTCAGGTCCGCCGATGTCTTGACCTGGAAATGTTCGAGCACGCAGGACTTGGAGAATGTGAGCCCATGTTTCGTGGAGGCGTCTGCCGTGCTTTCGAGAATGGACAGATCCCAATGGAGCCCGCGAATCTGCACCGGCCCCGTAAAGGCGATGGTGTCATCCACTTGAATGGTATAGCCTGGCAGGTGAAGCCCCCCGCCCACCGATCCAAACGCGGCGGCTATCTTCTGCAAAGCCGTTTTCCCTGCGGAGGCAGACACGCCAGGGAAGGCCCCAAACCAGGCAGGCCACACCCAGCCAGGTTTTGCAAAGGTAATCGTCCCGCTAGAGGCGTCCAGGCATTGCTGATAGGGCGGGCAGTCAATCGTGTCTCCGCTGTAGAGCGTGAGCGTCACGCCTACGGCTGGAGTGAGCTTGCCCGCGCCGAGGAATCGCCACGAGATGTTAGGGTACGCCGTCAAGTCGGTATTCGCGTTGACCGCCGTGTTTTCCGTGACAATCAACGTCGTTTGCGTCGAGGTGCCGATATTCGCGAGCGCGGCGTTAATCGTGCCATGCTTCCACAGCGTATCGACGCTCTGTTGATATTGCCGCACATCCGGATACCGGTGCCTGAGGACTTGAA
>OFQZ01000515.1_pt1 | contig 13101 bp, 15 predicted proteins | sample 1543011 | NCBI WGS metagenome assembly OFQZ01 (sample SAMN07774216, study PRJEB24372) | wastewater metagenome | isolation source: Exp Tend NO 0WW | collected 2016-02 | reverse complement strand
TAAATGAGTGTTCCTTTAGAGATAATAGTTAAATCTGATATTGGTACGGTTGTTTCAGATCAGCAAAAGATTCAACAGTCTTTAGGGCAGACGGCTATTGCGGCTCAAAAATCAGACTCATCATTAGCTAAAGTTTCCACAGGACTATCATCACTCGGAGGCAAAACACAGGTTGCCGCTACTGCTTTATCATCCGTAGGATCAGCAGCCGGCGGCGCAGCAAGCGAGATATCATCTCTCGGTTCTACATTACTCACTGGTGGCATCTTAGCCGCTATCCCTTTAATAGTTATCGGCCTGCAGGAGTTGGGAGATAAATTATTCGGCATTACCGCAGAACAAAAAGCATATAATGAAACGCTGCAAAATAGCGTATCGGGTTTTGTAAAGGCTAATACAACGGTAGCGGAGATGGGGCAACAAATAGAATTGGCTAAACAAGGATTCGCATCTAAGGATAAGGTACTAAAGGATTATAACAACACAATCGGTAAGAGTATAGGCTTTGCAAAAGATATTAATGAGGCAGAGGCTTTGCTAATTGCTAAAGGTCCTGCGTATATCCAAATACAAACCTTGAAAGCTGCTGCACAGTTCGCATTGGCGAAGTCTGGAGAATTGTTGGCTCAATCAATAATTACTGCCAACAATGCAGGCGATAACTCGGCTACAGCCGGACTTAAAGCATTGTCAGATAAAATTGCAAAACAATCTCAGGTCTATAGTAAGTTGGCTGAGGATTTAAATAAGGCTGCGTTATTTATTGCTAAACAAAACGAGATTAGCGTTGTTGATCCTACTAAAGATCCATTAAAGGTCCCTGCAGAAAAAATCACCCGCCACGTTCGGGATATCAACGACGTTCTGAACGACCTTAAAAAGAACCTGGCATACCTCGAATTCAGAGAAATTAATCTAAAGACAGATGAAGCTAAGGGCAAGATAGCAGCACTTGAATCTGCATTGGCCGAGATCGTTAAGAAGTTCGGTAAAGGTGCGAAGAACCCTATTGTTATTGATCTTATAGCCCGTATCAATGTTATTAAGTTTGAGCAGGCGCAAGGGAGGATAGGGCACGATGAGAGTATAGAGAAGCAGGTGCAGAAAGAGCTTGAGCACCCTATTGATGCTAAGATAGAGATAAGGCCTCATTTTGAACTAAAGGATTTCAAAAAAGAGGTTGACGCAATCGGGGCAATAATAAACGAAACGATACAAGGCGTAGTTACTGCTGCTGCTGAGGGAATTGCAAACTTAGCAGCCGGCACCGGAACTCTCGGCGATTTCTTTTCGGGTATATTCAAGACGCTTGGAAGTGGTTTAAAAACACTTGGCCAGTATCTTGTTCAGACTTATGGAATGATAGCTATACTCGACAAAATCAAATTCTCTAATCCCGCCGTTGGGGTAGCTATTGGCTTTGCATTACAGATATTGGGGTCGCTTATTCAAAACAAATTATCATCTACAAAAGGATTTGCAACAGGAGTTAGAAACTTCCAATCTAACGGAGAAGTTGTTAGGGTTGGTGAAAGGGGTGCTGAGAATGTATTTTTGCCTCGTGGATCTACCGTACAACCAAATAACGAGTTAAACGCATACGGAGGTGGGGGCGTAACATTACAGCCATCTATCGCCTACGACGGCACACAATTCAGAATATTCTTAAACCGTGTTGATGCGCAAATGAGTAGAAATAATTAATGTCAACCTGGAATCTAAAATATCAAACACAGTACACTACCCAAAGCGATTCAAATAACGCAGAGAAAACTCATACCCTGCAGTTTCTATATAAAGACTACGCAGGTAGCGCAATAACCATTACAGGCGGCTCAGTTACAGTATTACAAAAATGTACTCTTGACGATCCTACGTCGCCTGTAAAAGGTCAGTCTTTAGATATCAGGCTTATTAATGCAGGTAACCTACCAATAACATCGTTTTACTCAGATGCCGATGACGATATACAGGTTAAGTTGTTGGATGAAAATAATAACATTCTGTTTATAGGCTTTTTGGTACAGGATGATTTGAGTGAATCGAAAGTTGATTTTCAACATGAAATATCATTATCTGCAAACGATTCACTCGGCCTGTTAAAAGGTGTTATATTATCAGATGCTTATTTAAAAATACCCTTTGATGAAACTATAATTTGTACCAACGGGCCATTAGATCAGATATTAATATCAACATCTAATACAGCGTTCAATCCTGTGGTTGGTCAGATCGTTGAAGTGCAGGGGGTAGAATATACCATAACAGCAATATCAACAGTACCTATAACAATAGGAGGAAGAACATTTAATTTTACATTAACCGTTACCCCGTCCGTTGCAGCGCCAATAGTTGTTTCAGAACACGAAACAATATACCTTACAGGACACCTTAATTTACTACTACGTAACTCATTGCTGTCAATGATCGGATCGTGTCTTTTCAGTACCAACTTACCACTAATAACAAATATTTACTGCGGGATACTTGAAACGCATAACGACCCTACGAAGTCAGCGTTTGATCAGATCCTTGTGGATAGCCAGAATTTTATTAACGGAGAAACATTTGACAACTGCTATACCGTTCTTGAAAAGATTTTAACGGCCTTTAAGTGTACATTGTTTCAAACTAACGGACAGTGGAATATTGTACACTGGCCCGAGTTGAAGATGTTTCCTAATGGGCAGATACCAGGTTACCAATACGACGAGCATTTAATATTACTCGGTGGCATAACACTGAATAGCAATTTTAATGTAGGCCCAGAACCTCAGCTTACCCGTCCAATATACCCGTTAATGGAATATTCCTACAGGGGTTATAAGTTTGTCAGAAAAACGTTTAACTACAAGCAACCAAAATACCTGTTAGAGAATTATGATTTTATGAGAGTTGGCGCTTTGATAAGGGAATACCAATATTCAAGTTTCATATTCAAAGAATATGTTGCGGTTGCGTGGGAATCGGGGTATGGTACATTTACAGCAGAAAGGTTTATAAGGGTAGTATATGATCTTATTGGAAACGAAGTACAAAGATACCTTGTTTTAAAGGGGCTTGTATTTGATGACCCGAGGGCTGTACAATCAATGCCATTTGAGATAAGCAAAACAGATAAACTGAAAGTATCTTTTTCATTCAGAACAACAGAAACGCCTTACAATACAATTCAATTCGCAGTTGCCGCATTACAACAGTTTCCGTTTGCACCAGGCCCAAATGTTAATTACGTTCAAAATACTCCCCCCGGTAATGGCGAATGGCTTACTACTGTAGGATTCGCTTTCTCTACATCAGGAACTAACATGACGTGGAACGGTGTAAGTATTGAAAGTTCTGGCATACCTTACGATGGGCTCGGTTATGTTTTTTTGGCTCAGGGCAATTTACACGCTACCGCTACAACAGAAACACATTACTCAGACGTAAGGCTTGAATACATACCTTTCATAAATGATAGTACTAAAATAATAGGGCAAATACATGATGATAGTCAGGATATAAACATAAAAAATAACAGCAACACTATTATCCATATTGACGATGCCCCCCGTAATTCTATAGCAGGGTGTTTGTTCCTAACAACAAAAACAGGGCTACTTCAAACCCGTACCTCCCGTTGGGGCTACCTTAACGGCACTGAAAACTGGCGGCTTGGTGAACTCAATGCAATAGAAGAACTGCAATGGCGATCAGTAACGAGATCAAAGTTAGAGGGTAATTTTGTAGGCAATATTCAGAATGGAAATTACATGAGCCTACTTTGCCCATGTATTACTACGTTCAACCCCACTAAAGTGTATGTACCCGGGCTGCTTACAATGGACTATAAAAGAAATCAGTTTTATTGTACCTTGTGGGAGATAACGGACAGCGAAACGCCGGATGTCGCAGATACTTATTTATTTAGTTACATATACGATACCAAATGAGCATTGTAGCCGGCATAGATTATAAGGTTGAGCTGTTTGACGGCGGTACATGGAAGATGTTTGTATGTGCCAGGGATGCCAATATGAATGTGGGGACCGATGAGATCGAAACGACTTGTCCAGGTTCGGGTAATTGGAGGACATTTGAGCCTACAGTTAACTCGGCAACTTTGGGTTTTAGCGGGTTAACTGCGCTGAATGTCACAGGATTTATTACCTTTCCTGAATTGCAGGCATTAGAGTTCGCTAAAACCATAGTTCCGTTTAGGGTAATAGCAACATCACAGGATGCCAGTACTTATACCAGGGAGTTCAGTGGATTCATAACCAACTCTACAGATACAGCGAGCTTTGACGGTGTAGCTTCATTTCAGTTATCTGTAAGGGTTACGGGCAAAATAACACAAGTATTCACCCCACCGTCACCAACAACAGGAATAGTGTACAGATACCCCGCAATGGGCTCAACAGCCCCGCCGACAACAGGAGCCTATACTTGGAGTACAGGCTTAACCGGTAAGGTTTTATTGAATGTAGTAAAAGACGGACGAGGTAGTAGTAATATTATTACGTCCGGTACGCCGGTAGGTAACGAGGTGTTGTATGACACAACAACTGGTGATCTTACATGGGCTTTTCCGTTTGAGGAAAATGAAACGCCTCCTTATATGGAATATCAAAACGCATAAACTCTCTATAATGAAAAGACTAATCACAGCACTACTACTGATACTTGGCTCTACAGCTTATGGCCAATGCCCAGACCCTGATACAGTAACCAATAACACGGTTACGCTGATCACAGCAACCACAGCCAGGGTGAACGGTACACAGGCTACACCTACGACAAACCAAACCATTGTACTCAGGTATGTACGCTCAGGGTTTACCGATACAGTTTCCGCAACCGGGTCTGGCGTTATGCGAAACCTTACGGGGTTATCGCCATCAACATTGTATAAGTACTATTACCGTACGCTTTGCTCAGATGGAAGGACTGACAACCAGGCATCGTATTACACATTCACCACACTAACAAGTACGGTGCTATATGTACCGGAACGGCCAACGGTCTTTCAGTCTGTAAAAACTGATTCTTTTGGTATCGCTTTTGTTGCGGGAGATACGGTTGATGTACGAACTCCTACCGACCTGGCAAAAATTAAATACAAGTCCTCAGATAACACATTCTACGGGTATTATTTAGACTGTGCTTGTTGGCGGCCGCTTGCCACAGATTCGGCTGGTATCATCGCTCAGTTAGATTTGAAGGTGGATAGCGTTACGGTTTCGGGGGATAGTCTGTTTTGGTGGAATAATCACGGGGTAAGCCATGGGTATATACTGCCGGCACTCAATAATGTTTGGAAGTTGACGGGGAACGGATCAACGGATACGACGGATAATTTTGTGGGTACAACAGACGCTTTGCCGTTGAAGTTTAAGATAAATGGGGTGCAGTCTGGATTTTTGGGTTTCGGTAGTACGTCGTTTGGGTATCAGTCTTTCCCTACCAATGCAAGTTCAGGCGTAAGTGCTTTTGGTAATGCCGCATTAAAAGTCAACACGGGTAATTATAATACAGCCGTTGGTAACGAAACAATGTTTACCAATTCAAGCGGAGAAGATAACACCGCAATAGGGGCCGGTTCGTTATATTCAAATACAACCGGCGCGAGAAATGCCGCATTGGGTTTTTACTCTTTGCGAAATGTAACAACGGGTACAAATAATATCGGCATAGGGTATTTCGCAGGGAATTATAGCAGCACTGCAAGTAATCAGTTTTTTCTTAACTCATTAGATAGAACTAATTTGGCAGGCGATACAACAAAATCCCTTGTTTACGGTCAATTCAATGCAACAGCAGCTTCCCAAAGATTTAAAATTAATGGACGATTAGAAATTAATGATGGTACTCAATCATCTGGTTATATAGCCGTATCAGATGCCAATGGTAGAAGTACTTGGACAAACCCCACATCAATAGTAACAGCTACTCATAACTGGCAATCAGTTATGAATACTGGAAGAGAAACAACAACTGATTTATTATTAACATCTCCTTATCCAGCAAGAAATTCCATAACATGGACAAGTGATGCAGGTGCAAATTATGGACAACTATCTTATGCAGGAAATGCGGGTAACTATTTATGGACACTTCCTAATGCCACTGGAACTATAGCATTAACAAGCCAGTTAGGTGCTTATCTTCCACTTGCTGGGGGCACTATGACTGGGAACATTTTAGCCACCGATAATACTTATGATATTGGAGCAAATGGAGCAACAAGATTTCGCACTGCATATCTTGGGACATCTTTATTTTCACCATTAATTTATGGTAGTACATCAGCCAATGGAGATTTACTAATTGACGGTACAAGTGATGCAACAAAAACTACATCTTACGTAAGTATTCAACCAACTTCTGGCAATGTTGGTATTAATCAAACAGCACCATTAGCAGCCCTTCATGTTGGTTCGCAAAACATAAATAATTCAACAGTTGCAGCTATATTAATAAGCCGTACATTATCATCAGGTGCAGGTAATAGTCACGCATTTGCAGATGCCACGTACTTTGGGAAAGATGCTGGTACAGCATACAATTCTTATGATGCAAGGATAAGATTAACAGGGGCTACAAATTTAGACCACTACGCAGCTTTTCAGGCAGCACCAACGTATGCAAGTTCCGGTACAATGACAAACTATTACGGATTTTACAGTACTATTTCCGTTAATTCAGGAACTATATCAAACTGTTATGGGATGTACCTTGTTGACCCGGTAGCAGGGGGTGGAGCAGTTACAAATAATTACGGAGTTTATATCCCAACTATGACAACAGGAACAAGGAATTATGGTTATTACATAAGCAGTAAACCGGATAACGGTTCTATTGCTACATCATCAGCTATTGATTTATTTATAAATGCAGGCAACACAATAGCAGGCGGTACACCAGCAAACGTGGGTATTAATAAAGTTTCGCCTGCAACTACTTTAGAAGTTTTTCGTGCTGGGGATAACAGTGAAATAATACGTGCATCTCAATCGTCTGCATCCCGTTCAGCAGGATTAGGAATTGACGGTGCAGGTAGCAACTACGGTGTTGGCATTTGGAATAACGGGACAAAAGAATTTGTAATTGAAAACAATGGCGGTTTTATAGCAGGTTCTTATGTTGGTGCTGGTAACAATGCTCCGAGTGGTGGGGGTATAATTTCCGGTGATGTCGGAGTTGGTTTAAGTGCGCCAACAAGTAAACTTCATACAACCTCCTTTGCCACAGCATACCGAGCCATTACAGCATTAAGAACTTTGGATGCAACAGATTACACTATTGAAGTAACGGCTAATACATTTACGGTTACATTACCCACAGCGGTGGGCATTACCGGACGCATATACGTAATAACAAATAGTGGCAGCGGTGTAACAACGGTAGGAACAACTTCATCACAAACTTTTGCAAATGTACTAACAACACCTACAACATTATCATTAGCACAGTATTCAACAGTAATGGTTCAAAGTAACGGAGCAAACTGGTTGAGATTAACCAATTTATAATGTACCTAATAAAAAACAATAAAGACAAAACAATATACTCTAACAAGTACATCTCACTTGCAAGGGTAGAGATGAACAAGTTAGCGGAAAGCAAAAAGAACGGTACTTGGACGCTGATTAATAAGAGTGGGGAGAATACGATTGAATTACAAACTATAACGAATAAATTTTAACAGAATGGAACCAACAACAGACAGGGAGATAATGATAAAGATGGACGGCAAAGTTGACCGTATGTGTGAAGCTGTGGAGAGGTTAGCCGATTCAGTAGAGAAACTGGAAACGGTAAAGTTTTTAGATCATGAAAAGAGGTTAGCCCGTTTAGAGAAAAAAGATAATGAGTGGGGAGGAGTTTATCGTTTCTTTGTGATTACAGCACTGGCTATAAGTGTAGTTACAGGGTTAATATTACTGGCAAATAAATTTATGCAATGAAACAACAGTTTGATTTTACCCCTCTTTATTTCGGTACGTTCGGTATGCTTATACTGGCTTTGTCAATTATATTTTTAGTTCTGTGGGCATCCCGTTCGATAAAAAAGTTCAAAAAGTTTGCGCAAGACAGGGACGTTCATTACATGACGAGGCTTGACGGTTTAGAGGCGATAATGCGGACGGAGTTTAAATCAATGTTGGAGATACTTAAACAATAAAACCAAAATTATATGTTAATCAATTTAGTTGCAGGATTACTCGGATTGATATTTATGACACTACATAAAATGCAATCAGTAAAAAAAGATTTCGCAGTAGCTAATCAGCCCTTTGTTGTAAAGAAGTTTTTTAAAGATGAGTTGATAGGTATCTTAATGAGCCTGACCGTTATTGTTTTAATGGCAATAACAGTAAAGGAGTGGGTAAAAGTAAAGCCTATTGTCGCTGATTATGTTACTGTAATATTTGCACTTGGTGGAGCAATAGGGTCATGGGCGTTCCTTTTATTTTTGGGAGGTTCAAAGAAGTATATCCGCAAAATTGTGGACGAAAAGACCAACATCGCTGACGGCATAACCAAACAGGATTGATCGACTTCAGCAAGATATTCACAAAGACAAACGCTATTATTGTTTTACTGGCAGTAATAGCGTACCTGTTAATATTTCACTATAAAAATTAATTATGAAAATACTCATAGCCATCATAGCCATTGCGCTATCATCCTGCAGCACCACAAATAAACATAAGGTAATAACAAAAACCTCTACCGATAGCGTTTCTGTTATTAAAGAAACTGCTGTTAAAAATGTTGACAGTACAGGAGTTAAGAAAGCCAATGTTGTTGTAATTAAAGAAGGTGAGGGCAGCTATGAGAAGGAAACTATTTTTGAATACCCAATAACCGCTAAAGACAAGGCTGCGGAATACCTGCCTATAAAGATCACCGTCAAAGAAAAAGGACAAAATAAGTCCAAAGAAGTAAAGACCGATTTATCTACTGACAGCGCTGTAAAGAAAACGACCGAGGCTGTAACAAAGGACAATAAAACTGATCTGCATAAAACCGAGTTCACTAAAGACAAGACGGTAAAAAGAACGGGCGTAAGTATTGGCGTTTGGGTATGGGGAATCGCTGCCGTTGCCATCGGTTTACTCGGCTGGTACTTTGGTTGGTGGACCTGGTTATTTGCGTTGCTTAAAAGGAGGAAGAAATAAAGAAGCCCCCGTAGAAACGGAGGCCGATGATCAGAATTTTTCCTAATAAACCTAAGAGCAACAAGGTAAAAAAAAATCTTCATATAAACAATAGGTATATGCCAACACTTCAAGAAAAGGCTTTAAAGGTAGCCATCAGCCAGTTAGGACAACATGAAAACCCATTAGGTAGTAATTGGGGTAAGCCGGTACAGGATTACCTCAAATCGGTAAACATCGGATTTCCCGCCTCGTGGTGCATGGCGTTCGTTTATTGGTGCTTTGAGCAGACCGGACAGCCAAACCCATTAGTTAAGACAGGGGGCGTTCTAAACGCCTGGAACACGGCTGATAAGAAGTTCAGGGTTGTAGGGGATCCGCAGGCCGGCGATATCTTCATTATGAACTTTGGTAAGGGACTTGGTCATACTGGCATTGTGGAGAAGGTAGATAGTACGTTCATATACACCATTGACGGCAATACAAATGATTCAGGTAGCCGGGAGGGTATTGAGGTTTGCAGGAAGCAGCGGCCCCGTAATAAGGTTGTGGGGTATCTACGTTACCTATAAAGTAAAACCGCCCCCATTACGGCAGGCGGCTAAACTACCAAAGATTTGAGTATGTGCAATATCTGCACTAACTGATCAAAACGGTAATTTTTCCATAGTATCTTCCGGCGGCAACTCAGTTACCGGCCCCTTCAGCGGTTCTACAGGGCCGTCCGTTGCAGCCTTATAAGTATCCACAGCGCAATACAGATGCCCGGCCTTTGACCGCAATACCTGTAATTTTAATTGCTTTGCACCATTGTACTCAGTCATCAGCGTAGGGTTATCAATACAAAAAGCATTGAGATCATCAGGGGTAACTACAAGCGTACCGATAACGAAATCGGGTGCCTTGTCATTTTTATTAAAGAACCTCAGTCCTTTTGGGAGAATTTGGTCTGCCATTGTTTATACCGGATAACGGAGCCGGTGCGTTTAGTTAAATTGCAGGTATGTGAACCTCTTTGCGTTGGTCATTCGGTTGGGATGCTACCTTAAAACTAAGACAACAATAATTCGCAAAGATATGCGCCTTTTCAATCTCGGTGATCGTAAAGGATAGTTGTTCACGCTGTCCTTCCAATGTGAAGTTAATGGTATCGCCGGTAGCATATACCGGTAAATGCCTGGTAAAGATGTGTCGTTTGCCTTGTTCAATAAGCGTGTATTGATCCGGCGGTAGTGTTAGGTTGTGGAGCATGGTTTATATCGCCGTAATGTGGCGGGACAGTTTAAAGGAATGTGAATGTTTTAAGGTGTTCAATCTGGGCATCCATTGCGGCATCCCTTGCGGCAGCCCATGCGGCATCCATTGCGGCATCCCTTGCGGCAGCCCATGCGGCATCCCTTGCGGCAGCCCTTGCGGCAGCCCATGCGGCAGCCCATGCGGCAGCCCTTGCGGCAGCCAACTCCTCTTTAGTAGCCTCGCCGTTGGCGTACCGTTCAGCTACGTCACAGGTATTACTACATACCTCGTTTTCGCAACCAGGTATTGCTAATGCTTTGCGTGCGCACCAAACAGCGAATAAACGTAAGTCACGATCTGATAAAAATTCTTTTCTTAATACTACCCACAACCGATCTTGTGGCGGGCAGTCTTTTACGTTAAGAATATCAATCGCCGTACCGGCCCAATTTTCAGGAAGGTATTTTGCAGGATCGTAACATGGGCTAAACGCCCGTAATTGTCCTATGTTGAATATTTGCATTGTTGATAGTTTATGAATGCTTAGCTATCATAGCGGCATCCGGTTTATTAATGGTTTGATGTGCATGGCACCGGTCATTGAATAAGTGAGTAACTGGCTTGGCGCAGCCGAAGACACTACATAACCGCTTACCAATACCTTTGAAGTTGAACTGGCTTGGCTTAACCGATCTGCCTACATATATGTTTTTAGTGGTTCTCATTACACGGCAGAAGCTATCAACACGTTATAAATATCGGTTGCATTCTTAACGAATGATGCGTCCTTAACGATGTAGTCTGGCAGGGATAACTTCAACTTCTTAAGGCTATCAACATCCTTACACTTCTTTAATGCTGCCAGTGTGGATTTTAATTCTTTTGCACGTTCAGCATCAACATCTATGCCCTCGTCGCACCATTGACGAATGAGTTTGCCGGTTTCCTCGGTGATCACAAACGGGTTTTTACCCTCAAATAACTCAGTACGATCTTTACTGGCAATAGCGGTATGGGTATCTCTGTCAATACTTAAAGATACGGTAAGTTCATATTCCCATCCTTCCCGTTGAATGTCTTTCATTCCCAGTTTCTTTACCTTATTATCATTAGTCATTACGGTTTCCATCTTTGAACGGGTACAGGTAATAACATGGCAGCGGCATTGTAATACTTTTTGAACAAACGCATCATGACGGGGTGTAGTCTTTGACCATGCAGACCAGGTATTACCTTTGAACATTGATTGCGCCAGGGCCTCGTTTATTTCAATACAACCGCCAGGGCCTGACCATTCATGACTACTGCTATCCATTATAATAACCTCAACTTTAGCGTTAAGGCAAACGTCAATAGCCTCTACATATCTCTCGGGGGAAAACGGTGGTTGCAGGTCAAGGGTAAGGAACGGCCCTAAATGAGAGTAAAGGCTTGCAGATCCATTCTCGGTATCTATGAGGGCAATTTTAGTCCAATCGCCGGTAATACCATAAGCCATTAAAAGTGCTGACATTGTTTTACCTGCACCGGCAGGCCCTGACAGGTTCAGCGTCAGGTGCTGCTTTTTTCGTGTTGCTGTTTGTAGTTGCATAATTGATAGTATTTAATTGATGATAAACGATTTCGTGTCGGGAGAAGGAATCGAACCTCCGCTATTTCAGCCCCTTCAAGTTGTTAAACCTGAATGGGCTGCGCCTCTTCCATTTGGGCTACCCCGACCGTAAAACAACCCGCTTCTACCAAACCTAACCAAGATTTGTTTTAATCAGTAGTTACGGGTTGTTGTTTATGCTTGAACTGTCTTTGCTACTCTCTACTAACTTCACCACCAAATACAAAGGCGATAACAACACCTTGCAGCAACATTCTATGTAGGTTAGGATTAACATTCGCCAGCCTCCTCTATTGCTTCCCTACGCCTGCGGTCATCCTCTTGCTGTTCATGTAGCATCTCGTAAAACTTATCTTCGCCAAACTTAGCAATAAACTCAGCACGCCAATCGGATTTATTATTCAGAACTATTGACCCACCTCCTAACGGTGCGTTGCGGTGGTCGGGTTCGAGGAGTTGGTGGATGTAGGTATCAAATTGGCGTGACATTAGGCAGGTTGTTTAGCGGCTTCGTGAATCATTAATTCCAAGAGTGCCCGCATCGTTTCGGCATATTCATTCTGCTGATGATCTATTGCAACTTTCTGCATTGGCGGGTCGTATGACAACAACCATCCGGCAGTATTGATATTATCAAGATGCCTTAATGCTTTTTGCATTAGTTCTTTTTGTTCTTTGATTTTTGGGTGCATGGTGGGGAGTTTAGAAGTTTATAAATGGCCGCTTACGTCCGGCTAATCGCCCGTCCTGAACTGTCAGGAAACAGGAAGGTTATTTCCATGCTATTGCAATGTATTTTTTACCGTAGTAGCTGCTTTCGCTGGTTAATAGCATCATTTCAGCCTCTTTGCCAATAGAAAGAATAGTGCGTTCAATCGCCTTTAATTCATCCCAATTCGAGGTATTAAAAGTGCCGTCCTGCGCTTTACCTATTAATTCCAATGCTCCTTTTACGCCTAAATTACAAGGCACTGTTTTAGCCGAAGCGTTGAAGTTGTTTACTGCGGTTGTTTTAAAAAAGTAGAAATTCATAATTGACAGTTTTTATTGTGATTGAATACACAAATATAATACTCTTTTTGACACCGCCAAACATTTTTAAAA
>OFQZ01000513.1_pt1 | contig 13143 bp, 16 predicted proteins | sample 1543011 | NCBI WGS metagenome assembly OFQZ01 (sample SAMN07774216, study PRJEB24372) | wastewater metagenome | isolation source: Exp Tend NO 0WW | collected 2016-02 | reverse complement strand
CGTGATTTTTAGCTTCTTTTTTATCAGTTTCTTGTCCCAATAGATATATAGTTACCAATTTTAATTTTATAAATTTAGGGTATATCAAATGGAAAAGAAGAACGAAACAGCAGTAGCCAAGTACAATTTTACAGACGAAGAAAAAATTGAAAAGGGTATTGAGCTTACTGACCAGATGTCGAAGAAAAGAGGTTTTGAAGCTGTAGTACGATTGAATAAATCTTTAATAAAAAAAACAGAATCGGACATTGCTGCTTTGGAGGCAAAGGTATCAAACGGCTTTGAATTTCGTGAATTCGCCTGTGACGTAGAATTTGATTTTGAAAACAAGAAACGTTTATACCGCAGCTTGGACAGTGGTGAAATAATTAAGGAAACTCCTTTAAAGGCAGAGGATTATCAACTTAAAATGCTTGAAGATGAAAAAGTCGAGAAGAACCGGAAAAGAGATGAACTGTTTGCGAAGAACGGAGTACCGATAACAGAAGAAGGTCAAATAATCATCAATGTAAATGAAGAAGATTTCACTGCTGAAGCAGAAGCGAAAAGAAAAGAACTCGGTGAAAAAAACTTCAAGAAGTGGGAAGAAGAAGAACTTGCAAAACAAAAGAAAATTCGTTCGAAAGAAGAAGAATCTGTTTCTCCTGATCCGGCACAATAATTAAACTCTCTGGACAAGACGTTCGTTATAGCCGGTTCAAAGAGAACCTTAGTGCAAACATAAAGATTGCGTAATTGTAACAATAAGGCAATGAGGTATACAATGAGAACTTGACAACATAAAAGAAACCCGACCGCCATTTTGAGATCTTTATTCGAGAATAATTTTGGAATTTTATAGCAGCAGGGAGTGATTACCCTGCTGCGGTGGCGGCAAAATAGAGAAGAATAAAATACGGAGGATAGACTAATGTTGGTTTGTAGTGCCTGCCTGCTAAGCAGTTCTCGTTTTTAACGGGGCGAGGGTTCAATTCCTTCATCCTCCGCATATTGGATTTATAGCTCAATTGGTTAGAGCATCGGACTCATAATCCGCAGGTTCATGGTTCAAGTCCATGTGAATCCACTTCAACAGATCCAAGACAAAACAGATAGTAGGGGAAAATGACCCTTGCTGACGAGCAGACTTGTAATTGGCGAAGAGAGGTTCGACTCCTCCTGCAAGCAGCACGTAGTGGAGAATAGACGTGAACGTTAGCGTAGAATATCCGAGCCGTGCCTATCTGTGTTTTTTAATAAAGGAAAGAGTAATATGCCCGAATCAGTCAAATCAAATTCTCCGATGGTGAAAGAGTTTCAAGCGTTTGCTAAACGTATCGCGGACCATGAGAAAGAAACGATACGCATATTTTGCGAAGAAGTAAACGTACTTGCTTGTCAACTGATGGAAGAATCCGGTAAACTCGAAGGTATGCATCGTGCAGCAATAGTACGAATCTGCAAAGAGCGTGGTATTCAACTTTCAGAAGGATTTGGAGGGCATACATGAGTAACGTAGAATTCAACATGGAAGATCCTGAAGTTAGAAGAGCATGGAAAGATAATTTTGCAATGGCTTTCAAGGACAGGTATCATCAATACAAACATGAACACAAGAAGTCCTATCTGAGTAGAGAGGATATTCACATTATAGCAAACGAAGCAGCAGAACATTTCATTACGCAAATAGAATAAAAAAATGCTCCAATCATAACAATTGGAGCATTAAACAACTTATTCAAAGCGCGCTGTTCTGTGCGGAAAGCGGAATAAGTAATTAAATAGGACCACTACCAGGTTCATAACCATCCTTCGGTTCTACAGGTTCAATACTACAGACAACCTTACCTGCAATTTCTTTTTCAGCAGGATCAACAGCATCAAGCACTGCTTCTTTTACACTCGCAGCTGCGGCTTCTAATTCGGCAATTTTCTTCGTTTGATCTTGAATAACTAGATACTGATTCTCAAGAACCTTAATTGCCCAATCTTTGTGCATACGTAACTCATCATGAGCATTACCGTCGATACCTGTGAGTTTGCGAGTATGTTCCCAAAGAACGTTCACTGAATCAACCGGAGTTATTTCTCTTCGACCTTGCTGTTGAGCATTTTGCGTATTCATAATATACCCTTAAAAATGAATGAAATTATAGGAAACCGACACTTTGCCAGTCGTCCACTAAAGAATTTACAAAATTAGTTAAAATTCTTAAATCAGATGCAAGAACTTCGTTTGCGTTACGCAGAGCCTGTAGTTCACCTTGATTATAAACAGCACCAATCGGTAATCCACCTATATCATTTGCAGCATTTGCTTTAGTAAGAATACGAGTAACATTAGCATACGTTTGAGTATATGCAGCAGGTTTTGATGCACCTGTTCCATCCCAGAAAGCAAGCTTGTGACCCGTATTCCCTCCAAGTGTAAGAGTGCCAAATGTACCACCCGAGCCATTTCCACCAGGATAAATAGTAACATTCCCACCTGCGTTTGCACCTACACCTGATCCTGCTTGAATAAAAACGGCTCCCCCGCCTATTGCTGCACTATTACCTGCATCTCCTGCGATAAGAGATACACTACCTGATTGCAAACCTGTTCCATAGGCAGAACCTGTCGTGAGTATTATACCACCGCTAGAACCTGTAGTAGTCCCGCCGGAACCGGTGCGGATAGTGAAACCACCTGTATTGCCGGCTGTTCCTGTTGATTCACCTGTAGCAAGAAGAAATCCACCAGTGTTATTGGAAGCACTTGCTCCTGTGAATATATTGATTTCTCCTGAGCTACCTGTAGAAGCACCACCTGTAGAAAGATTAATATCGCCGGTTCTTGTGTTTCCTCCTGTTTGTAATGCAATCCCACCACCTCTACCGGTACCTGCTTCAATTCCTGTCAGTAATGAAATTATACCACCATTACCATTACCTGTACCATTGCCCGTTAGTACAGTAAATCCTTGTGCGTTTGCTGTAGAAGTAGAAGTTTGAATCAATAGAGAAGATGCTCCTGAAGCAGGAATAGATATTTTACCACCTGCATTTGCTGTACTCGAATTTCCGAGTGTTATTGCTTTGCCACCTGCAGTATTATTAACAATCAATTCAGCTTCAAGAGTTAACCGTGGTGTGCCATCAATCCAAGTGAAGTTCGGTGAACCACCAAACACTCCTGCGTTATTAAATTGCACTTGAGTGTTAGAACCACCAGGGTTATTCGTAGTTCCATTCGCCCAAGAAAGCACACCGGAACCGTTATTCTGTAAGAACGTACCTACTCCGCCTTGAGCGAGTGGCAATGTCCAAGAATGAGCAGCAACTGCAGGTGGAGTATTAATAGTTAAACTGTTACCTCCTGTTCCTTTCATCAGTAAAGAACCAAACTGAGTAGTAGGTCCTGTGATAGTAGTACCACCTGTAGCATTTCCGATTGATGTTGCTGCTGTACCTGAAGAATTAATGATTGTGGTACCGACTACCGTGAGTGCTCCTGTATGAGTAAGCCCTCCGATTGTATTAATTGTTCTACCTGTATTGCCGATAGTAGTCACTCCTGCAGAGGATGAAGTCGCAATATTTGTAGTACCTGAACCGCTATTGTTGATATTAGTAGTGCCTACCACTGTCAGCGTAGTAACATTCGTAGCATCCATAATAATACCAGCAGAACCTCCGAACGAACCTGCATTATTCCATTGTCCTTGACCTGACGAACCGCCTGGTGTGGAAGAACCTGCAGCCCAAGTCAGTACACCTGTCCCGTCATTCTTTAGATATGTATTAGCACTGCCCTGGGCAGCGGGTAATGTCATACTATAATCAGTTACACCAAGTGCCGAAGGAACAATAGAGGTAGTGAACGTAGTAGTACCATGAAACTGTACACCACCAGAAGCAGGAAAAGTAGTTCCGGAGAAAGTACCACCTGTCTTATTGAGCGATAAGTAATATCCTGTGTCAGATAACTTGTCGATGAGCACACCACCGTTTGTACTACTGCCGTTTGCTACAGCATGAATTGCTATTCCTGTACCTGCATTTGTAGGAGCTTCGGCGTAGATTGCAGTACGTTCTGCGCCAAGTGCGTAAATTGCTGTCGAGTAATCAACAGATACAGCTTTGAATGCAACTTTAGTAGAAGGATAGGTAGAGGGAGAAGAAGTAACAAGCAGAGTAGCTGTAGTTGTGTCTCCGGCATTCGGTATTACTTCCACAGCACCATTGCCCGAAGCAGCAGCAGCACCTCTATTCATTATCCTGCCATCACTCAGCCAAGTAGTACCGTCAAAACGCAAGAGGTTATTAGTTGAGCCTGTAGGTAATGCAACAGTCAGGGTTTCATTACCAGGTGAATTCTGAATTGTTTTTACTAATCCATTCGCGCTCACAAGTAGTTTAGCGTCAAGATATCCGGAAGTAGTATCAGTTGCATCAATACGAACATATTGGTCAGTACTCGAACCGGAACCGGTTGCTTCGATAGTTACATCTACCCTGTCATCAACAGAATTATCATCGACAGTCAAAGTGATATTAGCACCTTCAATGAAGTTAATCTGTTTATGCACTCCGACCAGCGATCCTGCTTTAGCAACTTCTAACTTCTGGATAGAACTACCATCTTGCACCACACCGTATACTTGTTGATTAGAACTTGTTCCGGGATCTGTAACATCCCAAACGATAGTAGATGTATTCAGCATCTTATCACTAAGATAATTTGCAGTAACATCAGCAGCTGTAACTTTTACAAGAACGTCTTCCGAACTGCCTCCACCTCCGCCGAATAGAACCCACGTTGGAGGAGATGCAGTTTTAAGTGCCCAGAAGGTGTCATTCGACCACACCCATGCAACTTTACCAATATCGAATTCTTCGTCGAATCCGGATTGAGCTAATCTTTGTGTATCATCAGTGTAGACCCAGGCTATAACAGTATGGATGCCATCCATTGTTCTCTGGTATCTGTGTTGGGGTGAAGATTGTTGTGCCATTGTTATACTATCATTATGATTCCGTCATCATTCAAAATGACTCCGGAGACTAAAGAAGTGAGTGGTAATTCTCTGTGGAATGTAGAACCGTTTTTACTGTACAGTATCTGACCAATTCTCGTAGCTTTATACAAACCTGATTCATCGACACGAGCAGTAATTTCAACCTTCCTACTATTGATAACTACAATATCAAAAATGACACCGTTAGCATCTTGAAAGTTCATTTCTTCAACAATGTTGCTTATAACAGCAATGTCATTATGACTTACTGTAAGTTTTTGTCTGAAGTTCTGTGGAGGTGTAGTTTGAGATGTAGATTCAGTTGCAGGGTTTGCTGCTGTTACTACTGGTTGTTCTGCTTGCTTATTCTTGAGAGCACCGGCAATCCTGCGCAGTTCTTCATTTAGTTGAGCAAGTCCTTGGGGGGTAGTGATGTCAGCAATAGTTTGTGCAGAGTATTCAGGAGCTTGTGGTACAAATCCTTTACCGTTGAAAGAGCGCATGGGGACTCCTAAGATTAATCTCTTGAAGGAACGAACCTATTCGGTATGTCCATATTACCGCGAGGAGAAGTAACACCATACTTAACAAGCGCACGTTTTTTAGGCGCAGTTGTTACAGGTGTAGTTTTACGTGGTGCAACAGGAGCAGGAGCACCTTGCGTAGGTTGCTGCTGACCATACATCTGTGGGTTGCCAAGCGATGCTGCTTGTGGCAATGAAGGTACAGTCAGATTCTCCGGTGCAATATACTGTTGTTGCATCTGTGGAAACTGCAATGGTGGTGGTTGCTGCGGACCGTACATCTGTGGTATCTGCATGGAAGAAGTAGGAGCAGTTGGTGCAACAGGAGCATCTGTCCATTGTGAACGGTCAGTAGCATCTTTAGGCTGATCGTATAACGGAGCGTATACACCTTGAGAAAAAGGAGACTGCATTCTACTGACAAAATCAACCATCCGTAGACGAGCAGTTGGATCAAGAGGTTTTCCACTTCTATCGTAACCGGTCAATGCCATAGAATGAAGATCATTGATATGACCCAGCATTTCACGATTCTGTACACCAGTGTTGGATAGTGCCTGGTTAGCAAATTGAGTATACCGTGCGTTGTCTTGCTGCGCAAGTTGATCACCAGTATTCCAGCCGGTGTAAAAAGGTTTGAGTGCGTCTTCCATGTTTATCTTTCTGTATGTTTGCGAAGCCATTCCTGAAATTCTTCAGGTGATGGAGTATGCCATCCGCGATTTTCAGTATAAATCATTGGAGAGCGTTTCGCACCATTCGGATTTGCTCTAAACGCTTTCTTCATGAATTCATCTGCCATAAGTTCAAATTCCGGCGTTCCTACTTCGGGGCAAGTTTCCATGATTATTTCTGATAAGTTCCTTGAACACCGCGAAGTTTTCTATCCTCAGCACGTTTTCCAATCCACATCAACGCTTCATCCAATTTTGTGATTGCCATTGATGCTTCTCTATTGGCAAGTGGACCAACATTAACAGATTGAAGGTACTGAAGCGCAAGTTGAATCAGTGATTCAGTAAAGACACCTTCCTGTCTTAGTACAGACTCATCTTCTTTATTACCCTTACAAACTTTTAGTTCGATACCTTCTCCGTCTTGCAAACCGTCATTGTTAACAAAGTAAGTTGGCAAACGAAATGTAGCACCTTCTACTACGGTTTCGATGATTCTTGGATTGTTCATTATATACCCTTAATGATAAATTAAAAAAATACTTTACTCCCACATATTAGACGGGAAACCTTGCCCTTGACCAAAGTCACTCCATTTACTTGGCGTAAACACACCGCGCCGAGCTCGGCTCATAGCATCTTGGCTCATCATACCACTCATACTACCGCCGATCATTCTGCTACTCAAAGAACCAAGTCCTGTTGCAACTCCACTACCGACTCCCTGCCAAAAGCTCGGTTCTTTTTGCTTGTCAATATTTGCATTGAACAAAGCAGGGTTAAAATCAGCAAGTTGGTCATGCGCTATTGAATGTTGGGTGCTCAAATCATTCTGAAGAATATTTTGAGCAGAACCGTAGTTATTAGAAGCGATACCCATTGCTCTGGCGAGAGCATCAGAACCTTGCCCTGCAAGATTACCGACAGTCTGGGTATTAGCTTCTCCGAGTTTTGAAGCAATCCCTGCAATTGCAGCAGGTCCACCTCCGGACATACGTACCATATCAAAGGCATTACGTCTCGTATTACCGAAGTTCATACCAGCCATCTGTGTAGCAGAATCAGTAGTAGACTGAACACCACCAAGAGCACCTGCTCCGAGCATATTCAAATTATTAGCACTGAGTCTTGCACCTGCTGTATTACCGAGATTAGCATAAGCATCCTGCGCTCTGCGCGCAGCAACATCACCTTGTTCACCAAATGAATTTGTAAAGGCGTTTTGCGCTGCTGCGTATGGATTAATTTTAGGTGCAGAAGCAGCAGATAAACCTCCTGCGAGACCTCCTGCTAAAAAACCTCCTGCCATCATCAATGGATTCATTACGCGCTCCTTACAAAAATTCTTGTATATTGGGCTTATATTGTTTATGTTTGCCGTGAGCGTAAAAATACAACTTTATTTTTAATCATTGCAATAAAAAAATATGCCTGATACAAACGGCGTAGATTTGGACAGGATTTCAAAGGACTTTAGGGTGGATATAGCGAGTAACTTGATAGACTCTGATAATTATGTTGTAGCTATAAATCATCCGAATAGAGGTGTATTAATTTACTCGTCAAGTCCTGCACATGGTAAAGAACTAACAAAAGATTTGTCTTCTTATTTTGATAGAGAGGTATTATAATGTCAACTGAAACAGCAATCAAACCGGTAAGAAGAAGGGTATCTGCATTAAGGGATATTAAGACATCTCTTCAGCGCACTATGGATGTAAAGCTCAAGGCTTTTAAGAAGGTGGACATTCAGTTTGAAGACTTGAAGCGTATGGGTGATGTAGCACAGCACGATGCTTTAAGGGAACTTACGCATATTGTGAATCTGCCGGATGTTACAGATATAACCTCTATAAACGAAAAAGGCGAAGAAGTAGTAACAGGCAAAAGAAACAATATTACACATAAGATTCATGCTGCAAACTCAATAGTAAATGTCAACCGGTATATTATGGATCGTGATGAACGCGAGAACGGTGCTATCGGGGATGCAGGTTCAATCATCTTCGGCGAGGAAGACAGAATCAGTAGCGATGGCACAAGTGTAAAAACAAAGACTGTAACGGTAACGAAGAAGGAGCAAGTGACAGAACAGGTGATACAGGACATGGAGGGTGCTGCACTTGATTTTGTTGAAGACTTTGAAATCTAATGAAAAAAACGCAAACCAGATGGAGTGATTTGTATGTCCCACAACCGAAACAGAGGGAAGCATTCTCATACATCGGTAAGAAATCAAGAATTCTCTACGGCGGAGCACGGGGTGGGGCAAAAACAAGTTTTTCAGTATGGGCAGCGGTAAGTTCATGCTTGCAGTATCCGGGATTGAGAGTAGGTATTGTCCGGAAGATTCACAAGGAACTTCAAGCACAGATTATTGACAATGAACTCTTAAAGCACTTCCCGGAAAGTAAAGTACCGTACAAGTACTACAAAGGTGCAAAGGTAGCGGAATTCAAGAATGGCAGCAGGATATACATGATATCCTTGCAGGACCCGAAGGACATTGAAAAGGAACAGGGTATTGAACGGGGACTGTATATCCTTGATGAGGGCAACAAGCTTCCGTGGGACTCGATTGTAAAGTTGATGGGGTCTAACCGTTCGGGATCAGGTATCGTTAATGCAAAAGGTGAGCCTTGGAAGGATACCATGATCATCACCGCCAACCCGGGTGGTGTATGTGACAACGAAATCAAGAGCAGGTGGGTAAAACCGGATTACAGCAAGTGGACAAAAGCTGAACTGAAACTTAAAGATGAGTATGTATTCATCAAAGCAAATGTTTTTGACAATAAGCACGTCAAGAAAGATTACGCAGAGATGCTTGCAGGTCTTCCTGACTACCTGAAAAGAATGTGGCTCGATGGTGATTGGGATGTTAACACGGGAGCGTTCTTTGAGAGTTGGAATGAGGGAGTACACGTGGTTGATGCTTTGCCGAACGGAATGCAGAGACCACCGTCAGACTGGGCAAAATGGAGAAGCGTGGACATGGGGGGCGGTACTCACCCATCGGTCTGTTTATGGAATTGCCAGGATCCTGATACTGGTGATATCTATACGTACAATGAACTTGGCTCTCTTAATGTAACAGGTGTATTTATTGACGGTGTTATCGAAGAGTCTCAAGGTGAAGAGTATATGACTGGATATGGTGATCCTGCTATGTTCAATACAGGCAATAATCATATCATGGATGAATCACCGGGTATGATGTTCTTGAAGAGGGGCATCTGGTTACAACCGGCGAATAATAAAAGAGAAATCGGCTGGAGGAACTTGAAACAATGGTTGCACTGGACGGTACTTCAACCACCGAAACTCAAAGTACTTCGCAGATGTGTAAAGCTCATTGAAACTATACCGATTCAGCAGTACGTAGAGAACAAGTACGATCTTAACACAAGAGGTGAAGATGACTACGTAGATGCATGGCGTTACGGTATAAGTTCACTCGATTTTGGTTACGTTTACAATAGAGCAGGGTGTCTGGTTCAGATAGCAGATACTGCAATATTGACTCGTGCTGATGAAGATAAGGGTGGTAGGTATGCAGGATTGCCGGAACCGACTCAACCAAGATTCAGCAGCAGTATGGATAGAAAATACCTCATACCGGGTCATGAAAAATCGGGAATAAAAACTAGTATTTATTCACTATTCTAATATAACGATGGCAAAAGCTCCAAAAGAAACAGGTGGGTATTCAGGATTAAGCAATCTACTTGCTGGGACACCGGAACCAAGTTCAAAGAAACCACCAATGCCACCAACACCACCTCCGATGGACCAGGAAGAAACAGGAGAAGCGTCTGTTCTTAGTCAGGTAAGAGACGCATTGCAGTCTGCACTTGATATAATCGACAATGCAATGAGCAGCGAAAGCGGAGAAGAAACACCGGAAGAAACCTACGATTAAGCTACCAAAAACAGCTTCACTATCATTACCACTACATGTCTAAAGCTCAAAACGAAGAAGATGAACTCCAAGACCAGTATCTGAAGGTAAAAACAGATATTGAGCAGGCGTGGACTGTCTTCAAGGATAGAAACTATCGTAGTCGTATAAACTTAAACTTCTGCCAGGTTTCACAATGGACAGAAGAAGAACGTATGGCTTTTGAGGTACAGGGGCGTGTACCGTACATCTTTGATATTATTGGATCTAAGGTCAACCACTTGATAGGTACACAGCAATCTACAAGACTAGATGCTTCAGTACTCGCAATGGAAAGCGGGGATGATGAAAAAGCCGGACTACTCAGCAAATTGGTAAAGTGGGCAGAACAGATGAACAGAATAGAGAAGGTAGAAAGTTCTGTGTTCTATTCGTCTGCTGTTAAAGCAGCAGGATGTACAGTAGTCCGGTGGAAGATGAAGGATATCATCAACGGTTATCCTTCGGTAGAGAATATACCGATTTGGCAAATGCTGTGGGATCTCAGTAGTTCTGATGTAGAAGGTTCTGACATGAGGTGGATGGCACGGGCACGGGCACTGCGCCAGTCTGCATGGATAGAAGAATATCCGCAATATACAGAACTGATAGAGTCTGCATATACGGGACAAAACACAGCAATCGGTGGCAGTAACTTCATAGGAATGGAACCGGAAGACTTGATGACATCGAGACAGGCTGAAGAAGTTCTTTACACTACTCCTACATACGGCATCGAACGCGGCAGTTTCGTCATTGGTGTAGAGTACTATGAACGGATAAAGGATTATGAATATGTAGTGGTAGACGCGATTGAAGATAAGATGTATGTTTATGATGAATTTGATGAAGCATTTAATTTTGCGAATGGTTTAAGAGAAGGATATTCGACAGGCGGGGAATTGCTATTAGATGCAAAAGGAAACGATCTCGTATTTGTTTCAGAAAACTCCAAGGATTGCTTCTATCAGACATTGATATTCGCAGATCAGATTGCTCACAGAATCAAAGTAGATATTCCTGATTTCCCGTATCAGATTGCATTTGCTTATTTCGAAGACGGTACATACTGGTCTCCTGTAGATTCATTGATTGACCCGCAGATACTCTACAATAGAATGGTTGCTGAGTGGGATAACCAACTTGGTCGTTCTAACAAGCAGTTTGCTACAGTCGTCAGGTCAATGCTCGATGGTGTTACGATGGATGATGTCAATGTAGCACGTTCCAAAACAGGCGCTACGATACCCGTATTAAAGCATGAAGCGATTAACTTTGTAGCAAATCCCATTGCTTCACCCGACCTACCGCACATTATAAACTTCGCAGATCAGTTTGCAACAAACAACGTCGGTGGTCAGAACGCACTTGGACTTCAAGAGAATGCAGCAGAATCAGGGAAAGCAGTACAATATCGTCAGCAAGCAGCAGGCACAGCTAAACTACCGTTATTTGACAATCTTCGTACATGGAGAAGAAAAGTAACAGAGATGATGGTATGGTACATGCAGAACTTCCTGGATGAATCACAGACCATCAGAATAGTTGGTGACGACAAAAGAAGTGTAGAGTTTGTCGATCTTGACACAGGCTTGTTGGATACTATCAGAGAGATGAGAACTGATATTCAAATTGCTGAACAACCGGATACTGAAACAGCAAAGGAAATGCAGTATCAATCAATGATGGAGGTATTTAAGATTGCAGGTGATACTATACCGGCTGAGCTTAAAGTGATGATGATGATAAAGGCAGGAAGTCTTGATCCACGTATAAAAGAAGAACTGTTGAATGGTTTGCAGTTCTATCAGGAATACCAACAGAAGAAGATGGAAATGAATGCTGATGAAAAACTTGTATCAGAGGTAGAAACAACCATTGAACGCTTAATGATTAAAGGTGCAGCACTATCCAAAGTAGCAGTACAAAATCCGGCACTATTACCACAGGGAGGTCAAGATGCCACAGGAGAATAAAGCGCAAACCATGCGCAAGGCATTTCAGGCGAAGATTGCTCATCTTCCGTATGCAGAGCAAAGACAGTTGACTGAAATGTTACGGGACATGAGCAATGAACGTAACAGTAGGTTAGCGCAAGAAGGAAGACGAGCAGGATATAACGCTAACCCTGTAGGAACTAACCCTCTATCTGAAGCGGTAAACATGAGAGGGCAAGAGCCACCGCAAGCACCAAAACTCAATCACCTAAGAGACATTCGCAGCACGCCTTCACAACCACCTGTTAAATCTATATCAGAAAGACTTGCAGAACAAGCAAAGAGTAATCGTATAGACAATATGAGCCAGGCGTACAGCGATGAACTAACTAGTAGACCTGCTGCTTTGCGCACAGAGAAACTTGCTAACGATGCAGCATACGGTGTAGAATCACGGATAGGTAGAATGGGTGGACAAGTAGCAGGAGTAGCGGATAGAGCGATGGAGAACGCTTTAGTTCGAGGTGGTGTGAAAACCATAGGTAAAGCACTCCCGGTACTCGGTGATTTACTTCTGCCATACGGTAGTATAGATGGTGGAGATATGTATACGCAAGCAGGTGAACCAAGTAGATTTGTCAATACATCAGGAGCAAATTATTTGCCCCCGCACCTGCAAGCAGCAAATGAACAATGGCAACAGCAGGACCAATACTTGCGACAAAGACAAGATGGACTTACAAGAAATTATGTAGACCAAAACTTCGGACGTTCGTTTGCACCTGTTCAAATGCCAATGCAACAGCAACAGATGCAAGAACCGAGCAGTATAGCAAGTATGTTATCAAGGCAAGAACCAAACTACGAACCAACTTCTATTGCCAGTCAATTAAGTACTCAACCTGCACCGGCTCAGTACACAGATGCACCTCAAGTAAGTATTGCAAGAGAAGTACCGGACTCTAACAATGCACCAAAATCCCTCATGGATCATTACATAAAAATATACGGTTCTCCAGAGAGAGCAAGAGATGCAATGACAAAAGTTGGACAGTACCAGCAATCACAAATTCAGTAAAAACAAAAATA
>OFQZ01000512.1_pt1 | contig 13146 bp, 10 predicted proteins | sample 1543011 | NCBI WGS metagenome assembly OFQZ01 (sample SAMN07774216, study PRJEB24372) | wastewater metagenome | isolation source: Exp Tend NO 0WW | collected 2016-02 | reverse complement strand
CGGCTCACTCAGGCCCAGCAGGCCGGGGCGAGCGCGGAACAGTTGGGATTCCTGAGCCAGTATTACGGCCAGTCCGGGCAGTTGCCAGAGGTCGTCTCAGCCGAACAGTTGCAGCGGATGCAGCAATACCAGCTTTCGACCCTAGCCGTGAAGGACGCCATCCAGGAGATGACCAAGGCGACGCAGGACCAAGCCAAGGCCGAGCAATCCGTGCGCGAGGAACAGCTTCGGCAGAATGCCTATTGGGATCAGCTCATAGGCCGATTGCACGAATACGCGCAGACATGGAAGGACATTACCGGGGATCAGCACGACCTGTTCGCTGATATCACGGTAGCCATGGGGCAGATGCTTAAGAACATCGAGCAAGTAGGCCAGGCATATCAAGATATGCAAAGCAAATTTGCTGCGAGTAATGGCGGTGAAACCAGCGGCTTGCTTGGGGTTGCATCAGGCATCGCCCAGGCTGAGGCTGCGCTAAATGGTATGGCCCGCACCATGCTTGCGATCCGCAGCCAATACGCGGAAGGCACGCAAGGTTATGAAGACATGACCGCTGCCGCAGAGCGGATGATGGAGGTACAGCGAGCGCTGTCCGCCATCGAGGCCGTGTTGGGCGTCATCCATCAGGCCACCTCCGGCGACGTGTACACGGCAATCCCACGCATGATCGGCGTGGCGGCAATGATGGCCAGCCTGGGCTATCAGACCGGACTCGGCGGCAGCGGCGCGGCAAATGCCGATTATCGTGCCCAGCCAGGCCAGACCGGGACGGTGTTCGGCGATGCCAGCGCTCAGTCAGAGTCCATCAGTAAATCGCTGGAGATCATCCGCGACAACAGTAGCAACGACCTCAACTACTCGGCCGCCATGTTGCGGGCTCTGGAGAATATCGAATCTGCGATGGCGGGCGCAACGAACTCCATTATTCGCGGTGTATCGCCGATGGCGTTCCAGGGACTAGGCCATCAATACGATGCTCGAAAGTTCCTTGATCCGCTCGGTGGAAACAACTTCGACCCGCTGGCCGGGGCGATCAGCAAATTCGTATTTTCTGTCAACAAATCGATTTCCGACTTTGGCATCCAGGTGTTGCCGCACACTATCAAGAAGATGTTCGAGAACGGCTTCCAGGCGGCTACCTATACTGATGTGACGACCACGAAAAAGGTGTTCGGCGTCACCATGTCGAAGTCCACGCAATCTTATTTCCAGCAACTCGACGCCGAAGTCAACAAACAGTTCACAGGCATCATCAGCAACATCGCCAAGGCCACCCAGGAAGCCGGCTCAGCGCTAGGGATCAGCGGCGAATTCATGACGAAGAAGCTGAACAACTTTGTCATCGACATGGGGCGTATATCCCTGGCGAATCTTAAGGGCGAGGAACTTCAAAAGAAACTTGAGGAAATGTTCTCCACCATGAGTGATCAAATTGCTCATGCGCTGGTGCCTGGCTTGGGCAAGTTCAGGCAGGTTGGAGAAGGGTATTTCGAGACGACTATTCGCGTGGCCGAAGGATTCCAGCGGGCTTCTGGCGAATTGGCGCAACTCGGCATGAGCGCCATCAACTACCGCGAGATTATCAACAAGCAAGGCGACGTGGCTGCCGAGACCGCCCGGCAAACCCTGCTGGCCCAGGGCCGTTTGACGGCTGGCACGCGCGATTATGTCAGCGAGCTAACCGGCAGCAGCGAGGACATCATTTCCGCCTATCGCAAGCTGGTACAGGCGCAAAGTCTCATCTCTGCTGGTTTTGACGCAAATAATCTTGACCGCACGATGATCAACGCGGCTGGCGGGCTGGATGCGTTCGTCTCGGCCATGCAAGGATTCAACGACGCCTACCTCAACCAGGCCGACAACATCACGGCCTCGCTGACCTCACTGAGCGCTCAGTTCGCCCAGTTCGGGCAGTCGCTACCCGAGAGCAAAGACGCATTCCTAGCGCTTATGCAATCTATCGATACCAGCACGATAGCCGGCAAAAAGCTTTTCGGAGGGCTGTTGCAACTGGCCGACGGCTTCGCCAAGGTCCAGGAGAAGATCGATCAGATCAAGCAGAAGTATGCCGACAAGCTCGATCCAATGGCGGCAATCCGAGATACGCTCAAGGGCGTAGGTAGCGACTTTGCCACACTGCTGAGCGATGCGGTCACGCCGATTCAGGCCGCCATGGATGCCGCTACTGGCGAATTGAAGGGCCGGCAGGATGCGCTGGACAAGGAAATCAACTCGTCCGACAAGTTGCGTGACGAAATCATCAAGCGCCGTGCTGCCAGTCAAAAAGAATTGGACGAGCTTCTGAAGACGCCAAATAAGCATAAAAAAAGAATACAGGAATTGCGTGACAGCATCGCGCAAGACGGCCAAAGCATTGATGATCTGTTCCGCAGCATCACAGCCGATGCCGAAGAGTGGCATCAGCTACAGCAACGAATAAATGACATCGTAGCCAAGGGCGGCGATGACATCATCAAGGCTAAGGCCCCGATATTGGCTAATGCCGCCACGATCATGACCGAGACCCTCGCCGACATCATGCAGGGTCTGGCAAAAACTATCCAGGAGGCCCAGCAGCGCCTTGACAACGTGCTGTCGTTCCAGACCAGCCTAGCCACGCAGATTGCCCAACTGCAAGGCACGCAAGCTGTCGCCGGCCTGGCCAATGCCCGCTATGGTCAGGCGAACACCGCCGTCAATGACTACATCGGCGCGGTTGACCTGGGCGTGAGAGCCCGTGATACCGAGGAAGAAATCAAGCTTCTCGGCGAATTGCAAACCGCCGTGATGGACCGCTACAACGCGGAAATGGCGCTGCTCAATGAGGCGGTTCAGGCGCAGGCCGACGCGCTGAATACGCAACTGCAAGCCCAAATCGATGCGATCAATGCCGCCGCGCAAGCCCAGGTAGACGCAGTTAATGCGGCTCTGGATGCGCAAATCAGTGCCATCCAGGCTGCCAGCGATGCGCAAATCAAGGCCCAGCAGAAAGCTGACGCCGAAGCAATCAAGGCGATCCAGAAGCAGAACGATGCCACCGTGAAAGCCGCACAAAAGGCCAACGACGCCATCGTCAAGGCCCAGCAGAAGGTCTACGACGCCCAGATCAAATCACTACAAAAGCAGCAGGATGCCGAAGTTAAGGCGCTCCAGAAACAGCAGGAAACGGCCCTCAAGGGCTGGCATGACCAGCTCGACGCCGCCAATACCCTGCGCGATGCCATCAAGGGGATTCAGGAGTATTCGACATCGCTCCTGCTCGGCCCGCAGTCCACTCTATCACCGGAGGCACGGCTTGCGGAGGCACAACAGCAATACCAGGAGCTATCTGCCAAGGCCAGCGGCGGGGATGCCGGCGCGCTGTCCAAGCTGTCCGGTTCGACCGACGCCTATCTCGAGGCAGCCAAGCAGTATTACGGCTCCGGCAGCCAATACCAGTCGATATTCGATGGCGTCAAGACCGCCATGGAAGGGCTGGGCGCCATGTCCGCGCCGGACCCGGACTCCATTCAATCGCACATCGACGCTCTCCGTGATGCACAGGAAGCCCAGCTCGACGCCTTGCGCGAGACCCAGGCCGACGCCGTGGACGCACTCCGCGAGCAGCAGGGCGAACAGCTCGACGCCTTGCGCGAGACCCTGAACGACCAGATCGACCTGATGCGCGAGCAGCAGTCCGAGGCGATGGACGTGATCCGCGAAGCGCAGGCCGACGCCATTGATGCCATGCGTGCATCCACTCAAGATCAGATACAGGCCGCTCGTGATGCCGCGCAGTCTCAGATCGACGCGATCAATAAGGCCGCCCAGGACCAGATCAAGGCCGCCCAGGACGCCACTTCCCAAGCCATAGCCGACCTTTCCGATCCGAACAAGAATGCGGCTTTGAAGGCGCTTAAAGAAGAGACGATCAAGAAGCTACAAGAGGTCCATGACCTATCCGAGATGACCAGGGCGGAGGCCGAACGTAATGCCGAGGAAGCGCGGCGCAAGGCGGCTGAGCAGGCCGCCGAAGCCATCCGGATTGCTCGTGACCAGCTTAGGGCCCTAGACGCTAACCTCGACTTCAGCGCCGCCCAGATTCGCGCATTGAATGGCTTGATGGCGGGGCTAAAGATTGGCTATCAGGAGCCGGTGCCGTCCGGGCTGGCCGGCGGCGGACTGGAAGGGGTAGCGGCCTATGCCGCTGGCGGGTACGCCAAGCCGGGGTGGGCGCTGGTCGGCGAGCAAGGCCCGGAGATCGTCAGATTCGAGCGGCCTGCGCAGGTGCTGACCGCTACACAGACCCGGCAGGCGCTGTCGGGGGATGACGGCAAGGCTGTTCGGGCGCTGGAAGACATCAAGGCTGAACTCCGCGCCATCGTCACCACGCAATCTGGAGCCAATCCGCAGATCATTGAGCGGCTGGCCAGCATCGAAGGCCGCCTGAACGCCATGGAGCGTGAGCAGAAGGTCGTTAATGGCAATCCGCAGAGGCGGCGCGCCCCGGCATGAATATATTCATCGCCGAAATTACCGCATGGGATCCCGGAACTGCCGGGGTCATTACCTACCGGTTCGCCAGCGGGCGCGGCTTTGATAATGCCGGAACATTCTACGCGCCACGAATAGAAAACCCCGCTACGTTCACGCGCAGCATGGGCGTATCGGCTGGCGGTCGTGCAGGCTCAAGCTATGGCGAGTTAACGCTAGTCAATACTGACGGCGGCCTTGATGGAATGGCGGATGATTTCTTTGATGGCCGAACGCTCACGCTTAAGTATGGTGACGAGGCTGGCAGCTATGGCAGCTTTACCACCATCCTTGTTGCCACCATAGAAACCATCGCCGTCGAGGGCGCGCGGGTCTCGGTGCGGCTGCGGGACCGAACTGCCGCACTGGACAAGCCGTTCAGTGAGTCTAAATACACCGGCGGCAACACCCTGCCGACTGGCGTTGAGGGAACGGCGGACGACCTCAAGGACCAGTACAAGCCGCGCATGTTCGGGCGCATCGCGCTCATGCAGCCCGTGCTTGTCAACACCAGCAAGTTGATATATCAGGTCAACGACGCGGCTGTTGACGCCATTATCCAAGTCTACGACGGTGGGGCATACCTAGATGCCATCGCCGGCAATTACACGGACTTAACCGACCTCTACAACAACGCACCGGCATCCGGATCATGGCGACAATTGCCAGGGTCTGGCCTGTTCCGGCTGGGTTCCGCGCCGGTCGGGCAAATCAGTTGCAGCGTCGCGGAGAGTTGGGATTACCTCGACAACACGGCCGCCGGGCTGATGCAGCGCATCCTGACCGAGAAGGGCTACTCGTCCAGCGATTGGGTAGCCGCCGATTTCACCACGCTCAATCAGCAGAATGCCGGCAGTCTCGGGCTCATAGTCGAACCTGGCGAAACGACCGCCAGCCTACTCGACCGCATCGCCCAGAGCGTCTGGGCATGGTGGGGTTGTGATGCGCTGGGCCGCTTCCGCATCAAGCGCCTTGACGCGCCCAGCGGAACGCCGGTAGCCACATTCGGCGATGACGATGTTGAGGAAATTGAGCGCCAGCCGGATAGCCATCTGCCTCTGTGGGAAGTCGTCATCCGGTCCGACAAGAACCATGCCGTGCAGGACAAGAAGAGCCTCGCGGGTGTTGTGCCTGCCGACCGGGCCGCATGGTTTGAACTGGATTCGCGCGACCAGAAAGCTGCAGACAGCGGCGTCAAAACATCGCGCCTACTAGCCGACACGGAAACAGACGACAGCTCTATCAATGGCATTGCCACGGCGGAGGCTGAAGCCGCCCGGCGGCTCGACCTTCATAGTGCCCGACGTGACGTGGTTACGCTGACCGTAGCCAATCCGGTCGGCGTGTCGATTGATTTGGGTGACGTGGTGAGTATCGCCATCAGCAAGCTCGGCTACAGTGGCGGCCGACTGATGACCGTGACCAGTGTGCGCGTGGATTATCAGCGCAACACCCTGGACCTGACTGTGTGGGGATGACATGACCGGCGTGATTGGCTACGGCAACCTGATCGATACCGCCACCCTCGGTGGGACCGTTACCAGCTCAGCGAACATCCAGAACCGCTATCTGGCGCAGAAGGCTTCAGGCGGGACACCGCCATCTGCTTTTTTACCGCTATCACAGACATCGCGCGCTTGGCGCGGCATGACGGCTCTAGGCTCTGATGTGTATGCCTGCGTACATGGCGGGGACATTTACAAGCAGACCGGGGGAACTGGCAACTTCGTGGCCCTATCGCAGACATCGCGCGCTTGGCACGGCATTACGACGCTTGGCTCAGATGTATATGCCTGTGTAGACAATGGGGATATTTACAAACAGACCGGCGGAACGGGGGTATATCTCGATATAGACCTTGGCTCTGAAAAACATATCGGGGTAGTGGCTGTTGTCTCGCACACCCAGGCAGGCGGAACAATACGCATTCAGGGCGGTATATCGGCGGGCTCCGGTTCGGCCTACGATTCGACCGCTCTGGCGATATACTCGGGCAGCGATTACGCCATCACGTTCGAGCCGGCCAGCGCCCGCTATTGGCGGATTACGTGGTCAGAGCAAATGTCTTGTGGTCGCGTATTTATTGGCCCACGGTTTAAGCCGGCCAACAATTTTGACTGGGGACCAAGTTTTGCCCGCGAGTCTGATTCCGTCGTCGGCAAGGCGCTCAGCGGGATGGAATTCGGCGACAAGCGCCCGAGCCGCCGGGTCTGGCGCGGGGCGTTCTCCTGGCTTACTCCAGCCGAGGCCGATGCCTTTGATACGCTCATGGCATCCGCCGATATCACCGACGAGGTGTACTGGATCGAGGAAGAAACAGACACGACCTATCGCGGTAAGCGCTGGTTTCTTGGCCGGTTCCGCACGCTCTCGCCCATTGAGTACCCTTATCTGAACGTCCATAAGGTCGGGGTTGAAATCGGGGAGCTGCTCTAATGGCGCTCTACCGCCAAGACAGCACAGGATTCTTGCAGGAGCATGCCAGCTCGCCCGGAGCGGGCTATACAGCCATTTCCGCCATGCCGACCGACACGATTGCAAACCGTGTTGCATGGTGGCGGGCGCTCGATACCTATGGCCAGACTTCGACCTGGCATCCGTCCGAATACCGAAGCCCGGAAGACCCCGCTGAAGCGGCGCTGACCATCCGCTTCAGCCGCGAAGCCGGCTTTATCTCGTCTGATCCTGACGGCACGGTGACAGATGCCTACCTAGCCGCCAACACGCAAGTGCGCGTCTATCGCGGCTTTACCGATGTCACCATCACCGAGGGTTGGTCACTCACGAAAGTCGAGGACGGTTGTACCTCAACGCTCACACTTTCCGGCGGCGTCTACACCCTGCAAATCACGAATATCCCGCTTTTGGCCACAAAGCAAGGCTATGTACGCATTACCGCTGAGCGGATTGGCGTGCAGGTGGTCAGGGATTTCAATTTCATCAAGGTTCTCCAGGGCACCCAAGGGGTGGACGGCGGTACTGGCGCAACAGTGGTACTCGACAACGACTCTCACGGTGTCCCATTTACCGATGGGGCCGGCAATTATAGCGGGTCTGGCACAGCCGTCATCGTCTATCTGGGTGAAACACAACTCGCGGCCCACGCCACAAACACTACCAACTGTTTTCGTATCACCGGCGCTTCAGCATCTGGAATCACCGCCGGGGCAATCGCCGCCGACAAGGGCAGTATCGGCGACCATAGCGCCATGACGGCTGATACGGCAACTGTGACGCTGACCATTGCAATATACGGCGCGTCCGGACTGTACGCGACGATCACAAAAAAGCAGACACTCACTCGCAACAATAACGGTACGCTCGTATCGATCACGGCCACGCCAATGGTCGTCAAAAAGAGCGCGGCCGGCGTATTCACGCCGCCCGATAAAGTCACCTTCACGGCGATTTCCAAGAACCTACCGCCAGGCAAGACGACGGCGGATTTTATCTGGTATTACAGCTTTACCGGCGGATCGGCGACGACCACCGGCTGGGATGGCTCATGGGCCAATGCTGGGCCATTGAATCTGGGCATCAATTCTGATTATTCAGGGGCTCCAGCCTGGAGCTGGGCACCTGATTCGCAAGCGCCCATCACCATCGGCATCGCCTTGAGTGGTGATACTGTGATTCTGGACCGCGTAACGCTCGCTTATGCAAAGGATGGAGTGGACGGTGCGAATGGGTCTAATGGGGCAGACGGGACGCGCGGCAGCCGGCAAATACTCGTCACTACGGCTGATGGCGCGTGGAACGACACAACCGCATGGAACGGCATCGTTTCGCAGACCGGCACAAATCCGGTCCTATCCGATCTCGTCACAATCGCCAAGACGGACGGCACGGTAGCCAACAGTAAATTCTACTCGGGCGGGGCTTCCCCTGGTACATGGACCACACCGACCAGCTACATCAACGGCAGTCTTCTGGTGACGGGCACGGTGGCGGGTGATCGGCTAGTAGCCAATACAGTTACCGCTGATAAGATCGATTCCAGAAGTCTGAGCATCAAGGACGCATCCGGTAACATCATATTGCAGGCCGGCGCTCCAATCGACAGCGGATATGTCGGCAACGATAACCAAAACCTTGTGCCAGGGCTTCCGGCTTGGGCGTATGGGTCTGGAATCTCAAGAATAACCGGAGAAACAGCGGCGCAGTCTGGCGACTCGATATATATTCCGGCCAGCAATACCAATACCGTAGATTCGCCGGCTATAACCCTATATGCAGATTATGTCACTGTCTCATTCAAAGGTATTTATTATAGCGGCACTGCACGCTCTGCTTATATCAGGATTTACACGTCTGATTATGTGACGCTCATAGCGTCCACGACCATCCCACTGACAGGATCAGTAGCGCGCTATATATGGACAACTAACGCAGTAGTCTCCACAGCGAGCTACCGGATACTTGTATCCGCAACATCCGGCACTGGCGTGGTGCAGATATTTGACATCAAGGTTGAGCGCTCATCCAAAGCCACCTCCTGGATTCCGTATGGGCAGGACGTGGCGACGGTCTACAACCCGATCACCAGCAGCAATGTAGGTACATTCATTGCCGATGCAGCTATCACCAACGCAAAGATAGCCAATGCCACGATCAGCAGCGCCAAGATTGCTGGAGCAACGATTACAGATGCCAATATTGCGGCTGCAACCATCACGGCGGCCAGCATCGCCAATGCGACGATTACCGGCGCCAAAATTGCTAGCGCCACGATTACCGACGCCAATATCGGCAGCCTGAGCGCGTCAAAGATTACGACGGGCACGCTAAATGCGTCCGTGGTCAGCGTTACCAATCTTAGCGCCACCAACATTACCGGCGGAACACTATCGGTTGATAGAATCAGCGCCAACTCGATTACCGGCGGGAAAATATCAACCAGCGATGGCAGCGCCATTGCCACGAATAATCTCAATTCAAACGCAGTAACAAATAATTATGCCGGGGTGGTCGGGCCCTCCTATACCAATACAACATCTGGCAGTTACACGTGGAATCAGACGGTTAACGCTAATAGCGGATCAGGGCGCCGCTTTGTAATACTCGTAACGGTGCGCTTTTACGCGGCATCAGGAACGACGTATACGATGACATGGGACATCCAGAATTCATCATACAGTACCGTAAAAAGTGGTACGGCCACATCAGCCGATGTTGGCGATGTCAGGACTATAGCGCTCATGCATCTTGACGATTATCCGTCTGATAGCTCATTCGCCTACCACCTGCGGATGAGTTGGACGGCTAGCTCGACATCGGCCTGCTACTACCAACTCGACTATGTGATTCTGGAGCTAAAACGATGACGCAAGGCACTCTCTATGATATCGAGACAGGAAGGCTGGGCGCGCGATTTGAAATGACTGGCGAACCCACACAACCCGATGGATTTGGCTGGATCAGCGGCCACTGGGATGATGCTCTCTATTATGTGATCGATGGCTGCCCGGTACGGCGACCAGGCATGGCCATCACGGTCAATGGCGCGGTATTCAGCGGTCTGCCAAATCCTGCGACCGTGCGCGTGGGTGAAGAGGCGTTTCTGGTGGATGACGGCACGGCCGAACTGGCCTTCATGGTACCGGGATCCTACCGGGTGGATATCACCGCGTTCCCGTTCCAGGACGCTGCTTTCGAGGTCACAGCACCATGAACATCACGATCAGAGGCAATATCGACTCGCTGACTGTCTCACGCTTCCAGGCTAAGGCGGCGCTACTGAATACTGGACTACTGGATCAGGTAGAGGCCGCTGTGGCGAATGCCGATCCGCTTACGCAACTGGCATGGGCCGAGGCGCTTGGCTTCGAGCGGCAATCGCCGGCTATCATTGGGATTGCGCAAGCGCTAGGATGGACCAGCGATCAGCTTGATGGGTTGTTCGCGCAGGCCGCGCGGATTAAGGCTTAATTATCGCTTCGCTGACTGTTACATCTGATCTGGTCTGAAGCAGGTTTCCTCTCCTGACTCATGGGTTAGGTAGCGGTCCAGCAGGGTCCGCACGCAGCCAGCGGCATACTTGCCGGATAGGTACTCGCCAAGACCTTCGATGCTGCCGTCCCAGATTCCGCGTCCGTTTTCAACGGCATTCAGCTCGATTGTTACCACGTCGGCATATTCCTCTTCCACATCCGCATGGAAGAGACGATAACCGACCCGCTGCCCGACGGTCTTGTTACCGCGCCAAGCGTCTACCTGCATGGTGACTTTGCCGCCCAAAGGGACGTATTTGAAGCCCTCGCGCTTGAGTTGGGCAATAACCACATTGTTCGTGTTGGCGGCCAGCGCCGAGGCATTATCCGGTAGCTTCGTTGAGATTGTCTTGCTCTTCATCATCCCGGCGGCTGGCGTCGTCTCAATAGCAAAGTTCGCGTAGGGGCGAACACAGGCAGCAAAGCTGGACGCCAGAATAGCCGCGGTTGCTTTTTTCAGCATGATGATCAACGCTTGCATGTCAGAATGTACCGGTCAGAATGGATAGATGGGTTTTTCCATTCATGCCAGGTTTGGGTAACATCGATTGAAAACTTACGCCCGTTCTTGTTTTGGCTGACAAGCCCATCTTCTGTCATATCAGGGGCTGCGAGACACGCGCATGAGCTATTCCTATATCCCCAGTTTTCCCATGTTTTCATCTCAGGCTTGAATGTTGCCAGATACTCATCTGGCGCATAGGCAAAGAAGGATATCTGGCGGCCCCTTGTCAGCACGTCAATGCCGAGCTCTTTTCTTGCGTCTCCGTGCTGAATTGTTACCGCCTTTGCTTTAATTTTCGTTGAGAGCGTCAGGCCGTTAAATTTCTCGACAGCCGTCCCTTTGCACTTATACCGACCCTTGATCGGCTTCGGCCCGGCCATTGCCGGAGTCGTGATGATCGCCGCCAATACGGCGACCGTGATGGCTGTCTTCGATAGCTTCATGTGAGTGATCTCCATGTGGATTGCTGGGGCCATGGTTTCTGTCTACAGTCCCGTTCTCTTCGCCCATTCCTTCAGGAGCGCGGCCTCGGATTTTGCGGCCTCGGCGTGTACCTTTATGGCTGGGTGCGCAATGACATCGCCTTTCAGCGTTCTGACGACGGTTCCCTCAGCATCAATTTTAGCCAGTGCTTCGGCCGCTATGCGGCGATGCTCGCAAATCTGCTCAATAATTCTGTGCGGGGTTCTTGGATTGCATGAAATCGATACTTTTTTTGAATCTATTTTAGGCAACATGCGATGTCTCCGGGATTGACAGATACTCGAGATCAAGGATCTGAGCGGATAGCAGGGCGAACGGTGACGGGCTGTCCGCAAATTCCGGCATGTCTGAGTGTGGGCTGTCCGGCGGGACTGTCTGAAAAATGTCGTCCACGACATTGAGCATGAAATCAGCGAACGCCGGATCGGTGCTGATCTCGATTGATTCAAACCGGGGGTTTTTGTTGAGATTCATACTGGTGCGGACAACGACCCGCCAAACATCGTTAGTTATGACAATGAATTTCGCGTGACTGCGAATCTCCCTTATGCAGTCCACGCCGAACAACTCACGCATCCTCCGAAAATAGGCCGGTTGGCGCGTCCGGAAGCTGCGATCTACAATCATGCGTAGGTTGCGGATTGCCATAGCCTCGACCATGTGGGATGTCTCTTCTAGATTTGCGTCTGCCGCAGTCCATGACGACAGCACTACGTCAGCGGGTCCAGTTTGATCCAGCAGCGCAGCCAGCGCGTCGATTAGCGAAAATTGGCCGTAGGTGAGTATATACGTATCCTGGCCATGCTCAAGTGCGCCAATCGCGTCTTGAGCGACTCCGCGCTTCATTACTCGCGTCGTTCTCGACGCTGGCTTTCTGAATACTGCTGGTTTCATTTTTCTGCATCCCGCCGATCAACCCTGGCCCATTTTTCTAGCAAGGCGGCCTCGATAAAGTTGGAGCCGTTCGGCTCAAGAGCCAGCCGGTCGGCTACCATTGGCGACAGTGTAATAGACACCCTGCGCCGCTTCATTCCGGTAGGAAGGTGTCGGCGGCCTGGGCGTTGTTTGGGTGTTGTTTTCAAGGCATCAGTTTATTGTAAATGGCCATCCGTGGCCGTTGTATGTTAGGAATCCGCGTATTTCGCCAGTATTGTGATGATGTTGTTGTCTATCTCACGCGGATCAGCGCTGGTGCGCCGAGACATCATCAGCGCATCCACAGTGTCCCGCACATCGGGCGGCAGAGGGTCGGCCCGCCCGTATGCAGACAAATCGGTTAACCACGCGATGCGCGTATCCAATAGCGATGTAATAGGGACTTTCATTTTTGTGCCTCACAAATAATCAGGGTCAGACACGTTGCCATAACGGCCTTCACCCCAGGCCCGGTCATGTGCGTTTTGTGCGCGACATGTCTGCGTGGCCGTGCGCTTGGTTGGTGCCTCGTATGTCTCCGAGGCCCAAACCATGGCCCCTTTCTCGACGGTGAATATCGCGCAGCCCTTGCGGTTCCCGCCGAGACTGCGAGCAAACTCTGCTCGCTCTTCTGCGCTGGTAGGCGTATACCGGCCGTCTGTGTGGTATACGCCGCGCACAATTCGTGTTGTCTCGGCTGCCGGCGCCTCTTTCGTCCAAGCCTTCCGTGTGCCGTCA
>OFQZ01000511.1_pt1 | contig 13152 bp, 25 predicted proteins | sample 1543011 | NCBI WGS metagenome assembly OFQZ01 (sample SAMN07774216, study PRJEB24372) | wastewater metagenome | isolation source: Exp Tend NO 0WW | collected 2016-02 | reverse complement strand
ATAGCACCACAAACTACTGGTGCTACGCGAGGATGGGTATACCAACCCACCGGAGCGCAACTGTCAATCCCACATAGATAAATATATCCCCCTCAATAGACATGTTTAGAAAAAATATAAAAATTATAGCAGGGTGCTACTCACAATAAACATGCCTCAGTAAGTTTCCCCCCACCCCCTCTTAAATTCAAAATCTCCCCCACTGTTGTATTTATGCAACATAGTGTTGTATTTATGCAACAACCCAATCAATACCTTGCCTCTTCTCCCCACTTATCTTTGTCTCTCAAATATACAGTGCTCTTTCCTTCTCTACAATCCTCAGCAAGCTATCACAATCGCTCTGTATTGAACGATCGTCAGGTTGGGTATACCTGCATATACCTACCACTAAACAAACCTCTCTAAGGAGCTTAAAATGAACATCAACCTCTTCCACCAAATCAACTACAACTACATGAAACAGACAACCTCAATGTCCAGAGAACATCTCATACAAATACACCAATCACTTACCACCGATGCCCTGAATGATTTGTACAACATGCTTGATGGCTGTGCCTTCGAATAAACAGTAACGCTTTCAGCGGTTGTGTACAGCACCTGCGGTGGGCTACGCACAACCTGCTGGTTACGATTGTCGCTTACGCGACGGTTATGACCTCCCGATGGTCGGTCACTCACCCCAACGTGGACAGCATATATGCCTGTCAGGATCAAGCACTATCCGTAGCTGTCCATGAACTGTCTGTCCGTATTTGTGTTTGGTACCACAAATTGTAACGTGGATACGCAAAAGAGTAAAGAATTCGCATGAAGGATTGCGCTTACGCGCATACACCTTAGTTAGAACTCCGTGCGCTTAACGCCATACTCACCCGTTCAGATTCCACAACTAGAATTGTCGCTTACGCGACGATTAATGTTAGATTCACTTAGCTGCGGCCTCCGTGTGGCTACGCCCGCTTCGCCTTCGGCTCAGTTCTTGACTATTTTGCTTGTGCTCTTTCACTGCGTTCGCCAAGTGCGTGCGAACTCCGTTCAAGTGCTACACCACGTTTGGTTGGGTTGTACCAATCACCTGGTTGGTTACTAATTCTTTCGAAAGGATTTGACATGCTGAAACAAGATCTCACTGCTCTCTATGCACAGTTCGTTGCTTCTGACGATGTGCCTGTCAATGAAGTAAACAGTGCCATCGCTACCTTCGCTGAAGAGAATGATCTCCTCTTCACTGAAGTTCTCGAAGATCTCTACACTGATTATAAACAAGCAGCTTTGTTGTAAGGTTCAGCTCATGACTGGCTACGGTCGGTCATGGGATGCATCGTGCATCACAACTAAACTCTCTCTTACTACAAAGGAATCAAAATGTCTATCATCTCTTCTATCCGCAATTCCATCGCCAACCTGATCGCTGCTGATCGTCAACCTGTCCGTATGATCGTGGACAACAGCAAGTCTCTCACCACTCCTAACACCCCGGCACATATCCTCTCTCAACATGAGCGTGCCGAGAAACAGGCACTCGTCGCTGGTAAGTTCTATGTTCAGGATCTCACCTGCCTGAACAGCGAGCGTGTCCGTGATGCCATCGCAAGTCTGGGTTGCTGGTCTGCTCTGGCTCGCGGCTTCTCCGAGTACGAGCGTGTTACCGGCAAGAAGAACCTGTCAGATGTCAAGCTCAATGTCCTCGTTGATGAATTCCACGCTTGGAATGCCAGTTCCAGTGCTAGTGGTTACATGACCTCTGACCAACTGTTCGAAGCTGTTGCGAAGATGGCAGTGGTCAGCGCACCGAAGGGTTCCGCTGAAACGGACGCTATCCTCGCTCGTGTCAAGAAGGTGTCCGTTGAACAGATCCGTGCCGATCGCCTCAAGAAGGCTGAAGCACAGACTGCCAAGCGGATCGACATGCTCGATGGTTTCGTTGCACTGATCGAAGGTTCGACGGGTGGCACCATCGCCTATCATGCAATGTCCTCTGCCAAGGCGCTTGACAGGGCCCTGCAGACTCTCGAATGGGTTGCCGGTTGGGACAGCAACAACCCGGCTGAACAAGCTGCTGAACTCCTCATGATCGAGGACGACATCAAGCTGATCCGCGAAGCTATAAAGATCGAGAAAGACAACGATCAGGACTACGAAGAAGGTGTCATGGCTGCTGACACGCTTGACAAGAACATCAACGCACTCGACAATGGTCGCCGTGCTGGTGAATCTGCCAAGGGTCATGTAGGCTACGAACCGGAACCGATGGAGAAGGTTGCTGAAGAACTGGCAGCACTAGACGAAGCTGGTCATCGCCCGGCCCGTCGTCGTATCCCGAAAGCAGCATAAGCTCACACAAGGCATGGTCGGTCATTTGACCGGCTGTGCCTTTTTTATTCACTGTTCAACAGTTCGCTTCGCTCACACGTCGCTAACGCGACAACGGCAGGCAACACCACCCGCTGCCCGGCTGCTAGCCGTCTGCGGAACCCGGTGTAACACAACACCAAAATCACGGCAATTTTCACTCAACCACTCCTCAAGGAAAATATCATGCTAATTACCAAAACCAACCAAATCGTCAACATCTCATGTATCTAAAAGTGTGGCACAAAAAGAAACTCATTGGTGAAATTTTCACCTGTGAAGACAACCAATGGGGATCTTATCACTACAAAACAGATTATGGAGTACAAGGATTAGCAAACACCACTCTCATTTCTGCAATCGAAGATTTAGTTGACTTTGAAATTAACGAAAAAAATCTAAACGATTTTAAACTAAAACTAGTTTCTTTAACTTAATCATAAAGGTCGGTCATGGTCAGGGCTGCACCCTCAATGCGAAAGGCGAAGAGAATACAACAATATGGTACTAATTTTCAATTGGAGATTCAAATGAAAGCACGCACACAACTCGCACTCAATGGTCAATTCAACAAGGAAATGGCCGCTCTTGCAGGTCAAAAAATCAGCAAGAAACTCGCAAGCCGTATCAAAGATTACAACCTAATGGTGTCTCAACCAAATTTCAAAGCACCTGAAGGAACTTTTCATAAGCCCGGATCACAAAAATGATCGTCAAAGAATTCAACCCACAAACTAACAAATGGGAATTGGTATCCATCACCACAGTTAGTCCATATGAAGTACTAACCATCCAATATTTCTAAGGAAACAACCATGAAATCCATCAAATCCGAAAAAGACATCAAAATACAAAAATTTCCAAAATTACAAATTAAATCAAACGGAGATATTTTTCTTATGTGTACTACCTTTTGTGGAACACTCATATATTCACTAACCGATCCAGACAATGTAGGAGATGCTTACTCTGACTTAGAGTTATCCAACTTAGTAGATTTTAATGGTTCAATCACATTGGAGAATTAACATGAAAACTCGTCCACAATCCAATATCAAATTTGTACACTGCCGTAACATCAATCAAGATGGCTCCGTTAAACCTCATGGTGGTATGACCATTGCCTATGCCATCAACGAATCTTTCAAAGTAGTTGGTTGGGCAGCAGCAAAATGCAATATCAAAGACATGTACAACAAACATGTCGGTCGTATGAAAGCTGCTGGTCGTATGCTTTCTAGTGAGTATTATCAAGAATGTCCTGAACTAGACGAAAAAACATTCATTAAAAACGCACAAGATGGTTATCAAAAGGAATTCGCTTGACATCTGACACCATCCAAAACTTTCTAAACACTTCAAGTAAATACCTCTTCAATGGCTAAAAAACGATATACAGTAATTGCTCATGCGTTTGACAAACGTGGTAGATTGTTAGCTGTTGCTACTAACAGCTATACAAAAACCCACCCAATCCAAGCCTACTACGCAAATAAGGTCGGTCATCCACACCAACCCTTCGCACACGCAGAAATCCTGTGTATGCTGCGCTGTAAAGACAAACAAATTCACAAACTAATGATCTTTCGTTATGGAAATAAGAATGAATTAGTCTGTGCTAAACCTTGTCCAATTTGTCAAGAAGCATTTACTGCATATCAACCAACTGAAGTCTGGTACTCAGACCAAGGAACAATGGTGAAATTATGAAACTACCTGAAATTGGTGATATTGTCTTTGGGTATCAACACAAAGATGATCGCATAGGTGAAACAATGTTCTTAACAAAAACACAAGCCCATTGCACATCCAACCCAGACGACGGACTAGCAGAAGCTCTTGGTGAAATCTGTTGTACAGATGAAATGGAACTAACAGAAGGCGAATGGGTAGAAACAATCAACCCAGATGATGCACAAAACCTAGTAATTTGGAAAATGGAAAGGATCAGATAATGCCAACACCACACAAACACGCCAACATCATCAAAGCTTGGGCAGATGGTATTGAAATTCAAGTAAAATGTGACGATGGTAGTTGGAGAGATCTAACACGAAACTCCCCAACATGGGATGCAGTAGACTATCGCATCAAACCAGAACCTCAACAAATTGAAGGCTGGATTGGCTATCCATCTGGAACAGGACACAGAAATTTCCACACCAATACACCTGATGATGTAGAATTTTTTCAACGCTGTTCTCTAACCATCTACCCCGACGACTAAACACGTCACTTCGATTAACCTCCGCTTATTGGAATCGGCAATGATTACTGGCGAAATCAAATTATATAATGAACCTGTCCCTTCGTGGCAAACATATGTTCAAACAAAAGCAGTAACAGAAACTCCCGAAGAACGTGCCAAATGGTTAGAACGTTGCGCGTATGATCTAGACAAAGCAAAACAAATCTTCACTATTGGTGATAAGATTCACACACAATCTAACAAAACATCACCAGTTATTATCATCAATTTCATTGAACAACTTGACAGAATGCAAAAATACCAAGACAATCCTTGCGTAGTTGAATGCAAAAACAGTGTCTTTCTACAAGGACAGCCCATTCAATATTCACTAGCAGAACTAGATATCACAACTCTCGTCAAAAAGGAACAACCAAATGTTTGACATCAACAAGTACCCCAAATCTCTAGGACAAGACACTGTAATTAAAAAGGTCGGTCATTTCCTTGACATTTTCACAGGCAAATCTGGGTGGGAAAACCACACACGACTCAAAGTTGTATCAACTCCAAAAGGTAAGTTTCTATCTCATGTCCACGGAAAAAAACTACCTACAAACATTTTTAAAACCTTGTCCACCCAGGTGACTTAAATGACTCAAATGTTCCTAATTTGTATTGACACAGACGAAACAGATGATAGAAAACTCACCAAAGACCAGCAAATGTGGGTAAATGATGACTATGAGTTGGGAAAATTTCTACCTAATTTTGCCCGAAATTGGCCACAAAACACAATTTGCGTGTATCGTTTACATGAAATACAAAAACTAAAAACCATGCCAACATACCAAAAATACCGTTTAAACGACAACGGAGAAATCATTCCTGTATGAAGTATAAAACTCTACTTAGTGTCGGATTCCATGAACGAGATCCTTTCGGAATTTTCGACGAAGTTAAAATCGTACATAAACCAGAAGAACTTACCACAAATGGTACGCTAATTTTATGGGGAGGTGAAGACATCTCTCCTAGTATTTATAACCAAGATGTTATTCATGCACGCGCACCTGCTACACCATCTCGCCGAGATCAACTAGAAATTAACATGTTTAATGCAGCAGTTAAACTTGGTATTCCAATTATTGGTGTGTGTCGTGGTGCACAACTCGCATGTGCTTTGTCTGGTGGCACCCTATACCAACACATTCTAGGTGGACACCACAGCGATCATGAAGTTGAAACTTGGGACGGTCATACAATGCACACATCTTCATGTCATCACCAAGCACTCAACCTAACCAATGTTCCTCATGAACTTCTAGCGTGGGATAAAGACCGCACTACAAAAGTATACACAGACACAGAAGTTAGATCTGTAATTATTCCTGAAGTAGCTCTTCTAACTGAAACCAAAACACTAGCAATTCAAGGACACCCTGAGTGGATGCATCGCAAAGATGCCTTCGTCAAATGGTGTTCACAAATTCTTACTACGAGGTTCGCATAATGGGACTATCTTATGGATGTAATTCAATAGCAGACGACCTGTTTACTAAAAGATATGATACAGATAAAATCTACATAAATAAACATGAAGCTGTAACCACTATAATGCCTCTACCAAATTCAAATGTTCAAGTAAATTTAACATCCGTTCGAGGGGATTGTACTGCTTGTACTGCACATCTTGTGTATTTACAACTAAACGAAGTAAATAAAATATTTACAATTATTCAAGAATACATGTCCATCAACGCAAGAATTTCATGTCTATTCACAATTAAACAAAATATTTCAACACTAAAAGAATGGATTAAAAAACTTAAAAAGTTCCCTATTGCAGGATTACATGTGCAAAAAAGCAATCGAGAACCAACGTCTGAAATGTATATGATTACTGGAATTCTTAAAGTACCAAACCCAATCGTTAACACCTACACAACATTTGAAACAAGCTACCCAGAAAAACACAACAATAACGATGTCACTAAACTAAATGACATCAACGCCTCTCTCAATTTAGAAACCTTCTAAGGAAAATAAATGAACAAGTTCACTATCGGTTGTGATCCTGAAATCTTCCTCATGGATGAAAATCACAAATTCAAGTCTGCCATTGGCCTACTCGGTGGTGACAAATGGATTCCTCGTGTGTTGACCAAGGACGGTCATGCCTGCCTTGAAGACAACGTTGCGGTTGAATTCAACATTCCTCCTTGTAATTCATTCGCAGAATTCAAACAAGAAGTACAACGAACCATGCAAATGGTAAAAGAAATTCTTCCATCCAATCTACAATATAACACATCTTCAGCAGTTAGTTTCCCAACAGAAGAACTCAACTGCGAACAAGCGTGGGTATTTGGATGTGATCCTGACTACAACGCATGGACAATGGAAGAAAATCCAAAACCCTGTGCAGAAGACAAAAACCTACGCTCAACTGGAGGACACATTCATGTTGGTTCTGATTTGGCTATCGCTGATCCTGTTAACGTCATCCGTGCTATGGATCTTTTCCTTGGTGTCCCTTCTACACAACTTGATGCTGGTACTCTTCGACGAAAACTCTACGGTGGAGCAGGAGCTTTCCGCCCAAAAACATATGGTGTGGAATACCGCACTTTGTCTAACTTCTGGATTTTCAGTGACAAACTCATTGAATGGGCTTATACAGGTACTGCAAAAGCTCTAGAATTTGTCCACTCAGGCAAAGAAATCCAGGTCGGTCATGGAGATCTTATCAAAGACTGCATTAATAACAATAACAACAAAGCATATCAACAACTTCATCAACTATATGCGGTGTAAACAATGGATATTTGGAATGAACTAACAGATTCTTTTAATAAAGACATGGCAATTGATGAGATGAGAAAAAAGTATGAAAATACCTATCTTATCTTAATCAAAGAAGATGGAACAGAAACAATTGTCATGTATAAACAATTTCACGACGGCTTCCACTACTTCAAAGACGAGTTAAACATTGACATTAAACTTCGACATGAAACAAAAACGCGAATTGTGTGTGTATTTCCAGAACGTCGTTTATTCAATACAGACAAACTAGCCCTAGAATTTATTCGAAGGCCTATCCGTCAATACAAACGCGGAATCTGCAAAGAAAATGTAAGTATTTACTCACCCATTCGCCATCTATGGGGCCACGAAAATTATCCTTGGACACCAAAAACAATTCAACAAGCTTTATATCCAGTCTATCCAGCTTCTGCTAAAGAAGCAATTGAAAAACTAAACAACAAGGAATATGTTAGCATTGCACTAAACGACAAGTTTATGTTATCATTGTCAATTACACATGGATACACAGGATTTTATTTGTGGTATTGTAATAAATGTATTGGTACTTTTCACAAAGATGTGTTTAAAATTGAACATAAACTATTCACACAAGAAGTATTAGACAACATCACTCTATTCAAACCTTACCACATTGAGCTATAAATATGCCATTCATTAATATCAATGGTCTGTTTAGATCACATTCAGCAGCACACATTACTATGTATGCTACATCTTGTGGACTAACTCCTGCACAATTTCTACACAGACATGGATCACCCCAATACGGAAGCCAAGGTATTTCTTTTAACATAACCCCAGCAGAAATAAGTGCACTCACCACCGATATAAACATGACAAACTTCCTAGATGAATTCGTTAGTCAGAATGCTGCTCAACAAAACACTGTAAACACACAAACAAATACCAACACACCACTACAACAATTAGTAAAGTACAAATCAATGGTATTACGCAAAAACGATAGTACTTTATATGAAAAAACCCACTCACTAAAAAACAAACCGTTCGAATGGACTACACTACAAGGAATGGTGGGCATTGAAATTGAAGTAGAAAATATCACACAACCAGTAAGTCCTTTAGCATACTGGGATGTAAAAAGTGATGGATCTTTGCGTAACAATGGTATTGAACTTGTATCTGTTCCACTACAAATCAAACAAGTACAACTAGCACTTGAACATGTCTTTGAAGTACTGAATCAAAATAATAAACCTGATTTTAGTAATAGAACTAGTATCCACATCCATGTAAATTGTCGTGATCTTACACAAGATCAATTGTACAATTTCATTTTGTTATATGCAATTTTCGAAAAACATTTCTACAATATTGTAGGAAACAAACGACTCAACAGTATTTTCTGTGTCCCAGTTTTTCGAACCAATCAACTTAAACATCTAAACACCGTTGTATATGGTCTTATTCCTGACTGGCATAAATATTGTGGTTTAAATCTACTACCACTATATCAAAATTCAGTAACACAAGGATACGGCACAATCGAATTCCGCCATCTACATGGTACAGCAAATCAACAAGAGATTCTTGAATGGATCAATGACATTCTGTGTCTACGCAAATTTGCATGTGAAGTAAACAAAGAAGAACTTATTCAACTAATTAAAGAAATGAATACTACTAGTAGTTATCTTTCTTTATACTCACAAGTCTTTGCAAAAGGCCGCAAAATTCTAACAAACAAAAAAGACTTCGAAGAATGTGTAAGCAACACAAAACGCGAACTATTTGGGGATGAGTATATGAACACTCTCAAACGTTCTGACCAATGTCCATATTGGACTACTGTAAGTGAACTAGGAATTCGAGGTTAACTATGTGTGGAATTGTAGCTATTATAAGCAAGCAAGCAACCACAGGATTTTTTTATAAAGACAAAACAATCTTCCTGCAAATGCTTATCTCCGACATGTTCCGTGGTATGGATAGTACAGGCAGCTTCGCTGTAAACAAACACGGAAACCTAAAGATGGTTAAAGACGCAAGTCCTACTCCATTCTTTATTAATAAAAAAGAAGCTAACACCTACTTCAATGACTTTATTTCAGACTATCATATTGTGGTCGGTCATAATCGTAAAGCAACTATGGGTGCAACCGTCAGCGAAAATGCTCACCCATTCATTGAAGGAAACATTTGTCTTGTTCATAATGGTACTCTACAAAACCACCACAAGCTCGCAAATCGTCTAGTAGACTCCAATGCAATTGCTGCACACATTGATGAACATGGATACAAATCCCTACTAAAAAACATTGAAGGTGCTTATGCACTTATCTGGTACAATGCCGCAGAAAAAACATTATACTTTACACGCAATGCTGACAGGCCGCTCCATCTAGTTGAAACCTCAGATCGTGTGTATCTAGCATCAGAAGCAAAAATGCTTGATTGGATTCTAGATAGAAACGATGTAACTAAATACACAATTCAAAATGTTCCTACAGATAAGGTATTTAAATTCAATCTTGAAACTCGCAAATTAGAAGCCGAGTCTAAGCCAAAAAAAGCCGACCCTGTGAAGAACAAATATCAAAACCAGAACCAAAGCCATCAACACAGGGGAAATCAGATCCATTCGGGCTTTGGGCATCTTGCGTTAGCTTACTCCTCGGAGGTAGCAGCAAACACTGACACCAACAAAACACACAAACAAGCAAATATTGAAACATATAAGAGCAATGAACGTGTATCTTGGAAAGTAAATAATTGGGAAACTCGTCAAAATTCTACCAAACTAATGGGTGTCACAACAAATGACTACCGAACACCTGTTACAATCTTTTTAGACCATAAAAATTACACTGACGATGAAATTGATGTGCTAACACTGGCTGAATATCTAACTGGTCAAGTCATGACCATTTCATACAAAAGTGGAATCACTCAACTATATCTAAAAAATGTAGCTCTTGACGATCAATATACAACAATGAACTATAAAAAAGTTTCTATTGGAATGATCGAAAAAGCAGGCAGTTGTTGTTATTCTTGTGGAACTGCCTTAACCAATAGAAAAGAAATTGAAGAATCCATTGTCAGCATCAACTCACGCGGAGAGGTTCTCTTCATCACTTGTGGTGAATGTTCTTCAGCAACTCCTTATTATGGAGGAAACTATTAAATGACACTCGTTAAACAATTACGTACGTGGGATGAAATGCCAAATGACGACGATAAAGCGTTTCACTGGCTTGATCTAAAGACCGCAGAAGCCGCTGATGAAATCGGATGGGCAGCACTGGCGGTTTGTTTCTTTGGCCTGATGTTCGGATTCTTGGGAGCCTGACATGAGCAACTTGCAAATCAAAACAGAGTACGGTGGGTTTCCTGACGTATCAGTTATTGACGCAGAAGTTGGCGTAATCGTCTGCGCTGGAGCCTACCCGATCAGAACGTCATTCACCATCAGTTATGCAGAAGCTGCGGAGTTGGCTCAGATGCTTATGGATGTAGTGAGCGACCATGTTCAGAAGGCCGCAGCATGACCGAGCTAATCAACACAATCGCGCTCGGCGCCGAATACTTCGGTGATCTGATGCTCTGTGCCGGAATCGTTACGTTCGCTGTGCTGGTGTGCATGGATGGAGGATTGAGATGACATCGCCTAACACCATCATTGCCGACATGCAGGCCGTCGAAACAAACCTGCGCCAGCAACTCGCCGCTGCACTCGCCGCAATCAAGATAAAAAATCACACCCTGGAATGGCTTTCAGTAAAAAGCCACACCCGCCTGCAAAGGCTCCGCGCAACCCAAGCACTCGCCATCCAGCCGTCCACCTCGCCGACGGCCACCCCGAAAGGACTGAAATGAACACAAAGGAAAACAACCCCGCCTACCAGATGGGTGCGCCGTCGCTGGCCGAACTAAACCAGCAACTCGCCGAGGCGCTGGAGCAAAACTTAGTCTTATCCAAACAGACTGACCACACAATTCTTGACCTTTCTAACTACGTTGACAGCTTGGAGCAGCAACTTGCCGGCGCTATTGCCGCGTGCAAGCAGAAGGATGAATCCATTGAAGCTGCCCATAACGGATTGCGTTGGTGGATGGACGCGTTCCCGCTTCACGTAACTGAAGCCGATAACGAGGAAATGCTGAAGATCGTAAAAGCCCTCGCCATACAGCCCGACGACTATGCGCTCAAGGCGTGGCTCGGGGAGCCTGTTGCTTGGGCAGATACATACGGAAATGTCATTCGCAACAGTACAAAGGAGTTTAGTCAAAATGTAATGACTAATGCTTTTTCAGTGCCCATCTACTCACCGAAATTATTGAAGTAACCACTATCTTTAGGAGAAATACAAATGGAAACCAAACCTGACGCGCCCGCTAAGGGCTTTGCCGAAATTCGCCGTGAGCGGGTGTTTGAGGCGATCAATGGAGAACGCCACTACCAAGAAATGAAGTGGGGCGATCTTCCCGCCACTCGGCTAGGTCAATGATTTTTGCGGTCATGGCCTATCGCTCCGCCAGCATGTCAGTCTTGCGCTGGCTTCCGTAGCTGGTGCCAAGGAAGAAGCCAGTGACAGAACCGAGCACCAGCGAGATGATCGAAGAAACCACCATCGCCCGAATGTCGTTCGTCCAGCCTTCGCCGAACAGGACAGCAGCGACGACCAGATAGACCAGCGGCAGCAGCGCCAGAGAAATCCACAGGGCTGGCGATTGCCACGGCTTGCCGCTGGCCTGTGCCGCTGCATCGGCATTGCGCGCCCCGGCGATGCCACCGCCACCAGATTCACCGGTCAGTTCGTACCAGCGCGATTCAACGGCTTGCGAGAATGCTTGCGCCTGCGCCGGGTCGGATTCAATGGCATTAACCGCTCCTTCCACGGTCTGCTGGCTGGTTATTTCCTTGGCGATGGCTGCGACGGTTTCCGCCGCCTTGGCGTTCTTCTCGGTTTGCTCCCCGTTTCCGAATAGGCGAATCAGGGCAGGCGCGGCGTTGATTAGCGCCGGAAGAGCTGCAGCAACGAACGGAACCATGATGTTTTCTCCGGTTTCGGTTGGGGGAAAGGGACGGGAGCCGTGGCCTCCTCCTTCTTCATGTTCGCGTACAAGAATGAGAGGCAGGTTTCCAGCGTCTTCGTCGGCTGGCCGTATGGAGAACCTGGCAGCGAGGCCCATTCACGGTTGCAACGCTCAAGGGCCGTTTTCCAGTCGCCTTCGAGCACGGCATTAAGCGCGCGGCGGCGGTCGATCAGGTAGAGCGCGGCGATGTCTTGCGCAAGTGGCGAAAAATCCGTCAGGCCGCAGGCATTGGCGCATTCGTCCCAGGTGCGGGACAGGAACTGATAAGCACCGGCTGCCGTTGATGTGATCGGCTTGCCGCCAAGCGTGCGGGTGATCGCCCTGCGCGGATGGTCGTCAAATGACGTGAACCGCTCGCCGCCGAAAAGCGTCTGGTAGCCGGCGCCTTCGGTGTATTTGATCAGCGCCAGGAAGGCACTGACATTCGGATGCAACAGGGTTTGCGTGTAATCGGTCATTTGATTCTCCAGCGCTTGTAGTGACGGTAACGTTCGCGGGCGGACTGGCAGGCGCCGATGATGGCGGCGACGGTTATCAGTAGCAGCAACCAATCAGGCATCTGGTGTTTTCCTTCCAATGACAAAACGCATGAACGCCATTTCCAGCGCGGCAGTTCCGAGGCTGGCGATTCCAGCGGCAATGCCCATCTGGGCAAGCGGCGACATATTCGGCTGCATAATGAGAATGGTCCCGGCGACGACCGCGAGGCCCCC
>OFQZ01000509.1_pt1 | contig 13196 bp, 22 predicted proteins | sample 1543011 | NCBI WGS metagenome assembly OFQZ01 (sample SAMN07774216, study PRJEB24372) | wastewater metagenome | isolation source: Exp Tend NO 0WW | collected 2016-02 | reverse complement strand
CGTGTCGACCACCACCAGCTCAGCGCAGCGAGCGCGTAGCCGTGATCGTCGAGCGCGAGGTCTACGCCGAGCGCAGGTGAGAAGGTGTTCATCGCGTGCATCGCCATCCGCGGCACGTCTTCGGTCGCCCACGGTGCGTAAAGCTCCCGTGATTCGCCGCCGATCGCGCAGCGCTGGTGAAGAGGGTGCCTGTCCGCGCGCGCGTTCTTCTGAACGGCGGCCGCGACGCCGGCGAGCGTGGGCATGTGGTCCCCGTGAGGGGCGTAGCCCGTCGAGACCAGGATTCGCAGCAACGGCCGTCACCGCCGTCTTTCCTCGGGCCTTGCGGCCGTCGGCTGCAATCGAGAGCCCCGAAGGGCGCACGAGGTATCGAAGGGCTCAATCGCCCGAGTCCGTCGCGCTGTGGGGGACGGGGGAGGTTGGAGGCAGCGCGACGGGCTTGGAGGATCGAGTGCGGCCGAAGCCGCTGGCGACGCTCTACGCGAGCGCGGCGAGAGGGATCCTGTAATCGCGACCGTCGCCACCCTCGACAGGGATCGCGCGGCCGAGACGATCGAACACCCGCCCCTGTTGACACCAGTGTTGCACCGTGCGCAGCGAGCGGGACCGAGCCTCAGCGTATTCGCGAGGCGAAACCCAGCCCCGAACGGTGGGACCGGGCCTGCGCTGTCGAGCGTGCGGGCGACGATTGGGCATAGCTCACCCCTCCCGTTCAGGATCAGAGGTTGATTGCGCGTTTACCCGCTGTCCAGTCGGCGCGGTTGAATTCGTGGGCGTGTTTCCAGACCCCTTGCAGTCTGGGCACGGCCCCCACCAGCACCCGTACTCGTCTTCGCCGTCGACATAGCCGGTGCCCCAGCAGCACCCACAATTGCCACTCACTGCGCTCATGTTGCTACCCGCCTCTCTGTCGCGCGCGGCGTGGCTTCGAGCACGAGCGGCTTGCAGTAGTCCCTTCGCGGGCGCGAGCTCCACGGGAACGCGCGATCCTCGCACCTCGGCTGCGGCTCGATCGCAGTCCTCGCAGCGCGCGCTCCCTCGCACCGAACCCTGCGAGGGAGCGCAGCGCAGTCCTCGCGCTCTGCGCACCAACGCGCATGCCACTCGCGCAGCCGCGCGACGACGCCGCGTGTGTCCCGCACACCGTCAGCGTCAGCGAGCAGGCGCGCAAACTCGCCAGCGCACCCAGGCTCTTCGCTCGCGCTGTCGTACCAGCCAACCGCGCGGCCGATCAGTTCGCCCGCCGACGCGGCGAGCGAGTCCGCCGAGCCTCCGACGCCCCAGCGCGCCCACTCCCTGACGGTCAGACGGCGCGCGTGATCGGTCGAGAGCAGCACGCCCAGCCCGAGCGCCAGCGGCTCGACGTGCTCAGCGTGGATCAGCCACAGCGCCAACGCGCACCGCCTCGCCTCGCCGCCCTCAGCGTATCCGCGCCCGAGGATCCTCTGCGCCCTCTCGCTCTCCGCAGACCAGCGCGGGAGCTGCGGTTCGCCCCGCCCGCTCGTCTGCACGCGCTGCTGAATCGGCAGCGCCCCGCCTGCCTCGACGTGCCCCGATCGCAGCAGCGCTGCGATGTCTCTCGCTGCGTCGCGTGGACTCATCGCGCGCCCGTTGTCGTTGGCGGCGGTCATTGCCCACCAGTCTTTCGCGCAGCGCTAACCGCCGCTCGGTGCTTGGCGAGCGCCCGCTTTGCGATCTCGTGCGCGCGGACCAAGTGGCAGAGCTTCGCGTACACCCCCGTCTGTCCGCGCTTCCATCGGCGCTTGCAGAACGCGATCTCATTGCGCAGTGCCGCGAGGACCGCGCCTCCTTCGGTGGTTGACTTCATCCCTCGTCGCTCCCTTCTTGAATACGTGTGCTTGTAATCATAGCGCGATTCGGCGCCAGTTCATCCAGTGTTTTTGCTTACCACCTCGAAGGTCACTCGCGTGATCTCGAACCCCTGCGCCCTCGCAGCCCCGAGGGTGTGCGCGGTGCCCTGCGTCTCGCTCCAACGAGCTTCGAGCCCGAGGACGTGCACCCGCGCGACGCGGTCAAGCTGTCGAGCGACCTCGCGCACCATCGCGACGTTGCGGGCGAGTGGCGTTGCGCGGCCCTTGTCGACGGGTCGCCACAGACGCGCGCGCTCGCGTCGCTCGTTGTAGACCCAGCCATCGAGCGCGTAGATCCGCAGCGCGGCGCGTGCGGTGTCGTCGACCCACGACGCTGCCCAATCGTCAGGCCCCTTCGCGTCGCCAGCGACCACGACAGACGGAGAGAATGTTTCGGCGATCGCCGTGAGCACGGCTCTCGCGGCGGACTCGCTCGCGCTGCCTTCGAGCGCGCGCGATCCGGTCACGAGCAGGATGCGCGCGGTCACGACCGCACCTCGCGACGAAGTGTGTCGAACGCCTCGCGAATCGCACTCGTCTCGTCCGCGAGCATGTCGCGGACACTGACGACCCCTTCGCGTCGAGCGCCGGATTTCCTGCCGGAGTGACGGTGAATCGAGAAGCCCCATATTCGCGAGCCATCGAAGAGCCGCACGCCTCTGACCACGACATCCACCCAGACGCCATGGTAGAAGCCCCACCACTCGATTCGCGTGTACGCGCCGCCGTCGGCTGGATAGCGCCGCTGGCTCAGCATCGACCACCTCGCCCGTTGTCGTTGGCCACCACCCGCGCCCGCTCACGTCCCTCGGGGCACGAGCGACACGAGACGTACTGGACTGCCGCCCCACGCTCCACGTCAGCGCTCGGCCGTCCGTGCGCGCCATCCGTCTGCTGTGCGCGCTGCCACCGAGCGACGCACGACGCAAGAGCGAGGGTGCAGCGCAGCCGCTCGCAGTCGACGGTCTCGCTCACGAGCACGGGCAACGTGCGGCGTTTGAAGCTCTTGGCGCGCGTCATGCTGCCACCGCCTCGAAGGCCGCGACGAGCGCAGACGTGTGTGCGTATCCGGGGAGTGCGAGCGCGTTCCACTGCTCGGGCAGCAGCCACAGCGGCCTGCCGTCGCCGTAGAGCCCCACGCGGCGCGCGCGGGCGTAGAGCGTGTGCGGGCTGCTGCCGAGGCGCACCGCAGCCTGCCGCAACATCTCGCGGCCGAGCCATTGCTCGAAGGCCTCGACAGCCTCGTCTGCCTCTGCGTATCGGCGCTGGCTCGTGCGCGGCGCGCGCGGGCGTAGAGCGTGGCCGGGGTAGACATTGCGCACCTGCACCCCGGCGTCCTCGAGGATCTTGGCGAGCGGCTTCGCTGAGATCCCGCAGCGGCGGGCGAGCTCAGCAAGGGACGCGCACCCCTGCGGGATGCCGCGGGGCAGCCCGAGCCGATCAGCCTTGCGGCGGATCGACACCCACGAGTGCGGACGCAGAGTGCGCAGCAGCGCGCGCGCACCCCACACGCCCCACTCGCGCACGAGCAGCGCGACCTGCTCGGGGGTCCATGGGTGTCTCTTCTTGTGTCTAGCCACGGGCCACCTCGACAATCCCCGTGCGGATGAGCGCGCGCACAGCGTCTTTCTGCGCCTGCTCGTCGTGCGTGAGCTGCCACAGGTCGGCAAGCATCTGCGCGGCGCGGGCAGCGTCGGTCTCGCGGCCAGCAACCGCGCGCAGCATGCCCCTCGGTCGCTCGGGATCGTGCTTCAGCGCGGGCGCTTCCCGCATCGCTCCGCCTGAGATCACAAAGAGACTCATCGAGCCACCTCCCTGACGAGCAGCGCGTCGAGCTCGACGGCAAACGTCCGCGCCCACGCCTCGATCACGCTGGGCCCCGTCTCGCCGAGCTGCGAGAGCACCCAGCGCGCAACACTGCCCGGCTGGTAGAAACGCACGTCGACCCGCTCGTGTCCCTTCGCGCACTTGCGCTGCGCGTAGTGCCAGGCGAGGCGGTCGCGGTCGTCGAAATGCGTGCCCTTGGGCTTCGCCAGCCCCGGCGCGCGCTGGTTGTGCGGGCGCGGTCCTTCGCCCTTGGGCAGATAGAGCCCGAGCGCGTCGGTCACGCCGTCCTGAACGTGCTTGAGGGCCGACGCGAGGTTGTCCGTGTCGAGCGTCCCGGTGCTGTGGCGCACGAGCACCACGACGAGCGGCAGTCGCAGGTGTTGCCACGCGGGCAGCGCTGCGCGCAGGTGCGTCACCACCGCGTCGTTCTGCGACTTCGCCCGCGTCGAGCGCACGCGCCAGCTCTCGTGCGACGCGCGATTCGCCTCGCTCACGGTCTGCACCGGAAGCTCGATCGTCACCAACGCGGGGATCACGCTGCCACCTCCCGCGAGTCGTTGGCCCCGCTCCCCGACGCTACGCACGCGCTCGCAGCGCGGTCACCGCTCACTATGAGCGGAGGTTGATCAGACGCCACCGACAACACGGGGGCGTGCGCAGCGTCCGAGCGCCGGGTCTTTACGCGTGCGGCAATCTCCTCAGAAATCGAACGCGATCCCCGTCGCGCAGCGCGCCAGAGTCCTTGACGTGTGAGGCCGAGCAGCGCAGCCCACTCGGTAAACTCGCGCGTCTCGCCGCCAACCGTGATGCTTGTGCGTCTGCGTCCTGGGTGCGCGGGTCGCACGTACGCGTGACCTTGGCGACGGCTCGACGCTACGTACGCTGCAAGCACCCCGAGCCATGACCCGGACCTCGCGCGGCGACTCTTGAGCGCACCTGTGCTGACCCCCAGCGCCTCAGCAAGCGCTGCGATGCTGAGCGAGCGCCCGTCGATCACTACGACTGCGTGACGCGCCTCGGTCTCCGAATCGATCGTCGCTATGTGCTTCGCGGTTGCTTCGCGGATCTCACTCTTGCTCGCAGAGCGCCAGTCGACCCCGCGTGCGCGCAAAAACAGCCGCGAATACTGCGCGCCATATCCTGTGACACGCTCCAACCACGCGTGCGTTCGCTCCGTTTGACCAGTCTTTTTTCTCGCCATCACTCCACCGTCCCTTCGTCTGTCCACTCGTCTGCGGCGGATGCCGCGAGATCACGAAACACGGTCAAAGACCGCACGAACTGCACTCGGGCCGGTCCCTTCGGCCCCTTGCGTTGCTTGCCCACGATGATGTCCACCTCGGGCTCGGGCTCTTCGTCCGCTGACTCGCTGTGGATCATCCAGACCTTGTCCGCGTCCTGCTCGATCGCCCCCGAGCCGCGAAGGTCCGAGATCTTCGGCGCGCGCTTGTCCTTCTCGTTCGCTCTGTTGAACTGCGAGAGCAGCACGAGCGGAACGCCCGCCTCTTTCGCGAGCAGCTTGCACTCGCGCGTCTGCGCTGAGATCGCCTCTTCGCGCGAGTCCTCGTCGCCATCCGCTTCGAGCAACTGCAGGTAGTCGAGTCCCACGAACGCGAGCGGCTCGCCTCTTCGATCGCCGTCCGCTTTCGCCGCGAGCACGCGCGCGCGAACATCGGCCATCCGCAGACGCGAGCGCGGATCGAAGAGCACGGGCAACCGCTCGAGCGACGGCACCGCTTCGAGCAGCGCGTTCGCGTCCTGCTCGCTCAGCGCCCCGTCTGCCGCGCGCGCCGAGTCGACCAGCGCCCGAGCGCAGAGCGCGCGTTCGACCAACTCATCGACTTCCATCTCCAACGAGAACAACAACGCGGCGCCTTTGCCCGACGCAGCCGCGGTGAGGGCGAGTTGCAAAAACAGCGAGGTTTTCCCCAACCCAGGACGGCCCGCGAGGATGATCAACTGCCCCGGCAACAGCCCGCCCGGCGTCATCCGGTCGAGCGCAGCGAGGCCCGTCGAGAGTCCGCGCTCGCGCGCCGAAGCACCGCGTCTCAGCGTCATCCGCTCGGCGACGTAGCCCGCACGATCGCGCAGCGTGAGCAGCGGCGTCGCATCCGCTCGCGATTCGAGCGCAGCACCGACGCGCTTGCTCACGTCGCCTGCCCACGACGCGCCGCCCCGCGTCGCGCGGTCGATTGCCTCGCGCGCCGCTGCGATCACCCGGCGGCGTTGCGCGCAGTCCGCCACGATCCGCGCGTGAGTCTCGGCGTTCGACGGGCCAGAGACCGCGTCGAAGAGGTCGTTGACGTAGGCCATGCCGCCCACGGCGTTGAGCCGACCACGTGCGCGCAGCTCAGCGCAGACGCTCACGGCGTCGAGTCGCTCGCCCGGTCGAGCCGAGACCGCCGCGATGGCCTCGAACACAACGGCGTGCGCCGGGTGGTAGAAGTCCGCGCCGCGCACGATCGCCGCGACCACGGGCAGCACCGGCTCGCCCCACTGCGCGCTCAGCAGCACCGCACCGAGCACCGCGCGCTCGGCCTCGAGCTCGTGCGGCTCGCGCTGCGCGTCAGCCCGCGTCAGCCCGCGCTCAGCCATTGGCCACCTCGAAGAGAGAGAGTTGAGCGGAGGGGTCGAGCGAGAGGCAGTGAGGCGAGAGCCACAGCCGTTCCAAGTGGCGATTGCCCGAGCGACGACCGAGGCCAGCGGGGCCGGTCCATTTGACCTTGCGCCAGCCCGCGGGCATCGCGTGCTCGCCTTCGAGGCCTGCGAGGACGATCCGCAACGCGGGGTCGTCGCCGTGCTCGATCGCCCACTTGCGCGCGCGCTCGGCGGTGTCGGCGCCGTCGTGCGCGTAGAGTTTCGTCGAGCGCATCGCGTGCGAGTACGGCGGGTCCAAGAACACGCCAGCGACTGACGAGCCCTCGACGTAGAGCGTGCTCTTCGTGAGTACTCGCTCGAAGTCGCCACAAACGATCCGCACCCGACGCAGACGATCCGCCAAGGCCTCGAACCACGGGGCGAGCGCGCCGCCGTCGAGCGATTGACCAACGACACCGCAGCCGCCAGAGCCGCGCACCTCAGGCATCTGCCGCTGCACCCCGGTCCCGGCCGTCGTGAGGTTCGGGCGACGCTGCGGGACTTTGCGGTGAACACCCATACCAGCGCTCGACGCGCTCACGTGCGGGCGCTGCGGAAACTCGGCAGCGCCGCGCGCGCTGTCTTTGCTGCGCACCGGCGAGCACCACCCGCCGCCGATCCACTGCGACAGACCCCAGACCCACCAGCCGGCCAGCTCGGCATCGAACCATCGCGGGTCCGCTTCGAGCTGCTCGCGCACTTCGCCAGCGCGGCGCACGAGTTCGCGGTGGCGAGCGTGCAGGTCGATCTCGCTCACGGGGTAGTCCGCGTGTCGCGCGACCTCCGACGGCGCCGAGCGCAGCGCGCGCCAGAAGTGGACGAGCAAGCCGTCTGCGTCGTTGACCGTCTCGATGCCGGGCTCCGAAGGCCTTGACAGCAGCACGGCACCGCTGCCGAAGAACGGCTCGACGTAGACGCGGCAGTCACCGAGCGCGGACCAAACCACGTCAGCGATTCGGCGCTTGCCGCCGGGGTACGGGAACGGGGCCCGAAGTACTTCGGCGGCGCCGCCGTCAGCCATTGGCCACCTCGCGCTCCGCCGCTGCCCGCTCGCGCTCACGCTCGGCTCGCGCCGCGCGGAACTGCGCCGCAAGCTCCTGCGCGCGCTCCGGGGTGATCACGTCGACCGGCGCCGAGGGCCGCACCGCGCGCAACGCCGGGCGCTTGGAGGGCATCCGCGCCGCCGCTTCGTCGAGGCACCGCAGGAGCCCGTCAGCGGCCCGTCTGCCGGTCTCGTCCGCTCGGCCGAGCAACGCCCCGATCGTCCACGCCCCGCGCCACCAGGACGCCTCGTCGCGCGCCACGAGGGTTGCCCAGTGGTCGAGCTCGTCAGCGAATCGCGGTCGCTGGGCCGTGAGCGCAGCGAGCGTCCGCGAGAGTTCGCGTTCGTGGCCGTTGAGGGTGAGTTGGAGTTTCCCCTGCGACCGCTCGCGGAGTCGGTTCACGACCGCCCACGGGTCGAGCCACCACGCCCCGGTCGCCGGCTGCTCCGGGCTCGGCTCCTCGCGCGTGCGAAGAGAACACGCAGTGTTCTCTCTACGGGTCGGGACGGGTCGGGACGGGGCAGCGTCTTTCGACGCGTCTTGAGACGGTGCTGTAGACGCGTCTACACGCGGTGCTTTCCCTGCGTTTGGCGCAGTTTTTGGCTCTTGAGCGCGCGTTTCACGCCAGCGGTTTTGACGCTGGGTTTTTGCAGCGCGCTCGGCCTCTACTTGCAAACGGCTTGGGTTTCGCTCGAGGTACCCGTGCACCCGGAACCCGTCGCCGTCGGCCTCGAGCAGCCCCACCTCGACGAGTCGCTCGAGGATCTTCGGGCGCGTGATCTCTCTCGCGGTGGCAGCCGGGACAGCGCCGTCCGTGAGGTATTGCGAGCAGTAGCAGACCATCCGCACGAACGCGCCGACGGCCTCGTTTCCAGCGCGGACAACCTTCGGGTGCGACCAAAACGCGTCGTCGAACTTTGCCCAGCTCACCGCGCCCCCGCTCTCTGCGCCGCGCGCAGGCACCGCTCACACGTCCCCAAGGCGCACGAGCAGGGCGTCTTCAGCGGGCGCTCTGCGCTCGGCCAGCGGCCCTCGAACGCGAGCGGCGCCGTGCGCTGCTCTCTCTTCGGTCTCGCCGCCCGTCTCTTGCTCTTCGTCTGCACGGTGGTCCTCCAGGTTGAATTCGTGGCCGCTGCGCAGGGCTCTGAGCCCCGGCGTCGCGCGTGAGCGCAGCGGGTCAGGCGGGGTCGCTGGCGGGCTTCGCTCGCGCGATCTGCTCGACAGCCCTGGCGCTCGCAGCGAGCTTCTCGATCGCGCGAAGCCCCGTTGCGTGCAGGTCTTGGTCGACCTCGATCCCGAGAGAGCGGCCGCGGTTGCGCAGTTCGTCGAGTGCGGCTTTCGCCAGCGCTTCGAGCTCGTCGGTCTGTGCGTCGGCGACGGTCTCTCGCGCCACGTCTGCAAGCTCGGCGGCGCTCACGACTCACCCCGCGATTCGATCGCCACCGCGTTCGCCACGAGCACGACTGCGAGCAGCGCGCTTGCCCAGCGAGCCAGTCCCGAGAGCGCGAGCCCTTCGCACGCAAGCAGCGCAGAGCACGCGATCCCGGCTGCGAACCACGGCAGTCGTGCGCGGCGCGCGTCGGCATGCTCGACGCGAGCAGTGAGCGCGGCAACCTCGACGCGACTGCGAATCAGCGCGCGCTGCGAGATCCCGAGCGACTCCCGCAACCGCTCGACGTACTCGGTCGTTGAGCGCAACTGCTCGACCGACCTCGCGCACGTTGCGCACGTCGGGACCGAGCAGCGCACGCCGCTCGTGTCTGCGTCGCCGCTCACGCTGCCACCTTCGCCGCACGCTCGACGGCGGTCTTGACGGCGTCCTCCGTCGGCTCGTCACCCTCCCCATTCACGAGCCACTCGACGCTGACCCCCAGCGTCTTCGAGAGCGCCAGCGCGGTCTGCGCTGCGATCTCAACTCTTTCCCCCCGCTCGATGAGCCCAATGTGGCTAGGGCTCTTGAGCCCCGCAGTCCGAGCGAGCTCTGAAACGCTCAGACCAGCCTTCGTGCGGAGCCGCAGCAGCCGCTTCCCCAACGTATCGCGTCGACCTCTCATGGCGCACGTTTGTAACGCACAAACGTACCGTCGTCAACACGAACGTCACTTACCTAGCTCTAGCCCGCGATACAATCGTATGTAGACTCGCAATCATGGCCCTCGCCGACCGACTGCAACGCGTGTTGGACCTCCGCGGATTGACCCCCTACGACCTCTCGAAGCGCGCGGGGTTGAGCCAGTCGCAGGTGAGAATCTGGATCGACCGCAAGAGCGAGCGCGTGTCGACCGAGGCGCTTCGCAAGGTGGCCGCCGCCGCGGAGGTGTCCGCACTGTGGCTCATCACCGGCAGCGGGTCACCCGACGACGATGAAGCGCGCGAGGAAGCGGGCGAGACGAGCGCCGGAAGTGCGCCGCCAGCGACCGCGAGCGAAGAGCACCGCGCGCCCGTCGAGCTGCCGCCTGGCTGTCTCGGTGATTCGCCGACGTATCCCGCGCGCAAGAAGACCGCGCGCCGCGCTCGCCCAGCTCGTGCCGTATCGGGTCGCCGCGTGGGTCGCAACCACCCGCGCGCGCATCCTCGCCAGGGCGTTCAACGCCATCGCGCTCTGAAATTCGTACCACGAAAAACGTAACGTTTGCGCCAGTTTGGTACGTACGTGCCCTGAAAACGTTACGAACGTGTTGACGTACCGCCCGTCGTCCATTACAAACGTACCTGTCCCGAGCAACCAACGGGGCAGACGGAGAGACGGCGATGGACGAGAGCACGGCGATCAGAGTTGAGGTTGAGGGGCTTCCGGCGCTGCTAGTGAGCGGCGACATCTGCGAGCCCGAGCCTGAGGTGGGGATCTGGAGCCACGTTTGCTACGAGCTCGATTGGTGCGCGGCTGAGGGCGATCTGACGCCTGAGCAGGAGATCGCGTGCGTCGAACGCAGCGCCGACATCGAGCGCCGCTACATCGACACCGTCAAGGAGCGCGAGTGGCAGGCGCGGCTCGACGACGAAGCGGCCGAGATCGAGCAGCGCAACAACGGCGCGTGGTGAGCGCGGGCGCTGCCCCGCCGGGGCTCGCGAGGCGTGCACGCACGCTGTCCGAGCCTCGACGGGACCGCGCTTTCGCGGCGGACGGAGGATCACCATGGCGACGTTTATCGACTCAGCGCGCCCGCGCTACCTGCCCCTCACCACCACCAGAAGACTCGAGGTTGACTACCTGCTCGACGCGCCGACGGAGCCTGTGGCGCTCACGGTCGTCGATCGACAGGGCCGCGAGATCGAGAGCGACGACGTGGTGATCGCGCTCGCGTGGAGACTGACTCGCGGACGCCGACGACCGCGCACCGTGGTGGCTGCGCTGCGCGCGCTGCTCAGCGTGGCTGTGCAACGCCAGCGAGCGCGCCTCGCGGCGGACGCAGCGGCGCGCAATCTCGCGCAGGCTGAGGAGCACGACGCGTGCTCGTGGGTCGACGAGCCAATCGAGTACGCCGTGGCTGACCAGCCCGCCAAGCACGACGGGATCGACCGCGCTCCCGAGGACACGGGCGACCTGTGGGAGTCGTGCTTCGGCAGCGACCCCGAGGCGCGCACCGTCTACCTCGACGGCGACGACGTGGACGCCCTCGCGGCTGAGCTCGACGCGTTGCAACGGCAGTCGCTCACGGGTCGCACGCTGCGAGAACTCGACCGCGCTGCAGGGGGCTCGCGGTGAGCGCGCTCTGGCAGGTCTGGACCGAGGGCGCGTCACGCGACGACGCGGCGGTGATTCGCGCGCGGTTTCCGCGAGCCGCGGCGAACGCGTTCGCCGCAGTGCACGCGCTCGGTCAGGACAAAGACACGTGTGGCGGATTCGAGGTGTTCGTCTCGCAGGATGGCTCGCAGGACGTCAGGACGTTCGAATACTACCTGCGCTCCAGCAGCCGGTCAGCGCGGAATTCACCACGAGACCTCCTCGGACGCCTCGACGAAGAAGCGCGCAGCGCGAGGCGCTGGATTGCGTGCCTCGAACACGATCTAGAAAGGGCGCGCGACGAGCTCGCTCGCCGTCTCGCGCAGCGCGAGCGGATGTTCGCTCTCTTCACCCAGAGCGAGCGTGACGAAGCGCTGCTCGCGAGAACGAGCCGCGACGACGCACTGAGAAGACCGGGCACGGGCGAGCCAGAGACGAGAAGACGCGAGGCAGCGGGCGAGTGAGTGAAAGGCCCGCTGCCTCGACTGCGGCCCATCGCACACGCGGTGGCTCGCGATCGGCGCAGTGCCGAGCACACGGATTCAAGAGAGGACGGAAAACATGGGTCACTACTACAAGATCGACGAAGTCATCACACCGGAGCGCGCGAAAGAGTTTATCAAGCGCAACCACCCAAGGAACCGAAAGCCGGACCCGCGCGAGGTCCGCAGACTCTCGAAGATTCCGCGAGAAAAGTGGATCTCGTGCGCGAGCACGGTGAAGTTCGACACGAACTCGCTGCTCATCGACGGGCAGCATCGGTTGCTTGCGATCATCGAGCGAGGAGAAGGACTCCCGTGCGACGTGCTCTACAACGCGCCGCCGGAGTTGGTGTTCTTTGTCGACGTGGGGCGCACACGAACGCTCTCGCACATGTTGAGGCTCGCTGGGTATTCGAGCGAAGGCCCGCTCGCCGCCGCGCTCAACGGCGTGAACTGGTTGCTCACTGGGGACACGGCAAAGATGCACATGGATCGCGCGGAGCAACTGCTCAGTGCGACCTGCGACGTGTCCATCGAGCACACGCTCGAATGGGTGCGAAGCGCGCAGCGACAGGGGCTTTCGAACGCGCGGTTTCTCGGCGGGATCTTTCTCGCGTTCGACTTCGACGAGAGCTATCGCAGGCTCGCCGACGCTGTTGTTTCAGGCTCGGAGCCGGGGAGCGCCGCGCAGAAGTTCCGCGAAGATCTGCTGCGTGACCGCGCTGCATCAACGGGCGGTGGCGACGAGCGTCGTCGAGAGTTGCTCGGTCGGCTCGTAAGCGTGCACTCCGCGTTCAAAGAGAAGCGTCTGCTCTCGCGCATCTACCACCGGCCCGAGCTCATCGAAAGCGAGCGGACGCGAGCGAGGGAGTCGTTTCAGCGGCGGTTCGCTGAACTCGAATCCGCCGCTCGCGAAGCGGCCGAGTAGCAACCCACCAGCAGCGCCACCCGCTGCCACGGGACCACGCTCGCGCTGGGGGAGCGCGCGTGATCTCGCGGCAGGGAGTCGCGAACTTCAACGGAGCAACGGCGGTGAGAAGATGAAGACGCACGAACTGAAGACCGTTCAACCCCACTTCGGCCACATCCACAGCGGTGCGAAGCGCGCGGAGATTCGACGCGATGACCGCGGCTTCGCGGTCGGCGACGTGCTGGTGTTGAAGGAGTACGACCCGGCGACCGACAGCTACAGCGGGCGCGAAGTCGAAGTGCGCGTGACGCACGTCCTCGCGGGCTTCGAGGGGCTCGCGGCGGGATACGTCGCGCTGTCGATCGAGCCCAGGCAACCGTCGTTGTTCGACGACGCAGCGAGGATGTTCTGATGAGCGCGCTCCCTCTCGTGAGGTTTCGCCTGCAACTCGCCGACGACCTGCCAGACACAGTGGCTCCGTGCGTCCCGGTGTCGGTGAAGGGCGGGTCTACCGTGTGGCATCGAGCCACCTACGTGATCCCCGCGCAGATCGACTGGAGCGGTTTTCGCCACGCTGGCGGCTACGCGGAGCGACGCGCGCGCAGCGGGTCGAGCGGGTCAACGACCCCCGAAAGCGGACGATCCCGCAAGCAGTTTTTGCTGCGCGTCACCGACGAGGAGCGCGAGACGATCGAGTCGACA
>OFQZ01000508.1_pt1 | contig 13206 bp, 21 predicted proteins | sample 1543011 | NCBI WGS metagenome assembly OFQZ01 (sample SAMN07774216, study PRJEB24372) | wastewater metagenome | isolation source: Exp Tend NO 0WW | collected 2016-02 | reverse complement strand
GGCCGATGCGCTTGCGGATAAACTTAGCCTCCGAGTGGGCCGATGCCTCGTCGGGATGGCCGATTTTATTCGTAACTGGACAGCGCGGGAACCCGGCAAACCGGGTCAAGCGTTAACCCCGGGCGCTGGCCCAATGGTGCTTCTTAAAGCGACCTGTGGCCTTAAAATGCTCTAGATCGTAGTGCAGCCGGAACGTTTCGCTGTCGCAGTAGCGGCTCTCAATAATACCCTGCTCCGTTCGGTCCGCTTCCAGCATGCCAAGCCGGATGCGTTTGCCATTCTCCAGGAGCGCAAACTCGCCCTCGATGTCCGCGATACGCACCACCTCGTGCTTGCGGATGCCTCTAATAATCACTGCCATATACCTGCCCCTCCTTAAAGAGCACCGATTAAATGTAAAAATATCACAAACCCGGCTAGCGTAAACCAGCCGAGAATTGCCAAAAAATTGAATGTGTACCTGAGTGCTCTAGCCATCTAAAAAGGTTCCTCGTCGTCTGATGTTAACTCAAGTCCCCGCACTTGTGGTACTAAATCGGTAAAGGTTACTGGCGGTACGCCGGTCAGGTACCAATCGATCACTGCGCACGCCTCCTCGTAGCCACAAGCAAAGCTGCAGAAGTACCCGGCTGCCTCGAGCTCGTGCATCATTTTCGCCTGTTCCTGAATATGATCGTTGTTCCAGTTGCCATTGGACCACTTAAGCTTGATGTTGGCTGCTTTGAGCTCCAGGCCCATGCCGCAGTATTTAACCGGCCCAAGCGGCGTGTCGCGCTCCACCGGCTTAAAAATGAACAGGTCAGGGAACGCGCGGCGGTACTGCAGACGCTTGTGCTTGGACGCCTGGCCGATCGTCATTTTGATACCGGCCGCAAAATCAGTGCGAAAAATCACACCCGGATAGTCGCGCCGCAAAAAGCGGACCACCCGCTCGTGCGTGATCTCCTCACCGTTGTATTGCTTAATCCGATGTCCCGCCATCCTGTGCATTTCCTGTGGATAACTTAAAGTGTGAGCGGTACGCTTCGTAGGCTTTAACAGATTGCTCCGGCAGGTAGCGAGCCCAATCGGCCCCCTCTGTGTACAGAGCCGTCACGAAGTCCAGGGTGTTGTCGTAGCCGATCGCTTCGGCCTTTAGATCCTTAGCCAAATTGTGCTCGTTGCGCTCCTGGTAGACGCTGGCGCTGCCGTACACCACGGAGTTGGGGTAATACTTCTGCAGCACGTACCCAGCCCAAATGTCGTCCATGCGGCCAATGTGAGGGAACAAGAAGTAGGTAGGGAACGCGTCCCGGTGCAAAAACGTGTTCTGCGAGTTGAACGGACCGGGCTTTGTCCCGGCAAACGGCTCATGCGTGAATTTGCAATCGAACGGACCAAGCGCAATACGGCCGACAGCGTCGACGTCCGGCTCGCCATTCCAAAACTCAGCGTAGACCAGGCAACGCGGGCGCCGGTCGTGGCCAATGTAGGCGGCGCGCGAGCGGCGGCTTAATAGCTGAATCGGAAATCCCCGATGCCAGAGCTGGGGCTCGTTGGTGCCCTGAAACGGATCAAAAACGAGATCAGGCGACTCTAGAACCGCGACATGCGGTTCATTGCCCAAAGCAAGCAATGGGGCTATGCCCCAATTGTCGAACGGAATGTTGTCGTCGTCGACAGTGGCGATGATTTCCGCGCCCATGTTGTACGCCTCAATCAAACCCAGGTTGCGGCGCTGGATACAGTTCCAGCCAATGAGCTCGGACAGCTCGTGGTACTTCTGGTCCTGTTTGTTGGGGTGTAGGTATGCAACGTGCGGGTTGGCTTGCGCCAACTTCAGGTAATCATCGTGTGGCGTTTTCTGGTCCCCGACGATAATGACGGTCCAGTCCCGGGCGGCGCCAATAGCAATGTACTTGAGCAACGCCTCGGTTGGCGGGTTAATGGTGGTAGTGACGATAGCTTTCATGCTGCTACCTTTTCCTTTTTAGCGGGCTTAGGGTTGTCGATCAGCGACTCCACGATGCGTTTAATGCCAGCCTGCAGGTCAAACTTAGGCTGCCAGTATTGCGCCATTTTAGTAGGATCCGCGCCGGTCTCTTTAACGTAGCCAGCCGGGGCGTCCTGGTATTTAGGCTCAATCGAATCCTTTTCATTGCCGCGGAACACTTCCTCGTTAATTAGACGGACCAGGGTGTTGAAACTTACCGGCAAGCCGGAGCCCACATCAATGACCGGGTCGTGACACTCTTCTGCCAGTCGCACAACAGCCTCCACGACGTCATCCACAAAAATAAAGTCCCGGACCTGCTCGCCATCACCAAAAATGACTGGAGCGCGGCCATCGACGATGTCCCGGGCAAATAGGTATGGCACGCTGGCATAGTCGGCCTTGTGGCCCTCGCCAGGACCGTAGGTTGCAAAAATTCTCACGCCCAAAGCATCCATGCCCAGGCCATCAACGTACTGCTCACTCAGCAGCTTGCACAATGCATACTCGTTAATTTTGCCCTGGCTTAAAAGCCCGGTGGATGGGTACACCAGCCGAATACCATGCTTGTGGCACGCGTCTGCAGCGTTCATGAGCCCTTTGACAGTCGACTCGATACAATAGGCGGCTTTGCGTTTAAAAAGCACCTGTGAGCTCGGAGCGGCAAAATGGAACAAATAATCAAACGTGTGGTCCAGCTTCTTGAACGTTTTCGGGTCCCGGATGTCGCCCTCGAGCACAGTGATCCACTTGTACTGCCCGGGAACTGCAAAGCTGTTGTCGTCCTTTGGTTTGGCCAGCAACTCCAATTTGTCTGCTAATGCCCGGCCCAAAAAGCCGGTAACGCCAGTGATGGCTATTTTTTTGCCCTGATAATTCATCGCTCCTCCTTTGCGATCGCTCGCTTTAATTTTTCTCGATCCAACTCCAAACGGTGCCGGGTGGTTTGGCTGTCGTACTTAGGCAGCGCTTTGCCCTTTTCGCTAATAACGGTCTGCAGGTGGGCATCGGACATAGGGCTCGGCTTATCATGCGTGAAATCGTGGAACCACTCCTCATCCACCCGGATCACTCGGTCTGGCATGTCTTTCATGAGGTCGTTAATGTAGCTGTCGATCCAGCCGTGGTTGCCAATTTTGCCGCCCAGGGCCTTAATGAAGCCACGGCTGACAACGTGGTTCATGCTCCCAGCGTTATCAAACTTGGGTACGAGCACCCAAATGTCGTCAGGATCCAGCGGGAATGTTTTGCCAGCGGAATCACCGGACTGGTGCTCGCCTGAGATATAAGCTCGCAGCGCACGATCCCAGCCATCGTAGTTAATGTAGTGGTCCTCGCAAAAATAGATCACCCACTCACCCACTGCCCCAGCCTCCGGCAAAAGCATATTGAAATACTCATGCAACCCGGCGCGGCCGAGCCGCAGATTTTCGCGGGTAAAGCTAAACGGCCAGTGGCCGCTAGGATGCCGGTAATGCTCGTAAAAATAAACAAGGTCGTCGTTCCAGGAGTCGTGCTCGTTCATGATCACCCGGACATCCAGGCGCGACAGCTGCCGAGTGTTCTGCAGCAAGCCAAACAAAAACTTGCTGAGGTACTTGGAGTTTTTTCGGGAACTGATTAAAACAGTGATTGTCTGGTGCTCAACGCTCATAGCCCTGTCCATCCTTTGCGGCGTCGACCATAATCTTAACGACCAAATCAAACTTGTGCTCCGGCTCCCAGCCCAGGATCCGCTTTGCTTTAGATGAATCACCAATCAGGTAACCGACATCGTTGGGCCGGTAAAAAGCCTCATCCACCACAACTGCAGTACCGCCCATGCGGCCCTCCATGATAACCAGCTGCTCGCCGACACCCTCAACACCATTGCTGGCGATCCGGAGCTCGAGCGCATCAAAGGCGGCAACAGCAAAGTCCCGAACGGTGTGCGTTTCGCCGGTTGCCAGGACAAAATCGTCGGGCTGATCGTGCTGCAGCATAAGCCACATACCTTTGACGTAATCACCGGCATAGCCCCAATCGCGCTTTGCGTTTAGATTACCGAGATGGATAGGCTCCTGGTTTGTAAGAAAACTCACAGCCCCCCGGGCAATTTTTTGCGTGACAAAGTCCCCGCCCCGGATTTCGGACTCGTGATTAAACAGGATCCCGCAGCTAATGAACCGACCCTGAGCCCGCTTCATTTTGCAGTATTGGTGGGCGCCCATTTTAGCGATCGCATACGGACTGTTCGGACTGAGCTTTGACTCCTCAGTAAACGTGACGCCGCCCTCAACGTGGCCGTACATTTCGCTCGTGCTGGCCTGGTACATCTTCCACTGGCCGGTGTGGCAGCTTTCCAGGGCCGTGATAAGGTTAACGGTGCCATTTAGGATCGTAGCCATTGTGAACTCCGGCTGGCCAAACGACAGGCCGACGTGGCTCTGAGCGGCCAAATTATAAACCTCGTCCGGCTGCCAGGACCCGATGATGCGATTTAATGAGCTGGGGCTCAATAGATCACCCTCCTCGAGCACAAGCTGCTTGTTTTCAATTTCCACAGAAAAATCAAACTTGCCGCGGGTGCGGCGTGGTGGCTCAGTGCTTACGCGCCGGACCAATGCGATCACGCGGTAGCCTTTACTCAGCAGCAAAGCCGTTAAAAATGTGCCATCCTGGCCGGTGTAGCCAGTAACAAAAGCTGTTTTTTGCATTACGCGTGTCCTCCGTTAAATGAAAATGGGTGGTGGAGCGTCCGGGGCTCCCAGTCGTGTAAGAAGTGGTGCAAGCTCGGGTAGCGCATCGTCATATCGGCGTATGGCTTCCACTCATGCCCGTGGCACGGATCGACAATAATCCGCCCAAACATGCCCTGCCGGACCATGATGCTGTAGCTGTTGCCTTTAACGAGCTCCACCGACTGCCGTCCAATCAGGCGCTTGTCGACACCGTCGTGGTAAACGGCAGTCAGGTAGTTCTCGCGGTTCATTTATCAGCAACCTCCATGCGGGCGCTTTGTGCCTGAGCAGCAAGCCCCATTGCGGCCATTTTGCAATCGTAGCGACGCTTATAAGCCTCACCAGAATCAGCTACGATTTTGCCGTTAGGTGCGACCAAGCGCCAGCGCCAGCCGTCGTCAGCCCAATACACGATCATAGTGCCGGTCCGCTGCACTGCGAACTCAGCATCCAGGCTGTCTTTGGTTGCCTCGGGCAAACCAATGGCGAAACCGGCCGGAGCCTTACTGCTTTGCTTTTTTCTGATCCCGAACATACTGCCCTCCTTTTGTGAGCTTAATGGGTTCACCCTTAACAGAGTGCTCGATAATGATGCGACCGGCAACGGCTGGTTTTAAGCCCATGATTTCGGCTTGTCGCTCCAGCCCGGCTTTGCCCTCGTCGCTTAAACGAACATACATAGGGTGCGGGTATTTTTTAGGCTTAGGCATTGATAAACCTCCAAGCTATTGCCACTGCGGCAATAATTACGATAAGCGTCAGCCAAAGGATAATCAGCCCAGGAGCGGAGCGCTTAAGCTGATGGACTAGGTCTGAGTTTGCCACTGCCATACGTTGGCGGGCGGCACTGACGGTATAGGGAACGTGGATAGCCTCAACGCCCGGCGGGACCGGGTTGCCGCGTACCACCACCTCCGTACGGATCACGCGCTGCAGCGCAGCCAGTACCTCATCGTGAACAAAAAACTTGGGTGGGATTTTAGTAACGTCCGCAATACGAACGTCGATTGGTATGATGTCGCCCTTTTTAGGCTCCGGGATCTTAGACATAAACTAGCCGCCTTTCTAAAATCAGCATATTAAAACAGTCGCTCTTTTGTCAAACGAACCGTGTGTTCTTGAAACCACAAACCCTGTGGAATACGTCGTCGTTGATCATTTCGCGATCAACCTCAATGAGATCCGGCTCCAGGCGTGATAGCAGCGCGGCAATCTCACCAGTGCGGATCGTGATCCCGCAGGGTCCGGTTATTTGCTGGCCATTAAAAAGCAAAACCAGGTGCACGCCCGATGACGTGCCCTGGTCAATGCGGACATCCAGGCGGCCCATTAACGTGCCTCAAGCTTGTCTCGCAGGTACTGAATGCCCCGGCGGTTAACGATAACGCCATGCTTGCGCTCGTAGGCGCTCACAGCACTAGAGATGGTCAGCAGGTGCGGATCGGTCAGCGTTTCCAGCTGCCGATTAATGCGCGCCTGGCGAGCTCGCTCGGCCTGGTGCTTTTTTAGCATTTTTCTTAACCTCAACATTGTCGTCCTCCAGTAAGCTTTCTTGCTCTCCTGGGTTAATATTACCATCCTGGGGCTCAGGGTCGGGTAATGATTCAACGTAGCCTTTAACATAGTGATCCTCCACTTCGATCCGGCCGTCTTCGATAGCCAACAGCACATCGTAGATCTTCCGGAAATTATCGTCGCTCAAGGTCTCCCACTTGGCGAACGGTTTGCCAATCGACCGTTGCAGCAGCCACATGACGCCGCGGGCGGTCAGGCCCATAGTTTGTACGCGATTAGATACCTCCTCCTTAAACTGATCGTCAACCTCTATCTCGGGCTCTGCCGGTGGCGGCGGGAGCTCGGGCTCGGCGGGAATATCCTCGGCCGGGTCGTCCTCGTGCTCCGGCGCCTGGAACATGTTGTGGGTCAGCTTGCCCATCATGTCGCGCGCCTGGCCGGAAGTCATGGCCGTAGGATCCTGGATGCCATTAACGCGCAGCAGCTCCAGGATTTCGTCAGACTCCGAAAAGCCAGCCTTTAACAGTAAGCGATGCAAAACGGCACGCTCGTTGTTGTCGATCGCAGCGTCCGGGTCCCGGGGCATCAGGCCGAACTCGTCCTTGTCCCGGCGCTCCGCTTCGGCTGCAGCCTTTGAGTTTGCCATTTCGCGCTGGGCAGCATAGTCGGGATCGTCCAGATCCTGGGTAAAGTATTCGGAAAATCCCAGGCTCAGACACGCATCCATGCGGGCGCGCTTCTCAGCCTTTTTGATTGTGCTGTTAGGATCCGAACGCTCACTGGCCAATGTAGCCGCACCACGCCCCTCGCCAATTTTCTTGCCCTTTTGGTACATAATGCATTTGTAGGCCACCAGCCCCTGGACGTTTGGCAGCATCTCGTAGGCGTCCAAATCTTTCTCGATGTCGTCAGTAATGCTGAACAGGCTAAAGATTTTCTCCTGGCCGGGCTTGAACAAAATACTTTTACTGAAGTGGTAATCACGATCACAACTGCCGCGCTGCTTATCCTCTGCCTGGCAGTTTTTAACGACGTGGATCTTGCCGTAGTCGGTGCCCTCGCGCAGGTGGGCTTTAATGAACTCCTCAATCAGCTTGCGCTGCTCAGACTGAGTAGCCAGGGCGTCGCGCAGCTGCGCAGTCGTTACCGTGCCGACGATCGACATGGCTGAGTCGCGCCTGACGCGCTTGGCCTTTGCCGGTTTATCAGGAGCCGGGGCGTCCTCTTTTATGATCAATGCTTTTTCATCAACTGCCGGGGTGGTTTCCACCACCTCAGCATCCTGTGCTTTTGGTTTTTTGGTTGTGCTCTTAACCATGCTAGCCGCCTTTCTTAAGATAACTGCTTCATTATATTATAAGAGCGACTGTTAAGCAAGAGTTTTGTTTGTCCCCAGCCCCTGTATTACTACAATAATAATTTATATAAATAGTAGTTGTAGTAGGTGCTGTGGATAGTGTGGAAAAGTCAATCTTAAGAGTCGCACTTTGTTAGGCCACCCCAATCGCTAGCATTTGGCTGCAGCTGCTGTCAACGCGTGGAAAACTATGTGAACAACCAGTGCACAAAAAGTACCCAACTGTGGATGAAAATAATTTGCCCACTGCTAATGCACAACTTATGTACACGATATCCACAGCTAGGCTACTGGCTCGGGCGGCTCAACCTGGACGAGCTCAAGCGGGAACCTGATCACCCGGGCGGGCTGCTCGAGTTCCTGGTTAAACATAAAGCCATCGCCACGCTCCCGGGCAGCCTCCAGGATGCGCAGCCACCGATCGCGCCGGGCGGCAGCCATGTCGATAACATTGGACTCCACAATTAGCCCCTCAGCCTCGTTTTTTCGGGTCTGTGGCGCGTTTGAGCGCTAAGTCGCCTAACTATACGTTTTTTATGCTTCGGCCGTTCCTGGGGGCTTTCCTGGCCTACCACGATGCGCTTCGGCTTCACTACTCGATCCAGGTCCCGGTTGCCGCAGAACTCACAGGCGTGCGAACCACTCGGCTGTAGCCCGCAATACTGGCATGACCGGCAGAACCGGCAGATAGCTCGCTGCTCCTGCATGCCACGATTACAGAACCGGCAGATACTGGCCATAGCAACCTTGGCCTGGTGCTTCATGATTTTGAGCTTATGCTCGCGGGGGTGTTTCGGATCCAGGGCGTCACGGCGGCGCTGCTGGTTACGCTTACCGGCTGGCCGGAGCGCTACCGTATTTCGGTCGTCGTATAAAGGCAGTCCACTTTGCATATCTCAATTGTACCAACAGCCAAAGTAGAACGCAGCGAATCCGGCAGTTTAATCAGGACGTGGGTTTGATCGCCAACCTCATAGTCGGCGCTCCACAAGGCCGTGAAGCCGACGTCGTCGGTTTTTAATAGGCTGGTGAGATCTAGGAGCACATCCACCCGGCGATTGCCGTCAGCGGCCAAGTTGAGCTCAATTTTGCGCAACCGGCTGGGCTCATCGTTTATGAACAGCGGGCGCTCGTTGGCAATGGCAATATACTCGATGACCCGGTCGGCGCTAGCCACACCGGCATCAAACTGCATGCGCAAGTGAAAAAATATAGATTCAATCGACAGACAGTTCTGCGGCGGGACCGGGTACAGGTAGACTTTATCGGTGCAAAAGGTCGTGTCGGCAATGGCCGACGTGCGCAGCGTGTAGCGGTAAAACTGGCTCTTAGTGCTCTGGCTCATTGCTTGGAATCCTTGTCGTGTTTAACCAATGTGATCGGTGCGCTGCTGTCGTTGATAACCGTTAAAATGGCAGCTGCAGAAAACCCGCTCTCGTTCATCATAGTGGCATCGCCCCACCAAACATACACGTACACGATATTCTCCCAGGCGGCATCGGTAGGCTGCGGGCATTTATCTGCCGGGAACTCAATCTCATAGGGCAGGGCGCCTGACAGCTCCACACCGGCCTTTGCCGTGGTTTCCGGATCCGCGGCACTATCGGCCGACAAGCCCATCCAGAACGTGTGCTCGGCGCCATAGCTGTGGCTGCAGAGCCCATCGCTCCCGGCGTCCTGGAAAATGCGGAACCCAAAGAATTCGTTATTGTTCAGAATAATTTTGCGGTTATAGGTGATGTAGCGCGGCACGCGAATCGGAATGATGATGTGGGTCGCGCCCAATGGATCTGGGCAGCCACCGCCACCACCGCCACCACAGTAGCGTAGGATCCGGAGTGTATCCGTGCTGTCGGTATTTGGCCGACCCTTGAAGTTTTGTGGACCGGCGCTCATGTTCCAAACCCCATCTGTGCCGTGCACTGCAGCTTAAATTTATCTACCGAGTAGCCGTTTGAGCTGTCCGGTTTATCGATAAAGGTAATAATCAGATTGAATGCATCAGGCAAAAACGTGGCATCGCCGCGGTGATCAAGCGCCCGGGTTAAATCAGCATCAACAAACAGCGTGCCATTGGCGGCCACTGATAGCGGATCCTCGGACCCGGTGATGTTTTTGTGCTGTTCCTTTATGAAGCCATCGGTGTAACCAGTCTCGGGAATTATCGACAAATCACCGTCGACTGTTGTAAATGTGCCGATACCCAAATAAATCTCAAGCGACTGGTCGCTGGGTGCCTGGAGCTCCATAAACAAATACGCCTCCACCAGGTCGCCCTTTTCTGGCCGGGTCATTGGAATAGCCACTGTAAAATTATTGGCCGTCATAAACTCCGGTGTCGTAAAACGATAAAAGCCGTAGTCATCGCCGGTTATTTCAACTGCATTAGAAACAAAAGGGATTGCGTGGTCTCGGAGTGCCTTATTGCCAGTGCTCATGCCCTAATTATAGGCTATGAGCTCGAAGTGTATTCCATGATAATCGCGGCACAGTAGACGGTGCCAGATAGAGCCGTGCGGACGCCCCAGGCGCAAGCAATATAATCACCTGCGGCAATACTTGCCGCAGCGATTGTTGAGCTCAGGGTCAAAAGTCCCCAGGTAGTTGAAAAAGTTACGCCATTTTGAGCTACACTCGAAGCAATGTTCCAGCTCGAATGGACATCACCAACCGATCGACAAGTAATAAAGTGCTGGGTGTCTTCGGAACTGTTTGTGGTGGATGAACGGTGCAAGATCTTGATCGTGATATCAGTCCCGGCCACATAGTCCTGCGGTACTAGGCAGTAGCCGCGAGCATAGCCTGTCGGAGTACCAGAAAATGCCACAGCCGGTGCCTCGTTCTGGTCAGTGACTGCTCCACCGGCATTGTCGGCCTGAAGCTGCATAAATACCCGCCGGGTGCGGTTTGCGTGGTGCTCAGGATCGAGCGAGCCGTCGACATAGTGCCGGGAATCAATAATGCTGTCCTCGAGCCCGGTGCCGTCAGCTAGCGCGTAGTCGTTCTCCCACAGATAATTCCACTTGGTTGCGGATGGGGTCTCGCCGAACGTAAATGATTGGCCAGTGTGAAAACTCATGATTTAGCCTCCTCTAGTGCAAAGCCATCGTACTCGGCGCGGCCGTTAATAAACTGCAGCGGACCCTTGCCGGATTTCTGCAGGTTTTCGTGGATCTTAAACAGATCGTCCTGCGATGGCGGCTGAGGAAAGCGGCTGGTTTTAAGCACGCCTTTCTCTTCGTCGCACTGGATGGACCAGTTGCCGCAGTAGCATCGGAACCCCTTGCGACCATCAAAACGATCACGAGATGTCTCAATGCCAGATACCGGCAGCCCGGCTTTATTTTGCGTTGGGTTATCAATAACCTTGTTTGTTTTGGTAACGTAGCCGATCAGAGCTCCAGCCTTATGGAATGGTTTGCCGGTTTCGGGATTAGTGCGAGGGTCCAGGCAGTACACCAAAAAGCGGTACTTGCCGCTTAAGATATTGCCGTAAGTCTCACGAAGTGCCGGATCACTGATGTTCCGGAGCATGCCCTGTGCGACTGATTGGTTTACCTGCATCTGTTCCCCTTTATGGTGCTAATTCGTCCGAGCCGCCGAGTGAGCTGATGGCGATCGCAAAGTATTCGTGAATCGTCCTCTTTGTGACCCGCAGGAGCTGTCGGTACCCGCTTGAGTTAATAATATCATTAATGCGCGTGACAAAATATGTTTCGCCCGCCACGTTCTCGTCGGAATAAGTTATCACATCGCCGATCTGCAGCTGCGGCACGCCTTTGACAATGAGCTCCTGTTGGTCGTCGTCCTCGGCCCGATCGGCAATGACCATTTTTGCCAGTGAAGTAGCTGCAACCTCGTCCTGGATCAGATCGTTCGTAACCGGCGGGCTCAATGGCCGCTCTTCGTAAGCATCCTTTGTGCCAATGCTCGCGGCGTCGGTTTCGCGGACGTAGATATCGTTGGCCACCTTTGCCGGGGTTCCCCAAATCTCCAAGCGCGTCAGATAAACATCGACTGCCGCAGCGTTTGTAAATACCAGCTTCATGCCGGTAGAAAATAGGCTAGTGCTACTGAGCGAGATGCTTGCCTGGTAGGTATTGCCCGTGCCGTCGCGTGTTTCGTTGGTAGCATAAAGCGACGTGGTGGCACTGCTAACGTAATCAGGGTCGTCGGCAGTCGTAACCGGCAAATCGCCGTACTCGTCCTTAAAATCAATAAATACCTCAGTGTTGCCACTTTTTGCCAAAACAATCTCAGTGCTCGATTCCCACAGCTTCTGTTTAGCCTGGACCTCCCGGGCTTTGCTGAATACCTCCACAACGTTAATGACCGTACTGGTGCCCAGGGCTTTCTTTTCGATCACATTGTCCTTGTCGAAGTTCCAAACGCTAACGTTGTTGGCATAGCTGGCACGGTTTAAGAATCGTGAGGTGCCATCCTCCAGCATGCTCAGGTTGCCAAGCTCGGCCTCCACCACGTCGTGTAGACCATCGCCAATTTTAGAGCCCTTTTTGAAATAGGCGAACGGAATAATAACCCCACCATAGTCTAGGTCGAACTGGCTGATGCTCAGGCCTCCGGTCTGCAGCAGGGCGCTGACAATTTCGTCGGTACGGTAATCCACGTACATGAGCTCCTCGTCCAGCGGGATGTTCATGATGGCATTTAAAAAGTCGATGCACTGCAGCGTGACGGTTTTTGCCTTTTCGTCCACCACTGGCTTGCCTGTTGTAATACCCACAAACTTCGGAATGGTTTCCACCCCGAAGCCCAGGTTAATGCGGATCGGGCGCCGGGATAGCAAATAACCGGCGAGCGGGCTGGATGCATTGCCGGGCGTAAAAATGTCGTCGTGGTTGTCTAGGACCACCGTGGCCGTGGCCAGCGTAATCGGGCTGACAGGTGGATCCCCCTCGCGGTTTACCTCAACCGACAGCACCCGATCGGAATAATCATTAAAAGCATATTTGTCCCACTCCTGGACCACAGAGCCGTCGCCTTTAATGATATCGGTGCCGCCAATGCCGGAGCTCCCAATTGTGAAAAAATCAACAGCGGCGTCGTAGGCTTTATCCCAACTAATGAGTACCTTCCAACTGATCGGCCGGACGGCTTTGCTTGTGCGGGCGGTAAACTGCGAACTAACTGATTGCATCTTCGGGCTCCAGTGTGATCACCAGCCCAAGTACCGCTTGCTGATCCCAAACGATATTGCTCTCGGGCGGTAGGTTTAAAAAGACCTGCTCATAATCCCCGGACAAGCCGGTCGGATCAAACGTCAAAAACTCCTCGTTAGTAAACTGGTCCTGCCAAATGGCCCGCAGATCCGCGTATTGAGCGGCAGTGATAGCGTCGAACGTAAATTTGTGTCCGGCCCGGTTATTGAAAAAGTCGACATAGAGCTTGCCGGACAGCGTGATGTTTTTTGCCGTGTTAGGAGTGAGCAGCTTCTGGTAGCCATCCCGGGCGTAATTAGGCAGCGTGATTGTGCGCGACGTACTGATTAACCTCATGTAGTGCCTCCCAATAATTGCGGTTTACCGGCCCCAGCCCGGCGGCGATCAAGGGCCTGAATACCGCCCTCGATAAGATCCGCGAGCTCTGACTCGGACCGGGCAAATGCACCATTGAGGTGGATA
>OFQZ01000504.1_pt1 | contig 13248 bp, 12 predicted proteins | sample 1543011 | NCBI WGS metagenome assembly OFQZ01 (sample SAMN07774216, study PRJEB24372) | wastewater metagenome | isolation source: Exp Tend NO 0WW | collected 2016-02 | reverse complement strand
TCGAGGCGCACCGCCCCGCAGCGGACGAACACCGCCGAGGCCTCGTCCTGGAGCTGGAGCAGCTGCCCCGGGCGCAGGCCCAGCACGTCGCCGAGGACGTAGCGCCGCTCGCGCGCGTCGCTGTCGAGGAGGGTGACGTCGGCCTCGGGCGACGCGGGCCACGTCTCGGCGCCCAGCCAGACCGTGCCGTCGGCGAGCACGCGCCAGCCGTAGCCGAGCGCGTCGGCGGTCGCATCGATGGTGCGCGCCGCGGCGCCCTCGGCCCGGTGGAAGCGCGCGACGGCGGCGGCGAGGGAGTCGGAGGTCGCGGAGAGCGTCTCGCCCGCCTCGGCGAGCGCATCGCGCACGACGTCGGTGCGCGTCGCGTCGAGGTAGGCCTTCGACGGGAGCGCCGTGCGCAGGCCCGCAGCGCCGCCGACGATGCGGCCGCGCCAGAGCCCGTGCGTGACACCGCCATCGACGATGGTGCCGCGGAAGACCTCGGCGCCGTCGAGCTCGATCGTGACCGCGCCCGCGAGCTCGTCGTCGGTGTCGACGTCGAGGTCCGCGGACCAGGCCCCCGCGAGCGGGAGGAAGAAGACCGCGCGGGTGACGGCCGCGCCGCCGTTCAGGGTGAGCTCGCTCATCGGTGGGGTCCTGGGGCGGGCGGGGGCGTGGGGGCCGGCGCGGGCTCGGTGTTCGTGAACGCGGTGGCGTTGGCGCCGAGGTCGGGCGCTGCGGGCACCGCGCGCGGGGTGCGGCTGGTGTTCGTCTGCGCGCCCGCGCGGTACTCGACGAACTTGAGGGTGACCTCGTACTTCGTCGGCGACGCTTCGGTGACCGGGCCCATCGACACGCCGTACAGCTCGGAGATGCCGGCGAGCGCGAGCTCGGGGTGCGCGCAGGCGTGGGCGTTGCGCGCCGTCGGGGTGGCTGCCCTGGGGAACACCAGCGCGACGAGCGCGAGCATGTCCTGCCACTCCTCGTCGGTGGTCATCGTGAGCGTGAGGTCGAGCTCGGCGAGGTCGTACCCCTTGTCGCGCACGCGCGCGCCGTCGCGCCCTGCGGCGTGGCGGCGGTCGAGCTTGCGCTTGATGAGGTCGCCGCCCCAGCGGAAGGTGCCGCGGAAGCGAACCCCGCCGAGGATGAGCGTGTCCCAGCTTTCGGAGTCGGCGAAGGGCGAAGGGGCCGTCACGCGAGCGCCTCCGACCACTGCCCGAAGATGCCGCCCAGCGCGTCCTCGATCTCCGTGCGGATCGCCCGCGCGGTCTCCTGGGGCTGCGCGCCGCCGGTCACGTTGATCTCGATGGTGACGCTCGCGCCGCCGCCCCCGAGCTGCGGGACGCGCGGGCTCACGATGCCGCTGACGGCGTCGTTGGCGAGGCCGGCGTGGGCGTCGACGCCCATCGCGATGCCCGCCGGGATCTGGCGCCCGATGACGTCGGCGAAGACGCGGGAGGGCGAGCGGATCCCGAGGGCAGCGCGGGCGCTGGCGATGGCCGACGCGCCGAGGTTGGTGATGGCCGTGCCCATCGACGCGACCCCGCCGGTGATGCCGGCGATGATCCCGTTGACGATCTGGCCGCCAACGCCGGTGAAGGCCGTGTAGAGCGACGTCCCGATGCTCACGATGGGGCCGAGCAGCGCAGCGCCGACGGCCGCTCCCCACGTCGACAGCCTGGCCGTGACCCCGCCGACGAGGCCAGAGATCGCGACGCCGGCGGCGGTCGTGACACCGGCCACCAGGGTGACCGCCCCGACCACGCTGGTGATCGTGCCGAGCACCAGGCCGAAGACGCGCCCGAGACCCTGCGCCGCGGTCGCCAGCGCCGCGAGCGTCCGCGCCGACGGCGCGCCGCCCGAGGTGAGCTGAGTGAAGAGCGCGCGGAGCGGGGTGATCGACGACAGGAACGCCGGGCCGAAGCCCTGCACGAAGGCGCGCACCACCGGGAGCGCCGCGGCGCCGAAGCGCTGGATCGCACCGATGCCGCGCCCGATCATCGCCATCCCGGTCGCGATCGACTGCGGGTTGACCGCCCGCGCGAGCAGGCCACCGACGGCGTTGGCGGCGCCCATCACGCCCTGACGCAGCGCCGCGGCCGCGGGGGAGCCCGTGGTGAGCGCGCCGGTGATCTGGAGCAGCACGTTCTTGAAGGCGATCAGGCCCGGGACGTTGGCGAAGTCGATCCCGACGAGCAGGTTGAAGACCGCGTTGCGGGCATTCGAGAGCGCGCCCGTGAGGGTCTCCGACTGCCGCCGCGCGAAGCTCCCGAGCTGCCCGCCCTGGTCGAGTCGCCCGCGCACGGCGTCGAGCGCCGCCTGCTCGCCAACGCCGCTCGTGACGCGGCGCTGGGTGATGGCCCGCTGCGCCGCGCGCCGCCCGACCTCGCCCTCGCCGAGGTTCATCTGGCGGGCGATCGAGTCGAGGATCGCCGATCGCGAGACGTTCGCGTTGGAGAGCTGGAGCAGCTCCTGGCCCTGCAGCCGGCCCGCGGCGCGGATCTGCGAGAGCGCGAGCGCGAAGCCCTCGCTCGACCGCTGCCCGAAGGCGGCGCCGAGGTCGGCCGACGCGGCGACCAGTGGCGCAATCTCGCGCTCGCCGAAGCCAGCGATGGCGAACGACTGCGTCTGCGCGATGACGTCCTGGGTGTCGAGCGGCGTCTGGTTGGCGACCGTGACGGCGTTGCGGAACTGCCGCCCGGCCGCCTGCGACGAGCCCAGCACCGCCTCGAGCGCGACGAGCGACGACTCGCGAAAGCTGGCGACCTCGACGACGGCGCGCGCGGCCGAGAGGCCCACCTCGGCGAAGGTCGAAGCGATGCCCGCGCCGATCGCGAGGACGCCCGCGAGGGCCCCCGCCGCGGCGCCAGCGAAGCCGAGCAGGGCGTTGCCCTGCGCGTTGTAGGCGCGAGCCTCACCGGCCGCGCGGGCGCGCTGGTCGCGCTCGGTATTGCGCCGCTGCTGCGCGCGAAGCCGCTCGTTCTCCCGAAAGCTCTGCTGCGTCATGCGCGAGAGCCGCTGGAAGTAGCTCTGGTTCGCGCGCTGCTGCTGCGCGAGGTTGGCAGTGTTCTGGCGCACCTGCTGGGCGCCCACGCGCTCGCGGTAGCGCGCCTGGAGGTTGAGCGCGCGCTGCTGGAACGCCACGCCGGCCGCGATGTCCCGCGCGCTCGCGCCCTCCTGACGGGTCGCGCCCGCCGGGCCCGCGGCGACGTCGAGGCGCGTGCGCCCGGCGAGCGACGGCGCACGAGCAGCGCCGCCCGACCGGGGGGTGCGGCCGCCGCTCCGACCCGCGACCGAGGCCTGATCGCGCAGGGCCTTGGTCTGCTCGCGGATGGCCGACGTCACGCCCCGCACCTGCACGGCGGTACCGGCGGGCGCCACGCGCGAGAGCGCCGCCTGAGCGCTCGACGACGCCGACGAGAGCCCGTTGAGCGCGGAGGTCAGCGCGAGGAGGTCGCGCGTGATCTTCCGCGCCGGGGCGCTGGCGGCGTTCTTGAGGGTGAGTTTCCAGCCGGTGTCGAGCATCGGGTCAGCGGCGCTTGCCGCCCTTCTTTGCCGGGGCGGAGAGCCCCTTCAGCAGCGCGCGGAACCCGCCGAAGAACTCGACGACGAGGTACGCGCCGGCGCGCGCTTCGGCGTCGTCGTGGTCGGCGGTGAGCAGCGAGATCAGGCAGTCGGCCGCGACGTCGGGGTCTTTCAGACCCGCGGCGTAGAGGGCGGCGGCTTGACCTCGCGCACGGCCAAAGGGCCGGCCGCCAGCTGGTCGGCGAGCGCGCCGAAGAGGTCGAGCAGCGCGGGGTACTCGTCGCCCATCGCGTCGAAGGCCTCGCGCTCCTTCTCGACGGAGCCCGCCGGGTCGAGGGGCGCGATGACGGAGCGCGCGAGCGCGACCTGGGCGTCGGCCTTCGTCGTCGGGTCGACCGACTGCTGATCGCACTTGTAGGCCTGCCACTGCGCCCGGGTGGGCTTGCGGATGACCCACCGGCGCCCGCCGATGTCCCACACCTTCGCGCTCGCGCCGTAGCGCGATGCGACGGACGCGGCCTCCTCGGCGGTGAGAACGGCTTCGGGCTGGTCCATCACTCGCCCGCCTTCGCGACGAGGTACTTGCCGTTCCACTTGATGCGCAGGATCGAGAGCTTCACCTCGACCTCGAGCGGGTCGGTCCCGTCCTCGGCGGAGGCGTCGCCGCCCATGATGCGCACGTCCTCGAGCACGTCGGTGATGACGTCCGAGCCCTCGCGGTACTGGACGATGATGGTGCCGCGCACGTCGGCGAAGCCGTTGGGGAGGCTCGCGATCAGGCGCCGGTAGCCGCTCTTGTAGAAGGTGATCGAGCAGTCGCCGGGCTTGTACCGCCCGGCGGTGCGGCCGCGCGGGTGGCGGCCGGTCCCGTAGACGGGCTCCGCGCCGTCGAGCTCGTCGGCGTACTTCACCGCCTTGATGTCGGTGACCTCCGTCGAGCCGAAGCGGACCTTCACCGAGGCCCAGCTATGTTCGTTGCCGTTGATGTTCATGGATCAGGCGCCCCGCGTGTAGGTGATGGTGGAGGTGACCGCGTTGACCGAGCCCTTCGGCAGGATCGAGATGGCGGCCGACATGGTCCCCGTCGCGAGGACGTCGGTGGTGCGCGAGACCGCGGCGGTGACGCGCGTCGCGTAGTCGTTGGGGGCGTCGACCACCGCGCGCTTCATGGCGGCGACGATCTCCTCCTCGGCGGCCGCGGCCTCGCTCTCGACGAGCTGCCCTGAGCCGTCCGACTTCACCTCGGGGTTGCTCCCGACGTAGGTCGCCATCTGCGTGAGGGCAGCGGGCGCGGCGACGCACATCACGCGGATGCGCTGGATCTCGCCGAAGTCGGAGGTCGCGCCCGCCATCGTGCGGCTGGTGAAGTAGTACTCGCCGCGGGGCCGCCCCATCACGCGCTGCATCGTGCTGAAGCGGTAGGCGTCGAGGGCGGTGTAGACCGACCCGTCGTGCATGACGCTGCTCGCGTCGCCGTCGGGCATGAGGCCCGCGATCGGGCCCGAGAGCACCTTGCCGGGGTGCTCGTCGCGGCGCGAGAGCGCGAGTCGGGCGGAGCGCAGCACGACGCCGTTGCGGCGGAAGTACGAGCCCGGGTAGACCACGCTCGCGACGTAGCCGTGCGAGGCGTGCACGTCGCCGTAGCGGCCGAAGTCGTAGCCGGTGAAGCCGGGGGAGGCGCCGCCGAGCGCGGTGTACCAGGTCACGACCGACTCGCCCAGGGCCTGATCGCGGGTGCCGGCGAGCGTGAAGGTGTACTCGCCCAGGGCCTGCCGCTCGATCGCCCAGGCCTTCAGGATGGCCGCGTGCGTGACGTCGATGGCGCCCGCCACGTGGACGAACTCGTAGGCGCCCGACACGCTGGCGAGGCCCGTGAGGGCGGCGGCGAGGGTGGTGGTGTCGAAGGTCGGCGCGGCGGTCTTCACCTGGAAGGTGTCGCCGACGACGAAGGTGCCCGCGCCGAAGGTGACCGTGACGTTGGTCCCGGGGATCGCGTAGACGCCGTTCGCGGGGATGCCGACGGCCGCGCCGAAGCTGCGCCCGCCGTCGAGGCTGAAGCGCACCGCGGCGGTGAGGGCCGTCAGCGAGGCCGCGGCCGCCATCACCTCGGCGATGATGCGGAAGGCGCCGTAGGGCGTGCCGCTGAACACGGGCACGCTCGACCCCGTGGCGTCGGCCGTCGTCGGGCACGCGGCGCCCATCGCCGAGAAGGTGTCGTCGAGGACGAAGGTGCCGTCGGTGATGGTCAGCGACAGGCCGTAGCCGATCACCGTCGGGCCCGCGACCGCGGTCTGCGCGGCGAGGTAGGTCACCCCGCCGTCGAAGCTGATCGCGATGGCGGGTGAAGCCGCGAGGTTGCTCCCCGCGGTCGTGACCTTGATCTTCACGGCCACGCGCGCGGTCGCCGTGCCGGTGAGCGCGAGCACCGCCGTCGAGGTGTTGCCGCCGCCCGCCGAAATGGTGCCCGAGGCGCCGGAGCCGGCGCCCGACTGGCAGAACCCGCCGAGGATCGCGGCGGTCACCGTCGCGGCCTTGCAGACGATGACGGGGCCGCCCGCGAGCGACAGCAGGATGGCCGCGTCCTCGGCGAGCGGGCCGTACCCGACCGCGGCGGTGAGCTGCTCCTGGCTGTAGCAGGTGACGGGCGTCGCGGCGGTGCCGCCGGAGCAGCAGCCGACGACGGCGATGGGCTTGCCGCCGGGGCGCACGACGCCGAGGCCGCCGTCCTGAGTCGTGAGGGTGTTCGAGAGGACAGTCATGCGGTTTCTCCGGGCGAGAGGGCACCGTCGCCCGTGGCGCCGGCGGGGGGGTCGAGGGGGGCGGAGGTGACGGTCGCGCGGGTGGGCGCGCGGTCGAGCACGCCCAGGCGCAGGGTGATGGCGAGGTCGGCGGACTCGCCGAGGTCGCTCGCGGAGAGCTCGGTCACGTACTGCGCGCCGGCCCAGACGTAGGCGCCGGGGATGGCGCGGTGGACGCAGCCGACGACGGCCTCGCGGAGCAGCAGCAGCGCCTCGAGGTCGGTCGCCGCGTAGGTGTAGGAGGGTGTCGCGGCGGTGGCCCAGCACCGCACGACGAGGGTGACCTTGGTGCTGTAGAGCTCGCGCCGGCCACCCGGAAAGGCGTTCTTGCGCGCGCCCTCGGGGGTCTCCGTTGCGAACCACCACCCCACCATCGGCGGGGCGTTGTGGGCGCTCGCGGCGCGCCGACCGATGACGGTCGCGACGCCGGGCACGTCCGCCGCGAGGTCGGCCATGATGGCCGTGACGAGCGTGGCGAAGGTGGTGTCGGCGGTGCTCATCGGGGGAGGTGCTCCCGCAGCGCGTCGTCAGCCGCGGCGCCCATCGAGAGCGCCCAGCCGAGCGGGAGGCGCTCCGGGTAGAAGGGGCGGTCGGGCAGTCGGGCGCGCGGGGCGCCGCGCTGGTGGAAGCGCCCGTACTTCGTGAGGGCGTCGACGCGCTCGAAGACGAAGCCGCCGGCGTCGACGGTGTAGAGGGCCGCGGCGGCGGCGAGCTTGCCGGTCTTCACCAGCACGGGCCCGCCGGGTCGCGGGTGCTTCAGCGGCGCCCAGGCCCGACCATCCGGCGCGCGGCTCTCGACGAACCCCCCGCGCACCAGGCGTTGCCCCTCGAGCGCCAGCGCGACCGCCACGTCGTGCTGCGCGCTGCCGTCGACCATCGCCGAGAGCGAGCGCAGGATGACCGCCGGATCGAGGCCGGTGCGGGAGAGGGTCACCAGCCGCGCGACGGGTCGGAGGACGCGCCGAGGTCGCTCCCCAACTGCGGCGCGAACGTGTCCGCGATCGCCTCCGCGAGGTCGAGGTGGGCGACGCCGTTGGCGACGTCGCGCAGCCATCGCACCGCGGCGTCGCGGTTGATCTGCACGACCTCGTCCGAGCGGTTGGCGCTCGGGTCGAAGCCGCGCGTGGAGAGCAGCTCGTGCGCGGCGATCCGCGCGACGGCCTGCTTGTAGCCGGGGTCGGTGATGGCCCCGGCGCCGGGGTAGCGCGCGCGGAGGTAGCTGCGCGCGATCGCGCTGGCCGACTCGCACGCGGCGTCCTGGTCGCCGGTGCTGATCGAGGTGAGCGCCGCCGACCTCAGCCCCAGCGAGGCGAGCTCGGCGCGGGTGATGTCGGCGGACACGTCAGGTCAGCCGATCAGGCCACGCCGCGGGCGATGCGCGCGGGGTTGCCGGCCGCGACGGCCGAGCGCTCGCGCCAGCCCCAGAGGTACTCGTCGCGCATGAAGACCTCGGGGTCATCCGGCGAGAAGAGCGCGACGAGCTCGGCCGCCTCGCGCACCTGGTGGATCAGCGCGCGGTCGTACGCGTCCGACGCGTCGACGAGGTACCAGGTGGTCTGGCTGTACTGCGAGAGCTGGGGCGCCACGATCGGCTCGAAGAGGCCGCGCGCGCTGTTCTCCAGCACCGTCGAGACGTTCGTGGTCGACGTGCCGGCCTTCACCTTGAGGCCGCCGTAGGCGATCTCGATGGCCACGTCCTCGAGCTCCGGGGGCACGAGCAGGATGCGCGGGTCCTGGTTGAGGATGTCGCCGTCCGAGCCGCGGATCGACAGCATCGCCGCGCGCATCGCCACCGCGTTGTCGCGAGTGAGCGCCGTCGAGGCGTAGTTGTTGTCGAAGGTGCGCGACGTGCCCGGGATCGGGTGCGCGTCGTGGAAGAGCGCGACGCCCGAGAGCGACGTGCCGTTGGCGTCGAGCGCCGCCGCCATGAGGCGGTCGGGCAGACGACGCAGCTTGCCCGCGGCCGAGCGGACGCGCGAGACCACGCCGCGCAGGGCGCCCGTGGCGTCGTCGTCGATCGCCTCGCGCTTCACCCCGTAGGTGAGCTCGCGCTTGACGTTCGTGACGGTCATGGAGCCAGCGCCGATGCTGTTGACGTGGCGCTCGCCCTCGGCCCACTCGCGGAAGTTCCCGGAGTCGATGCCGAAGTGGTAGAGGTTCGTCGCGCTGGTCGACGACTCCATCGACGCGATGCGCATCGACCACGGGGTGTAGGCGGACTTGGCGCTGAAGGCCTCGGTGAAGGACGCGCGGACGGTGCGGTCCATCGCGGCGAGGTCGCTGGACTTGAACTGAGTGGCCATGAGGGTCTCCGGTGGGGGGTGCGGTGGCCGATCAGGCCAGGGTGGTGGGGATGGCGCCGCCGGGGGCGACGTCCATCATCATCGCGGCGCCGTTGGTGCCGTCGCCGAGGGCCATGCCCATCGCGTAGGAACCGACGACGTTGCTGCCGCTGACGGTGCCGGCGACGGCCGCCTTCGCGCGCGCGGTGGTGACCTGCGTGGCGAGGATCGCGCCGTCGGCGAGGGTCGCGCCGCCGACCACGCGCGAAGGGCCGCGGCGGCGAACGATGGCGACGGCGCCGCTGGCGGGCGCGTTCTGCAGGACGCCCAGGGCGGCCTCGCCCGCGGTGTCAGCGAGGACGATCGCGCTCGAGCCGTTCAGCTTGACGAAGAGGTACTGGCCCGTCGTCGAGAGGTCGGCGCCGGCGAGGTAGAGGTAGTCGGTGACGCCCTCGACCGCGTTGCGGGAGTGGAGGCCCACCTCGACGGAGACGAGGCCCGAGGCGCTGTCGACGCGGCGGACGATGCCGGCGACCGGCCGCGTGCCGTCGCTCGAGATGCGCGACACGGTGTTGTCGTCGACGACGTAGCAGGGGCGGCCGATGTCGAGGTCGACGATGGCGCCGGTGGTCGCGCTGTTGGCGAAGAGGAAGGAGCCGCGGCGGATCTGGCTGATCGTCTTGGCGCCCGCGATGCCGGCGCTGTTGTCGACGTCCTCCTCGGCGACGCCGATGACGAAGAGCGTCGAGTCGGCGCTGGCGGGGACGGCGTTGCCCGCGCTGTTGATCGCGACGAGCGACCCGACGTAGAGGTGCACGGCGGCGGCGAGCGGGAAGCCGCCGACGAGGGCGGTGACGGGCTGCACGCCCTCGCGGGCGCGGGCGAAGTTGGTGGCGAGTGCGGTCATGATGTCTCCGGGGTGATCGTGGGTGGGTGCGGGGGTGCCCGGGGATCAGCCCCGGCGGGACTGCGCGCGCACGGCGTCGGCGCGCTTGGTGGCCAGCATCGCTTCCTCGGAGAGGCCGACGCTCTTCGCGGTCGCCTTCTCCTCGGCGGTGAGCTCGACGGCGGCAGGGTCGATGGCGCCCGTGGGGTCGACGCCCGCGGCGCGCGGGGCGACGGCGGGGGGCGCCGCGGGGAGGCGAGCGAGCACCCGGTCGAGCGACTCCGCGCCCAGCGGCGCGAGGTCGGCGGCGAAGGCGGCGTCGGCCTCCATCGCGGGGGTCAGCGCGCCGCGCTGGCGATGCTTGTCGAGCACGGCCGCGCGGGCCTTGGCGGTGTCGGCCGCGTCGCGCGCCGAGAGCTGCGCCCGGAGCTCGCCGACCTGCGCGGAGAGCGCGGGCACCTGGCTCGCGGTCTGACGCAGGGCGGCGAAGGCGGCGACGAGCTCGTCGTCGGTCTTCGCGTCGACGGTGCCGCGCAGGGCAGCGAGGGTCTCGAGGGACTTGGTGGCGTTGGCGTCCATGGTCTTTTCCTTGGTGCGAGCGGCGGCCATGGAGGCCGCGGTGGAGATGGCATCGGCGAGCGTGCCGGTGGCGTCGGCGAGGCCCTTGGTGACGGCGTCAGCGCCGTAGGCCACGCCGCCCTGGAGAGCCGCGACGGACTCGGGGGTCATGCCGCGGCGCTGCGCGACCCAGCCGTGGAACATGCTGGCGAGCTGCATCACCCGAGCGCGCATCCGGGCGAGGGCGGCGCTCGTCTGCGGCTGATCGGGGTGGCCGTCGGCCTTCATCGACCCGCTGGCGATGACGGTGCGCGCGAGGCCGTTCTGCTCGTTCTGCGCGGTGCGGTCGGTCGTGACGGCGATGATCCCGACCGAGCCGACAGTGCCGTCCTCGGTGACGACGATCGCGTCGGCGGCGCAGGCGAGGCCGTAGGCCGCCGAGCAGGCCATCGGGCCTGCGTGGGCGACGAGCGGCTTGCCTGCCTTGTCGGCCATCGCACGCAGCGCCTTGCCGCTGTCGATCATGCCCGCGGCGACGCCGCCGGGGGAGTCGAGGGAAAGCACGACCGCCGCGACGCCCGCGTGCGCGAAGGCCTGCGCGGCCATCGTCTGCACCTCGTCGTAGCCGGTCCAGAGCCAGGACGCGCGCGAGTCGATCACGCCCGTCACGTCGATCACGGCGACGCCCTCGGGGGTGATGCGGAAGCACGGCGCGCCGCCCTCGTCGTCGTCCATCCACGACGCGCGCGGGAGGTACGCGCGGTCGAGCGCCTCTCCGTCGAGGGCGAGCGGCTCCCGCTCGACGGGAAAGTTGTGGGGCGTGGGGGCGGTGGTCATGGTGTTGCCGTGGGGGTGGGGGGCGTCGCGGGCTTGGCGGCGGTCGCGCCCTTCATGCCGGCCGCGACGGCGTGGGCGACGGCGTCGACGGTGACGCCGGCATCGCGCCAGGCCTGAACCGCCTCGGCCTCGGCCTTCGACGCCTCGGCCGTCGCCTTGCGGTCGGCCTCGGGCTCGGCGTCGATGCGGACGCGCGTCAGGGGCTCGCCGAGGTACTGAGCGCGGGGCTTCGCGACCTGCGCGGTGAAGGCGTCGGAGAGGCCGCGGGCCTGCGCCTCGACGACGGCCTCGGTGACGCCCTCGCCGGTCTCGCTCGTGCCCTTCGACCCGATCTTCTCGTTCTGGCTGGTGAGGTTCTGCCCGAGGATGGCCAGCCGGATCGCGCTGCCGCCCGCGGCTTTCAACCACTCGAAGATCTTGTAGGCGTCGGCCTTCGCCTCGACGAGCTCGAAGTCGTAGCTGCTCTCAGGCGTCGCGCCCTGCGGTGCGGGGATGGCGGCGGCACGACCGATGTTGCGGAACGAGCGGAGGAAGCCCTTTCCCTCGGCGCTCTCCCTGGCGCCGGTCGGCACCTTCACCTTCCACACGCCCTGACCAGTGGTCTCGCTGCGGCGGCGCCCATCCGAGGCCGCGAAGCTGTTGGAGAGGTACCACTCGGCCGCGGGGCGCAGCGCGCCCCAGAGCCACGGGGCCCGAGCGCTGCGCGGCGCGACGAGCAGCCACTGGCCGTCGCCCGGGGTGATCGGGAGGCGGCCAGCGGTGGTGAGGACGTACCAGCGGCGCAGCGTGCGATCGTGCTCGACGGCGTAGGCGGGCCACGGCTCGACGGTCTGCACGAGGCGCCGGTGGTCGGCGTCCCAGGCCCAGACCACCTGGGCGAGCGAGAAGCCGAGAAGGATCTCGTCGGTGGCGAGGTCGTACTGCGCGCCCGGCGGGCAGAGCCGCGGCCAGTCGGCGGCGAGCTCGTCGCGGGCGGCGATGGCGGTGGCAGATTCGTCCGCCGCGTCGAAGCACAGCGGGTGCGCGCCGAGGGCGGTGAGGCGCTGCTGGAGCGCCCCGTACACGTCGGGGTCGCGGCGTAGCAGGTCGGCGAGCAGGGCGGAGCGGGTGAAGACGCCCCGGTCGTGCTCGTCGAGCATCGCGCGCAGGGCGGCGACGGTGACGGTGGTGAGCGGCTCCTGCTCGGACGGCGTCGCAGGGGGCGCGCCCGTCGAAGGGGTGAGCTCGCCCTGAACGGCGCCGTCGTCGAGCAGCGCGGCGGCGTAGGTGGCGAGGGGGTCTGGCACGGGCTATTCGCGGCGGGAGAAGGAGCCGAAGCCGGGGGCGTCGTCGTCATCGTCGACGTCGCGCAGGGCGGGGCGCCAGATGGCCGGCGAGTCGCGACGGGGGGAGGCCTCGCCCATCTCGGCGAGAATCGCGCCGATGTCGGCGGTGACGAGCCGGCCCGTCAGGTAGTTGAAGGCGTCGGCGCCCGAGTCGACCTGGTCATCGGGGACGCCCTTCGTCGGGAAGTCCTGATGCTCTTCGATCCAGCCGTTGTTCCAGGCGCCCTGTACCAGCGCGACCTGCTCGTGCTCGACCTGCGACGAGTGCCCGCTCGCGCGGGTGACCTTGGAGCCGGTGGGGCGGTGCGTGCGGAGCGTGAAGCCCGCGAGCAGCTTCGCGTAGGCGTCGCGCTGGTCGACGCCGGCCTGCCCCGGGTCCTGGGGGATGAGAGAGACGACCTCGGGGCCGTCCTTCGGAGCGTTGTCGGCCTGCGCCGCCGCGAGCACCCGGGCACGCACCTCGTGGGGCGTGCCGCGGAAGCGGATCACGTCGACGATCACCCAGGGGCGCGGGGCCGTCGGGACGTGGGCGTAGAGAGTGCCGACCGTCCAGTCGCCGTCGGCCGTCGCCGCGAGGTCCCAGGATCGAACGGCCTTGCGCCATGCGGCGCGGGGCGGGGGCGTCTCGAGGATCGCCCACCACGGCCGCTGGAAATAGAGCCCCTTGCCCGGCTTGACGAGCCAGTCGCCGAGCTTCTTCTGGGCCCGAGTGACCCGGTCGAGGATGTCGAGTTGGGCGAGGTACTCCGCGCCGACGTCGGGGTTGTCCGTCGCGAGGGCGCGGATGAAGGTGCGCGGGAGCGCGTTGGGCGTGCCTCGTGGCACCACCCGGCCGTCGCCGTCGGGGTCGGCCTCGTCGCGCGCGAAGTAGAGCACCTCGCCGAAGTCGGCCCGGGGGCCGTCGTACTCGGGTCGCGTGTCGAGCCACGGGGCGAAGCGCGCGAACACCCAGGCGTGGCCGACGCCGCCGGGGTTCGTCGCCCAGCGGAGGCGTGAGCGCAGCCCCTTGGAGCTGCGCAGGCGCGAGGCCATGAAGACGTACTGCTCGCGGTGGAAGA
>OFQZ01000503.1_pt1 | contig 13258 bp, 21 predicted proteins | sample 1543011 | NCBI WGS metagenome assembly OFQZ01 (sample SAMN07774216, study PRJEB24372) | wastewater metagenome | isolation source: Exp Tend NO 0WW | collected 2016-02 | reverse complement strand
CGCGCCACCGCCTCGCATTCCGCGACAACGTGGAACCGCGCTGCAATGTGCCCGTCCGGCGCTATCAGCACCGCGTAGGTGTCGTGGTCCGCGACGGTCCACAGCGGCGGCGCGGCTTCCTCAAGCAGCACCGCGCGCACGACCGCGAGGGCGGCGCGGGCCACACGAAGGCCGCGCTCCATATGCCGACGCCCCATGTCGGGGCAGTCGATCTCCTCCGCTGACCAGCCGGCAGCCATCAGGATCGCCCGCGCCACCTTCGCCTCCAGTTCGGCCGGGGTCATGGCGCGGCTCCAATCGTCAGCGGCCACACGCCCACGATGATCGCCGCGTAGAAAGCAATGATCAGCCCATCGGCGATCCGCCACGTTGGCTCTTGGTCCTCGGCGAATAGGGACCATGCGCGCTGGGCGATGAAACAGACGTGCAGAGACAGGATCGCGTAGAGCGCAAAGGCGGTCATGCCGCCGCCCTTTCGTCCCGCGCCGCAGCGATCAGGCGGAACACCTCCCGCAGCGGCAGCGCGCACGTCGCCGCAATCGCCGACGCCTCGCGCCTCGCCGCGATCATCTTGCGCGCTCGCTCGTGCTTGCGCGCCATCGCCGCGTCCGCACGAGCGGCATGCTCGGCCGGCGTCAGATCAGCATTGGGCGGCGGCGCGACGACCACGAATGCCCGGTGCGCGGTGGACATATCCGTCGCCGCGATGATCTCCCGCGCGTGCGGCTGGCGACGCGGCTTCGGTTCGGGACGCGGCTTCGGCGGCAGGGCCGCGCGTGCCGCAGCAGCCGCAGCCTCGCGCACCCGGCGCGCACCGGCGGCGGTCATCCGCAGGCCCGACTCTTTCACCATGCGCCGAATGCTTTTCAGGGATGCGATCGGCGCGCCGGGCAGCGCGCGCAGGTCATCCAACAGCGCCGCCGCACCTTCCTCGGGATAGCGGCCGACCAGCAACGCCACCCGCTCCGGGGTCCAAACCTGTGGCCGCTCCCTGGAGGGCTTCGCTGGCTTCGGCGGCCTCGCTGCACGCGCCTCCGCTGCCGCTGCTTGCCGTTCCCGCAGCATGGCGAGCCGCTCCGGGGTCGGCACATACCGCATCCCCGCCGGCCGCCCCGCCAGCATGGCCTGACGCGCTTTGCCGCCGCGCACCTGCGTCTCCCGCATGATCACCGCCAACGCCTCGGGCGTCTTTCGCAGCCCAAGCGCCCGCGCCCACACCCGCAGCGTGTGCATACTCGCGCCGGTCGCGCCGGGCAGGGCCTCGATCCGCGCCAGCAACCCCGCGCTGTCCGTTGCCGTCGCATACTCGGCGCGCATCAGCGCCTCACGCTCGGGGGTTCGCCACGCGCCGCGCATCACTCCCGCTCCGTCCCGTCGCGGTTCGACGCGGTGCCGGGGAAGTTGTCCACGATCTCGCCCACGACCTCGCGCGGCTCATCGGAGAAGGCCGTCTCCATGGCGTCCAGGCGGGACGTGGTCGCCTCGCCGTCGATGATGATCGGCCCAGCGTCGGCGTCACCCTGCGGCGCGCCCACGGCATCGTCCCGGCGAAGCAGTGCCTCCATCGGGGCGGCGTCCATCGGCAGATACTTGGACAGACGCCGGATGACCGTCTTGCGGGCCATCTGGTCCCACCACTGCACCCACGGGCCATTGCCCTTGGATCGGGAGACGTTGCGGACCTTCTCGATCTCCGCATGGTTCATGACCTCCGCGACGACCGAGCCATCCTTCAGCCGCGCGATGGCGTAGGCCCCGATGGGCTTGCCGCGCTCTTCGGTGAGCGGAGGCGTCTCATGCTCGACCGGCGCCTCCGCATCGCAGGGCCGCCAGACGAAACGATCCTTCTCATGCACGACCTGGGCGATCAGCGACGCGATCTCACCGCTGTTCCGGGCGCGCTTCAGCACACCGGCCACCATCGGCATGTAGGACACCTTGCCGCCCATGATGACCAGAGCGGCTTCCCGGCCGTCCGGCACGAGGCCATCGGCGGCACACTTCACGCAGGCGCCGAGCAGGGACCGTCGATCAGCATTCAGCAGATCCGGCGACAGGTTCGCAGCCGTCACCACCACGTTGCGGAACTTGTCCGGGCTGATCGTGCTGGGCAGGTTGCTGGCGATCTCGGGCAGGTTGCTCAACTGCTTCCGCAGCACGTCGATGGGGCGCGTGGGCGTGGTCGTGGCGATCTGGTTCATGCTTCCGCTTCCTCGTATGCCTTGAGGGTGATCCGCACCGACGCAGCGCGGCCCTTGATGATCTCGCCAGGGTTCGCCGGCCGGCTCGGCGTCCCGGCGACGCGCGCCACAGACACCGTCGCCGCGTTCGTCTTGGCCCAGCGCGCATCACCGATCTTGGACAGCAGGACGTTCCGCGCCGCGTCGGTCAGCGCCTTGCCTTCCTTCGCCATCGCCGCGCCGCGCAGGTAGTCGGCAGCCGCGGCCTCGGCCTCGTTGTCGCCGCGCAGGTCGGCCGGCTCGTCGTCCTCGTCCGCGTCCGGCAGCAGGGCGAGCAGCGCGGCATAGGTCGCATCCGACCCGTCAGGCTGCGGCGGCTGGTCCTCGGCAATGGACTGCCAGAACGCCCGCGCCCGCTTCTCGATCTCGCGCTGCACCGCAGGCTTGGCCTTGAAGCGCAGCATCCGCAGTTCGTTGCCGCCGACCAGCCAGGCGATAGCGCCCCAGGTGAACCCGGTCGCCAGCAACTGCGCCTGCAACTGCAACAGGACGTGCATCGGCGGCTCGCCGGCCCACGCCTTGCCGCGCAGGGTCTGAAGCATGTCCACGTTCTTCAGTTCCAGCGCGCCGGGGCCTTGCTCGTTCGGGTCCGACGCGATGATGCGGTCGAGCGTCGCGCCGACGCCTGACGGATGGCTGGCATAGCGGCCGGGCTGGATATCCCATCCGTGCGCCTCGGCTGCGCCGGCCGCGATGGCGTCCTCAAGCAGCAGGCCCCATTTCGCGCGCTCGATCTCGACAGGAGGCAGCGGCACGCGGCCGGCGCGGTCCATCCACAGCGCGTAGATGCCGGGCTGAAACGCCGCCTGCATGTTGAACAGCGCCGCGACCTCGGAGGCGCCGATGTGCTTCGCGCGCAGGGCGTGCCATGCGGCCTTGTCGGAGGGGATCGGGAGCAGGGCCATTACCGCACCACCCCCGTCACCCTGCACACCGCGTAGGCCGTCCATGCGAGCCCTGCGACGAAGCACCACCCGCCCGCGACCATGCCGGCCCACGCCAGCGCGAGCGGCAGGCCGGTCAGACGATCCGGCGCGCGGGCAGGAACCCAGGCGGGTTGCGCGTCGTTACGCACCACCAGCCGCAGCGGCGGGCGGTCTGCGATGCTCCGGCCGGGGGCGATCATGGCGCGCGCTCCACGGTTTCTAGGACACGCAGAAGGCTTTCCATGCGCGATGCGTCGCGCACGTAGAACGCCCTACGGATATCTTCGGCCAAGCCGGCGCGCGTCCAAGGCTCAACCTTGTCGCGCTCAAAGTCGGCCGGCTTGATTTCACCGATAGACACGCGCCGCGACAGTTCCCGCTTGAACGTCGCCTTGCTGATATAGTCTGCGTAGTCGTCAACATCGACTTCGATATCAACGCGGCTCATGGCGCGCGCTCGATCATCAGCGGCTCGTTGAGGTTCCGCGCGTGCGACAGCGCCACCAGCGCGTTGCGCATCAGCGCCACCGACCGCTGCTCGGTCTCGGTCAACGCCCGCCGCGTCGCGTAGATCGCACCGACCGCGTCGGACAGCGCATCCAGCGCGGCGCCGATATGCGCGTCGGCATGCACCGCAGCCGCCGCACGCGCCCCCGCCGCGTCATAGACCGGGAGGAATGGGAGGATGGCGTTCATGGTCAACTCTCCATCGCGAGCGTCGGCAGCGCTTTGCGGTACGCCGCGCCCGTCAGGCCGAACGTGGAGGCGACCGCATTCAGCGCCGTGGGCTTCTGCGCCTTCCCAAGCTCGCCATCGTCCGACAGGATCGGCCTGCACTCGGGATTCACCGGCAGGGCGTAGCGGCGGAACGAGCCATCCGGCTCCGGGCTGCGGTTCACAACCTCCAACCACAGATCGGTGCCGCGCCGTTTCAGCGTGCCCCACCGCTCATCATGGTCGATGATCGTGGCGCCGCTATCCGCTCCGTAACGCTCCCATCCGTACCGCTCGATCATCACCCGGCGGATTTCCTCGTTATGTTCGGCGTCAATGGCTGCGATGGTCAGGCGCTGCGAATCCTCGATTACCCAGGCGGGAATGCGAACGCCGTGGACGGAGTAGAGGGCGCTGCCGTCGCGCCAACGGCAGAACGGCCCCGCCTCAGCATGAGGGCGATCACGCTCATCGACCGTCAGGATTTCCGGCCGATCGGAGATGATGCAGAACTCGCGATGCACGAAGCGCGGCCCGCTGCGCTCAGCGAGCGTGCGCCAGTGCAGGTATGCCTCGTACTGAGGCAGATCGAGGCCGACAACCTCCTGAAAAAACGACAGGAAAGCGTCCCACCCGCTCCATTGATTGCCGCCCTGCCAGAACCTCCACGCAGACGCGGCACACATCAGGCCAAATGCACCAACGCCAACACCTCGCGCGATCACAGCCATGTCGGCAGGGACGACATACCAATGATCAAGATTTGCGTCGCGCGTGGCGGCGCGCGTGGCGTCGTCCGTGGCGGCGCGCGTGGCGGCGCGCGTGGCGGCGTACGTGGCGGCGTACGTGGCGTCGCGCGTGGCGGCGACCGTGGCGTCGTACGTGGCGTCGTACGTGGCGGCGCGCGTGGCGGCGACCTTCCGCCGGTGCCAGATCGCGGCTGCGAAGCCAGCCGCGAACCGCGCCACGAACGGCGACGGCACGAAGACCACGCGCGGCGGCGGCAAGCCAGCCGCCGCGTACATGCCGATGACAGCCGCCCGGCAGGCGGCGCGGTCGTCGTTCGTCATCGGCGCCGTGGACATTGCATTCGCAATCCACCGCCGCGCCCACGGCTCAAGCTGCGCTCGGTGTTCTGGCGTAAGGGAGTATTTTGCCACCGCTCAATCCTCCACCCGGCGCGCCATGCCCGCCGACCAGACGCGCTGACGGACCACGCGATAGGTGCCGGGCGGCACCGCGAGCGCGGTATGCTCCTGGTGTTCCAGCGCGACCGGCGCATCGCCAGACACACAGAGGAACAGTCCGCCGCCGCTGCCATCCTCGCGAAACAGCGTCACGCGGTCGTTGAACGCGAAGCTATGGTGGTGGCCCGTCGCCTCGCCACGCGCGAGCACCACGCGGCCATTCTCGGCCGGGATCGCCTGTCGCTTCTCCGGCAGCGCCGCCACCGGCACCACCATCACATCGCCCTGTCGGATCATGAGGAAATCTCCCTGCTGAGGTTGCGGATAGTCTGCTGTCCGGCCGCGACGATCGCGGCGGCCTGATCGGTGATCTGCTGCACCAGCGCGTCGTTCAGCGCCAGCCGGGCCTGCCGCACCACCGACAGCGCGCGCTCGTGCGCGCCGGTCACGCAGGCCAGGTCGTCGGAGAGCAGCACGTCATCGGCAGCGCGCTCGGCTGCGGCGACCGCGGCGCGGAGTGTGGCGATAGAGGGGGCGCGCATCACGCCCGCCCCACGCTGAGCCACAGCGCCACGCCGGCCAGCACCTGGCCCAGCGCGAGAAGGATCGTCGGGAGAAGCAGAGCGTCGGGCATCGGACCATCCTCAGTGGATGGCGGTAGATTGCACCACGTGTAATCACCAAGTCAACGGTAAAATTGCACTAGCAGTAATTTTCACTCTGCCTTGCCGCGCCACTCCGGCGGGCCATGCAACGACGCGTAAGAGTTGCTTGACGGGTAATTTGCCGGTGGTGTAAACTGTGATGCCATGGATATCCGCTCAGCACTCCGACAGCATGGCCACAGGCAACGCGACGTAGCGGCGCGGCTCGGCGTCACCGAGCCGACCGTCAGCCGCTGGTTCGCATGGGCGCGAGACAACAGGGTCGGAGTGCCGATCCCGGCCGCCGCGCTGCCGGTGCTGTCCGAGATGACCGGCTTCGCGCCCGCCGACCTGCGCCCCGACTTGGCGAGCGCGTTGCGCCCCGTCCGGCCCGCTCAGCCCGTCGAGGGCGCCTGACATGACCGCGACCGCCCTCGGCTTTCTGCTGCTCGGTGCCGGGCTGGCGTGCGGCGCGCTCGCCCTCATGCTGCGGCGGAGGCAGCCCCCTCGCGCCACGCCCGTGCCGCCCTCCGGTTCCTCCGCGGCGGCCACTCGCCGCCGGTCGCTGTGAAGGCCCGCACGCCAATGCGCGCCTTCTTCCTCCGCTGGTTCTGCTTCTCAGACCGGGACGTGACGCTGTGAACACCGCCCGGCCCGTTTACCTCGCTGCCTCCTTCCATGACGCAACGATGGAGGACTGGCAGTGAGTGCGTCACGGGAAATTCATTCCACCATCGCGGCGCGCGGAGTGATCGGCGACATGGTGCGCCTGCGCGGTTTGAAGCGCGGCCTGCACGACGCCGCCATCGCGCTCGGCGTGTCGGAATCATGGGCGCGGAAGATCCACTACGGCGAGGCTTCGGCCATCAGCGCCGAGGTCGCCGAGCGCGCCGCCGCAGCACGGGGTGTGGTGCTGCGCGCGCGGCTCGAGGCAGATCGCCGCGAGATCGTGGAAATCGAATCAGCCATCCAGGGGGGCAACCATGGCTGCGATCTACAAGGCGCTCATGCGAGCGTCTTACCGGCTCGGGGACTGGTCCGTTGATGCCGGCGACTGGTTCCGCGACCGTTGGAACCGCGCCAAGCGCCGCGGGTATCCGTTTCGTTGAGGGCTGCATGAGCGCGTGTGCCCCCCTGGACGACCCCGCATATCCGCCCCACCCGCCCTTGCCGTGGAAGCGGCGCGAGCAGATCGGGCTGGCGACGCTGTATCTTGGGGACTGCCGCGAGATCGCGCCGGCACTTGGCAAAGTCGATGTGGTGCTGACCGACCCGCCATATGGCATCGGGGTCGATTACGGGTCATTCACAGACACTCAGGAAAACGTCGCCCGGTTGGCGGCGGAATGGCTGCCGATCGCCCGCGATATGGCGGAGCGCGTCGCGTTCACGTCCGGCGTCACCAACCAATGGCTATATCCGAAGCCTGATTGGGTCTTGGCATGGGTCGAGGCAGGCGGGAGCGGAAGTAGCCCATGGGGCTTCATGACGTGGCAACCCGTCCTTTGCTACGGGAAAGACCCTTACTTGCAGTCTGGCAAGGGCAGGCGCCCGGATACGATTAAGGGCGCCACGAATAGGTGGGAGCCTGACCTTGGCCACCCATGCCCTAAGCCCTTGGCTTCGTGGACCGCGATTCTTGACCGCGTCTCTGTCGATGGCACCGTGTGTGACTTCTTTATGGGGAGCGGCACCACGGGGGCAGCATGCGCGCGCCTGCGGCGGCCCTTCATCGGGATCGAGATCGAAGAACGCTACTTCGACACCGCCTGCCGCCGCATCGAGGAAGCCCAGCGCCAGGGCGACATGTTCCGGGATGCGCCGGCATGAGCACCCCCAACCAAGCGCGCGCCATTCCGGCGCCGCCCGGCGGGAACCCGGCGCATGCCGGCCCCAGCCCCGCCGGTCCCATTCCGTGCCAGCGCCCGGGCGCCGTTCAGGCTGCGCGGCACGGCAATCGCGCCCGGCCGCGTCATGCCGATGGTTACTCCCGGTGCAGCAACTGCGGGTCGCGCCCGGCGGCCCTGCGCATTTTGCGGGAGGGGTAGTTGAGCGTTGCCCTGCGCCCCTATCAGGAAACCGCCATCGAAGGCGTGCGGGAGGCGTTCCGCGCCGGCCATCGCGCGCCGCTGCTGGTGGCTCCGACGGGCGCGGGCAAGACGGTGATGTTCGGCTTCGTTGCCAGCCGGACCGCCAGCCGCGGCAAGCACGTTCTGATCCTCGCGCATCGCAAGGAACTCCTCCGGCAGGCGTCGCACAAGCTCTATGACGCGGCCGTGCCGCACGGCATCATCGCGCCGGGCCACACCGCCACGCGCGATCTCGTGCAGGTCGCGTCCGTTCAGACGCTCGGCCGCCGCCTGTCGGATCCGCGCTACTCGGCGCCCGACCTCATCGTGGTGGACGAGGCGCACCATGCCGTCGCGGGCCAGTGGCGGGACGTGGTGGCGGCATATCCTGCAGCACGCATCCTCGGCGTCACCGCCACGCCGGAACGCCTCGACGGCAAAGGCCTCGGCGTCTCGGTCGGCGGCATCTTCGATCAGATCGTCATCGGGCCCACGGTCGCCGACCTGATCGGGCAAGGCTTCCTCACGCCGTCCCGCATCTTCGCTCCGGCGTCCGCGCCTGACCTGTCCGGCGTCCGCACCCGCGGCGGCGACTATGAGGCCGGCGCGCTGGCCGATGCGATGGCGAAGCCGACGATCGTCGGCGATGCCGTCAGCCATTACGCCAAGCACGCCGCCGGGCAGCCGGCCATCCTGTTCTCGCCATCGGTCGCACACGCCGAGACGATGGCCGAAGCGTTCCGTGCCGCCGGCTATCGCGCCGTCGCCGCATCTGGTGCAACCCCGCCCGCCCAGCGCGACGCTGCCATCGCCGGCCTCGGCAACGGCTCGGTGCAGGTGCTGTGTTCCTGCGACCTGATCTCTGAAGGCCTGGACGTGCCGGCGGTGTCCGCCGTGATCCTGTTGCGCCCGACAAAGTCCCTCGGCCTCTACCTGCAGCAAGTCGGCCGAGGCCTGCGCCCGGCGGCCGGCAAGACCCATCTGACTGTCCTCGACCACGCCGGCAACACGCTGCGCCACGGGCCGCCAGACTTGGTCCGCGCATGGAGCCTGACTGGCCGACCGAAGAAGGCGAAGAAGGACGAGGACGAAGTGCCGCCCGCGCGCCAGTGCAGCGAGTGCTTCGCCGTCCATGCGCCTGCGCCGGCCTGCCCCGAGTGCGGGTTCGTCTATCCCGTGCAGTCGCGCGAGATCGAGCATGTCGCCGGCGAATTGTCGGACGTGACCGACGCACTGACGGCGCGTTGGGGCAAGCACCGGCCGCTGTCGCAGGTGCTGCGCGAGGCGAAGGATGACGACCTGAAAGCCATCGCCAAGGCGCGCGGTTACCACCCGGGTTGGGTGCGTCATGTCCTGGCGTCGCGGCAGGGGAGGGCGGCGTGACCGAGCAAGCCACCAAACGCGAGATCATGCTCGCCATCGGTCGCACCGCCCGCGTGTTCAACAACCCGGTCGGCAACGGCTGGATGGGCAAGGTGGTCAGCGAGCGTGGCGACACGGTCACCCTGGCCGCCGCGCGGCGTGTCGCCTTTGGTCTGCACAAGGGTTCATCTGATCTGATCGGCTGGAATTCGCTACTCATCACGCCGGAGCACCTTGGCCGCACGCTAGCGATATTCTCCGCCCTTGAGGTGAAGAAGCCCGGCGGCCGGCATCCTGTGACGGACGAGCAGCGGGTATTCATCGAGGCTGTCTTGTCGGCCGGGGGCTATGCCGGCGCCGTCACCAATGCGGCCCAAGCCCGCCACATCCTGGGGCTGCCGGCATGAAGCCCGACCGCAAGCCCGACTGGCGCGCCGTGACCTATGAGGCGCAGGCCGAGCCGGCCAGCCTGATGCGCGTGTTCGCAGCCATGGGCTTCAAGCACCACCTCGGCACCGTCCCGCGGGGCTCCGTCCGCTGGTGGCAGCCGGACTATATGAACGCGCCGGGCAACAGCCCGCATCGCCGCTGCTACGCCTCGGTCAACCGGGCCATGCGCGACGCCGATGTGCATTTGCTGAGTCACGACCGCACCGTCTTCGCCGTGTGCAGCTACCAGGGGGAATGGCGCACGGCAGACGGCGCCCAGCGTGGCGACGATCTCGCTTCGCTGGGCGCGCTGCGCTGGTCCTGCCGGTATGGCCAGGCCGCCGCCAAGATCGCCAGCCTCATCGGCATCCGCATTCCGCAGGTTGCCCCCATCACCGCGACCGAGGTCTTCGCCGGGGTCCGTGCCCGCCTCGATGCCGCGGCCCGAGCCGAGAGGGCCGCATGATGCCTGACGACCTGACCAGCATGTTCCAGGCGGCGCAGGAGCAGTTGAACCCGGAGCCGCCCGCTCCGTCCGACTGGCCCTTCCAGTGTCTGGGCCACGACCGCGGCAAGTTCTTCCTCTACACGACCGAGGGCCGGCAGGTGCTGACCCTTACCGCGCGCGACCTGTCCAGCCATGGGGAACTGCTGAAACTCGCCTCCCTGCGCTGGCTCGAGGGCGCGTTCCCCGGCCGCGATTCCTTCAACGCCCGGAGCGCCGCCGACGCCATCATGCGCGCCTGCTACCGGCGCGGGGTGTTCAACCCCGATGCGATGCGCGGGCGGGGTGTGTGGCTCGATGAGGGCCGGCGCATCATGCACCTCGGTGATCGGCTGCTGGTCGATGGCATCGTCACCGCGCTCGACGGCCATCGGTCGCCCTTCATCTATGAGCAGGCCCGGCCTTTGGACGTGGCGCTCGGCGAGCCGCTGACCGATGCGGAGTGCCGGCGCATCCTCGCCATGTGCGAGGCGGTCGCATGGGCCGAGCCGGTGCGCGATGGGCGCCTACTCGCCGGCTGGATCATCTCCGCGCTCATCGGCGGCGCGATCGCCTGGCGCCCACATCTGTGGATCCTCGCCGAGGGCGGTTCCGGCAAGTCCTGGGTGATGGAGAACATCGTCCGGCCGCTGCTGGGATCTCTGGCCATCGTCATGCAGGGCAAGACCACCGAGGCCGGCATTCGCGGCGAACTCGGGCACGATGCCCGTCCCGTCGTGTTCGACGAGGCCGAGACGCAGTCAGACATTGACCGGGCCCGCATGCAGCAGGCCATCGACCTGGCGCGGCAGGCATCGTCAGAGGACGGCGGCGCGGTCGTGAAGGGGACCAAGGAAGGCGGCAGCCGGCGCTACGTCATCCGGGCGTCCTTCCTGTTCGCCTCGATCAATGCTGGCCTCACGCAAGCAGCCGATGAGAGCCGCTTCGCCACGCTCAACATGATTGGCGGCTCCCCGGATCAATTCGCGGCTCTGAAGACCGCCCATGTCGAGGCGATGATCCCCGGCGTCGCTGGCCGCCTGCTTGGCCGCGCGTTGGCCATGGTGCCCACGATCCGCGCCAATGCCGATCTGCTGGCGGATGCCATTGCTCGCACCGGTGCCGGACGCCGTGCAGGGGACACCCTCGGCACGCTGATCGCCTGCCAGATGGCGATGGTGGATGCCACGCAACTCACGCCAGCGACGGCACAGGCCTATCTCGACGCACGGGACTGGCTGAAGGCTGCCGCTGCGGAGGCCAAGGTGTCGCCGGAATACGAGCGCGCCGTTGCGCACCTCATGCAGAGCGAGGCGCAGCGCATCACGGACCATGGCCGGGTGCAGATCATCACGCTCTCCGAACTCGTCTCGGCCTGCTACGACCTCTCCGCGGAAATCCCGCTCTCCTATCGCGACGCCGACCAGGCGCTTCGGCGCATGGGCATGCGGGTGATGGATGACCGCCTGTTGATCGGCAATCGGTCAGACGCGGTAGCGCAGCGGTTCCGCAACACCCCGTGGGGTGCCGGGTGGTTCGCCACGCTGGCCCGCATCCCTGGATCGCGGCGCGGTGTCGAGTGCCGCTTCACCCCTGCCTACAAGGACAAGTGCCTCTCGATCCCGATCGCTTACCTGATAGGAGGCGAGAATGGCGGATAACTGCCATTTGTCCCGGTCTGTCCCGGCTACGGCAAAGGCACCGGGACAGAAAAATCCAGCAAACTCTAGGCGTGTCCCGGTTGTCCCGGTTGTCCCGGCTGCACAACACACAGACGCGCGCATGTGCATGTACAACTCTTATTATTTACCGGGACAAGTGGGACAGATGGGACAAACCGCAGTAGCGCGCGGGTTTGCGCTGTCCCGGTTGGCATTTCGGACCGGGACAAACCGGGACAGACCGCATGCCCCGTGAGCTGACCCCCACCGAGGTTGGCCGCATGTTCGCCCTGCAGGACATGGCCGCCGATGCCCAGGCCCGTGCGGACCGCGCCAAGCCCGCCCAACCCAACCTGGCGCCCGAGGACGTGGCCTACCTCGCCGCCTATGCCGACACCTGCCGCAGCGTCGCGGACAGGCTGCGGGCATCGCCTGGGGCTAAGCCGTGAGCGCGGCGATCATCCTGATTTCGGGCCTGCCGTTGATCGGAATGCTCGTCGCGGCCGGCTGGCACTTCTTCGTCCTTCAAATCACGGACGGGGAGCATCTGCGCGGCGCTCACCCGGGGTGCAAATGTGTGCTGTGCCAAGGCCACCGGGGCGAACTGTGATGACTGCGTCGGCTCAACCCATAGCGCCCCGCCCGGCACCCACCCACCACATGATGCTTGACACCACCACGGGGGATCGCGGTATGCCTATCGACGTGAGCGGTCCACTGGCGGCAAACGCCTTGGACTGCGGACGCTATTCCCCCCCCCGCTGGCGCGTCATCGTCACCAGCCCACGCGCCGAGGCTCTCGCCCGGGACAGCATCCAGGCCATCGATATCGCGGCCTTTCTGCCCATGGTCGCCCGCCCACTGCGCGGGCATTCCGTCCTGCAGCCCCTGTTCCCCGGCTACCTGTTCGCCCTCATCGACACCGACGCCCCATCCTGGGGCAACGTGTTCCGCGCCCGTGGGGTAGAGGACGTGCTCAGGGCCCCAGGCTCCACGACACCAGCCTCGGTACCAGCCTCGCGCGTCGAGGCCATCATGGCCCACTGCTCGGCCCGCCAGGTGGTGGAGGACGACCCGAGGCCACACCTCATAGCCGCCGGCGTCTCGGTGCAGATCACCACCGGCATGTGGGCCGACCATCGCGGCGTCTGCCAGTGGAGCAGCCACGATCGCGTCGCCCTCCTGCTCGACGTGATGGGCCTGCAGGTCAACGTGGCGAGGCGGGCGGTGAGGGAGGCGTGATGGCGCGCCTGCCAACCCAGGCACCACGGTTGAGCACGCTCCCCTCTCGCATCAAGCCTCAGCCGAAGGTCAAGGACCAGCACTACTACACCCCCGAGCATCGGGCGTGGTCGCGTGCTGTGATCGCCCGTGCTGGCCATGCCTGCCAGTGCAAAGGCTGCAAGGCGTGCAGCCCGCGGGGCTGCGGGCGCACCAACACCCGCCTCTTCGCCGACCACATCGCCGGCATTGAGCACCGCTTCGACCGTGATCGGCGCGGTGACATCCAGCAGGAACGGGCCGCCGGCCAACAGGTCGCCG
>OFQZ01000502.1_pt1 | contig 13291 bp, 16 predicted proteins | sample 1543011 | NCBI WGS metagenome assembly OFQZ01 (sample SAMN07774216, study PRJEB24372) | wastewater metagenome | isolation source: Exp Tend NO 0WW | collected 2016-02 | reverse complement strand
GCCATCGCGGTGACGCTGGGGTTGATCCACGTGCGTGAGATCGACTTCTGGAAGTTCATCCCCGCCTTCGCGCTGATCGACCTGATCGGCTACCTGCCGGGCGCGGTCGCGCAGCGGAAGGCGGGCGCGGGGAAGATCGCACCAGCCTTTCACCACCTCTACAACGTCACCCACAGCTACCTCGTCCACTTCGCGATCATCGGCGTCTGGGCGCTGGCCGCGGGCGGCTTCCGGGTGACGGTGCTGACCGCGACCCGTGAGACCTTCCTCGAGTACACCGGCGCCGACACCTCCTTGGAGGCCGAGGTCGACCCGTCGGTCGAGGTGGTCCGCGTCCCGTTCGAGTGGCCGACCCTGGAAACGGACATCCGGTCCTGGGGGATGACCCGGGCGTTGGCCCCGCGCGTGTGGCGCAAGGCTCGGGTGTGGGCCGACCAGCGCGACTTCCCCGAGATCGGGTACGGGCCGTGGAAGGGTCCGCTGCAGAGCGCCATTCGCCGCATCCACCGCGATGACGTGAAGATTGCCGAGATGGAAGCCGAGGTGAAGAAATTCCTTGGCGAGATCGACGACAAGCTGGTGGCGCTGGGCAGGCTCGGATCTTCGACAGTGGCGGAGGCCGCCTAGATGGCCGTCGAAGTCAAATTCCAGCGCACGCTGCGCGGCCTAGAGCCCGCCGATGACGAGGCCCGCGAAGCGCTGAAGCTCTGGAAGCTGGGCGCGACGATCAAGGGCGTGTTCTCCCAGACCAAGGAGATCAACCCGCATCGCCGCTACTTCTTCGGCATGGTGCAGCTCGTCCTCGACAACTCCGAGCTGTTCGGATCGAAGCAGGAAGCCGAGGACTCGATCAAGCTCAGCGTCGGCTACGTCGATCAGGCCCAGGAATACAAGGACGGGCAATGGCATATCCGTCGCACGCCGAAGACGGTCGCTGGCAAGGCCATGAACGAGGTCCAGTGGCGCGAGTTCAACCGGAACGTTGAGCGGCTGATCTGCGAGGTGCTGTGCGTCGATGAAGCGACGTTGGCTGACGCGATGACAGACTATCTTGCTCCAAATTACAGGAGAGCAGCATGAAGATCGACCCGAACGCAGCATACGACTGGATCATGCTCGGCCACGTCAGCCCGAAGGTACGCGCGGCGCTCAAGCGCTACGGGTTCACTTACAATCCTACGAACGGCTACTGGATGAGGCTGTCTAAGGACGGCCTGCCCGGCGAGTCCGACCTGATCTTGGAGATGGCATCCGAGGAAGCGGAGCAGCAGCGGTGAGACACGTCACCTTCCACGACCCCGACGCCCATTCCCCTGAGAGCAAGGAGGTGGCGGCGTGATCATCATCCGTCTCTCGACGACCGAATACATCGACGGCGAAGCCACCGTTGCAGCGGCTTGGCATGACCTGTCAGGGATCGAGCGTCTGGACCTGCTGCAGGACTGGCTCGGCCTTCTTGGCGAACTCTACGACATGGAGCGCAATGCTCAGAACGGTTTCGCCTACACGCCAAATCCGACTTGTGTTGCGGCGATCAAATATCAGAGGCGGGATTGATGGCTGACGGCTCCTCCACCATCACCCTGCCCATTCCGCCCGAAGCCTTGGCGCGCTTGAAAGCCGCTGAGTTGAGGCAGCGCAACGAGACGCGCAAACGCGGGCTGACGGCTGTGCCCGTGAGCGTCGAGGGCTTGCTGCTGATCCAGAAATTCCTCTGCGGCTGCGGCTGCGGCCTCCCGCTGGACTTCGAAGCGAAGTATGATCCGAAGGCGACGCCTCCGGGTTATCCGATCATAGCCCATCGTTTGGCGCGTGGCTCGCGTGGCGAACACACGCCGCGCAATGTCTCGATTGACCGGGACGCCTGCAACAAGCGCGACGCTGGCCCGGATACATCAGGTGCGGCATCGGTGAAGCGCTTCACGCCGGACATGCAACGGAAGCTTCTCGCCCCCGCAGATGACCGCGAAACACGCGCGCCGGGCTCATGGTCGAGCAAGCCTGATAACTACGTCTCGCCTCTCAGCAAGAAATATCGCGACGCCATGAAAGCGCGGAAGCGCACGTGACCAACCCGCCCCTGACCAAGAACGAGCAGAGCAAGCAACCGTCATGACCGAGATCAAAGAGTTAATCGCCGCACTTCGCGAAGACGCCCGCCAGATGTGGAACACTGGGCTCGTTCGTGAGGGCTCGACGCCGCTAGCCGAACAAGCCGCCTCCGCTCTCGAAGCCCTTATCTCCAGAAGCGAGGTGATGGAGGAGGACAATGTTTACGCGCAAGAAATCATAGCCGAGTTCAAGAGCGAAGTTGCGAAGCTGGCCGAGAACGACCCCGAGTTCGACGCTCTTCAAAAGCGACGCTACCCTGACGATCTGTACAAGGGAAGCTGGGAGCGCGGGCACTTGAAAGCCAGCGCAAAGCAGTACCGCAACGCCGCGATGTTGGCGCTCCACGAAAACATAAAGCAGCGCGACGAAATTCGCAGTCTCCGTTCCGCCCTCTCACTTAAGGCTGGGAAGGAATGAGGATGCTCTACTCGAAAGACACCGGGGATGCGTCATGACTGAGGTTCGCACCCAACCTGAACTCGACGCGCTAGAGGCCGTCAGACTTGCAATCGAGGAAGCGCGCGACAAGGTTCACAGCCTGTTCGGCGGCTATGACTATTCCTCATACGGACGCACGCCGCCACTCGTTGTCCGCGACGAACGCAAGCGCGAAAGCCGGATCATCTGGGAGGGCGATGACCGCGAGGAATCCGAGCGCCAGTATCGCAAGGCTACCGGCGACTACATCGCCCAAGCCGCCATCAGCGCCTATCTCTCCGCTCTCTCCGCCCAAGGAATGCGGGTCATTCAGGAAAGCGAATTGAAAAGTGCCGAGGGCGCGCTGTTCAATGCCGAACAGCACTTCAAGATGTTCGCTGATGAAATCACGGGTGACTATCCCGCGCGTGCCGCTGACGATGCAAGCAGGCCGCACCGCTTGGGACTCTGCGCAAAGCTCGCAGGCGAGGCTTGGCGCGATCTCTATGCGCTTATCTACGGCGAACAGTATCAGGAGGCTGTTTATTGCGGACCTGATCCGGCTGAAAACACCGATCAAGTGCGGATTGGAAAGAACGATCCAAGCACGGAATCCGACCGAGCAGAGCCTTCTAATCCTTCAAACCTCGCTGCGGGAGGGGAGCCGTGAGACCGCTGCTGACAGTTCGGGAGGTTGCCACTTGCCTAGGGGCAAATGACGACCGCGTGCGATACCTGGTTTCCACGGGGCAGCTGAAGGCTGTTCGCCTGAGCGCACGGTCAATCCGCTTTGATCAACGAGATGTCGAGCTTTATCGCACCAGTACTGCGCCGCTCTTGCCGATCACGCCGGCAGAACGCCCTGCGCTCATGGGAACCGTCTATTTCGTAGCGTCGGGCGAGTTCGTGAAAATCGGGTTCACGACAAAGCCGATGGCCGAGCGCATCAAGTATTTGCAGACCGGCAACCCGCACAAAATCGAACAGCTTTACGCTGTCCTGAACGTGGAGTGCAGCTTCGAAAAATGCCTGCATCGCCTGCTGGCGGGTGCGCGCTTCCGTGAGGAATGGTTCGCGGCTGAGAAGGAGCTTCTTCACCCCTGTGGCAATCAGATCGCTACAGTGAAGGGGCTGATAAAAAGCTTTGCCGCCAACGAGGTGGCCGCGCTTGAGGAGTGGCGCATTCCGTGGAGACGCGGAACATGACCCATTTGGAGCCCCTTTTCACCTACGCCGAGGCCGCCGCAGAACTACAGGTTACCCCTGAAGATTGCGCGGACCCCGCCCGTTGGGTTTATGAGAAGGTAAGGGCTCTTGAGCTTGAGTTGGTGCGTTGCGGTCGGACGCCTAAGCTGCCCTTGCGCAGCGTGCAGGCACTGAGGGAGCTGATCACATGCCGCTATACCTCTGGAAAAGAGCAGACGGTCGATCTCCATACTTCTATGTCCGAGGCACGGTCACTGTCTGGCGGGACGGTCGCAAATGCTCGGAAACCATCAAGCAGGAAAGCACTGGAACGGCTGACCGCGCCGAAGCAGAAGCCATCCTCACGCAAGTCGCAGCGCGCTACCAACGCGGCAACATCGAAAACCGGGACGCGCCCGCCACTTTCAGTGATCTCGTGAACAGCTATCTCGATGCCGGAAAATCTGATCGCTACTTGGTGCCCATCGTGCGGGCGCTCGGGGATCTGGAAGTGCCGCAGCTTTCGCAAGCGAAGATCGATGCCGAAGGGCGGAAAGCTTATCCTGGCGTTCAGCCCGCAACCCTGCGGCGCCAATGGCATGGCGTGATCAATGCCGTCCTGCACCATGGCGGGATCGCCATACGCCTAAGGCTCCCGGCGAAGTCGAAATCCACGACGCGGTTCTGCACCCCGAAGGAAGCGCAAGCCATCGTGCAGGCCTGCGCCACAGGGCGCTACCGTGACCCGTGGAAGCCCGCCCTAGCTGAATTGATGTTTGGGACTGGCTGCCGCGCCGGGGAGGCTATGGACCTCGACGCCAAGCGCGACGTGTCTCTCGAATACGGGACCGTCACCTTCCGCGACACGAAGAACGGCACGCAACGGACTGTCAGCCTGCCGGCGCGGACGGTCGCGGCTTTGGGCCGACTGGACAACATCAACAAGCCGGGGCCGCTGTTCCGCAAGGCTGGGGGAAAGCTGTACGCCGAGAAGACGAACTACAGCGGCCATCAGCTGCGCTTCCTGCGTGCTGCAGCGGAGGCCGCTGGCGTCACCTTCAACCCGCACATGACCCGCCACAGCTTCGCGACGTGGTTCTATGCGCAGACGAAAGACACGCTGCGGCTGCGTCAGGTGTGCGGCTGGAGGACGCCTAGCCAGGTCGATCGCTACGCCCATCTGGCGCCGGATCAGGTCGGACTGGACGCGATCACGTTGGGCTGGGATTTCCGCCCGAGTTCATTCGAGACCGTTAGGAACCTGCGTCATGCTTGATCTATCGATCGTGAAGTTCCCAAGCATCCAGGCCACCGCTCAACGAGGCGGTGTTTCTTGGCTCTACGTCTTCGCCTGCGGTGAATTTGTGAAGGTTGGGCGGGCGCAAAACCCAGTTTCGCGTCTGGCGAACGTCGCAGGGTCAATGCCGTTCGACGTGAGCATGTGGGGTGCGTACAGAGCGCCTAGAGATATGGTTGTGATGGCAGAAGCCTACTGCCACTGCATTCTCGCTGAGCACCACCACCGTGGGGAGTGGTTTCGCGTTGATCCCGATCTGGCACTGCAAGTCGTGCGTGAAGTCGCTCGTCTAGCCTCTGCGGCGATCGGGAAGCGAACGGCGAAGTTTGACATCGGGAATTGTCAGGGTGCCCCGATCCGCATCTCCGGCCCGCGCAGTCGCCATTTTCGCCAATCGGAACACTTTTTGGTACACCCCCAAAAAGAACCCCTCGAAAGGGCTTAGCCGTGAAACTCGCTAACCCCTTGAAAGCGCTGGCGGAGAGGATGAGATTCGAACTCACGAAGGGGTTACCCCCTTACGCCCTTAGCAGGGGCGCGCCTTGGAACCCGGAACGCCGGTTTTCAGGGCTCCAAACCCCGGTTTTTGTCACGTCTCGCCACGCTTCCACCCAGCCCATAACGGGAACACCCGAACACTCCCGGTGGAATCCTTCGCGAGTCGTTCTGCCATGACCCCCGTTCTCCCCCACTCCAAAACCGAGGTGCTTTGAAATGAAGATGTTCTACTCGAAACAGACCGTTACGACCGAAATTCGCAATCAACCTGAGAGGAATTGAGATGACCGCTGCTGGAAAACGACTGATCGCCGCTGCTAAAGAAGCGCGTAGCCAAGCAGAACTGCTGGCGCAGATCGCCATTTTGGAAAAGCGCGTCGAAGAATGGCGGCAGGATGCAGCCGCGCGCCTGAAGACGTGGATGGCGCTGGCGAAGTCAGGCTTGATCGGAGAGCCCATACAAGTGCGCGTCAGCCTGATCATGCCGACATACGCGATGCTCAACGGAGACGAGACGGGGGAGTTCTATGAACCAACTGACGACAATGGCGAACCTCTTCCCCCGTACACGAGCGACGTGTCGGAGGTTCTTCAAGAGACGCGCAAGTATCTCGCGAACCGGGGGCATATCCGTGCCGTTCGATAGCGAATTTCGGTGACGAAACAGCCCCGCCCAAGCACGAGTAGAGCCCCTGAATGCCTGAGCCTCTAACGGCGAGAGCAATAGCAGAAGCAGAGGTGTACAGAATGGAGAGGCCGAAGTTCACGACTGCGGAATGGGACGTGATCTGGCCTCTTGTCCTTCGGGCTATGAACTGTCTTCAGAGGGCTCAGGTGGGTTTGGCTTTAGGGGTGGGGAGCGAAGAAGAATAGCTCCTGCTCGATGGAAAATCCCCTCGGATTGAGCTATGTAATTCGCACGAAGGCAGAGGACTTGAGATGAGCGCTGAAGTCGCCCAATTGAAGCGTGAAAATATCGAACTTGTCCGCTCCGCAATTCTTGCGCTCCCCGGCCTTGCGCGATCGCCCGGACTGACAAGCCGACAAGTTCTTATCGAGCTACGTAAAATACCACATCTCGATTTAGGGCCGCATTCGCGTCACGCGTTCAACGCGATCACCAGCCTGAAAAAATCCAGAACAGTTGTGATGAATGGTTACTGGTTGCGACTTGGTGACGGGGCTGCCACCGCTTAGCGCGATCAAAGCTGCACCATCCAAATCCCCCACGCGATTGAGCCGCACACAACAGCGGTCCAAACAGCGCGGGGAACTTGGAAGCGCGGACGGCGGGTCAATACGACCCTGAGACTTCGATAATGCTCTCTGTCGAGGTCATGGCTAGCTCCGCTTCTTCATCGCTTCAAGCGCATGGAAAAATACAACCCACGCTGCGACCACGTAAACCAGGAGCGTAAACCCGCCGAAGTATTCCGGGATCGTGATCAGGTTGAAGAAGTCAAGGAAAGCGACGGCTGCAATCAGCGACCACAGCAGGAGCCGCGTGGTGCGCCACATCTCTTTGTTGTTCAGGTCGGGGACGTTGATGGAAGGCATTTGGTAGTCTCCTGTGTTAAACCTTGCAACCAAACACGCGCCACGATTCAGCTTCGCGGTTGGCGTAGTTGAGAAGCGGGATCACCGTCTCCTCCACTTCTGTCAGCGTGTCGGGCTTCAGAGCCGCGCACGCATCAGCGAGGGCCGTTGAAACTGCCTGCCGGACGAGGTCTGAGGATGACGGCGGCGTTTTCGGGGTAGCGCTCGCGCAGCTCATCAGCGCTAGACACATCAGTAACGGCATCAGGCGCAGCAAGGGCGCGATCTTTTGCATCTTCGGTCTCCTGACCAATCTGGGTGACGGTTTCAACGATACGCGCACGCTCTTCCTCTTCGCGGAGCTTCGCAGCATCGCGCTCCTGTCGTCTGACGCCCTTCTCGATGCTGTCTTGCCAAGCCTTGATGCCAAGAAACATGGCGAGGCCGAGCGCCAGGTATTGCGCCCATTTGTTTTGGGTGAACCACGTCCATGCCGTGACGATTGGCGCGAACATCAGTACATGAGCTGGGAGCTACCAGCCTCCCCTTTGCGCTTCTTCTTCACCCCGAACTTCTGCAGGCAGACGCCGAACAGCCAGAGGGTGCCTGTGATCGCCATGGCGCAGAACGCCACGAAGATTGCGAAGTGGACCGGGTCCTTCATCAGCGTTAGAATCCACGCAACGATGACGCCGCCTGCGCCCGACAGCTTGAAGCCATTCGCCATGGCTGTTCGGGTAAGCGTGCCGAGCAGGATGAAGACGGAGCCGAGAAAGCGCTCGGTGGATTCCAGAGGCTTCGCGCCAGCGTTCGGATCGATCCGGTAAGGGATCATGTCCGGCATCTTGGTCTCGGGGTGCATTGGCTTCAGGCCGCCCTGCCCTGCGATAACAGGCGGATCGAACGGACGAGGCGCCGGGACGTTCGACGGCCTCGGGATAGGCGGCGGAGGCGGTAAGGGACTCGGCAGGACAACCGGGGGGCTAGGGGCTATTGGGTCCGGTCGTCCTGCCGATCCTGCCGGAGACGCAGCAGGATTTGAATCTGGTTGAGAGGGAACCGCCGCCTGTGACGACGGGCTGGGTGGCTCGCTCACAGGCGGCGATCCCTTGGACACCGATGTTTCTTCAGTGGCCGCAGGTGTGTCTAGGAACAGCTCGTCCTCGATAGGATCGGGGAGCGGGAGCTGGGTGGGGATGCCGTCTAGCGGAACCCCCGCTGGTGAGTCTGGGAGGCCTGCTCTGGGCGCTTCGATGCGGGCGGGCTCTGTGGGGAGCAGAACCGGGACTTGCGCATAGGCGGGCTCGGGAGAGGCGTCTAGCGGGTAATGCTGGGCGACGGCCAGCACGTCCTTGAACGGGGTCTTGTAAATGACCTTGTCCTTGCCGGGAAGCGAGGTCGGTCTTTCACGCTGAAGGGCGATGGCTTCGTCTGCGCAGGCTTCGCTCCACTGGTAGCCGAGAAAGAGGCAAGCTTCTGCATAACGGCGACGCAGCAATCCACGCAGCGCCTGCTTGTACTCGTTCTTGGTTGCGTAGATCCACATTCCGAATGCGGCTGCGGCGTCATAGACGCGGTTGGCGTTGACCTCACGCAGCACGGTGGACGAGCGCGCGTTCTCGATGCCGATGTTGTAAACCCATGCGACCAAGGCGCTGAACTGGTGCGGCTCCAGCGGGACCGTCACCATGTCGCGAACGGCCTGCTCAAACACGCCAAGCGCGTGCCGGAACAGCATCATGGCCTCGGACTCGGAGCAGGTCTCCCCCTCCCTGATCCGCGTGCCGTCTGGGCGGAAAGTGACGCCGTAGGACAGTTCCCACGCGCCGCCTTCACAGAGCCGGGCTTTGAGGCGCGGAGCGCCCTCAAATTCCTGGATCAGGCGCAGGCCGTCATCGGTCGTGTAGAGATGCTCGTTCACGCCGCGTCCTCATAGCTCTGATCGCCTGCCGTCACGAACAGCCGGCCGCCTGCATCCATCTTGATCGCCAGCGGGATACGGGCTGAGCGGGCCTCGCCGGGCTCCACCGGAATCTCCGTCGCCCAGATGCGCGTGCATTCCGTGGCGCGGGTGCGCTCCGGGTAGAGCAGCCGGATCGAGAGTTCAGTCTGGTCCGCGTCTGGATTCGAGAGTGTGAACTTTTCCTCGAAGGGATAGCTGGAGCCGCGCGGGATCAGGATGGCCGGCACGTTGCCGACTGTCTCGATGGCGATGGCGTGGCTGGTGAGGTCCGCCAGCGTCACGTCAGGCTTTCGGCCTTCAAGGATTGCCGCCTTGATCGCGGCGCCCATGGCGACAACCTGCTCCGGGTTTTCCTCTTTCTTCGGGGCCTTGCCGAAGAACTCGGACACCAGTTTGCGGATCGAAGGAACGCGGGTCATGCCGCCAACGAGAAGAACGTCGTTGATGTCCTTCAGGGAGAAATTGGAGTCCTTGGAACGGGCATCCGCCAGCAGCGCCTTGCAGGCTCCCACGATGCGGTCGTTGAGGTCGCGGGTCAGTTCCTCGAATGTCTCCCGGTCCAGCGGGTAGATCATATGCTGGGTGACGCCGTCCTTGTCCCGATCGATATCCTCAACGCGGAACTCGGTCCTCTCCTTGTCGCTGAGACGTTTCTTTGCCGCTTCGGCTTCCACCAGGATACGCTGCATCGCTGCATCGCGAACGGTCAGGTCTGTCCCATGTTCGGTGCGCCAGAGATTGACGACGAAATCGGCAATCCGCTTGTCGAAGTCCGCGCCGCCGAGGTCAGCGATCCCGTTCTTGGCGATGACCTTGATATGCCCGCCTCCGGTCCTGACACACGACAGGTCCAGCGTGCCGCCGCCGAGGTCGAACACTGCGATGCATTTGGACCGCTTGGCGTCGTAACCGTAGGCCAGAGCCGCAGCGATCGGCTCTTCCAGCGTTGTGACGTCGGCAAGCCCGGCCAGCTTGGCCGCTTCCTCGACCGCTGCAACCTGATGCGGCAGGAAGGTCGCCGGAACGCAGATGACTGCGCCGGTCACGGCATCATGGGGAGCCATGTATTCGTTGGCCGCCTTGACGATGGCCTTCAGCACGTATGACGAAAGCTCAACAGGGCTGTAGGTGAAGCCGTCCGGGCCTTGGAAGTGCAGCATGTCGCCCGACCCGCGACAGGTCTGGTGGCCGGTGTCCTCTTCGTCGTGCCACTTCTCGCCCATGCGGCGTTTGAAGTTGCGGAAGTCGAAATCGGGATACTGCCTGCCCTTCTCGATGGCGTCCTGTCCGACATAGGCGGTATCATCCGCGACGCAGATCACGCTGGGCATGGTGACTGACCCGCTGTGGTTCAGTTCGATCATGCGAAGGCGGCCATCCCAGACAGCGGCCCCGCTGTTGGTCGAGCCCAAGTCGATTCCCAGCATCATTGGGCGGCTACCTTCGCAGCTTGGAGTTCAGCATCGCGAGCGATCAGGCTCGGGACGAGGATCACGTTGTCAGCCTTGGCCCGTGCGGCTGCCTTTGCCTGTCCGGCAGCAAGACCGCCGGCACGGCTACGGCGCTGAGCTTCCGTGAGTTCGAGAGGCGCGGGCTCGTCTGGTATTACCGGCGCCGGTGCAGGCGTCGGAGCCGCAGGCTGCACGACTGGTGCTGGCGCGCTCGCGGCGAGGATGGCGGCCAGTTCTTGCTGGTGGCGCGCCGCTGCAAGTTCTTCGGCCCGCTGACGGTCCATGTTGGCGTCGGCGCCCGTGATATCCGTGATGAGCGCCCACAGGCTGAGCGAACGCGCGCCTTCCAGTGTGCAGAGCATCAGGATCAGCCAGAACCACGCCCAGAAGGCCGTGCTGGCCTTGTCGGCATTCTCGATCTGGGCAAGTCGCTTATCGGTCGAAGCGGACTGGACGGGCGTTGAGAGCCCGCTGGCGAGCATCTTCTCGCGCTCGTTCAGTTCGGCCAGCTCACCCTGGATTTCCTCTCCACGGGCGCGCATGGCCGCCTCGGTGAGGTTCTGACGGATGCCGTCCACGCTACCGTAGTATTTGCCTTGTGCGAGCAGAAGCGCTTGGGCCTCCTTCACCCCTTCCGGGGATTGGGCGGCCATCTTCTTCTGTTCGACGCGGAGGTCCGCCATCTGCTTGCGGACGCGCTCCAGTTCAGCCGGAGTAGCCGCCGCAGCGGCATCTGCTGTCTCGCCAAGCTTTGCCGCTTCCTCGCCTGCAAGTTCGGCTTTGGCTGCGAGTGAACCCGAGGATTCCTCAAAACGATCAGGCCAGACCACATGAGCGCCGTTCTCGGCGTTGTGTACCCCGATCGCCGCCAATCCGAGGAAGATCGAAGCCCCCGCTACCTTGCGCAGCTTCGTCGGCGCGGTCAGCGTCCGGATGAAAGCCACAGTCGCCAGCGCTTCAGCGCCCAGAACGGCGATGATGATGCCCAGCGTCGGCAGGGCGCTCAGCCATGTCCACGTTGCGGTCGCGATGATGCCTGTGACGCTCAGGGAGGCGAGTCCGAGGGTGATGATCACCACAGCGAACAGCGCAAATTTGCGCGTCGCGTCGGCCTCGTTCTTGAACTCCAAGAACGCGTTGAGGAATTTCGTCATGCCCAGCCCCTTGATTGATTGCTCAGCGCGTCGTCATCCAGAAGACGAACAGCGCGCCGAGAATGCCTAGGCCCCATGTGAACAGGGCGAAGAATATCTGGCGTCGCAGGTTCTTCTGATCTTCAGCCGCAGCCAGCCGGTCAGTGGCCAGCATGCCCTGCACCTGTCCGAGGATGTTCGTGGACTGCTGCTCGTTGGCAGAAGTGAAATACTCTCGGATGTTGGAGTTGGTCTCTCGCAAGGCGGTCTCCCATTCTCGCTTCAATTCCTTGAGGTCTTCGCCGGAAACGGCGCGCTCAAGGGCTTCCTCAAATCGTTCGGTCAGCGCCTTGAAATGGACGCCGAGAACAGCGACTTCCTTCTCAATCGCTCCGAACCGATTGATGTCCTGTTCGCGCGTGCTCTGGCGCTTCAGCTCGACCTGATCTCTCAGTAGCGCTTCGGTCATGGTTCCCAGCCCCAGTCATCGTCAGATCTCGCCAAGTCTCGCGAACAGCCCCAGCAGACGCTCGATCTCAGCCTCTCGCTTCAGGTCGCCTCGATCGGTCCCGCGAAGGTTGCGCAGTTCGGCCTGCTCCACCCACAGGAGTTCGGTCAGCCGGCGCTTCGCATTGGACAGGCTTTCGCCGTCTTCCATCAGCTTCCGGATTTCCTCCGGGATCATGTGCTTCACCGGATCAGGAGACAGCGGAGGGGGCTCTGCATCGCGCTCCGCTAGCTGGCGCTGGAGTTCGGAGACCTGATCGCGGAGGGATTCTTTTTCGGGATCGACAGCTGTCTCTTCGTCGATAGCGCTGTCGGCTGAGGGCGCTGGCTCGGGAGGCAGGGCCGCATCAGAAACGGATCGCGCCTCCAGTGCAGCAAGCCTCGCCTCGACCGCCTGAATTCGAGCCTCGTCCCAATCTCCAGACGGCGGTCGAACGCTTGGAAGCTCCAGCCCGTGAACCTGATAGGTGATATCCCTGATCTCTTCCGCTGTGACCGAGATGGTTCGGCGGGAATGCAGCGGCCAGACCTGTTCGCCCGGTGCATACGGGTCGAGCCTTGCAAGTGTGGCCCCATCCTGAAATCGGTGGAAGGCCATGCGATCACCCCGATAGATGAAGTAATCCGGCCTGTGACGTAGGCGGTCCATATGGTTCTCCACTCGCTGGAGGCGAGGCCGTTTGATGGATTGGCGAATTGTGAGATCGCTAGGGGCTAGCCCTGACCGTTTTCAGCCGGATTCCGGTGTGCTTACCGGCCCGGTCGCTCGCCGTACTGACTGGCGAGAGCATTGGCTCGCAGGCCGCCGGGGCGGGTCTGGGCCTCTGCTGGCTGACCGTTCAAGGCAGCTGCGCCAAGTCCAAGTCCGCCAACTCCAACGATAGTTGGAACGGCGTTGAACTGGATCGTCTTGCGAAGGCTGCCGTTCTTGTTGACGTTGTCGCGGATCATGAACGCCACGTCTGGGGCTACGGTCTTGATGTAGTTGGGATCGTACATGTAAGCGCGGATGGCTTCGGCCCAGAGTTCGCGGTCAGCGTCGATTGACTCGTATCCGTGGTCTTTCGGGGTGCGGATTTTGACTTCGCCGTCGATCGGATTGTTGAGGTCCTGGTAGATCCGCTGCAGTTGGCTTTCGAGTTCGGCTTTGACCTCGGGGGTCATATACGGGTTCTTGTGGTCAATGCCCCAC
>OFQZ01000500.1_pt1 | contig 13300 bp, 15 predicted proteins | sample 1543011 | NCBI WGS metagenome assembly OFQZ01 (sample SAMN07774216, study PRJEB24372) | wastewater metagenome | isolation source: Exp Tend NO 0WW | collected 2016-02 | reverse complement strand
CGCTTTATTACTATTCTACTCATGCTTTTTTCTCCTTTACTTAATTTCTAATAGTTAGATCCACTGTTAGTGTTGGTCAACGTGCATGTACTGATTGCTGCAACTGCATTAGCGGTGTCGTAATTACCCTTAAACTGTATTGTCTGACCAACAATATCATCTAGGCTTCTATCTTGTTCCCACTCGGTGAAGTCTACACGTGGTAGTTGTATATCTAGACTTGAATTAGAAGCTCTATCAAATTTAATTTGAATTGCCTTATAAGTTCCGGCAAGCATCAACTGTCGGTAGCTGTCATCTTGTTTATTTAGAGTGATCTCACCCTCAATACTGTATTGGTGATTTAGAATTGCTTCTGGCTCTACTGTACCTGTTACATTGTCAAAATCAGCATTAGCACTAATAGTAAGTGTTAATTTCTTTAAAGATATATTACTAGCAGCAGCAAGTCCGGCTGTACTGGTAGCTGTTTTAAACACAAGATGTTGGTGTAAGAACTTATTACCAAGTGTTGTATAACTTGGTGTAAGTGTAGCCCAATCGCGTGATACTCTACTCTTAAAACTAGCCTTTGCTTTAGCAATTCCATCTGGCTCAACAGTTATCTCTAGGCTATCAATCATAGTGAATGGGAATATCTTTGATTGGTCTGGGTCTTGATAAGCAAGTGATATGGTCTTATGAGTATTGGTATTAGACAATGCGTATGCGTGTGCGTAAGTTGGCCCACCGGTACTGGTTGGACTAGCACCAAGTAGACTGGTTAAGAATACACCTAAGTTTAAATCGTTTAGATCAAACTCTAGATCACCCTCACCATATTTATTTACTACATAATTACTATCACTATCTTCAATTCTACCTAGACCCTCTTGCTCACGAGCAGTCGTAACCTTATCATCAAAGCTAATACTATTAAATGGTACATAAAACGTAGGTGTCACTATTGTGCCACTTGTAGCTTCTTTAGCTACTCCTACATTTCCTAATCTACCTACAAATTTTGACATTACTTTCTCCTTATACTATTACTATTACCTATTTTGTTAATATTCGTCAAGAAGTTAAGTAGTAGTATTATAATCAGTATGTATTCTGATTAACATCTGTACTGCCTTAGCTTTCCCTTTTTGAAAATCAACTTCACCCCATTGTGCGTCACTAGCTTCAATGAACAATCCTACTGTGTCACCACTACTAAAAGTATTTATTGTAGCTAAAAACGCCCTATCATCAATCACATTTATTATCTGGTCGACAACATCTGCCAAAGTTTCTTCAGCATATTCTTCTCTAGGCGTGCCATCTTTCTCAAAATCCTCACCCAATGGCCATAAGCACGTTACATTGTAAGCGTATATACGCCTGTTTTCAGCCGTTGTAGCAAAAGTACCCTCTAGATCACTGGTAACCACCCAAACGCAAGGCCAGCCAGTCGGATTAAGCTCACGATAGCCATAAACCGCTTGTGTACTACTCAAAGCGTTAATACTCGTTATCAATAAATTCTTTATGTCTGTGCTAATTGCCATTATACTTGCCTACCTATCTTATCTAATACATCTTGTGTTGCTTTTGTAAAGTAATCATCTATCTCTTGTACACTATCTTCTGCACCCTCTTTTAGAAATGGTCTACCTTTCATAAACCTAGTCCCCTCATGTACAAATGTACCATAATCAACATTTGGTTGCACTGTTGCTTGCATATTCATGCCACTACCGCTGACATTAAAACTATGACTGGAACGTAACCGACCAGTTAATACAGGTGTTCTCAACATACTCTCACGCTGTACTAATAAAGCAGATTTAGTTAATGCTTGGGTAAAAGCACTCTTCATCAACTGCGGTGCTTGTCCAAAAGCTCGCCTAATCTCGTTTATATTCTTAATCTCTATATGTACTTGTGTCATCAGTCTTGGCTCACCAAAGTTAGTTCTTTGCAATCTACAATCCCGAAGCCCTCCCAACGAGATACACCCTTGACGCTGTAACGCTTAGCATTAAGGTCACTGCTATCGACGACAGTAATTTCATCGCCCTCTTTTACATCAACATCTACTTCTAGGTAGCCAATGTAAGTTTTGCCGATTGCACTATTCTCAAATTCGGTACGTTCTAAACTAGCAGGAGTTATATCAGCTGGGTGAACTGTACCTGTAGCACTCATTGTGTATCGGTTAGCTGATCCAATTCTGCGGTTGCGGTAAATTTGTATTTCATGGTTTGTAAAGAATAAAGACATTTCATTTGTCCGCCAGTATTGGTATATCTGTGTACCGCTGTAACATATCGTCAATACCAAGTTGAGTAATTAAGCTCTCACCTTGCACACTATCATAATATTCAATACTTTTTGGCCCTTGTGTTTTACGCTTCACACTTGCACCGGTACTAGCACTCTCAACTAACGCACAAGCCAGCATTACACACGCTTCGGCTAGATCACTTGGTATCGTAGCAAAGCCAGCAGTATAGGTAACCCTATATATATTCCAATTAGCAGTTAGAGTAAAGATACAATCCAATACACCGGCATTACTGTCTAAAAAGTAATTATCACTATCTACCGAATCCCAATCACTCACATTTTGAGTGCTAGATCGTTGCTCAAAGGTTGAGAGAGATATAACAGGTCGGTTTTTGAGTATTAACTGATTGCTACCAGTACCATCATATTCTTCATTTGTATAAGTCGTACTAGCAAAGTGTTGTCCATTATTCTTGCCACAATATGACTCAATCATATCTGTAGCTTGGTTTATTTTTCGTATTATAAGGTTGTCCTGACTATTGCCAGTTATACCTAAGCTCTCTTTTACATCTGCAACACTAGTTAGTGCGAACGAAGCTATTTGTGTCATAATCTTGTTCTATCATCTCCTTACTCTTAATTGCTACACCATTACTCAATAATAAAAGTGCCACGCTCTTTTCTAAATCCATGACACGCCCTTTTCTGTATTTGGTTGTATTTTTTATAATTCTTACTCTCATAATACCCCCACGCAAGGGTCGCGAACGACCCAAGCGTTGGAATACTAGACTAAGGAGTACCTAAGCCAGTAACCTTTCGAATTGGGGCAAGCAATGTAAGCTCACCATCAACTCGTTTTTCGACACGAACATGTGTAATGTTGCGTTCGAACCCTGATACTGAAGCAACAGTAGCTTCGTCAGATACGCGAGTGCTTATGCCTTCGCGGTCAACGATTTTGTAATAGCTAAAGTCACCAAAGTAAGCAGTTCCGCCAGCAATATCATTTTGCTCGTAGATTGGTCGACCCATAAGGGTCAATTGAGGACTGTCACCTAATCGACTAGTCAAGTAATTTCCTTGAGTATCTTTTAGAGTAACAACACGTTCTAGACTGGTAGAGTTCATAACCCATACAGCTCTAGATCGATAACCTTGTCCAAGTCTTACCCAGGTCTGTTTGATAGCATCAGCACGTTGTGCATCAGTACCACCAGCACCTACAGCAATTGTTCCAGGTGAGTATTGACTCATACCTGTTGGTTGTCCTGATCCTGAACCAGTCCAGAATGCAGCATCTTCGCGTTCTGCGAGAGATTGTACGATTAGACGAGTAACATTATTTATAATGCTTCCGCCTAAACTAGCATCTGCAACTAATTCATTAGAAAGACTAACAATAGTAGCAAGGCTATAAGGTGTAAACACATTTTCGCCCCACTGTACTGTAGATGTATTCTTGACTGCAGCTTCAGCTCTAAAAGCAGCTTTAGGTCGAGTTGCAAGGTTTGGCAAGTGAAGTGTATCACTTGTAGTGGTCATAACATCAGCGATTTGACGCATAACAGTAGCATCTCTAAGATCTTCTACTATCATATTAGCGTATTCTTCTGGTACTAGGTAACCACCCAATGCAGCTGTTCCCTCAACTAGAGTTTGCAGTTTTTGAACATCACCAGTCATTAAAGCTGAAACGAAGTGTACAGTTTTTTGTGAAACTTCAGTTATTTGCTTACCAGCTTCTTTACGACCTGGTAGTTGCACTTTAATTTCAGCTAATTCTTCTATACTCTTGCGACCATATGTAGGGTCAACAATAAATTTAGATTCCTTAACAACTTTAGCCTTCTTTTCAACATTCAATGCTTTAGTTAAGTCTTCTATCGACTTTGCAATACGAGTTTCAGCTTGTTCAACAGCTTTATCTGCAATAGCAGATGCAGCGTCATCAATAGCTTGCTCATCACTTACTTCACTCTTAACTTCTACTTCAGAGTTTAACTCTTTAGCTTCAGCTAACAGCTCGTCAAGTTCTTTTTGCTCGGCTTCAGTTAGACTTTTCTTATCTTGTAGTTCTTTGATTCTTCCCATTTGAAAGTTCTCCTTTAAGCGACACAATGATTAACTCATTGGCACGCTTAGTAACTTTCACATTCCGAACCGTCTGTTCCGGTAAAGTATTCTTTGACTCTAAGATTTTATCGGTTGCTCTCGCAATCGTCTTAGACATACTTAACCTTTCAGTAACGATTTGGTTGTTTCGACCATTGTGCGGATTGAGGTGTTTTAGCCCCTGCACCGCGGAATCGACTTGTCCTTTTATCATCTCGACATCTTTTTCTAGTTTTTCCATCTTCTCTATAATAGATACCGGCATACCAGCTTGGGTAATAGTAGCATCATCAAAGCCAGCTTTTTTTAAACTCTTATAACCTAGCATCATAGCATCAGCATTAGCTGGAACATTTACTACAGATACTTCTAATAGCCTTTGTTTGGTGTAACGATTATCTTCACCATCAATAGGCTGAAACCCTACACTTAGAGTTTTAAGCACACCATCAGATACTAATTGTTTCACTGCACGCCCAAGCTCTGTAACTTCTTGAAATGCTATCTTTATCATGAGCTTAGCTGATTTACCACTACCCTCAATCCATGTTTTAGTAGCAGTACCTAGTGGCAACTGACTATGATCATGCCCCCATAATATAATTGGGTTTTTCTTAAAGTCTTTTAAATCCCAACCATCAACTTCTACAATTTCGCCCTGTCTATCTACTGTAGCAGTAGACGCAATAGCTGTAACTTCACCATTGTCGGCTTTATCTATAAGTGCTTTAGTATAAAGTGTTTTATTCATCAAATCCTCGCTTATACTTTATTCTTATAATATAACTATCAAATTCGTCAAGAAGTCTTACTCTTAATCTTTTCAAGTTCAGCTATATAATCATCTTGTTTTAATTTATCAGCCTTAATCTTCTTATACTCTTTAGTACGCTTATCTATTTGTGCTTCCAATGTCTTAATCTTAGTTAAGCTCTTACCATCGAATGCCTTGCTATTTTCTAATACAGGTATAATAGTACATCGGCAATTAGGGTGTAGTGGTGGGTCACCATCATCAAACTCGTTATCACCGCTATAAAACTCTTTACCAAGACCAACTACCTTACCACTATACTCATCACACTCTGGGCATGGGTCACCGGCTGTTAGCCACTCTTTAGCTTCAACTACACCAGATTGTATAAACGCATCTTCAAGACCGGCATTACTAGCTTTTAATACTTCAGTTCTAGTAACACGTTCAGCTTGAGTATTAGTATAAGTAGCAAACTTCTCTTTGATTGCACCTTTTATTGCAGGTATACCACTACCTTGCTCTATACCATTAACAATTATATCTACCATTATATCTTCGTCGGTGGCAATCATTGAGCTGGCAAACATCTCTATTCTAGATTTAACCTTATCTCTTAGATCAAAGCTCTTAATGTCTTTTGGTATATAAGGGTTATCAATTCCAAGTAGGTTATTAGCGTGATTACCACTAGCAACAGATATTTCCATTAGTACTGGTGTGAACTTGGCGATAGCATCAGCTTCTAGGCGATCGTTGTCTAATAGGTTATTATTACGAGCTTCAGGGTTGTCTACTTTGTTTATAGCATCACTCACCATCTTATCAATAAATTGCACCAACATATTATGAAATCTTTTTTCAGTAACTTCAACTAATTTGATTTGCTTTTCCCAAAACGCCCATATCTGATCGTTAGTAAACTTGGGGTGTATTCTCGCAACCTTTTTAACTTCGATCACTTCTTTTTGCATGATTCCCTTAGCAACTGGCTTAGCTGCGTTATATGCCTTATTCCAATCAACTTTTAACTGTACTAGTGATTTACGTCTGAATACTTTTTTTAGATTGATTGATTGCAATGCTTTCGGTGGGTTATCTTCATCTGCTACAGGCTTTTGGCTTTCGGTTAGTGCGTCATAATCAACCATCTCTCTAGCTTCATCTTGAGTAATGATACCAGACACATACAATTCTTTAGCATCAGCCACCTTGCGTGTCATATCTTCAGGTACAGGGTCTTTAAACCCAAGCACTAAGTTATCACCATACAATGGCACTAAATACTCGTTAAGAGCATCGACAATACGACACATCTTTGGCTTAATAGTAGATTGTTTCCAGTTAAGCAAAGTAGATTCAGCATTAGCTCTATTAACATCTTCAGTTATACCAAGACTTGCCTTAGTATTTTTAAACGCAGCCATTATTTTATCTCTTAACCACGCTTGTTGATCTATTTGCTGTGCATCACGACTGGTCATCTGTATGGTTTGTGGTTTGATACCGCCACCAAAGATAGGTACTTTCCAAAAGTTCTTTGTACCGCCATAAGCAGCTTTCATTTCAGCCTTGAGCTTTTTAAGTTGATCTTGGGTTAATTTATTTTCAGTAGTCAACATAAACTGTGACATCATACCATTTTGATAAAAGCTTTTACTTGATTCCAATGTATTAGTATCTATATCTAATGTCGTAGCGATACCCTCAACCACACTATGACCTCTATATTGATTAGCTGGGTTGGGTATCTTAATATGTAATATCTCTTCTGGCTCGTACATAACCTCTTTAGTCTTACCATCAACTATCGTCTTATACTTATAGCCTGTAACAGTAGCATCAGCACCTATAACAAGCTCTATCTTATCTGGTTGCAAGATATATATATTACTAGGCTCACCACTCGCACCATTTTCTAGATACCAAAAACAATCACCTGTTAAATCTAGGTGAGATTCGGTTAGATAAAATCCATCACTTTGCGTGGTAGTATCATTAAACCTATCTAGTAAATCGAGTAGTGGGTGAGTTTCTACCTCTACCAACTCATACTTACCGCCTTTTAATACAACTTTGTATAGTTCCGGCTCTAATTTAGATACCTCTTCTGCAAGTGTAGTTATATTTATATATACCCACTCATAAAACGCATTTAGTAACTTAGAAGATATACTCTTTTCATCACTTAGCTTACCGCTGTCCATATCTAGAAAAGTACCTAAAAGTACGTTCTTTATTTTTTTAGGAATTGTAACAGACTGAATCACTGGCTCGGCTTGTACCGTATCTTTGCCAGTTTTTATCTCACCTATAATGGGTAATTTTATCTTCATAATTCTTCATCTAATCCAGGCCAATAGTCCGTTATCTTACCACTCTCATCTCGTGAAACCTTACGCTGTGGTTCTCTTGCATCTATAACACCAACATAATCGTTGCTGTCCTCTGTCCACTTAGCGTATGCCCACTCTGCTAATGCCCACGAATCACTGTAATCATCATGAGCTTTGTCGTCGTCTGGGTGGTTAACTTTTAGATATTGACCCACATATTGTTGTTGGAGGTTTACCATTTGTTCAACAAACCTCTTACTATTATTTAAACTTAGAATTGGCAAAGTAGTCAAGGAGTCTTTTATCGTGACCTTTAAATTGCGATACATAGCATCTTTAGTTTGAGAGCTAAACTTAATCTCATACAATCCGCTATTCTCATCAGCCCACTCGGTTTCTTCTTTGATCCAGTCCGGCATGAATTGACCTTGCCCTGTACTATCTATGGCCAACGCCACTATATTATATCTACCTAGAAAATCTATAATGATATCAAACTGGTTCTTATAATTCTCACCACGCAACTCTAGCCAGTTAATAAGTTCTTTTTTCTTTAGCTCTTTATTATATCTAAGTACTGTTACGACTGTGCTATCTGGGTGTTTAGCAGTATCAATACCAGCAAAGCATTCCATACGCTGTTCACTCTGGGTATATTTACGATCACTCTCTAACCCTTGTAACTCTTCTATAGTAGTAAACTGACCAGTACCAATTAACCACTTACCAAAATAAGGTCGTTGTATCTCGTCTGAATCTAAACCTTGCTTCTCTATCTCTTGACGAACATATTGCTCATATATTAAATGCCTGACGTCTTGGGTGCTTTCATATAGTTGTCGTCTTTGTTTCACAATTTCTTCAAAGTATATCTTAATCGCCCCTCGTTTAAGCCCCTCGTTGCGGAAGTAGCACAATCTAGTTCCGGCAGTACCAATATATATACGAGGTGCGTTAGTAGTAGCACCTATTGGCCATATTTGTTGTTGTACTATCTTGTCGTCTAAATCTTGAGCTTCTTCAAATATCATAAGGTGAAACGTCTTTGACTCTGGTTTCGAAGTAGTGGTCACTGGTGCAATCCAACAACTTGAACCATTGGGTAGTACAAGCGTCTTAGCATTCTCTCTTTCTTTGACATCTCTTTTCGTTTCGTCATCTTGTATCATTAAATCTTTGACTGGTCGCAGGGCGTTCTTTAATCTTTCAAAGTCAGTCTTAGCCTGTTCTATCTGTGGTGCAAAGATACCAATATGAATAGGCATGTTATATAGCTTAGATATAAATATCATTATTACTGCTACAGTATCGACAACTGCTTCAGTTTTACCAGCCTGTCTAGATATCTCTATAAATATCTCCGATAAATCCAGCCCTTTAATATCTTCTTCAGTCTTAGCATTAAGATTATGTAATAACGCAGATAATATACGATTGCTTATTTCTTCTTGATAAGGGTATAACTCAAGGTCATGCTGTATCTTCAGATGATCTTTTCTCATCTTCTGTAATTCTAGGAACTTCATCTACACCCTCCGAACTTCCGTATTTATCTATTATAATTTTGATAGCATCTTCACCGCCACTAACTTCTACTTTCTTTCCAAATATCTCTCTATCGGCTGTTTCTAATTTGAAGTCTGGTCTTGCTCTTTTTAAGTTTTCTTTTATAAATCGGCTTCTAGCCTGTTCTAACCTGTCCGCTAAATCTTTATCTTGGCTACGATATTTAAGTAGAGTATCTTCGTCAATGCCAACACTCTTTGCTACCCACTTATAATGGAATATAACTTCGGCAGATTGTACTATTCTGTCCTTTAATTCTTCTGTTAATAAACTTGGTCTAGCCATTGTCCACCTCTATTATTACTTTTACTGTTTTATCACTTGGCAACTTTCCTAAATCTAAAATCATTGGATTTTCAGTTTCCAAAACAATTTGAAAAACATTATCTAAGCTTGCCATTTTCCGTTGTGATGTTCGCTTTATTTCTGCTATAAATTCCATAGTATTACTCCTCTCCCCTATTCACCTATGTACCACACTCTCTCGGTTGGGGGAGTACTTTTTTGCGGTAGGGGAGAGGGGATTGAATACATTATTTATTCTTTTTAAGTCCATCAATTAACTCTTTATATTCTTGAATAGATATCTTCACATCATATTCTTTAATTGCTTTTTTATAATATAACTGCGACACTTCATTACGCTTATTATTATCAACTAAGGTTTCCAATTCGTCAATGCTACGAGCTACTGGCAACCCAGCTAGTTGGGCTTTTACAGTTTTATTCTCACTCTTAAACATACCTCTACTACTATTATCTGGTGGTAATATACAGATATCGAATTGCTGTAACCTATCATAAATACTATCTTCACCATACTTTAAAAACTTATAACTCTGTTTAAACTTCTCGCTATCATTAGCCCACCGCCAAGCAGCCGGATCTTCATCACTAATTATAACCAATCGCATACCCATGTCCTCTAGTGCCTTAACAGCACCATATCGCAACACTTCAGCGTTATGATGATAACCAAACCACACAGCAGTCAGTCTATCTTTGTTCTTATGGGTCTTTAATTTCGGCACAAACTCTAGATCAAACCTATCTTTTATAACTTTAACAGGTTTGTCAGTCATTTGTTGTATAAACTTTTGCATAGCTACAGTCGGCACGACTACACCATCACAATTCTCTACAGTTCTAGCTATATACATATTATCTAACCAATCAGGGTCGCATATATCTAATATCTTAATACCCTCAAAATGTTCAACAAATCTATAATCAGGTAGCCAATAAACCTTTTGAAATACTAATACATTAGGGTTGCTACCATACTTATATAAACTAGCTTCTGGCCAATACTTAATAAGCTGGTGTACTCGTATATTTGTACTACCTATGTTTTTCTTACCATGAAACGACTCAAATGTTTGAAACTCTACTTTTGCCATATCTTATCTTTCTGCCAAATAGGTCGTTTACCCTCTAATACATCAGTTATTATCTTATAAAAATCATCTAGGTAACGATCTATGTTAAATAACTTTTGAGCATCTTTTCTAGCTTGTTGTCCTATCTGTACCGCTTCTTTATAATTGTAATTTAACAGTTGGTGTATCGTATTTGCATAACTCATAGGATTGTCTGGTACTATAAACCCATTTACACCCTGTTTTATAAACTCATCAGCATTATGGTGTTTACTTGTTAATACGCAACAACCACTAAGCATAGCTTCAGTTCTAGCTCTTGGCATTGGGCTATCTCTAAAAGGGTAGATATGTATCAGGCTACTGCTAAAAAATAATCTGTATTCTTCCCAGTCCCTAGATTCATGATTAACATTAAAGTGAGTTAAATTATGACCAGACATCTCTTGCACTGCACCTTTAATAGACGATACTAACTGTCGGTTATAGTATTTGTCCAATCCGCCAGGCGATAAACTGATACAAACTCTTGGCTCTTTTGGCAAATCTTCCCAATCTTCTATATTAAACCCATGTATTATTGGGTAGCCCCAACCCCACCGCTTAGCACTCTTATAACTATTAACTAACATATAATTCTCACCAATTAGCTTTCTCATACCATCAAGATAATGTGGTTTACCTCTACTGTCATATACCTTACCACCATTTATAACCATCTCTTCATCATATCTCTCGTCCCACATTGGCGTGCCATGATTTACAACTATCTTTGGTACATCTTGTATTATCTCGTTTAAATCTCTATACAATCTACCCTTACCTATCTGTGGGTCAACACATTGTTGGTCGACATGTAGTATAGCTAGATCATATTTATTAGGCTCATAGTGAGTAACCCACTCAAACTCATCTTTACTATAAATGCTACTAGGCTCTGGGTGGTGTGACCATTGACTCCACCGCCTAACATTATTCTCTAGATAGCTAAACTTAATAGGGTATTTTTTAGTCAACTGCAACATAGAATACTGATTTGCAGTATGCCATGGCAAACCAAACACAGAAATTCTATCTTTTGCCATGCTTCTTTCTCAAATAATAGTCATGGTGATAACACTTCTTACATGTATCTTTAGCAAAGAACCCATCAGAACCACATCTACAAGTAAATCCATTAGGATACTTTTGTCTATCAACACCATGTTTTTTATTATGTTCATCTTGTGTCATAACTTCTAAGTTAGAAATATCGTTATTTAGCCCATCATGGTCTATATGGTGTACCAACTCATTTATTCTAAGTTTTCTACCAAGATGTTGTTCCATAATGTAGCGATGTTCAGCAACATATTTGCTACCAACCTTTATTCTTTTGTAGGTTTTGTTTCCACTACCAGATTTTTGTAATTTAAATCCACCGTTCCAGTTCCAGTGGTTTTCTTTTGATTGAAACTTTTTACCTAGTTTATTACCTTTTTGAAATGGCATACTTATATTATACCCTATGCCATGGGCAATGTATATATTCATAATTCCATGCCCATTTTCCACAGCATATTTTTGCTATCGGTTATATCATCTTTTTTACTGTATTTATTTGAACTCTTACCAACCTGTACCGCCTTAGCATCAGGCAAGAAGTTAATTTGAAACCCAGCATATTTAGCTCTTGATCGTATCTCTTGGCTCAACGCACCATATCTATCACACCTCTCATTAAACATACCAAGTCTAATTAAATCTTCTCTATACACCGCACTAAAGTTCTCAACAAACTCTTTCTTAACCCCCTTAGTACCATATACCCATGTTCGTACTTGCAAATTACCCACAAATGCTTGTACTGCATTTTTGTCCATGATTATACGTTGGTCACACAATACTATTATCTCACCAGTAGCTTCGATAATCCCTCTGTTTCTAGCCCTAGCCAACCCATAATCGTTGTTATAATTCTCAACTACTCTGACCGGCCATTTGCTTTTGTACTCAACTGGTTTATCACTATCATTGACTAATACAACTTCTATGTTGTCATATGTTTGATTATCTATAGCTTCAAGACATTGTTTGGTTATCTCTGGTTTATCACATACTGGAACAACTATAGATACTGGCGTACTGTCAGATACCAAACTTCTATATAACTTCTGATAACCATAGGCTCGACGTTCAAAGTTGCGTGTCTTAGCGGTGTTCCATGCTTTCTGTCTAACTTCTTCCAATCTTTCTCTATCACTAACCGCATCTTTTATAACTTCGGTTAAAGCAATAACATCTTCATTATCGCCCTTATATATAAACATATTCTTACCATTGTCTAGATCAGGCACATGACCGACCTTACGAGTTAATACTGGCGTGCCACACATCATAGCTTCTAGTATCGGTAAAGTACCACTCTCGAAATTATCTTGACTATTACAAACATGCAACAACGAATCATAATATAAATCCCTCAACTGCTCGTCACTTACTTGCTCGTGAAACTCAACATTGCCAGCACTCATCACTCCATGAAAATAATCTTGGTCACTAATCGCACCAACTAATACAAACCTCAACCCAAGTTCAGCACAAGCAATCGCGACTTCTCGTATACCTTTTTTACCCTCAATCCGATTGGCTACCATTATAACTTGGTCTTTTGGTTTCCAGTCTGTATTATATTGCCAAAACTTGTGATCAACAGTAAGCGGTATATACTCTAATTGGCTAGATGTTATATGGCTCAAATCACCTTGCATTACTGTATTGTTAGCCACTACTATCTGATAGTCGTTCCAATCACGTTCTTTAATCGCATAAGGGTTATTATGAGTTAATATAGTCGGTATCTTTTTTAACCAATCATATCTCTCACGCAACATGTCCATGCTCTTATAGTATTG